>Ga0172372_10000279_pt1 | contig 79482 bp, 77 predicted proteins | sample LakKiv5m_2_FD_114544 | JGI IMG/M metagenome (GOLD analysis project Ga0172372, IMG submission 114544) | Freshwater microbial communities from Kabuno Bay, South-Kivu, Congo - kab_092012_9.5m | ecosystem: Environmental > Aquatic > Freshwater > Lake | place: Democratic Republic of the Congo... | reverse complement strand
GCCAACGTCGGTCTGATTCGTGATATGGAAGCCGGTGATTTAATTAATCAACTGGTACTGGAAATGACCAGTCACTAAGCGCGAACAATAAAAAAACATCTCCGCGGAGATGTTTTTTTATTGGCTTGATAGTGTCTTGAATACTTTAACGGGTGACACGTTGCCAGGCATCTTTGGCTGCAAATTTGGCTTCTTCCCAGTTTAGACGTGAATCGCCTTTCATCTGTTCCCATTTGGTGCGCAATTCTGGCTCGGCCCGGTCAAAATCGACATTTTGTTCATATAAAGGACGGTTTTCATAACCCAGTCGATAAGCGCCGCGATAATCACGATCATAGTCGACATCGGCATAGACGCTGCGGGTTTCATTATAATATGGACGGTTCTGGTACTGATCACGCCAGTATACATCTTCTGCAGTCGGATCAATCGCATCGGCAATTTCATTACCGGCCAATCCTCCGACCACACCACCGGCAATACCGCCCACTACGGCACCGACCGGTCCGGCTGCAGCACCAACGGCCGCACCGGTTGCCGCACCCCCTAATACACCCACGCTGGTGCCCACAGGATGATCGCCTGCTTCATTCATATCCGGGACACGATCGGTGTCCAAATCTGGACGTGCATTGACATCGGTCGGGTCGACATTTAAACCCTGGCTTCGTTCTTGTGGTAATTCTGTTGAGGTCTTATGGCTAAATTCAGTCACAGGACGATTAGTATTGGTCATGTTGAAACTCCCTGGATCATTGTTATTAACAAGACTGGAATATCATCTTGCCAAGTGAAGACTTATCTAGCATAGAGCAAGCCAAGCCCTGCAATGTCCAAGTCCTGTCCGTGTTCAGTGAGCGTATGTTGCCCTGTGTTCAGGTCTGTAGAGATTGTAAACAGATAAAATCGGGGATAAAAAATGGCGCTCTAAAGCGCCACAATTATGATAGATATTTAATTATTTGGTTTCTAACAGATTCACCTGTTCAACCTGCACATCACTCATGATGTTGCCATGTTCTAGCAGCTGATTAAAATAGGTTTCCACCACCTGATACTGCTCGGCCGTACTTTCCACACGGTACATATTCTGGCGGAATTCATTGCTAGAACGCAGTCCTTTGGTGTACCAGGCAATATGTTTACGTGAAATACGGCAGCCTGAATATTCTCCATAAAAGCTATAAAGTTCAGATAAATGCCCAAGCAATACCTGTTTGACTTCTTCAATACTCGGTGCGGCCAAATGTTCACCGGTCGTCAGATAATGGGCAATTTCACGGAAAATCCAGGGACGGCCTTGTGCCGCACGGCCAATCATAATCGCATCTGCACCGGTATAATCCAGCACCATTTTGGCTTTTTCCGGACTGTCGATGTCGCCATTGGCAATGAGGGGAATATTCAGCTCGGCCTTAACCTGCTTGATTAACTCATAACGCGCCGTGTTCAGGTACATATCTTCGCGGGTACGACCATGCAGGGCCAGCGCTGCAATACCGGCCTGCTCCGCACGCTTGGCCACACGCAGAATATTTTCCTGACCGTTTAAAAAACCGAGTCGGGTTTTTAAGGTTACCGGCACATCGACTGCTTCTACGACTGCATCTAAAATCCGGGCGACCAGATCTTCATCTTGCAACAACGCCGAACCAGCCAGCTTGTTACATACTTTTTTGGCAGGACAGCCCATATTAATATCGACAATCTGTGCGCCATTCGCCACCTGATAGCGCGCGGCTTCGGCTAGGTCAGCCGGATCGGAGCCGGCAATTTGTGCAGAAATCGGGGCGATTTCGCCATCAAAATTGGCCCGATACAGACTTTTTTTGCTCATGCGCAAAGTCTTGTCCGAGGTCATCATTTCACTGACTGCATGGCCTGCGCCAAAATATTTGCACAGCGTTCTAAACGGCCGATCCGTGACGCCTGCCATTGGTGCCACCCACAGCTTTCGCTCAATAGGACGATCAAACAGTTCTTGAATGACAGGATGTGAACTCAATGTAGGAACCTCGGGAAACAGAAAATGCGCAGCGAATCTTTCAGATGGGAGAAAACTGGATACGGCGCTGAAAACCGGGCTAGTTTAAAGCCTTCTGACTAAAATTTCTATGTATCTGTAGCGGCCGCAGCATATCGAGTTTTTAGCAGATGCTAAAAAAACAAAAGCCCATCAGAAGATGAGCTTTTTGCAGCGAAACTGGCAATTAGATTGCAGTAATACCGCTGGCCTGGTCGCCTTTTTTACCCGCTACGATGGTAAATTCAACGCGTTGGCCTTCATGTAAAGTTTTGAAGCCCTGGTTGGTAATTTCGCTGTAATGAGCAAAAACGTCCTGACCTGAATCTGCCTGAATAAAACCAAAACCTTTAGTTTCATTAAACCATTTCACAGTACCAGTAACTGTATTTGACATAAGATAATCCTGTATTAAAAAACTTTTAAATTGGTCATAGATAAACCAATAATTAACTGGAAAATGACTTTGAAACTAAAAATCTGATACTACGAAGGATATTAAAAAACGACGGAGGGAAAAGATTTGCTGAAACAATAGTAATTCTTCTAGTTAACGACCACTATACAGACTTCTGTTCTGAATGCAATAAAAATAAATTAATTCAATTTATATAGCTGATTTAAAGCAATATAAAAACTTTTACCATCCAGATTAAATTCTACCTGCTGTCCGGACTGAAGCTCAATCATTTTACCGACCTCCACCCAGATAAAACCCTGGCTCGAGCGCTGCTTCTTTTTCAGCGGCATTACTTTTACAAAAATTTCCTGACCATTGACTGCAGTGGCCAACTGCCAATTTTCTACATTATTCAATATAACTGACTCATTGTATGAGCTTAGGTGATCATTTAAGAAAGCTGTTCAATTTTATTAAAATTTCATCTTTCAAAAATCGGATAAAAACACAATCAAATTTGATTATTTTAAACTTTTCACTGTCCCAATTCTCACAATTATGGACAAATATTCAATCACTATAAGCATTAAAAGTTGGATGCGGGGGCCGGATTTGAACCAACGACCTTCGGGTTATGAGCCCGACGAGCTACCAGACTGCTCCACCCCGCAAAGGAGAGTTAGCTTTATACGCCCTATATTTACTAAACACAAGGTTTATTTAAAATACACACTAAAATAACCACGGTTTTACGCTAAAATAATTCCCTTTATTTTGAGTAGAAAATTTTGCAATCATTAAAAAATAACAGATAATATTTTAAAAAATAATTCAGATGATTTTATCTAGCATCACCCTTATTTATTTAAATTTTTTCCTTAAAATAACAATAGATCATCAAATTAAAATCAGTGCTTTATTTTGAAATAGAATTTAGTATCTAACCCTACAGTATCCGCTTTTTGAGCTACTCAATTCTCTGACAGTTTGCAGATAAAAATTGACAGTGCAACGCGGGCCGTATACATATATATTCACACCTGTATAGCCGAATTTCTGTATACTTCATCTGCCCTGTAGGCTGACCCGTCTGGACCGAGTTTTCCTGTTTATGAAACACACCTTCCTGTCATCTGTAATCAAACCTTTAAGCCTGATTGCGTTATCTTTAAGTTTAGCTGCCTGTGGCGACAGCGCCTGGTGGAATAAAGGCGATGAGCCAAGTCTAGATGCAGATCAGATCAAGCGACTGATTCCTTCCCGCGTGAAAGATCGTGATTCATGGGCCAAAGATATTTACGATATTAGTGAACAATTGGGCATTCCGCAGACCAAGGAAAATATGTGTACCATTGTCGCCGTGGTCGATCAGGAATCCAACTTTGTTGCCGATCCACAGGTTTATGGTTTAGGTGAAAAAGCGGTTAAAGAAGTCCAGGAACGCTTAGACGAGAAGTTTAAAGATAAACTCGGTGAAGCCATTGGTGGCACCATTGCCGGCTATTTTCAGGATGTACTGAAAAACCATCCTAACCCGGAAGATAACTATTTAAGCCAGATGCGCCGGGTCAAAACAGAACGGGAACTGGATGAACTTTATCGTGAAATTTTTGACTATATGGCCAAGCATTATCATGTGTCGGCCCTGACCGGCGCCGCCAAGCTGTTTGGTCAAAATATCGGAGAAAAGCTGAATCCGATTACCACTTTAGGTTCAATGCAGGTACATATCAGCTATGCCAAGGAACATAAACGCCAAGGCGGCAATATTGCAGAATTACGCACCGATTTATACAGCCAATATGGCGGCCTGTATTATGGTATTCATCGTCTGATGATGTATCCGGCCGATTATGATAAACCGCTGTATCGCTTTGCCGATTATAACTCAGGCATGTATTCCAGCCGCAATGCCGCTTTTCAGAGCATGCTGAATGATTTAACCGAAGCCGAATTATCTCTAGACGGTGATTTACTGCTCTATAGCAAAGATGGCGGTGTTCGCAGTACCAAGAGTCAATCTGAACGCGAGCTGATTAGTGTTTTTGCCAAACATAATATTGTACTCACCCCACGTCAAATCCGCTCGGATCTGAAAAAAGAAAAAGAGCAGGATTTTGAAGATACCGCCTCGTATCGCGCCTTATTAAAACTGTATCAGGAACAAACTGGCAAAGAACCATTTTATGCGATGATGCCAGAGGTGGTAATTTCCGGGCCAAAACTCAGCCGTGATTATAATACCAACTGGTTTGCTACTCGGGTCAACGGGCGATATACCACATGCATGCAAAAAGCCAAAAATATAAAAATCTAGCCTTATTCGATTTTGATGGAACCCTGTATGAGCATGACAGTTTTACCGGCTTTATTTTCTACAGTCTGGGCAAACGGCATATTCTCAAGCGTGGACTGACCACCCTCCCCTGGATTATAGCTTATTATTTAAAGCTCTATCCGGCGCATAAAATGCGGCCCCGACTGTTTAAGGGAATGTTTAAGTCGGTAGCGCAGCATCAAATTAAGGAAAAAGCAGAAAGCTATGCAGCACAATTGGTTCAAGCTTTAAATCCGGAATTACTCAACCAACTTCAAAAGCATCAAGCCCATGGAGATGATATTGTGTTGGTCTCTGCTTCTATTAATATTTATTTGGAAGCGGTATGTGAGTTATTAAATATTGATTTAATCTGCTCTCAGGTGGCTTTAGAAAACTCGATCTTTAGCGGTGAATATTTAACGGCAGATTGCAGTTTATATGAAAAGAAACAACAAATTATAAAGCGTTATGATTTAGAGCAGTACAATGCTATTTATGCCTATGGTAATAGTTATGAAGATGAGCCAATGCTGAATATGGCAACCTATCCTTATATGGTGGGCACAGATCAAGCTTTACCTGAAGTGACGCTCTATAAGAAATTAGCTTGATTTTAAATAAGCAATAAAAAACCCACAATTTATTGTGGGTTTTTAGTGGATTGGGGTTACATGTAGCGGATGCCGCCAATATTAAATACCTTTTTATAAACAGGGATATAATTCCCTGCTTCATCAGCATTACTTAATTTCATACTAAAATCACCAAGCATATTCGTCATATCTGCTTCACCTACCACCATCAAATTACCACGAATATTTAAAACACCGGTGCCCGTAAATTTACCTGATGCTCCTCCAGTACCACCCGAAGCCCCATTTGCCATAATATTCCCGTAATAATTAACGACAATATTATGCTGTTTTTCCTTACCAGCACTTAATTCAATAGCCTGTGCCAAAAATAAAATATTAGACATAACAGCGGGCATCTCTTGCATTAAGGCTGTAGATTTCAAAGTCCCTTTTTCTGCACAGTATTGTAGAGGAAAATTATCTGGACAAATCTGATTTAAGCGTTCATCTTTAAGTTCTATTGTATCAGCTGTTAATACAAAATGATGAGGAGCATAAGCTTCATATAAAGAATCTTTGGTTTCATTAAGTAATTCTGTCTTAATCTTTTGAGTAGATATAACTGTATTCTTAAAATATGTATCTTTTGATAGGTTTACAATCACATCTCCTTCAAACCATAACACACCCGGCAGATTCCCGTTAGATCCATCAACCGTCCATACTGAATTATTATAAGTCACATTACTTGGACAAGATACTGACCCCACACTTCCTAATTCTGTTTCTATTTCGATTTTTTTATTAGGAATTATTGATGAGTCAAAAATATTATTGATGGCGCATTTTGCGACACTATCAACTAAATAAAAAATATAATTTGCATCTTTACGTGCTTCTTCAGGATTTATAAAATTTTTTGGGATATAAGGAATAACAGTAATTCCTGCCCTTGTTAACTCTGACTCACCATAAACATGATTATTATTTTTGTTAATAATCCCGCCCGCTACTTCAAGAGTAATACCTTTTGCAGATAAGTCTTCTAATTTATTTACTCGTAGCCCCCCCGCAAAAACAGAACCACTTTGAGATTTTGTTTCCAACTCATCAATAATATTAAAATTCGCCCGTAAAATCGCACTCGCGCCACCACTTTTACCTATAAGGTCAAAGCAGTATTGATCTGCACCACAAGCAAATTTCTTAAATTCGACAGGCTCCGTACCACCACTTACGGTCCCTGTTTCAATTTTATTAATATTCTCAAGACTTTCTTTTTTTAAATATTTTATCAAAGCATGATAACCAATCATTGCCTGCATTTGTGCTTGTGTCTGTGCATGGGTAGTTGTCGCACTTGACTGTAAATTACGCATAGTTGACATATATCCCACGGTAAGCACCGTCAAGGATAACCCCACCAACACAATAAAGAGTAATGAGGAAACGCCTGCCTGTTTTATAAAAGAAACCCTGTTCTGTATGTTTCTTTTAATCTCTATAACATTTTGCATGACCAATCCTCCCTATTTAAAATTAAATAGGCATGTAGTATTTTCAATTTTATGCGCCATAGTTTCTGTACTTGCAGCATAGGTATTTGTAGCAATTACTACTTGATACTTACCAGGCTTCAGGTCTGTACTATTCACAATCCCAAATGGCCAGCACTCTTTTTGGTCTACAGCAATGTGCATCGCTCCAATTTTTTGATCAGCATCTTTACCTGTTTCAAATTGAATATTTTGAACTGCATCATTTATCTGAATTAAACGCTCAACAGAAACAGAATCATCATCTAAATCTGGCTTAGATAAATCTGTACAACTATAACCAGCCCCTTTACCGTAAAGTAATAAGCCATTGCTCGCATTTCTGAGTGCCTGACATTTATTTGCACCCACTGCCCAAACCAGATATTCAGCATTATCTGAACTGTTGGTGGTGACGTTATATGTATCCGAACTGTCGGCACCTATGAATTTATAAGCCTTAAAACCACTACCATAATTGGGCATATCACCAAAACCAATACCTTGCAAAATACGGTCTGTTGCAATTAAACCTAGCATCAAGCCACTATCCGTTTGTGCACCCAATGAAGCCTCTGCTGTCACTTTTCCTGTAGTCACAAATGCGCGCAGCATGGCCAGAATAATAATAATAGATAGCGTTAAAGCGATTAAAATTTCAATTAAAGTCACACCGCGTTGTGAAAAATTCAGGCTATTCATATCCTTCGCTCCCCTCACGGTGCAATTTTCACTGTAACTGGAACATCCCAATGTGTTTCGGAGTTACTGGTTTTCACTATCTCTAAAGTAGGCGACCCAACTTTAACGGTTTGATCTACTGAAGTAACAATACCTGCTCCACTATTATCCTGAATATTTACGGTATATTCTTTAGCCGCATCCAGCGTACAATTTACTTTGACTTTTTTTCCTGCGACTTCTATATCTATATTATTTGTACAACTGGTACCTGTAGAACTTTCCAGATACTGTCGCATCTGGTTGACTGTATGCAAATGCAAGTTCTGATCACGATGCATAACTGCGGTACGCCCTGAAATATAAGCCGCACCCAAACCAATAATTGCCATAAGTAACATAGACACTAACACTTCAATCAGTGTTACGCCTCGTTGATACTTAGATATCGCAGAAGTTTTATAATGTTCCTGATGCATTGTTACCACCTCCGCTTGCAGCTATATTGTAATAAGTGCAACTACCGGTACGTAAATATCCATTATTATTCAATGTTAGTTGCTGATGTCCTGTAGTACAGCCTGTTGATAGTGTTACTGTAATGAGAGGAGATATTACTGCTTCCCAAATGACTACATTTTTACTGTTTATTACTTCAATCTTTTTGTCTGTATTATTCACTTTTAAAGTGGCTGCAACATCATCCTCTTTAACCGCATTGGGATTTCTTAAAGCTTCATTTTTAGCGCGTGAATAAGCTTCTAAAAACTCTTTTTCCGTTTTGGTGATTTGCTGATTTGCCACCCAAGCCCGACCCAGTGGAAAAATAGCCATTGCCAATATTGCAAACAAAGCAATCCCAATCATCAATTCGATGAGGGTCACACCACGTTGCCTTACCATGATGCCAACCCACCACAAGCAGAACCGCCAGTAATCCCACGGGAATTCGCATTATTTAAAGTAATCTCACAACCATTATTACGATCTTTACCAGTAGCTTTTAAGCTATAAGTTGTTGTGGTTACAGTAAGTTTATAATCAAATGTGTCCGCTGATGGTTGCCAGCTCCCAGCCATGGTGTTCGTAGTTAAATAGTCAGAAACTGTTTTCTCACCTGTAGAATCAATATATTTTAAATTGCGTTGATACAGACTTTCCAATACCAAACTTAACGCAACTAAATCTGACTGGGCACTACGTGCTTTGGCTTTGGTGATGTAATTTGAATACATAGGCATGGCAATGGCTGCGAGAATAGCCAAAATAATGACAGCCACCATTAATTCCAGAAGCGTAAAACCTGCGCTAGATGTGTGGAAGTTCGAGCCTTGTTTCTTATACATTTTCTTTCTTTACCAAAAGCATACTTACTTCTATAAAACTAGCATAGGATTTATGGTGTATATGTTGTATAAACTTCCACATTATTTAGCAACAATTCACTGCATTTTGATTTTAATTATGATTATGATTTTCAATTAAAAAATGTTTAATTCTAAATATTTTTACCAAATGCTAAAATATATAAATAATTAACATGTTTTTCATATACATATTTAACTGAGTGTCATCAATCTTGTTGTGCTTTAAATTTTCATCAAAACTATATACTTATACTCACATAGAGTATATAAGCCTGGATATCATTGTACTTATCAAGTAATTGGCATAAATGCTCAAAGTTAATCATTTATGTGAATTATTTTATAAAGAATTAATAAAAATCATACCAAACAACCTTTTTTCCAAATTTCCGAGTTGGCGGCTTGGTTTTAGTTTTTGTAGCTCTTCTATTCAATAAAAAAGGCAATTTCCTATAAAAATTGCCTTTTTTGTCTTAACACATTTTATGCTTGTTTTTTAAACGGAAACGCATACTTGGCAATCCGTTTCAGCACACTGCCATATTGTTTAAACAGGCTGGCATTGTTGTAGTGCAAACCATATTTTTCACATACTGCCTGTACTTTTGGCGCCATCTGACGGTAACGGCGTGCCGGCACATCCGGATATAAATGGTGTTCAATCTGATGGCTTAAATGGCCAGTCAGAATATGGAACGCTTCTGAACCGGTCAGGTTAGAAGAACCACGAATCTGACGCATATACCAGTGACCACGGCTTTCATTTTTCAATACCGATTTTGGGAATACCTCAACATCTTTGGTGAAGTGACCACATAAAATAATACTGAAAGTCCAGATGTTACGGATTCCGTTAGCCACCAGGTTGCCAGTGAATACCGGTAACGCAGCAGGACCAGCAATCAGCGGGAAGAACACATAATCTTTAAACAGCTGTTTAGAGATTTTGCGCTGTAAAGGTTTCCACTCTTCTTTCAGCCCAGCCTTGGTTTTACGGCCCATCCACACTTTACCAAGTTCCAGGTTTTGAATCGCAACACCCCACTGGAACAGTAAACAGAATGGAATACTGTAAATCGGTTGTAGCAGATGACCCGGTTTCCAGCGTTGTTCTGGAAACAGGCGCACCAGACCATAGCCGATATCATCATCCATACCTTTAATATTGGTATAAGTATGATGTTTGTAGTTATGGGTTTGACGCCAGTTTTCAGAGGTACCCACAATATCCCACTCATAGGTCTGACCGTTGAATTTTGGATCGTTCATCCAGTCATACTGACCGTGCATGACGTTATGACCAAGCTCCATATTTTCCATGATTTTGGCAAAGCCAAGCAAGCCGGTCCCCAAAATCCATGCTGGCGGGAACCAGCCGGCAAACAGGCAGGCACGACCGGCAATAGAAGCATAACGGATGGTTGAGTATACACGGCGGATGTATTTGGCATCTTTTTCGCCTAAATCATCCAGCACTTCCTGCTTGATGGCATCTAATTCACGCGCCAATTCATCCAGTTCTAATTGGGTTAATTCGCTGTTTTTAGGATTTTTAAAATATTCAAATTTTACTGGCATATTCATAGTGAGTGTACCCGCTTATAAATCAATAACTAAGTCTGTTTGTGCCGAATTCACGCAAAGCTTGAGCAAATTACCCGGTTCGGTGTTTTGCGCACCATTCACCAGATTTTTGGTCGAGCCTTCGACTTTGTTGCAGGCACATTTATTACAAATTCCCATACGGCAGCCATGCTTCGGTTGAATATTCTGCTGCTCCAGGCTAGTCAAAATAGATTGGCCTTTGGGAATGGTCACGGTTTTATTCGATTGAGTTAAGGTCACCTGCACAAAACCAGCTTCTTCATTGAGCATTGGGCTCATGCTAAAGGCTTCAGTTTTTAATTGCAGTGCATGTGCAAACAGTTCTTCTACCCGCGCGGCAAAACCCGATGGACCACAGGCGTAAACTGTGCTCTGTTCAATCTGCTCAAGGGTTTGCAGATGGCTTTCATTCAGACGCTGTGCTGGTGTTTCCCCTGCCTGGGTATAAAACACGTCAAAGCTAAAGTGTGGATATTGCATCGCCCATTGTTCAAACTGGGTTTTAAAAGCAACATCGGCAAAGGTTTTTACCCAGTACATCAGCTTGACCGGCGTCTGCTTTAATTGACCCAATTTAGCCAAAGCATCGACCAGGCTATACATTGGGGTAATACCACTACCGGCAGCCAGCAAAATGAGTGGCTGTGTCGCTTCAGGCAACAACATATCGCCATAAGGCTGCCCAAATTCCAGAATATCGCCGACATTGGCCTGATTGACCAACCAGCTACTAACTTTACCCTGATCGACTTTTTTAACGGTTAACAGCACATGCTGAGTATCCAGTTGCGTCAGGCTGTAGGTACGCTCATAGCGAATTCCTTGAATGGTGACAAAGACCGGATGATGTTGGCCCGCCTGTCCAAGCTGGAATTTCTGATTGAATTGCACCATCAGGCTGACCGTGTCCTGCGCGGTCTGCTGCTTTTGCACAATCTTGCCCAATGCCTGATTCACAGACCACAATGGATTGATTTTTTGTAACCAGAAATTTGCCGAGTACGGATCAACAATCGCACTCGCAAGAGATTTGAGGGGAGATTTCGACTTTTCGATAACGTGCATAGCCTACACCACGCGATGAATTCCTAATTATTATACACATGTATATATATTTGTATATACGCTTGTATTGTTTCCATTCATTTCACAAGTTCACACACAACGGCTATACTACTGAAAAGCCTTTCAGCTCTGGACCCTATGACTCAGCCTGCCATGAAAATAAGTAATGATGTTCTTGCCCAAGATGTTCCAAACATCCGTGAAACCATGACGGTGCGTACGGTCGGCAGGAAAGCGACCATTACCAAGGAAGAGCTGTTTCAGGCTGCACTGAATCTGATTGGGCCCCAAAAAAGTATTGCCTCTTTAAGCCTGCGTGAAGTCGCGCGCGAAGCCGGTATTGCACCGAATAGTTTTTATCGTCATTTTAAAGATATTGATGAGCTGGCCATTGCCCTGATTGACCGGGCTGGCCACGTGCTGCGTCAGATTCTGAATCAGGCGCGTTTAAAAGCATCCAAACAGAACAGCATTATCCGCACCTCGGTTGAAGTCTTTATTGAACAGCTAGATGCTGATGAAGGTAATTTAAGTCTGCTGTTGCGTGAAGGTTATACCGGATCGACGTCTTATAAGCAGGCAGTGGAACGTCAGCTGAACTATTTCCAGCAGGAACTGAAAGATGACCTGATTCGTCTGGAGCGTTTGAATAACAGCAAACTGTCCCATCCGGAGATCGTTTCTTCGGCCATTACCCAGCTGGTGTTTAATATGGGTGCAAAAGTGATTGATATGCCCGCCAATGAACGTAAAATCATTGCCGAGCAAACCATGATCATGATCCGGATGCTGCTCGAAGGCGCACGCCATTTAGATGAAGCACAAATCCGTTAACTGGATTTTAAACTGCTTACTTAAAGTGCTGATCGAATCCGCTGCTGTACATCGCGTGCGCTCTGCTCAGGAGATTCCAGCGGGAACATATGCCCGCCCGCTACAACACTAAACTCAATGCCATATATCTTTTTTAGTCCTTGCGGAAAACCTTGCTTATAAAAAGCACTCTGCTCTGCCGTGATTAAATGCACCGGTAAATTCGGGGCTTTACGTGGCCAACGCCACCACCAGCTTGGTACAGTTCTAAAAATATCCGCCTCGACCTGTTTTGGAATCTGCAAACTGATACCGGCCTCATCTTCTTTAAGACCATGCTGGATAAAATCCTGAAAACAGCGTTCATCAAACTGTTTAAACAAGGCATTGCCACGCAACTGCTGATAGGCCTGCTCACGGTTAGACCAGGCGTCTTTACGTTTCAGGCTCAGCCCAGCCGGGGTTAAATGGTCAATCTTCTTCGAACCCAGTTTTTGCAATAACTCAAATATCGGCGCCGTTTTACCAATCACAAAGGGTGGATCCATTAAAATCAGCTGGCGAAATAAATCTGGCCGTTGATAGGATGCCATTAGCAACACCAGTGCGCCAAAAGAATGCCCCAAACCGACCACCGCCTGTTTTGGTGCTTGCAACTCGATATCGGCAATGACCTGCGCTACCAGTTTTTCCCATTTAGGCTCAACCGGATAGGCCGGATCCAAGCCAATGACCGGAATATATTTCAGCTCAATATTCGCATCAAAATAATCAAAAAAGGTCTGATAGCAAGGACTGGCGATGCCATTGGCATGGGCAAAATAAACAACAGTTTTGGTCATAAAGGTATTTGAAGCAGATGATCCATCTTGCAGGAGATAATTTTAATTTTTTGCTGCGATTCTCAAGATCAGCCAGGCTGGTTCAACACTCTACGCCTGACCAATATATTTATTTGGCCGACACCACCAGATTCTGGCTAGGCAAGAAAGTTGCACCGCAGGTGGTTTTATCACCAACAATCACCACACCACGCCCTTTGACCTGGGTGGTTGGATCGGCCGCAATGGCCGCTACTGTAGTTTTACATTTTGGACAATAATGCTTCATGCCATTTAAATGCACGGCAATGCCATTAATAACAAATGAACTTTCACATTCAGCAACCACACCGCCATGTGAAGTTTTAGAGCCTAAAGTGACTAATGCTTTACCCATCGTTGTTATATCTTTTAAAAATTTGGCTCATCTTAGCATGAACATTTTACCGGACTCTAGTGCACTGATCGCCGGGCTGTTTATGTCAGGCAAATCAGCATAAAAAAGCACCCTTCAAATTAGACTAAAAGTGTCCAACTTTCGGGGTGCAGTTCACGAAGGTGCTTTTCTAAAAATTACGACTGTTATGGTTTAACCACCACCATCACCTGAATCGCTTCCGGGGTAACCGCAATACCGTCAAGCAGGCTTAAACCTTCTTTTTTCAATTTCTGCAAACGGCTGATTTCATCTTCACGGATGCTTGGGTTAAATTGCTTCAGATACGTTAGACGGTCAATTTCATATTGCCATTTCGCGCCATACATTTCTTTGGCCTGCTCTTTTAAGCCCGGCAAGGCAGTTTTGGCAATGTCCAATGCCTGTGCATAACGCTGCTCAATCACCTCGCGGCGTGCTTTTACCACCTGACGGCAGCTATTGCCATCTAAATGATGTAAATATGGTTTTAAGATTTCAGGGGCAATTTTTTGCGACAGATCCTGACCTTTTTCACTCAGCAATACACGAATCAATTGCTGCGGCAAGCTTGATGGCAGGTTCAGCGCTTTCGGTGCAATCACATCAACCTTGAACCACACTTCCAGCAGCACCGATCCTTGCGGTAATGCAGCTGACTTTAACACCGCCACATTGGTACTACCAAAGCTTTGGGTATTGATCATTTCCATCACGCTTTCGGTAAATGGATGTTCCAGAGTCAGATATTGTGCATCTTCACGGATTTGTGCCTGATCACGATAGAAAGTCGCAGTCATGCCCTCTTCATCTAAAGTCAGACCTTGTACCTGCATCTGGTCTGTTGGCTTGATGATGACTGTGCCATTGCTTTGTTCATCAAAGTCGATGTTGGTTGAAGCCATAAAGCGCTTCATGAACATTGGCAAAGTGGTGTTGTCATCATAATCTTCCAGCGCCTGGACAATTTCCTGTGCCACCACCGGACGGCAAGAGTTGTATTCCAGCAGGCGGTCACGGCCTTCCTGCAATTCAGCTTCCAAAGCTTCGCGCTGTACGCTAACTACTTCCAGCAATTCTTCAAACTGCTGGCCTTGATCTGCCAGTAAGCAGTCTTTTAATTCAACAATGAAGTTTTCCTGCAAAGTCTGCGCCGTTGGGGAAATATTGCTGAAAATATTCAACGCTTCGTTATACCAGCGGAACATGCGTTCTTGCGCCGTACCGAGTAAATACGGCACATGAATTTGAATCCGATTTTCCTGACCAATCCGGTCTAGACGGCCAATTCGCTGTTCCAGTACGTCCGGGTTCGCCGGTAAATCAAATAAAATTAAATCCGATGCAAACTGGAAGTTACGCCCTTCTGAACCAATTTCCGAACAGAGCAGGATTTGCGCACCATAGGAATCTTCTGCGAAATACGCCGCCGCCTGGTCACGTTCCAGCAGGCTCATACCTTCATGGAACATCGCAGTACGAATACCGGCGTGTAAACGCAGTGCATTTTCTAGCGCTTCCACCACCGGACCACTACGTGCAATCAGTAGCACTTTTTTGTGTTTTAAATCGCTGCGCAGCTTTTCCATCAGCCACATTACACGCGGATCGGTTTCCATCCACGCACCATCAAGCTGGCCTTCTTCTGGCCACATCTGTTCACGCAACTTGCCCTCTTTGGCCCAGTGCTCTGGGGCTGGCAGTGGTGCTGGCTGACAGTCACGTCCCGGGAAACCCTGAATCGCTTCACGGGTGTTACGGAATAAAATACGGCCGGTACCATGACGGTCTAACAGTTCATGAATGGCGCGAAAACGCTGTTCCGGATGGTCTTCAATACGATGACCGAGCAAGCCTTCCAAAGCAGCCAGATGACCTTCTTCCAGTGGCATGTCGGACATCAGTACTTCAGCAATTTTGGCTGTTTGCTGATACTGCGCTTCTTCATCCAGGAAACGGTCCAGCGAACTGAAACGCTGCGGATCAAGCAGGCGTAAACGGGCAAAGTGACTTTCAACACCCAACTGTTCCGGGGTTGCGGTTAAGAGCAACACACCGGCTGTTTGTTCGGCAAATTCTTCGACCAGATCATAACGGTCATTGCCGCCCTCTTCTTCTGACCACATCAGATGATGCGCTTCATCGACCACCAGTAAATCAAAACCAGCTTCAAGTGCCTGCTCACGCAAATCTTCGTGGTCAATCATCAGGTCAATGGAGGCAATAATACATTGCTCGGTCAGGAACGGGTTTAAATCCGGGTCATGTTCTTTAATTGACGCAGTACGGGTCAGATCAAATAAAGAGAACTGCAGGTTGAAACGGCGGCGCATTTCAATCATCCACTGATATTGCAGTGAATCTGGCACCATAATTAAAATACGTTCTGAACGGCCGGTTTTGAGCTGCTGATGGATAATCAGACCAGCTTCGATGGTTTTACCCAAACCCACTTCATCGGCCAGTAATACACGCGGTGCAAAACGCTTACCGACTTCGTGGGCAATATAGAGCTGATGCGGAATCAGGCCGACACGCGAACCTATCAGGCCACGCAGCGGACTGCTGTGCATATTGGCCTGCATCAACAGCGCCTCAATACGCAGGTCATACCATTCTTTATAGTCAATCTGGCTGGCCAGTAAACGGTCTAGGGGTTTAGACAGCTGGATTTGTGCGCCAATTCGGGTTTCATTCAGGGATTTCTGTTCTTCCGAACCATCTTCCAGCTGACGTACCACGTTATAACGCACCACGCCACCGCGATCTTCCAGACTCTGAACCGTCCATTTCAGGCCTTCCTGGTCCTGTACTTCATCTCCCGCATTAAACACGATACGGGACAAAGGTGCATTGTTACGTGCATAGACACGGGTTTCGTCACTCTTGGGGAATAAAATGCTGATTGAACGTTCATCTACATCAATAAGAACGCCTAAGCCCAGTTCTGTTTCTGTATCTGACAACCAACGTTGACCAATAGCAAACTGCTGCAATTTTTCCACCTTTTTCTAGAAGTTAGGACTGTCGCGTTATCACTCAAGGACTGCTTGCCATTTGAGCAAAATTTGACATCGTAAAGCAATATATTTTGACATAAAGCCCACCAAAAAGTGAGCTTAAATTCATGAGGATATGTTTCCCTTAAAACGGCACCGGGCAATTAAATTCCAGTGTTTCTCCCGTTTGAGGATGTTGAAAACTTAAATACGCCGCATGTAAACACAAGCGTGAAGACAGCTGTTGCTGCTCTGGCGTGGCATATAAGGTATCACCAATAATCGGATGTCCCAGATATTGCATATGCACCCGCAGCTGATGCGAACGGCCGGTAATTGGAATAAGTTTGACCCGCGTAACCGTCTGTCCATTTATTTCAAACTGTTCCAGCGCCTGCCAGTGGGTAAGCGCCGGTTTAGTATGGGAAGGATCAGCTATATGCAATGGCGGACGGGTCGGATCATAGACCACCGGCACATCAATGGTGCCTTCGCCGTGTAGATGCCCGGCCACTACTGCCTGATAATGCTTGTCAATCTGGCGTTCCTGAAACTGGCGTGAAATCTTGTTTTGCCCCAAGCGGCTAAGACCAAACACCAAAATACCTGAGGTGTCACGATCCAGACGATGAATTAACAGGGTTTTAGGCTCAATGGCGACCAAACGGCTGATCAGGCAGTCTTGTAAATCTGCTGTTTTTCCTGGCACTGTGAGTAAGCCGGCCGGTTTATGGATGAGCATAAAATCTTCATCTCGATAAATCAGGTGTTCGGTTAGAAAATTACTCAAAGTACACTTCCAGGCTGATCGCGAAAATAAGGCGGCAATGATAAAAACCTTGCTCCACAATTACAATGCAATTTGCGCAAATTGCAGACGTTTTTTCCGATTTTGCTGAATAAAAATGTCAATTTTCTGAAAATGGCAAATTTAGCCCGCCAAAATCTGCAGCAATCCGTGCAGTGTGGGTTTGGACTGCAGATCTTCATAGCGAATATTGGCACCATTGGCTCGCCATAAACCGACCAGACTGACCATACTTACCGAGTCCAAACCATAGTGGCGCAGGTCTTCATGTGGGTCGATATCCAGCGCATCCATATCCAGCTGTTCAGCCAGAGCCAGTAAAATGCCTTTGCTGGACAGGATATACGCCGAGGGAGCACTGAGGCTCCAGAGCCGGTTCAGGCTATAACTATTCAGATGATGCAGCCCCTGCTGGGAGATATTTTCAATCCACTGGATATGCTGCTCCTGATTGGCCAGTAAAATCGTATCATCCACCACACAGAGCTGTTCAGTCACGCTTTGCAAATGTGGCAAAATCTGTTTTAGCATTGGGGTGATCTGTCCGGCAAAAATCAGTTGGGGATGGGTAGAAGCGTATTCACCCAGCTGCTGCATACCTTGCAGGACATCATCGCCATAGAGATCGACAATGGGAATATCGAGGGCTTTGGCTTTGTTGCTAATTTGAATCAGGTTTTGCATTAATGGGCTATCTTGAATGTCTCCGAGCATACGCAAGTTTTGTAAGCCAACAAGAACTAAAACCGATTCAGATGAAGAGAGTTGCCATTTGGCTTGGGAAGCTGTGAGCTGGATTTTTTTGGGGATGGGATAGAGCATGGGAGATATGATCATAGAGCAAGGTTTTAATATGCTAACTGAGAAATACTGGATTTATAAGTTTTAAATACTTGAAACTTACTCTGCATCAGAGCAAATGATGCATAACACTTTGGTCGCTTATTACTACTTCTGATTTAGAAAGACTTGCAGACCCTTTTTAAATTTGTAATCCTTGTCGCAAAGGGTGTCTAGCTCAGCTAAGGCAGGTGTTTGTTGTAGTCGGGCCGCTACAATATTGATAAAAGAGCACCTGTATGTTTAATTTCAAGATTTTTAATAAAGTCTCTACGGACGTATTGACGATAAAAAATGACCTCGAGCTTAATACTGAGCTTCAACTCATTAATAAATATAAAACCGCGACCTCCGATGATTATAGGCAGGCTATTGTATTAATCTTTAAAGAACGGGGTTATTCCGCTTTAGAGATCGGACAACTACTAATCGATAAAGTCTAATCAGTTAAGCGATAGTACGATTTGCGATAATTAGGCTTCAAACCAAGGTCTTATGACTAATTGATAGCAAAAGTATTGATGCTATAGATAAAACCTCAAGTTATGGCTCAAAATACTTAAAAATTTCTGATCTAGCTGTGATGACAAATTGAGGGTACGTGAAATCATTACTTTTGTAGAGCAAAACTTAGGTAAAGCAGATATAGCATTTAAGCCAAAAAATAATGAAGATGTCTCTTATCAATTAAGAGGAAAAATAGGGATTATTATTTTTAAGATGTCAGGTTAGGAAGATGCATCAGGACACGTTACATTATGGAATGGAAGTGATTGTGGAGATAGCTGTTACTTTATACATAGCACCCCAAATGTCAGAACTACAGATATACTTTTTTGGAATTTAAGATAATGAAATTTCTTTTAATATTAGGTATTTTTTTATTACATCCTCTTGTTATTCAAGAAACTTAGAAATAAGTGTATTAGAAAAAGAGGAGATTAATATTAAAAATTTTGGCTTCAGTTATTGCTTAACAAAAACTAAAGATAAACTATTACTTTCTGAGGCTTCTGTAGCAATGGGAGGCTACTTTCAAGAGGGGGCTTACGAAGAACCAGCTTATAAAAATATAAAAATATTTATAGATAAATATACGAGTAAAAATAATCATGTATATAAAAGTACAGGTAGTTCGACAATATTGATGAATTGCCTTAGTATGTATAACTCTCCCGAATATAATAAGCTCATAACAGAGCAAAATGATTACTGGATCAAGTAAATCTTAATTGAGTTCGACAATAATTAATATAATACACACCATATGGAATGATTTGAGAGCGTTCAAAATTCTGTGTCAGCCGAATTGGCTAGAGTTTGATTATATCATCGAGCCTGAGCCTGTAAATAATTTTGTGTAATTGCTTTTCATCAATTTAAAGGTGATTGCTTAAGCGGTCACCGAATTCAATAATAAAGCGGCTCATGGCTAAACGCCAGTCGCGAATCGGCATATTCCACTTTTTAGATGCTGCATCAATTGCCAGGTAAATCACTTTACGTACTGAATCATCCGTTGGAAAGGCTTTACGTTTTTTGATCGCTTGGCGTATTACGCTGTTTAATGACTCGGTTGCGTTGGTAGTGTAGATGGCTTTGCGTATCTCGGCTGGATAAGCAAAGAAGGTATTCAGATTCTCCCAGTGCGTACGCCAGCTTTTGCTGATCTGTGGGTACTTGTCATCCCATGTTTGGGCAAATTGATCCAGGGCCATCAAGGCTGCCTCTTCAGTGGGTGATTGATAAACGGCTTTTAAATCCTGAGTGACCGCCTTGTAATCTTTCCATGACACGTATTTCAAGCTGTTGCGCAGCATGTGGATAATGCACAGCTGGATATGGGTTCGCGGGTATACGCTGTTAATGGCATCAGGAAAGCCTTTTAGTCCTGAGAAGCACTGCTTCGCAAGGCAGGCGATCAGAATATCCTGCAACCCTCGGTTTTTAAGCTCAGTCAGGACATTCAGCCAGAACTTGGCACCTTCATTCTCAGCCATCCACATGCCGAGCAGTTCTTTGTGCCCATCAAGATTAATGCCTAAGGCAAGGAATACAGCCTTGTTGATGACACTGCCATTATGACGGACTTTAACCACAATACAGTCCATATAAACGATGGGATAGATCACATCCAGCGGACGGTTTTGCCATTCAGCAACCTGCTCATTGACGGCATCAGTCACCTTGGAAATGAGCGTTGGAGATACATCGGCATCGTACATTTCCTTGAAGGTAGCAACGATTTCACGGGTGGTCATGCCTTTGGCATAAAGGGATAGAATCTGGCTATCCATTTGCGTGATACGGGTCTGATTTTTCTTAATCAACTGAGGTTCGAAAGTGCCATCACGATCACGTGGTGTGGTGATCTCAATCTCCCCATCATCGCTAAGTACAGTCTTACTAGAATAACCATTGCGTGTATTTGAGCCAGATTTACGGGCATTTTTTTCATGTCCGAGATGTTCGGTAAGTTCGGCATTAAGAGCCGTTTCAACAGTGAGTTTGGTCAACAATCGGGTGAATTGGTTGAGATCGTCTTCTGTTTTGATTCCTTTAGCAAATTCTGCTACAAGGTCTTTTAGTTGTTGTTCGTTCATCATATTGCCTGACTCCGTTGTGAATATGAACATAGCAAATTCAGGCAATTACACAATTTAATTTACAGTCTCAGAGCAAAAATCACACCTTACTTGACGTGAGCCAAAAACTTCCCAATCGCCACCTGCGCAATTTCTGCATCTTCAAAAGACTTCACGCCAGACACACCCATCGCACCGACCAGCTGCCCTTCATACATCAACGGTTCACCACCTTCTAACATGCCTGAAAAACTCTGCATGGTTAAAAAGCCCATCTGACCGCCTTTAATAATATCTTCAAACAGTTTAGACGGACGGCGACTGATGGCAGAACATTGCGCTTTTTCAACCGCCAGATTCGCAGTCATAGGCGCTGCCCCATACATACGTTTCATGGCCAGTAAACTACCCGTTTCATCCACCACGGCAATACTGACATCAAAGTTATGCTGTATCGCATATTGATGCGCTTCATTTAATAGAAATTCAGCATCACTTAAAGTCAAATAATGTTTGGTTTTCATTTTGATCTCGAATTAACTGAAGCTTCCCTCTCCTTTAAGGAGAGGGTTAAGGAGAGGTCAAATTTACGCTTTCATCTCAGCAAAAGTGGCTTTTGCCGCCTGAATGGTAAACTCGATATCTTCATCGCTGTGCGCGCTTGAAATAAAGCCAGCTTCAAATGCAGATGGCGCCAGGTTCACCCCACGCTCTAACATGCCGTGGAAGAATTTACTGAAAGCGTCGACATCACATTTCAGCATCGAGTCAAAGCTGGTGATATCTTCCTGATCGGTAAAGTACAGACCAAACATCGCACCCACTTGCTGGGTTTTAAACGCAATACCGGCTTCATCTGCTGCTGCCTGTAAACCGGCCAGCAGTTTTTCCAGTTGCGCGCTTAATTTTTCATAGAAGCCTGGCTCACGCAGATGTTTAAACATCTCGATACCGGCACGCATCGCCAGCGGGTTCCCCGACAATGTTCCGGCCTGATAAACTTTACCAAGCGGCGCAATACATTCCATCACTTCGCGTTTACCACCAAAGGCACCGACGGGTAAGCCGGCACCAATGATTTTACCCAAGGTAGTTAAATCTGGGGTAACGCCATAATGCGCCTGCGCACCGCCTAAGCCAACACGGAAGCCGGTCATCACTTCATCAATAATAAACACCGAGCCATATTCATCACAAACATCACGAATGGCCTGCAAGAAACCATCAATTGGCGCAACCAGGTTCATGTTACCGGCAACCGGTTCCACAATCACCCCGGCAATTTCTGAACCAAACTTGGCAAAGCATTCTTTTAAGGTGGCAATATCGTTATATGGCAGGGTTAAAGTGTGTTTGGCAAAATCCGCAGGAACACCGGCAGAGGTCGCTTCACCCTCACCTTTGGTTAACAAGCCTGAACCGGCTTTCACCAATAGAGAATCTGAGTGTCCGTGGTAACAGCCTTCAAATTTGACAATCTTGTCACGGCCAGTATAACCACGTGCCAGACGAATCGCGGTCATGGTCGCTTCCGTACCGGAGTTGGTCATACGCACCAATTCAATTGATGGCATGATGTCGCAGATAATATCGGCCAGTGTCGTTTCATGAACGGTTGGCGCACCAAAACTTAAACCGTCTACCGCAGCATCCTGTACCGCTTTAATAATCGCTGGATGGGCATGACCCAAAATCATTGGCCCCCATGAACCGACATAATCGACATAGCGTTTGCCATCTACATCGTATAAATATGCGCCTTGGGCTTTTTCAATAAAGACCGGCGTGCCGCCTACACCATTGAACGCACGCACCGGTGAGTTCACGCCACCTGGAATATGTTTGCTGGCTTGTTTAAATAATTGTTCTTGCTTTGGAGATAGGCTCATGAATCGACTCAACTCAAAATAAAATCAGACAAAAATTTCGGCTTAAACCGCCTTTTTAAATAGTTCAGACCAGTCATATACGCGTTGAGCAACGGTATGCATCGGACGACCTAATATATCACTAATCACCGCACAAAGGTCTGCACCGGCATCAATCACCTGCTGACCATTTTCTACGGTTAACCCCCCAATCGCACAGATGGGTACATTCAGTTTTGCTTTGGCCTGCTTTAAGGTTTCCAGACCAATATTGCCGGCTTCCGGCTTGGTATCGGTGGCGAAAATTGCCCCAAAGGCCACATAGTTGGCGCCATCGGCAATGGCCTGCTCTGCCAGTTCAAGTGAATTGTTACAGCTACGGCCAATCAGGACATTCTTCGGTAAACGTGCTGCGGCTTCGACAATAGAGCCATCATCCTGCCCCAAATGCACGCCGACGCCATATTTTACCGCAGCTTCCAAATCATCATTAATCACAAATGGCACTTTGTACTGTGCACACAATGATTTCATATATTCAATTTCATAGGCCTGATCTTCTTTTGCCACCTTTTTACGGCGATATTGCAAGACTGCAACTTCATAGGTCGCCATTGCACCTTCAAGTTTGGCTAAAAGCAGTTCAATCGGATCATCATTGGTAATTAAATATAAGCCACGCATTTTGCCTGCCTGAAACACCTCAAAAAATTGGCTCTCATTATTACATAGTTACAGCTCAAGAGCAGGCCTTGCCTGTATTTTCGCTGATGCTTTGTTTCAGTTCAGATTTATATGCAAAATCCCTAGTATTGGGGATAGAGTCCGCGCCGGTTTCGGTATTTACTAGGACTCACAGTAATAACGATATAAGTTATTGTTTTTTATTTTTTTATATCAATAACAACCAACGTGCATTCATGGTCTCATGGACGTACTAGAATTTGATGCCAGGACGCATTTGGGGAAATGTGATCAAACGCTAGTACGTCCACATTCTTTTGACTCTCTTCATTCTTTTTATTTCAATGATTCCAGCTATAAAAAAAGCCCGGAGAAAGGTCACTCCAGGCTTGGAAAGTTAAAAACTGATGTCATCAAAGTGTCATACACTCTGCATTGCTTCAATTAATAGAACATTCACTCTACAATTTCAATGAATTTTTTGACCATTCATCTTATTTTTGACCGAAAGTTTTAGTTTTGCTCGAAAAATGAAGATTAGCTGTCAATTTTATCCAGTGCGCGGTCTTTAAGACTCAGGTTGCCGCGCAGAATGTCGGCAAACATTCGCCAGTCAGAAATAAAGCTATACAGCGGCTGTTTAAAGCTGGCCGGCTTGTTTTTTTCAAAGAAAAAATGACCGACCCAGGCGCAGGCATAACCGGCCACCAGTCCATAGACAAAGTAACGTGGCTTACGCTGCCTGACCATTTGCGTCAGGCAAATCAGGCCGATACCACTGCCCAGCATATGCAGACGCCGGCTCATGATATTGCGGTGTTCGGTTAAATAAAAACGATAAAACTCGTGATAATTTTGAATTGGACCTTGGGGCGTATCATCCGGTTTTTTCGCCCATTCGGTGTTGAGGGGTGCGTTCATGTTCATCATCCTGATGCTCTGTTCTTGCTCAAATTACCGCATTTTCTGTACAAATAAAAGCCACTTTGTTCGCGCTATTTTTCTGGCTACTTTTTTCAGGACAGATTTTGGTTACAATCAGAAGCCTTAAACAATGAACGCCTTTTCTGGACGCTTGATAATAATTTGGTATAGCGGCGTCATCTGCCAGAAAGCTACTTTTTTGCTGTATTGCTCAATTTTTTAGGACCAATTGAATGACCGAGATTGAATTAAAATTTCAAATTCCTGATGCGCGCCGTAACGCCTTACTTAAAGCGCTGGATCCTAAGAAATCTGAAAGCATTTCGCTGCAAGCCCGATATTATGACACTACCGATCGCCTGCTGGCACAGCATGGTATTGCGCTCAGACAACGCTTGGAAGGCACGCGCTGGGTGCAAACACTGAAAGCCAGCAAAACCCATATTGAGCGTTTTGAACATAATCATGACCTGGGCGAGCTGCAACAGCCACCTGCGCTTGATTTAAGCATTTACGATGCCGCTCCTGAAGCCAGACAGCTATTGGATGCAGTTCTCAGTCAGACTGAAAGCCCGCTGCAACTACAGTTTGAAACCGATATTACGCGTACTTCGCGTGTTATCCAGTTAGATGAAGTCGAGATTGAAGCCAGTTTAGATGTGGGCTGTATTCGCAGCGGCGAGCGTGAATATCCCGTCCATGAGGTTGAGTTTGAATTAAAATCTGGTTCAGTGCAGGCCCTGCTGGCCTTCTGTTTTGAATGGGTCAAGAAATACCAGCTCTGGTTAGATGTACGCAGCAAAGCTGAAATGGGCAATTTGCTGGCTTTAGACTTAAAAGTCAGCCCACCGCGTCTGGCTGAAGAATTCCGTTTAAATAAAAAAGCCTCGGCCGATCAGAATTTAAGACTGTTAATTGCCCAGCAATTGCAGCATTTACTGCCGAATATTGCGGCTATTTCAGCGGGTGTTAATGAAGCCGAGCATATTGTACAGGCACAAAATGCACTGAATCAGCTGTATTTAACCGTGTATTTGCTCAAAGACTGGAGTGCGTCTATTTCGGAAAAATGGGCCAATCAGTTACTGGCGTTTAGACAGCAGTTTGACCAGCTGCAACATTTGCAGCACATGCAAAATACCCTCGGCACCTTTTTACAGAACCCGAATACCGCCTCGAATCTGGCCAAAGATATTTTATATGCCAAAGAGAAACTGGCCAATCTGGTGAAATCGACCCAGAATGTACATCATTATCTGGAACTGTTGATGTTTAGCCTGGATGAAGATGCCTCCCACCCTGCGCAGGATTTAAAACAGGCCGCCCAGCAGACTTTGCAACATCAATATAAATTACTGCAAGAACAGCTGAACCAAACCAGCCAGACCGATTTTGACAGTCTGGATCAGCTGGCGCAGAAAATTAATGCCCTGAAATTTATTTTCCCGGTACTCACCACGATCTATGATGTTAAAAACCTGCAAAAGTACAGCAAAGCCCTGAACGATGCCCAGCTGGCCGCGCAGGAATATCAGGTTCTTTCCTCCGCTGCGCTGTATATCCAGCAAACTGAGCTAGAAGCCAGTGACTGGTTTGTACTCGGCTGGTTGACTGCAAAACAGGAAGTCCATGCGCAAGCTTTGCTGGATGCCACCGAACAATTCCTGGTCAGCCGCAAATTTATTAAGTAAGTTCAGCCACTCCCCGCTCCGGCCAGACAAAAGAATACGCTTTATGGCTACTTTTTATGCATGGCTTGGCCTATAGTAAGGTTAATCAAGAATAAAAATTGCAGGAGTTGGTTATGGCGGAAATCGAACTGAAATTTCAGGTGCCGGTGCATCAGCGCCGCGCCTTTGAAAAAGCCATTGCCAAGAAAAAAGCAGTGCCAATGCAGCTGTGGGCCAAATATTATGACAGTCCTGAGCAGCAGCTGGCACAGCATGCCATCGCTCTACGTCAGCGTCTGGAAGGTCAACGCTGGTGTCAGACCTTAAAAGCACCGGGGCAGCATCATTTTGAACGTTTTGAGCTGGAACTTGCCCTCGGCCCGGATGAACCGGAGCAGCTGGATTTAAGCCTGTATCAGGAACACAAACAGGCGCAGACTTTGCTAAAACAGGCGCTGGAGCTGAAAAAAGCCGATTTAAAAAATACCGGTCTGGAGCTGCAATTTGAAACCGATGTGCAACGCCTGATTGTGCTTGAACAAGTCAAAGACAGTGCAATTGAACTGGCCTTTGATCAGGGCGAAGTCCGCACACCAACAGCGCAAAGCGATATTTACGAAGTCGAGTTTGAGCTGAAACATGGCGATGTCAGCGACCTGATTGATTTTGTACAGCCATGGGTAAAACGCTATCAGCTCTGGCTTGATGTTCGCAGCAAATCACAGCGCGGCCAGATGCTCAAGAATCAGCAGGACATCTTGCCCGTTCAACATCAAACGCCTTTTAGTCTCGATAAACATGATTCGAGTAGCCGCGCGCTGGCCAAAATTGTTAGCAACTGCCTGACTCATTTATTGCCGAATGCCACCGCGATTGCCGACAATCATTATCAGAGTGGTCATGTGCATCAGGCCCGTGTGGCCATTCGCCGTTTACGCAGCGCGCTGAAAATTTTTGGACACTGGTCCGAACAGGTACAACCCGAGTGGCAAGCGCAGCTGGCAGAACTGTTCCGGCAGCTCGGTTCCACCCGCGACCGCGATGCGCTGAGTGAAAGCCTGATGCCACGTCTGGCCGAGGCCGGCTCTCCCCTCGCAGAACTACCGGCAAGTAGCGAAAGCAGTGATGAAATTGATGCACTGTTTCGCGCGCCAGAAACAGTACGCCTGCTGCTGGAGCTGCTACAGTTTAGCCAGTGCACAGCACATGAAGATGATCAATCGCTGAAAAAGCAGGTACGGAAACAGCTTGCAAAAATGCACCGGCAAATTTGTCAGGATGCCGTGCAGTTTGAACATCTGGACAGTGAACAGAAGCACCTCACCCGCAAACGGGTCAAACGCCTGCGTTATTCAGTCGAGTTTATTGCCTCTTTATTTGAAGCCGATGCCGTCAAACAGTATCTGAAAGCCTTGAAACCGGCACAGGAATCTTTGGGGCAGTTTAATGATCTGGTGGTGGCCGAAGCCCTGTTTCAACACGAGGTTCAGCAAAACCCGCAGGCCTGGTTTGTTCTGGGCTGGATTGCTGCCGAGCAAAAGCATGTTCTGGCCGAAGCCCAGCAGCACTTACTGGAATTTACCCGCAGTAAAACCTTCTGGTCGGACTAAAGCCCAGCACGGAGATAATCATTTAGCGGTACTTGCCAAATACCTTCCAGGTCCCGTTATCGGCCAGCGGATCATGATAACTATCGCTCCGCTGCTTGCGCGGTTTTTCCCGGGCATCCACCAGCTGAAAATGCGGTTCGACACTCAGCACAATACCGTTGACATAAAAACGGGTGCGGGTGTATTCACTTTGCCCATGCTGAAACACATAGGTACGCAAATCAATAAACTCACGGTGTGCCACCAGTGCGGCGCTGTCGTCACTCTCCAGCCACTGTTTCATCGCCAGCATCTGCGTAGCATCAAACTGGCCGCACTTTTCCATCAGACTGGCCAGACCGCGAAAAGTTTTTGATTCTTTGGCCAGGGTTTTATTAATCCGGATTCGGTCGACATGAAAGAAAAATAAAGGCAGATTTAAGTGACTTGGCAGATGAATGGCATCTAGCACTTCATCTTCCATAAAGGGCTGAAACAGCTCTTGTGCCCGCTCAATCAATCCGGACCATTGCTGGAAATAAGCCTCGACTTCGGCCGGATTGCCATAATAAATTGGCAGCCCTTCTACATTGGCCAGATGTGCCGGTGGCCAGATGTTTTGTCGCAGCAGCGCAATATCACTTTTTAGACTTTGAACCGCAATTGCATCTTGCATCGTGATTCCTTTTTCTTGCTTAGGCTATTTTTAGAGTAAGACAAAGGTTTAGTTTCTGCAAGGCTTTGCCTATAATTATTGTTTATGATTTTAGCTTAGGAAAAATTCATGGTTCAAAAGATTGAAGCAACCGATGTTACCGAAGAAGAAGCGTTAAATGCTGCTTTCTTTGAACGTGCTGATGAATTTATCAAACAGGCCAACGAATTTTGTCGCGTCGAAAAAGGCTCACAGGAACAACCGGCGGAAAAACGCGGTCAGGTCAGTGCTGCCATGCTGTTCGGCACGGCGCGTTTTAATACCTGGGTCGCGGCCAACAACTTCAAAGATGGTGAGGAAATGCGCGCGGCCAAAGATCAGGTCATGTCCTACATTTTGCAGCAGTTCCAGATGATGCTGGAAGACAATTACGATGAATATTGTGAACAGTTCGAGAACTATTTACGTTTCCGTCGTAATGAAGAATTTCACAGCAATAAACACAAACATGATCACGATCATTAAATTACTAAAAAAAGCCCACCCTGTTGGGCTTTTTTAATGTCATCTTTTCGATAAATACCCTTTTCTTTTTTGCAGACTTGGCTTTGAATAAAATAGACATCTTCAAGGACCAAACCAACCTGCTATGCAAAATCTTGGATTTGCACTGATTGATGCGCATATTCATCAATGGGACCCATATAACACACCACACAGCGCGCGCCTGGCGGTCAAGCTGCTGGGGAAATATCCACGCTTACTGGATAAAACCATCCGTACGCTAAAATCCAAAGCGCTGATTGACACTTTGGGACACACCCAGCATGTCACTGCACCGTATTTGCCCGAGCATTATTGCCGCGATGTCGGCTTTTATCCGGTTGAAAAAGTGGTGCATGTCGAGGCCAGCTGGCATGACCATAAAGGCAAAGGTGTGGTTGGAGAAACCCGTTTTATTGAATCGCTGGATTTTGCCAAAAATGGTATCCAGCTAGGTGCAGTGGTGGCCACGGCCGACCCGCGTGACAGCCAGTTCAAGCAGATTCTGAAAATGCATCAGAAAGCGGCGCCGCAACATTTTCGCGGAATTCGTAAAATGGCTGCGGTTCATGAAGATAAAGACATTTATGCCTGGGCCGATGATCCGCATTTGTACCGCGACAAAAAATTTCTGAAAGGCTTTGAACTGCTGGCACAGCACAATTTAAGTTTTGATGCCTGGGTTTATTCCAGCCAGCTGGAAGATGTGATTGCCCTGGCAAAACAGTTCCCGGAAACCTCAATTGTGCTGGATCACCTCGGTACACCGGCCGGTCTGTTTGGTCCGGTCGGCTCGCACACCGGCATTACCCAAACTGCGCGCGACAATATTCTGTTTCGCTGGCAGGAAGATCTGGCTGAACTGGCGCGCTGCCCGAATGTCTATACCAAATTGTCCGGGCTGTTCATGCCGGTACTGGGTCATCAATTTCACCAGCAGCAACGGCTGGCCTCAAAACAGGAAATCATTGATTTAACTGCCCCGCTGATTCAGCACGCGCTGAAAAGTTTTGGTATGTATCGGGTGATGTTTGGTTCCAATTTCCCGATGGATCGGGTCAGCAGCGACTTAGTCACGATTATTGATGCCTTTAGTGATGTGGTGGCGACATATCATCCACAGGCATTAGCGCAGGTATTCCATCACAATGCCAAACAGTTCTATCGGCTCTAATTCTCTATGATAAATTCACCTCATACTTACCCATAGCACCTATAAGGATTGCTGGCAGATGGGATCAGTGCCAACATAAGCGGCTTCATAAAAAATCTCCCGTTTAGGGAGATCTTTTATATGAATGATCTGTAATCAGCGCTTATTTTACCGGCTGACCATATTGATCGGCCATGACTTCGACCCAATGTTGCGGCAGCAGATATTTCTGAATCACCGCATCAATATCGGCTTTGCTGAGTCGGGCAATGGCCTGATCGCGTTTTTCCCGATACGGTAAATCGCGGTCGAGTTCCAGCTGTGCCACCAGCATCCGGTGAATACGGCGCTCATCTTCCAGCGCTGTGACACGCTGTTTCAGAATATCAGCCTTGGCCGCCGCCACTTCCTGTGCAGTCACGCCATTTTTGCGCAACTCCTGAAAGACTTTATGTACCGCCTGCGACAACTGCGCCGCTTTACCGGCAGTATAGTTGGCACTCACACTGAGGGCACCGGAATTTTCAAAGCTGCTTAAACTGAGCGAACTGCCAAAACTGTAGACCAGCGCATTTTTTTCACGCAGCTCTTGCGCCAGACGTGAGGTCAGTTGTGAGTCCCCTAAAATATGACTCATGACCATTAACGCAGCTGCATCGGGATGATCATTCCCCACAGGCAGGGTCATCACGCCCTGATAACTGCCAAACTCACGCTGTTCGGACAGTACATGCTGTTTTTGCGCCGCATAGCTGTTATACGGCACGCTTAAACGCTGATACGGCTGTGCTCCGTTCCAAGTGGCAAACTGCTGTTGCAACAGCTTAAGAACCGGCTTGGCCTCATAATCGCCGGTAATGGCAAGCCGGGCATGATCCATGGCAAAAAACTGCCGATATAGCTGTTTGACTTTCTCGTTGCTGGCCTGGCTCAACTGCTGCTTGGCAAATTCCGGCTCGAAGTGATAACGCAAATCTCCCGGCTGATAGCGCTCGATCAAACGCGCCATATTTAAGGCAGCCACGGTTTCCGGCTCGGTATACGGCCGGTCCAGACTGGCCAGACTTTGGGCCTTGATCAGATCAAACTGGGCCTGTTCAAACAGCGGCTTTTTCATAATTTCCAAGACAAATCTGAAAAATTCATCAAATTTATCTTTTTTGGCCACAATCGAAATGGCCACGCCATTGCTATTGGCCTGTGCCGAAGCCGAACCACCGGCTTCAATCGATTTGTCGGCAATATCCTGCAGGCTGTACTGATCTGAGGCACGCAGCATTAAATAGGCCATCAGGTCGATAATCTCGCCCTGATTAAACAGCGATTTTTCATTGCCAAAATCGACCATAATAGTAGCGTAGGTTTTATCGTCCCGGGTCGAGGTGGGAAACAGCGCGTACTTCATGCCATTGGCCAGTGTGCCACGCTGAATTTTGGCTTCAGTCTGGCTTAAAGCCTGTTTGGATGTGTGCAGATACTGCTGAATTTCCTGCTCATAACTGCTGATATCTTTGAGTGGTTCGGCCTGCACATCCATTTGATCGAGGGTTTTCAGCGGTTCAGCAGCCTGCTGTTGCTGGGCCTTTTTCTGGTCTTCCGGTGTCGGCTGAATATGCCCGCGCATACGATGTTCAGGAATCAGGAATTGCTGTAAACGCGTATTGACCTGATCCACCGTTAAGGCCTGTAATTCTTGTTGATGGACAAAATACTGGGCCCAGTTGCCCTGCTCCGATACCACATAATCACTTAGCATACCGGCGAGAGCACTGGCATTGCTAAACAGGCTGTCCTGGCTATTACGAATCAGGGTTTTAACCCGGTTCAGCTCGGTCTGATTAAAATTTTTGCCCTGCTCGACACCTTGTTGCAAGGCGGTTTCAACCTGCTTGGCATCATGAGTCGGTGCATACAAGGCACCCATAAAGACCAGATTAAAATCCTGATCCAGCCAGGTGGTCGATTGCACCATGGTGCTGATACCGGTTTCAACCATGCCTTGATACAAATGCCCGCTCGGCTGCATGGTGTATAAATACGGCGCCAGTGCCAGGGCGGTTTTATGCTGGCCGTTCTGGCCATTTAAATAGATATTGAACTTGGCCAGCTGGCTGCCTTTTTGGACTAAAAAATCCCGGTTTTTGATGGTGCGGGCATCCAGCACTGGCACCTTGACCTGTGCCGGAATCTGGCGTTTGGTCAGCGGACTAAAATGCTGATCAATCTGCTTCAGTACCTGTGCTTTATCAAACTTGCCGGTCAGCACCATCACTGCATTATTCGGTGCATACCAGTTGCGATAAAAACGCTGCAATTCCGGCATCTGAATCGACTGCAACTCATTCAGATCACCAATCGGTAAACGGCCCAGATACTGGTTGCCATAGGCCGCTTTCCAGACCTGATCCATCAACACCGCATAGGGCTGATCCATGCGCACTTCACGTTCACGCTTCACAATCGCAATTTCCGCCGGCACAAATTTTTCTTGCAACACCAGCTTGTCCATACGCTCGGCTTCAAGATAAATCATCTCATTAATGGCTGTCTGATCTGGGCGGATGGTGTTCAGATATTTGGTCGAGTAGTAATCGGTACTGGCATTATTGCTTAAGGTGTACTGGTTTAAACGGCGCTGGAATTCATCTCCCGGGACATTCTGGGTACCTTTAAACGCCAGATGCTCCAGTAAATGTGCCATACCACCTTTGCCTTGGGGATCATTCAGGGAACCGGTAAAGTAGATGGTGCTCATCACCACTTTATTTTCTTTGGCATTCGGCGCCAGAATCACCCGGAAACCGTTATCCAGCCGGTATTCTTCAATCTGCTGTTCAGATTTTACCAACACCGGCTGGGCAAATGTCGTAGCCCCCACACCCATGATCAGCAAAGACAGGCTGAGCTGTTTAAACCGCATTAACATAATTTTTTCAATACCTTTTATCTGCTGCAGCCGCTTATATGACTGCAGCATTAAATTGTTTGTTGTTGTGACTTATGTTTGAAAATCACCGGCATACCCGGCGTGATTTCCCTGTTCTGTTTTAATCTAAAAATAACTCGGCCACCAGATATAATTTGGCATAACCGGAAATTTCAATACGCTGCTCTGCTTGTAAGGCACAGTACAGCATTCCACCTCGCGCCGAAGCCTGATAAGCCACCAGTTCAGTTTTGCCGGTTTTTTCTGCCCATAACGGCGCCAGACCGGTATGCATGGAACCAGTCACCGGATCTTCATCAATCCCTTTATGCGGGGCAAAGTAGCGAGCAATATAGTCATAGTCCTGAGAGGGCGCGGTCAAGGCCACATCCAAATCTGTCGCGGTAATTGCGGTGCTGACCTGATGCAGCTCTGCAATCTGCCGGATTTTAGCCAGATCGGGCTGGGCGGCTAACACTGCCTGCTCAGATTCCAGTACCAGAATATAGGCCTGTGCATTTAAATAGACTTCCTTGACCGGCTGATCAATCACATCCAGCAATTGTGCTGGAAACTCATCTTGTAACACCGGCACACGGGTTGGAAAATTCATACGGATTTTGCCGTCATCATCTTGCGTGACAATAAAAAGACCTAAATTTTTGACATGAAAATGAATGGTTTTGGCGCGGGTATAATCCTTAAACAGTACAAAGCTGCTGGCTAAAGTGGCATGGCCGCAAAAATCGACTTCGACCGTGGGGCTAAACCAGCGAATCTCGAAATTTTCAGCATCCATCGGCTTGACAAAGGCAGTTTCGGAAAGGTTATTTTCCAGTGCAATATTATGCATTAAAGCGTCATCAAGCCAGTCTTCGACCACTATTACTGCGGCCGGATTTCCCTTAAATAAGGCTGTTGTGAATGCATCAACCTGATACATTTTCATGAATCTGTCTCCCGCTGTATTTTGTGCTTTTTCCCAAGCATGCATCAATGATATAAGTTTTAACACCCGGTACAATGCAGAATTGTTGTTTTACTGCATATCTCTGGAATGATCTCTGATTGAGGAATAAAAAATATGACGCTCCCTGCTGATCTGCAAGCTGTACCTTTGGAAAAGGCCTATCGTTTGATTAATCATAGTCCGACCGTGCTGGTGTCTGCGCAAGATCAGCAGGAAACCGATGTCATGGCTGCAGCCTGGGCCTGTGCGCTGGAGTTTAATCCTGCCAAAGTTACGGTAGTGCTGGATAAAAGCACCAAAACCCGCGCCATCATTGAACAGTCAGGTTATTTTGCCTTGCAGGTACCGACCTTAAAACAACTCAAGATGGTGCATCAACTGGGAAGCATCAGCCTGTTTCAGGAACCGAACAAGCTGGACCGCTGTGGGGTCGAGCTGTTCCAGTTTGAGCATTCTCCCGTGCCGACAGTGGCCGGATGCGCCGCCTGGCTGATCTGTGAACTCATTCCGGAGCCGCACAACCAGCAAACCCATGACCTGTTTATAGGCAAAGTCATTGCAGCCTATGCCGATCAGCGGGTATTTCGTGACGGGCACTGGTATTATCATGAAGTGGCCGATGAATGGAAAAGTATCCACCATATTGCCGGCGGGCATTTTTATAGCATTGGCCAGCCGGTTTCGGTGGAATAACAGCGCTTAGATTAGCAAACAAATTGGCCAGATCAGCGGGCAACTGCAATAGCCCGCGCGCCATACAACAATATTTTAAGCATAATAAAAAGCGCAAGGAATCTGCATGGATGCACAGCAACGCCGCCTCAGCCTGTTTTTACTGCTGGCCACCTGTTTAGGTATCGGTATTTTTCGTTTTTCTTATACCGCCTTGTTACCCAGTACCCGGCTGGCTTTTGAATGGAGCAGTGAGTTTGCCAGCCTGTTAGGCAGCGCCAATTTACTCGGTTATTTAATTGGTGCGATCTGGGCCATGCGCTTAAACCGGCAGCTCTTAGGCTGGATTCAGGCCGCGGCCTTTTTCGGCAGTTTAAGTTTATTCTGCTGTGCGTTCGCCGGTTTTGAGGGCAGCTGGTATCTGTTCTGGCGGGTATTGTCCGGCATCTGCGGTGGCTGGCTGATGATTCTGGCACCGAGTGTGGTTGCGCAGCACTGTGAATTGCAGCATCGGTTTAAAATTAATGTGATTGGTTTTAGTGGCATCGGACTTGGTGTGCTGCTCGCCACACTGTTTTTGCCCTATCTGGATTATATCTCCACCTCAAGCGCCTGGCTGATTTTATGTGCATTTGCCGTGCTATGCAGTCTGGGTTTAATCCTGCTCAAACCTAAAGCGATACCGATTAATCGCCAAAGTCAGTCTCAAAACACTGTTACTATGCCCATCAATAAAAAGGTCTTTGCCAGCCTACTCTTGGTGTATAGCTGTAGCGCGTTTTCCTATGTACCACACTCACTCTTCTGGATTGACTATTTAAGTCAGGTGCAACAACTCAGCCTGTTCTGGATCAATAGCCACTGGATTTTATATGGTCTGGGCAGTGCCTGCGGAGCGGCCTGTGCCTATTTTCTGGCAAAACAGCTCGGCAATTTCAAAGCCCTGAAAATCCTGTATTGCCTGTATGTGACTGCCATTTTAGCGGCAATCGCCCCCTGGTCAGTGATGACCTTTCTGTCTTCCTTTTTTACTGGCCTGCTGAATCCGGCGGTGGTGTTTCTGACCTCTTATACCCTGCTCCAGCTGTATGGTCTGGCCTATAAAAAATTATGGGGCATGGCCACTTTATGCTTTGCCAGCGTGCAGTTAATTGGAGGCTTAAGCTTTAGCGGCTTACAAGTCGCCGGCTGGTCCTATTCGCAGCAGTTTTTACTGGCCGGTGCGGTTCTGGCACTGGGGAATCTATATTTTATTTGCAGTCTGCCGGCCACCAAAACCCCGGTTTCCACGGCGGATGTAAGCTGATCCCGTTTATTCCTCAAATAGCTTTCTTAGTCCAAGCAACATAGCGGCAAGCCATTTAGAAATCAAGATGCTCATTGCACCTGCATCATCAAGTATGGCTTGATCATTCTCGTTCAATTGATTAATATTTAAACTGTGATGCAGCACGTAGGGTTGGCTACTAGCCACTGAGTTAACTTATGCATGGGTGCTTGGTTTGTAAGTAGTAGCATTAGGCGATAACTATAAGTTATCGCCTATTTTTTCACACTGTCTAAAATAGCATCAAAACTTGCTTTGACTTGTATGTCACAATGAACAGCCTCGTTTGAATCCTCTCAAATCACCCATTACGCACCGTCTTCCTCGCCGCCTACAAAAAACCTTAGTTTTTAGATAGTGGTAGGTCATCCCTTTTTCTTTAGAGGAATAACTTGATTCACCAAGTTTAAAAACCTGCCCCTTAGCAATAATTTGTTCAATCTTACTAGCAAGTTTTAACTTAATTGGATTTCTACCAAGGCTGCTGAATTTTCTATCCCTCTTTTTACTAAAACGAATATCAGTATTTAAAACAGGTCAAAAACGATCAAACCGCTCTCAGCCAATCCTTATAAAAAATTAATTGCCTTTCTCCCGCAACTCGGTAAGGCCAGCCTCAGAATATGTGGCTGCCTGGCAGGTGATGACCTTTCTGTCCTCTTTTTTTACCGGCCTGCTGAATCCGGCGGTGGTGTTTCTGACCTCTTATACCCTGCTCCAGCTCTATGGCCTAGCCTATAAAAAATTATGGGGCATGGCCACTTTATGCTTTGCCAGCGTGCAGTTAATTGGAGGCTTAAGCTTTAGCGGTCTGCAGGTTGCTGACTGGTCTTATCCGCAGCAGTTTTTACTGGCTGGTGCGGTTCTGGCTCTGGGAAATCTGTATTTTATTTGCAGCCTGCCGGCCACCAAAACCCCGGTTTCTACAATCGAGGTAAACTGATCCCATTTATTCATCGGTCAGCTCTTGTACCAAATAGGGATAAGGATTCACGGCGCCTTGACCACCGAGATAAATCCCATAATGCAAATGTGGCGGTGTATTTTGAGCATTGCCGCTATTACCGACATAACCAATGATTTCACCGGCTTCAATCCAGTCACCTTCCTGAACCTCCGCTGCATAATCTTCTAAATGCGCATAATAATGATGGCTTAAGCCCGGACCAATCACCCAGACCACTTTACCCCCAAGGTTGTTGGTGCCCACCCGCGATACAATTCCAGCCGTGGTTGAGCGTACCGGCGTGCCGCGTTTGGCAAAAATATCGGTCCCTTCATGCCGACGCCCTTCACTGCGCGCTGCGCCCCAGGTATCACTGATCTGTCGGGCTTGTACACCTTCTACCGGAACCGGCAAAGGTGCCATCAGTTCCTGCTGTTGCAATTTCAGATACAGCATCGGATAGCGCATACCGGCGGCATCACCCGAAGGCGGCGGCTGACAGCCGACCAGCAGCACACTCAAACTCATGCCAAGTGTTAGACCGGCGAGCCATTTAGAAATCAAGATCTTCATTGCACCTGCATCATCAAGGGATGACTTGATCTTAAGGTCTGCTCAAGGGTAGATAAAACACGGTTTTTGTACAGGTTTTGCTGATCTGGGTTTGGAGATGACTCCTATGCTGCTTTCCGATCTAGGTCATAATGAGCTATGTATAGATATGACAAAGGCTCTCATCAGGAGAGCCTTTGTCAGTAAATCAACTTAAAAACCCATCTTCACCCTTAGGCAATGAAAAAGTTTTTAAATTGGGGGGGCGACATCATTGCTGACGTTGGTTTTTCTGTTTTTGATTTTGTTGCTGAGGCTGTTGCTGCTGTTGACGTTGATTGTCATTCTGCTGCTGATTTTGTTGACGTTGGTTTTGCTGATTCTGCTGGTTTTGTTGATTAGCCATTTCATATCACTCCTGTATCAGTTCGATATGTTGCACAATATGTACAGGTATTACTCTACCGGGTTTTGTTTTTTGCCCAAGTCATAAGCTGTATCAAATTGCCTCAATGTAATTGGAGGCAGGATTATCCATTACAAATCAAGTGAAAATAGTTTTACTATTTTACCTTAGTCACCCAAAGCATCACTGTGGTTACTTGTCATTACATTGACACAAATGGATGGGAAGATAAGGCATAAAAAACCCGCGCTAAACGCGGGCGGTTACACCGAATAGATAGCGTTTTTATTGGTCCATCTTGTCAATAATCGCCTGACCAAACTCAGAGCAGCGCAGCAAGGTGGCATCTGGCATCAGGCGTTCAAAATCATATGTCACCGTTTTGGCCGCAATCGCACCGGATACACCCCGAATAATCAGATCGGCCGCTTCGGTCCAGCCCATATCACGCAGCATCATTTCCGCAGACAGAATAATCGACCCCGGATTGACCTTGTCCTGCCCGGCATACTTTGGCGCGGTGCCATGGGTGGCTTCATACATATGTATTGCGCCGCCAATATTGGCTCCCGGTGCAATACCAATCCCGCCGACTTCTGCCGCCAGTGCATCTGAAATATAATCCCCGTTCAGGTTTAAGGTGGCAATGACCGAATAATCTGCCGGGCGCATTAAAATCTGCTGTAAAAAGGCATCAGCAATTACATCTTTAATCATAATCTCTTTGCCGGTTTTCGGATTTTTCAGTTTCACCCACGGCCCGCCATCGAGTAGTTCACCACCAAAACGCTCCAGCGCCACTTCATACCCCCATTCCTTAAAGGCGCCTTCGGTATATTTCATGATGTTGCCTTTGTGCACCAAAGTCACACTTGGCTTGTCATTATCAATTGCAAACTGGATGGCTTTACGCACCAGACGCTGAGTGCCTTCTTTGGAGACCGGTTTAATCCCAATACCACAGTTTTCTTCAAAGCGGATTTTGGTGACACCCATTTCTTCTTTCAGGAATTTAATGACTTTTTTCGCTTCCGGTGAATCAGCTTTCCATTCAATCCCGGCATAAATATCTTCCGAGTTTTCCCGGAAAATCACCATATCGGTCAGTTCCGGATGTTGCACCGGTGAAGGCACGCCTTCAAACCAGCGTACCGGACGTACACAGACATACAGGTCCAGTTCCTGACGCAAGGCCACATTCAGTGAACGGATCCCACCACCAACTGGTGTGGTCAGCGGCCCTTTAATCGACACCACAAATTCACGCAAGACCTCAAAGGTTTCTTCCGGCATATAGGTACCATAAATCTTGTTGGCCTTTTCGCCGCAATATACTTCCATCCATTCAATCGCACGTTTACCACCATAGGCTTTTTGTACTGCCGCATCCACCACCGCTTTCATAGTCGGGGTAATATCCACCCCAATCCCGTCACCTTCAATAAAAGGAATAATCGGATTGTTCGGCACATTCAGGGATAAATCTGCATTTACCGTAATTTTGCTGCCATCTGCAGGCACGACGATTTTCTGATAACCCATAATCCTTGCTACTCCCTGTGATTGGTTGGCGGGCAAATCCATACTGCTCTTGCCCGACACCGGTCTTTTTTGGCTGTCTGCTTAATTGTATTTTTAACTCGATGATCTTTTCAGTTTAATCAAAATTTAACCAGCCCGGGATTTATAAGGGAAATGGCCTTATTTCTGTGCTTAATAAATCGGCATATATCCTGTGGCATCTCTCAGCAAGTTTCACATTTCCAATCAAAATCATCTGCTCAGCTTTGCCATAAAGTTCAGGCAGATCAGACAGAATCTGCTATAGTAGCCCGATATTGTGGACCTTCTTTTTGCTCATTGTCACCCTTTCTCTCCCATGCCGGGTTTTATTACAGTTAGCATAAGAATCACACCCAGATTTTGTTATATTTTTTAGCAGGTTACAGTGAAAATAGTTATTCTTAACAAGCCTTATGATGTGCTGTCGCAGTTTCGTCCCGATGAAAAGCACCCCACCATGGCTGACTTCATTGATGATCCGGATTTACGGATTGCCGGTCGTCTGGACATGGATTCAGAAGGTTTAATGTTCCTGACCGATCATGGCGGTTTAAACCAGTTTATTACCAACCCGGCCAATAAAAAGTTTAAAACCTATCTGGTCCAGGTCGATGGTGACATTACCGAAGAAGCGCTGGAACAGCTGCGTAAAGGCGTAGAACTGAATGATGGCATGACCTTGCCGGCCAAAGCGATTAAAGTGGCTGAACCGGAGTGGTTATGGGAACGTCATCCGCCGGTACGTTACCGTGCTTCGGTGCCGACCTCCTGGGCTGAAATTTCAATTTGTGAAGGCCGTAACCGTCAGGTGCGTCGCATGACCGCTGCGGTCGGCTTCCCGACTTTGCGTTTAATTCGCACCAAAATCGGTTCGATTGATCTGGTCCAGCTGGGCCTGCAACCGGGTGAAACCCGTGAAATTGAACCGCTGCTCTATGGCGACTTTAAAGATGTGCCAGCCGAACAGCCATATCGCTCACGTTCTTATGTGAAAAAACCGGGCGGTACCGGCGGCAAACCAATGCAGAAAAAAGTCAACAAAGATGGTACCGCCAAGAAAAAATCCGGCACACCACGCATCTGGCAAATGGAAGAAGGTGAAAAGCCACGTCGCAAGACCAATGGCACCACCCGTCCCAATACCAAATCACGTGGTCGTCGTGCCCGTTAATGGGACTGGCATCTGCATAGCTAAAAAAGCTGTTACAAAGATGCGTTGAATAGACGATGAAAATAAGGCTCCAACGGGGGCCTTATTTTTTGCTTGTATTTTCAGCATCACGGTGCTATTTATGATTCACATAATTTTAAATCTAAAACAAAGCGTATCTTAAAAAGGAGTCTGCTATGGATCAGCAAGTCAATCCCATGTTTCATCAGGACCGATTAATGCAGCATCTAGGCGCCCATCTGGTGTCATTTGGTGAACACAGCGCACAGATTGAATTAAAAATTACCGAGCAGCATTTACAAGGCCATCAAACCTGTAACGGTGCGGTGATTTTTGCGCTGGCGGATGCGGCTTTTGCCATTGCCTGCAACACCGGCGAACATCCGGCGGTGGGTCAGCACTGCGGCATTCATTATTTAAAACCGGGCCTGCTCGGTGATACCCTGACCGCGGTGGCAGAACATAAGGCCAGCAGTGGCCGCAGTGGTATTTATGATATTCGGGTCACGAACCAGAAACAGCAGATTGTGGCAGAGTTTCGCGGTACTTCCCGCCTGATCATCAAATAAGGTTTTGTTGCGATAGATCTGCATAAAAAACCGATGCCTGAGCATCGGTTTTTTATAGTATAGATTTCAGACTGTGATTTTACACTTTTAACCAGCGATCCAGTTTGGCCTGATCTTCAACTTTTAATTCAACTTCAGTCAGTTCAGAACCTGCTGCATTCACTTCAAACTGCATCAGTTCATCACGGCGGAAAGCATGTACTGTAAAGCTGCCGCTCTGTTTGGCATACTGCTCGATCAGTTTGCTGCTGGCTTTGAGGCCATCAATGGCAATGATTACATCATGCGCCGACAGACCGGCTTGCGCTGCCTGACCATCACGGCGTGCGGCTTGCACCAGTACGCCTTCCGGTTTATCGGCCAGTTTTAGCCCCAATGGCAAACGCTTGTCATTTTTTAAATTGTAGCTCAGACCAAATTCCGGGAACAGCTGATCCAGCGGTAACTCTTCAGTGGTGTTAATCAGATGGTTAATCTGCTCAGCCCAGCTATCACCAGTTAATTCCTGACACAATTCATAAATTGTGCGCTCATGCACCTGAATGCCCTGCTGCGCATTGTCATACAGCTTGCGCATTAAGGCATCCAGACTGGAGCCACGCAGACGTAAACCAAGATCCAGACACAAGGCCACCAGACAGCCCTTGTTGTAATAGCTGGTGCCGGCATGGTTGGAGTTTTCATCCTGACGGTAGAATTTCACCCAAGCATCAAAACTCGATTCAGCCACGGTTTGGATTGCCCGACCCGGATTTTGCAAATAACGGTCAATCTGCGCTTTTAATAAGGCAATATAAGATTCCTGATTAACCACACCGCTGCGTAATAAAATCAGGTCATCATAATACGAGGTGAAACCTTCAAAAATCCACAACAAAGAGGTGTAACCTTCCCGGTTCAGGTCATAATTGACAAAGCTGTCCGGACGGATAAATTTTACCAGCCAGGAGTGGAAATATTCATGGCTGCACAGCCCCAGAAAACGCTGATATTCTTTCGACGGCTCTTCCGGCTCATTGGCTTTTGGCAAGTCATCGCGCGGGGTAATCAGGCTGGTACTGTTTGGATGCTCCAGACCACCATAACTGTTCCCGGTCGCCATGGTCATAAAGGTATAATCCTGAAACGGTGCAGAACCGAACATGGCAATTTCAGTGGCGCAGATTTTTTCCAGGTCCTGCTGCATTCTCGCAGCATTCATGGCATGTTTGCCCGACACCACAAATTCATGTGGAATGCCTGCTGCATCAAAACTAAAACGGGTCTGCTCGGCCAGCTCAAACGGCGCATCAATTAGTTCGGCATAGTTTTTGGCTTTTAAGGTATAACGCCCTTTCACCAGACTTTTGGCCACCAGTCCGGTCGCCAGCTGGAAATGTTTCAGTTCGTTTGGCAGGAACACTTCGACTTCAATCGCTTTATCTTCCTGACCTTCCAGTCCTAAACAGGCACAGGCCGGATTGACATATAACCGGGTCTGATCAACATAGGCACCACGCACCGACAGGTCGTAGGCATAAACATCATATTCCACCGTAATCAGTTCATGATCGGTATTAAACAAACGCCATTTGTTCTTTTCAAATTTCTGGATTTTTAAAATACGCCCGGCTTCATCATAGGCCTTGACCGCTTCAATATGTTTGGAAAATTCACGAATCAGATAGCTGCCCGGAATCCAGGTCGGTAAAGCTAGAACCTGTGTCGGATTGGCCAGAAAGCGCAAAGTGACATGAATAAGATGCTGACGATAATCGTCAAATTCGATTTGATAATGCAACATAATGGGCGATATAAAAGATCAAAGAGATAACTTATCAATTAGCTTAACATTTTTTGTCATGCAATGCGCAGTCGTCTTCATTGTCGAAAATTATCGCTAGTCAGGCGGCAAAAAAAAGCATAGCATGCCTAAAATTTTTATGTTTATGACCAACGGACTGGTTAAAAAAGGAATCCCCTTGAAACGTGTCATCTACCTGATTGCGCTGCTGTGCTGGCTATGCAGCTCGCTTGCGCATGCCACCTTATTATCTTTTAATCCTGAAACGGTTGAAGCAGAAGCCTGGACCGTGCTTGATCCACAATCGGGTCAGGTCATTGCAGAACACAATAGCCAGATTCAGCGCGCTCCGGCCTCGCTGACCAAGATGATGGTGGCCTATATTGTGCTCAAGGACATTCAGGCCGGCAAACTGAACGCGGCAGATGTGCTGACTGCAACGCCGGTGGTGAAACAGGTAATGTGGGATGAATCCCAGATGTACCTGAAAGAAGGTGAGCAGATTTCTGTCGATCAGCTACTAGCCGGTTTAATTGTGATGTCTGCCAATGATGCCGCCTTAACTCTGGCCGAACGGATTTCTGGCAGCGTACCGCAGTTCGTGGCACGTATGAATCAGGAAGCACAGGCCTTGGGAATGCAAAATACCCATTTCCAGAATCCGGCCGGGATTACCATGCCGGAGCATTATTCTACCGCGGCCGATTTAGCCCGTTTGGCACAGGCGGTCGTCAATGAAACTCCAGATTATCTCGCTTATTCCAAACAGACCAGTTTTACCTATAACCAGCGTTATCACCGTGCCACTAACATTCTGCTCAAACAGGACCCGACGGTGGATGGCTTGAAAACCGGTTATACCCGTGCCGCCGGTTATAACCTGGCGCTGACGGCCAACCGTCTCACCCAGAATTTTGATGATCCGAACCGGCGTTTAATTGTGGTGGTTTTGGGTGCCAAAAGTGCATTTAAACGCGCTGAAATTGCCCAGCAGCTAATGAACATCAGTTATGCCTATACCCGCAACGAAGTGGCTTTAAAAAACAAACAGCTGATTGCTGAATTACCGGTGGTGAAATCGACCCTGAAAATGTTCAAGGTCGAAGTGCAGCAACCGAAAATTGTCACCACGTCTTTATATGGCGAAAATAGTGCGATTGATGTAACACAGTTTGATGTGACCCAGCAGCGCCTGTTTACCAGCGATGCCTTTGGTCAAACCCGGCTGATTGAACCCTTAACCCAGACCGAAACCCATTTGAATGTCGAGCTAAAAGAAAAGTTACTGACTGCCCCACTGGCACAGGTGATGCAGCTGGCCACCGTGCATGTTTATCAGAATAACCGCCTGATCAATACCATTCATCTGGAAGAAGAAGTACATATTGCCGAAGCCAACCTGTTTGAAAAACTGCTGATCTGGCTTAAAAGCCTGTTTAGCTTCTCCTCCAAGGATGAAACCGCAGCCAAAACTTATCCGCTGGTTTAATCATGTGAACAAGCACAGTGGAAATGCTACATGATGTAAGTTGTCGAACAATCTGAGCCATTTTCCTGACCGGGAGATGGCATAAATTGAGCCTGTTCTTGCATTAAAAATAACAATATAGGTTCATCATGTCAGCATTACATCGTATTGTGATTGTCGGTGGCGGCGCCGGCGGTCTGGAGCTTGCTACCCAACTCGGTCATCGTCTGGGCAAATCGGGCAAAGCGCAGATTACTCTGATTGACCAGAAATTGACCCATATCTGGAAACCGCTGCTACATGAAATTGCAGCCGGCACGCTCAATCCGCATCAGGAAGAAACCAACTATTTTGTGCATGCTGCCCAGCATCATTATCAGTTCATATTAGGCACACTGGTTGGCATTGACCGGACCCAGAAAAAGATTCAGTTGCAGGCACCGCAATTTTCCAAAAAAGAGCAGCCACCGAAGCAAATTGACGTGGACTATGACACGCTGGTACTGGCGCTAGGCTCTACTTCCAATGACTTTAATACCGAAGGGGTGAAACAGCATTGTCATTTTCTGGACAGCCTGCCTCAGGCCACGGTGTTTCATCAGGACTTGCTACACCTGTATTTAGAAGCCCAAAATCAGCCGCAAAGCCGTGCCCTGAATATTGCCATTATTGGTGCGGGGGCCACCGGTGTTGAGCTGGCGGCAGAGCTGTATCAGGCCAAACAGACCTTTGCCCAATATGGTTTAAACCGGATTGACCCGCAGCAGGTTCGGATTACGCTCATTGAAGCTGCAGACCGGATTTTACCAGCGCTGTCACAGCAGATTTCCCGACATACTCAAGCCCAGCTGGAGCGCTTTGGCATTGAAGTACTGACCCAGCATCGGGTGGCCAAGGTCGATGAAGAACAGATTTATTTTGCTGCAGGCAATCCGCTAGAAGCAGAAATTAAAGTCTGGGCCGCCGGAATTCAGGCCCCGGAAATCTTTAAACAGTGGGAAAATTTTGAAAAAGATCATCTGCACCGTTTAAAAGTCTATGCCACCTTACAGACTTATACCGACCCCAACATTTTTGCCTTTGGCGATTGTGCCCATTGCCAGCCCAAAGCCGATGAACCGGTACTCGGACCACGTGCCCAGGTGGCCAGTCAGCAGGCCAGCTTTCTGGTTCGTGCCCTGAGCCAGCGCGTGAATGGGAAACCACTGCCGATGTTTAAATTCTCCGACAAAGGCTCACTGATTTCTTTAAGCCAGCATACTGCCGTGGGTGAATTACTCGGTCGGGTCAATGTACAGGGCATGGTCGCCAAGTCAATGTATGTGTCTTTATACCGGCTGCATCAGGCCACCATTCATGGCTATACCCATGCCGGGGTGCTGACCGCCAAAGATATGCTCGGCAGAAAAATTGGCCCTAAAATAAAATTGCATTGAAATTTTATCGACTGCCCCAATATCTGGGAAAATGTCATAAAAAAGCCAAATGTGAGTTTTTTGAGTAAAAGTATTCAACAAATTTGCCTTTTCACTTTATGATGTACCCTTAGAAAACTAAATGGATCTATAACATGACTGCTATTGCAAATGACCTCGTGGTTTCTTTCCACTACACATTGACTAACGCAGAGGGTGAAACTCTCGACCAATCTCAAGGTGAACCACTTGCCTATTTGCATGGTGCGGGTAACATCATCCCTGGTCTTGAAAAAGCCCTAGAAGGTAAAACTGTAGGTGAAAAATTCACTGTAAACGTACCTGCTGCTGAAGGTTATGGCGAATACAACCCTGACCTGGTTCAAGAAGTTCCAGCGCAAATGTTCCAAGGCGTAGACAGCATTCAGCCTGGCATGCAGTTCCAAGCGCAAACTGATGATGGCGTTCAAATCGTAACTGTAAAAGCAGTTGAAGGCGAAAACGTAATTGTTGATGCAAACTTCCCACTTGCTGGTCAAGATTTAACGTTTGAAGTTGAAATCGTTGAAATCCGTGAAGCTTCTCAAGAAGAATTAGATCACGGTCACGTACACGGTGCGGGTGGTCATCACCACTAAGATCAGTATTGATCGAAGCAAAAGGCAAAGTATTTTTACTTTGCCTTTTTATTGTTTGCCATTCTAAAATCCAGGATAAGCACATTATTGAAATATCTTTACAGGCAGGCTATTGTGGAAAGATCATTACAGGAAGAATCAACACAGTGCATTGTCGTTTTCTTGATCAAATAACCCCCTCGCATTTAAGACAAGCTACTCAGCCATGCTTATAATGAAGTCACTTTTCCAGCGCTCAACGCAAGCATTCTTCCCATGCAAAGCTATAATTTAGTTTGGTTCCGACAAGATTTAAGAATTTCAGATCACACCGCGCTTTGGCATGCCAGCCAAGCAGGACCTTGTATTGGCGTGGTGATTCTTTCGCCTCAGCAATATCGTTTGCATCACGATGCACCCATTAAAATTGACTTTTACTTGCGTCAATTAAATGCGCTAAAAGAAGAACTTGCAGAACTCAATATCCCACTGATTATTCAAATTACACCATCTTGGGCTGACATTGCACAAAAGTTGCTCCTACTGTATCAAACATTAAAGGACACGCATCCAATTCAAAATATTTATGCCAATATTGAATTGGGAGTGAATGAACTGAAACGTGATCTGGATGTTCAACACACCTTGAATCAACATGGTCAGGACTTAATTTTGTACCATGACCGCACGCTTTTTCCTGTGGGTACGGTGCGCAATCAAAGTATGAAACCTTATCAGGTATTTAGCGCATTTAAAAAGTATGCCTATCAACAGTTGAGTATCAGTATTCCGCGTTGCTTTCCTCTGCCACAACCACAAACGTCTATTCAACTTCCTGAGCAATATCTCTCTACAGTACCTAGCTTAAAGCACTTAGGTTTTAATCCGCTTCCAACCGCACAACAAGATTTATGGGCAGTCACTGAACAACATGCACAGCAATTATTGGATGATTTTACACGCGAGCAAATGCATGATTATCAGCAACAGCGTGACTTTCCTGCGCTGTCTGGTACTAGCCAATTATCTGCGTATTTAAACTGCGGCATGCTCTCCATTCGGCAATGTCTTGCAGCAGTTTTTGTCAATTCACAAGGGCATTTCCATCTTGAAAACATAGGGCAACAAACTTGGTTAGATGAATTACTTTGGCGTGAATTTTATCAACATATTTTGTTTGACTATCCCAAAGTTTCAAAGCACCGCCCTTTTAAAGATCAGACCGCACAAGTAGCGTGGCGCAATGATCCTGCAGGTTTAGCGGCATGGCAACACGGAAAAACAGGCATCCCCATTGTGGATGCAGGCATGCAACAACTCTTAAAAACGGGCTGGATGCATAATCGGGTCAGAATGATTTGTGCAATGTTTCTGTGCAAAAACTTGTTGATTGACTGGCGCTTGGGCGAACAGTGGTTTATGCAACATTTAATTGATGGCGATTTGGCTGCCAATAACGGTGGCTGGCAATGGTGTGCCTCGACTGGTACAGATGCAGTGCCCTATTTTCGGATTTTCAATCCAGTAAGCCAATCACAAAAGTTTGATCCCAATGGGGATTATATTCGCAGCTGGCTACCTGAACTGGCACATTTAGATGCAAAAAACATTCATGAACCGTATGCGAAACATCCACATCTAAAACTGGATTATCCTCACCCAATTGTAGATTTAAAATTCAGCCGTATACGTGCTATTGAGGCCTTTAAACAGCTTTAAGAATACAAACAGGAGATTGGTCAGTCTCTCCCACCTGCCATTCGTTAGCATGATGGGAGATTACACGATTAAAGCAACTTTAGGCGACTTGCTCGTCACGTTTAAAGACCAATTCTCCTTTTAAAGAACTATCTGCATCGAAATAATAACCCTCACTATTGAAGGCTTTTAAGTCTTCTGCACGTTCCAATTTATTTTCGATGATGAAACGCGCCATCAAACCACGGGCTTTTTTAGCATAAAAACTGATGACTTTATACTTGCCATTTTTCTGATCTAAAAACACAGGTTTAATAATTTCAGCCTGAATTTTTGCTTCCTGCACTGACTTATAATATTCATCGGAAGCCAGATTGACCAATAATGCCGACTGGTTGTGTTTTAAATCTTGGTTAATTAAATTGGTGATGATATCGCCCCAAAAACGATATAAATTTTCACCACGCGTATTATGCAACTTAGTGCCCATTTCCAAACGATACGGCATCATTAAATCCAAAGGACGCAGCAAGCCATATAAACCAGAAAGCATACGCAAATGTTGTTGAGCAAATTCAATATCTGCAGCAGACAAACTATAAGCATCTAAGCCTGTATACACATCACCTTTAAAGGCAAACAGCGCCTGACGCGCATTCGAAAAATCAAAATCGGCCTGCCAGTCGCGGAAGCGTTCTACGTTTAGATTGGCGATTTTTTCGCTCACACTCATTAAATTGGCGATTTCTGAAGCAGATAGCGTACGACTAACGTCGATAAGTTCTTGTGAATGCGCTAATAGTCTTGGTAAGGTGTGGCTGTCGGTGGGTAATGCAGATTCATAATCTAAAGTCTTAGCAGGAGAAATTAAGGCGAGCATACACATCCTGATCAAAAAGTGGTTAAAAAATAATTAATCAAACTATAACAGTCAGCTTATTTTAATGCCAATCTGTGTTTTTCCTAAACATAATCGGTAAAATAATCGATTCTCCTGCCATTATTCGATTATCTTATGTCCGAGCAAATTTTCATTCCAGGTCCTGTGGGTCGAATTGAAGTTTTCGTAGATTATCCACAGGGTGAAGTGAAAGGATTCGCGGTTGTCAGCCACCCCCATCCATTGCAAGGCGGCACCCCGCAACACAAAGTTCCTGCATTATTAGCACAAATGTACCTCGAGCGCGGCTGCGTAGTGTATCGCCCAAGCTTCCGTGGTTCAGGCCAGAGTGAAGGTGTGCATGATGAAGGCTTTGGCGAAACGGACGATATTCTAGAAGTCATCAAATATGCGCGCAGTCAGCACATTGACCTACCGTTCTATGCCGGCGGTTTCAGCTTTGGTGCGCATGTGATGGCAAAGAGTTATGCAGCGCTACCGGTTGAATTACAGCCAAAACAGACCATTTTATGCGGCTTGCCGACTGCGACTGTGGCTGGTGTACGTCACTATGTAACCCCTGAAATTAAAGGTGACATCCTGTTTATTCATGGCGAAGCCGATGATGTGACCCTGCTCTCGGACATGATTACTTGGGCCAAACCACAGCGTCATCTGGTTACCATTTTACCGGGCGCCAACCATTTCTTTACCGGCTATTTAAAACAGCTGCGGATTGCGATTACCCGCTTCCTGGCCTTAGGCTAAAGACAAAAACCCATCTGCTGATGGGTTTTTTTATGGGGGGGAGATCAGTGACGGTACTGTTAATTTTAAAATGGATACAGACGAAATGGCTTCGCGATTTCCATCTAGCATTGTTTTAATTTTTCCATTCAAAGGCAGTAAAGTTTTCATCCTGTTTTAAGGTCTGCTCGACCGCCTGGGCCAGCTGATTTAGCAGGCTTTGCGATTCAATCCGGTCAAACCAATCCTGCTCTTCTTCCGGGTAAGACAGGATTTCACATACCAGTCGTCCTTCGGCATCGCGGCTTTCACAGCTCACGCTTAAGGGCAAAGGATGATCTTCCACACTAACCGCAATTTGTGCGCCACTTTGCGGCAAGGTTTCAAAGCCGTGCTGGTTTAACTGTCGGGCCAGCAAATCTGCCACATAATTCTGGGCAATCTTACAGTCCTGTAATTCGGCCTTGTTATCACATTGTGCGGTAAACTGGAGTGTTTTCATAAACGACCCTACTGCTGTTCGTTGTATTTTTAGCATAAGCAATATAAAGCAAACAGCCAAGCAAAAGCTTGGCTGTTTTGGGTTATTTTTTTCTTTATTCGGTCACTTCAATCTGCAGACCGGCCTGAGCGGTCAATTGGGTAAAGGTCGGGAAGCTGGTCGCGACCGTTTCTGTACCCACAATTTTAATTACTTCCGAGTTACGTAAACCGGCAATCGAGAAACTCATGGCAATACGGTGGTCATGATGTGACTCAATTTCACCGCCAGTGAACACAGGCGACCAGTCACCTGCTTTGCCCTTGCCTTCAATGATGATGCCATCTTCAGTTGGGGTACAGTCAATGCCCATGGTCTTTAGGCCATCTGCCATCACCTGAATCCGGTCAGATTCTTTGACGCGAAGCTCGGCCGCACCAGTCAGTACAGTCTGGCCTTCCGCACAGGCGGCTGCAATAAACAGCGCCGGGAATTCATCAATCGCCAGTGGCACCTGATCTTCCGGAATATGAATACCTTTTAAGGTACGGCTGCCCTGAATACGAATGTCGGCAATCGGTTCACCGCCGGCAATACGCTCGTTGGATACGCTAATATCTGCGCCCATTTGCTTGAGGATTTCAATCACACCAGTACGGGTCGGGTTAATGCCCACAGCTTCTAAAGTGACATCGGCATTTTCAGTAATCGCCGCGCCCACCATAAAGAACGCTGCAGATGAAATATCTGAAGGCACCTGAATATTGGTTCCCACCAGTTTACCGCCGCCTTGCAGGGAAATACGGTTACCTTCGGTTTTCACTTCATAACCAAAAGCACGCAGCATACGCTCGGTATGGTCGCGGGTTGGTTCCGGTTCAGTTACTGCAGTTTCACCTTCGGCCCACAAACCGGCCAGTAAAATTCCTGATTTCACCTGTGCCGAGGCCATCGGTAAATCGTACTGAATGCCTTTTAACTGCTGGCTGCCAGTAATTGACACCGGTGGCGTACCACGCTCACCTGTGGTCTGGATTTGCGCCCCCATTTCACGTAATGGCTTGGCAATACGCTCCATTGGACGCTTGGACAAGGATGCATCACCGGTCATGACCGAATCAAAGGCCTGCGCCGATAACATACCTGACAGCAAACGCATGGAGGTACCAGAGTTCCCCATATACAGCGCACCAGCTGGAGCTTTGAGGCCCTGCATACCCACACCGTGAATAGTCACTTCACCATTTTTCGGGCCTTCAATGCTGACGCCCATATCACGAAAAGCCTGCAAGGTCGCCAGCGCATCTTCACCTTCCAAAAAGCCGGTGACATGGGTGGTGCCTTCTGCAATTGCACCAAACATGATTGAACGATGTGACACAGATTTATCACCTGGCACAGTAAATTTACCCTGGAAATTTTTAGAGCCCGGTAAAATCGTAAATTGTTGTGTCACTTTATTGTTCTCCATCAACGGTTTTTTGGCCAGCATATGATTGAAATGCTGACGCGCTGCTTGAGCATGTCCCAGCAGGCCCATTAAAGCCTGCGAGTTTTCCTGTTCGATCAGTTGGCGCAAGATCGCCAGCTGTTGTTCAAAGCCATCGACTGCATTCAAAATTGCCTTTTTATTGGCAAAGAAGATGTCGTGCCACATTTGTGGATCACTGGCTGCAATTCGCGAGAAATCACGAAAGCCGCCTGCAGCATAGCGAAAAATATCTAAATTGTCTTCCCGGTTGGCCAGTTGCTCCACCAGGTTAAATGCCATTAAATGCGGAAGATGACTGGTATGTGCCAGCACTTCATCGTGCTTGTCCACATCCATACAGATCACTTCCGCTTTGGCTGCTTCCCACAGTTGAATCAGTTTATTGACCGCCCAATCCGCACTGGTCGGTAATGGAGTCAAAATCACTTTATGATTGGCGAATAAATCAACCTTACCCGCATGGACGCCGGTATGCTCGGCTCCGGCAATCGCATGGCCCGGCACAAAACCGGCAGGCAGTTGTTCACCAAACACCGCTTTGGCTGCATCGACCACATTGCCTTTGGTACTGCCGACATCGGTCAGGATTGCATCGGGCTTTAAATACGGTTTAATCTGCTGCAATACGTATTCGGTGGCACGTACCGGCAAGGCCAGCACCACCAGATCAGCATCTTTTACCGCTTCGACCGGATCGCTATAACCGGCAGCAATTAAACCCAAGGCTTTGGCATCTTGTAGCGTTTTTTGCGAACGGGTCGATGCCACCACCTCATGAGCCAGCTGTTCAGCCTGAATCACACGCGCCAGACTTGAGCCAATCAGCCCAAGTCCAATAAAAGCGACTTTTTCAAACAGAGGTTGCGTCATGGCTTATGCCTTTGCGTCCAGACCTAACACCTTCGCCAGTGCAGTCAGGAATTTGGCATTTTCTGCTTCTGTTCCAATCGATACACGAAGATGGTTTGGAATACCAACCGGACGTACAATCACGCCTTCTTTGAGCAAGGCATTGAAGGTTTGTGCCGGATCAGCCTGTACATCAACCAGAATAAAGTTGGCACGTGAAGGCACGTAATTCAGGCCCAGTGCTTTAAAGCCTGCTTCCAGCTGCGCCATACCAGCCTTGTTCACTTCACGTGATTTTTCGATAAAGGCTTCATCTTTCAGCGCGGCCACGGCTGCCACCATGGCTAAATGGTTCACGTTAAATGGCTGACGGATACGGTTTAAATAATCAGTTACCTGTACAGAGGCCAGAGCAAAACCGACACGTAGCGCTGCCAGACCATAGCATTTTGATAAGGTACGGCTAACAATCAGGTTTGGATACTGATCCAGATATTTCAGGCTGTTGAAGTTTTCCGGGAAGTATTCCACATAGGCTTCATCCAGCACCACAATTACATTGGCCGGTACTTTCTGCATGAAGGCTTCAAATTCAGCTTCTTCAAACCAGGTGCCAGTCGGGTTATTCGGATTGGCAATGAACACCAGCTTGGTGTTGGCCTGAATAGCCGCAGCCATCGCATCTAAATCGTGCGAGAAACCTTTGGCTGGTACTTCAATGGCCTGTGCATTAATGGCCTGCGTCACCAGCGCATAAACCGCAAAGGCGTGCTGGCTATATACGATTGAGTCCTGCTCGGACACAAAAGCGCGGGCAAACATTTCCAGCAGGTCATTTGAACCATTACCCAAAGTAATCCGTTCATGACCAAAACCAAACTGTGCTTCAATCTGGTCTTTTAAAATAAAACCACCACCATCTGGATAACGGCCAATTTCTGCCAGCTCGGCAGCCACGGCCTCTTTGACTTTGTCTGAACAGCCCAACGGGTTTTCATTGGATGCCAACTTCACAATATCGGTAATACCCAATTCGCGCTCAAGTTCACTGATCGGCTTACCTGGTTGATATGGCTTTAACTTAGAGATGCCTTCATTGGCTGGGACAAACGACATTTTTTACTTCCAGATTTACAGGTGAAAAGCAGCCGCATGCAGCGCACACGGCCACCAGAGAATTTTATAAAACTGCCGCCGGATAAGAGCCGAGCACGCGAACCTCTTTAACCAAAGGACGAATTTCTTCAATCGCAGCTTTAACATTGTCTTGCTCAATATGGCCTTCAAGATCAATGAAGAACACATAAGCCCATTTTTCAGGAAGTGCAGGACGGGTTTCAATGCTGGTCAGACTGATATTATGCTTGGCAAATGGCGCCAGAATTTCCAGCAAGGCACCAGCGCGGTCATGTGCAGACACCAGCAATGAAGTTTTGTCATTGCCGCTTTGTGGCACTTTCTCACGACCAATCACCAGGAAGCGCGTGGTGTTTTCCGGGTTGTCTTCAATATTGCTATGCATGATTTCGAGATCATAAATGCTCGCAGCAATTTCAGAGGCAATCGCGGCAGAATGCCATTCATTACGAATACGGCGCGCTGCTTCCGCATTGGAACTTAAAGCGACACGTTCCACACCTGGATAATGCGCATCCAGCCACTTACGGCATTGTGCCAAAGTCTGCTGATGTGCATAAATCTGTTTAATGCTGTCTTTACGGGTATTTGCAGAAATCAGGAACTGATGATGAATCGGCAATTCAACTTCGCCAATCACATTCAGATTTGAAGTTTTAAAGCAGTCTAAGGTATGGTTCACCACTCCTTCAGAGGAGTTTTCTACCGGCACCAGACCATAATGCGCACTGCCCGCTTCCACTTCACGGAATACTTCATCAATGGTTTGTAAAGGGCGCACCAAGGCATCATGACCGAAATGCTTGAGTACCGCAGAATGGGTATAAGTCCCAACAGGCCCCAGGAAGGCAATACTTTGCGGTGCTTCCAGTGCCAGACAGGCCGACATGATTTCACGGAATAAACGTGCCATGGTCTGATCCGACAATGGGCCTTCATTGCGATCCATAACATTACGTAAAACTTGTGCTTCACGTTCCGGACGGTAAAACAGCGGATTCTCTTCAGCGGCAAATTTGGCTTTGGCCACCGCTTCTGCCAATCGTGCGCGACGGTTAATCAGTTGTTGAATCTGCATGTCTACAGAGTCAATTTCCTCACGAATATTGTTCAGGTCAAGAGAAGTCGTTGTGTTTTGATCGTCGTTGATCATTGTTATGTCGCCCTTCATAAACGGTATGCAAACAGTATAACAATAGTTAGCTTTCAAATGTTGCGCAATACAACTTTGATTGATTCAGTCTTAAAAACAAACAGTTGATTAAACTCTCTGCAACTTATGAGATTGTTTATCAATTGAACAGCTATGGCTCATGAATAATTCTGAACAAGTCACGACGCTTTGCCTGTTTCTCCATCCAGAGTGTAGCGAATTTAAGCAGATGAAACAGGGCCTTTTTCCAGTCAGCCGATAGCTTTTGCATCTGAATTCGATGAATAGTGATAGGATTTTGCAAGTTTATTGCGTAAACTGAACAGGCGTCATAATTACTTACATAGAAAATTACGCCCATAAATATTGAATAAAATTCCAGAAATTTTAACTTGAAAAAGAAATAAGAAAACTGGTTACAAAGCAGCAATGAAATTTTGCTTTTTCCCCTTTACTCTTTTATTTAAAGCAATTCGGAGAATAATAATGTCAAAAAGAATCGCGGTGCTGATTACCCATGATTATGAAGATGCAGACTATCCAGAATTGATCCATGCCTTCCGTGCAGCGCGGCATAGCGTGGTAAATGTTGAAAACAAGGCCGGCAATATTGTCTATGGTTATCAACGGCGCAGCTCGGTGACCATCGACCAAAGTATAGATGATGTGACCATTCATGATTTTGATGCGCTGCTGATTCCCGGCGGCCAATCTCCGGCACAACTGCGTGATGATTTGCGCTTTGTCGATTTTGTCCGAAACTTTGCCAATGCCCAGAAACCGATTATGAGCACCTGTCATGGTCCGCAACTGCTGATTCATGCCAGCGTGGTCAAAGGCCGGCGCATGACCAGCATTGCCCCGGTGATGCTGGAGCTGATGGATGCCGGCGCCGTGTATTTTGATGAGGCGGTGGTAAATGACAATAACCTGTATATTTCCTCACGCTCACCAGCAGACTTGCCGATTTTTATTCGAGAAAGTCTGCATGTGCTCAGCCTGCACTAAAAAGCATTCTCAGAAACATACCCGCAAAAAAACACCCGCCCAGTCCATGCTGGGCGGGTGTTTTCATTTGGTCTGATGTATAGGACTTAACGGCCCAATAAACCTCGCGCCACAATCTCTTTCATAATTTCATTGGTGCCGCCATAAATCCGCTGGATACGGGCATCGACAAAGAAACGAGAAATTGGATATTCAGTCATATAACCATAACCACCAAACAGCTGCAGCAGCTGATCGGCCACTTTCATCTGCATATCGGTCGAGAAGCTTTTTAATGCTGCTGCTGTTTCGACATCCAGTTTGCCCTGCATATACAGCTCGACATTCTGGTTGTAAAACGCAGCCGTGGCCAGCTCATCAATTTTAGCCTGTGCCAAAACAAAACGGCTGTTCTGGAACTGGCCAATTTTCTGACCAAAAGCCTGACGTTCCTGGACGTATTGCGTGGTGATGTCAATTGAACCACGGATAGCGCCCAAGGCGGTGGCAGCAATCGCGGTCCGTTCACGCGGTAATTCCTGCATTAAATAGGCAAAGCCCTGTCCCGGCTGGCCCAGTAACTGTTCTTTGGGTACTTTCACGTTATCAAAGAACAATTCCGAGGTGTCCTGAGCGTGCAGGCCAATCTTGTCGAGGTTGGTGCCTTTCTTAAAGCCATCCAGATGGGTATCGACTAATAATAAAGACACGCCTTTGGCGCGTGCCTGCGGATCGGTTTTTACCGCCAGCACCACCAGATCGGCATGTTGGCCATTAGAAATAAAAGTTTTAGAACCATTCAGGACATAATGATCGCCCTGCAAAATGGCATGACTGCGCATGGCCTGCAGGTCAGAACCAGCGCCCGGCTCGGTCATACCAATCGCACCGACCACTTCACCGCTAACCATTTTTGGCAGCCAGTACTGTTTCTGTTCTTCTGAACCAATATTTAAAATATACGGCGCAGCAATTTCTGAATGACAGGAAATACCGGTAGACAGGGCGCTATAACCGGCACGTGCCGATTCTTCCACCAGCATCAGTGAATAATGGGTCGGTACGCCATAGCCGCCATATTGTTCCGGTACATCTACACATAAAAAGCCGTTTTCACCCAGCTGGTTCCAGACCGAGCGCGGCATAATTCCTTCCCGTTCCCACTGTTCATAATGCGGGGCAATCTGTTCGCTCATAAAGCGGCGGAAGTTGTCACGGAATAATTCTAAATCTGCATCATAAGCCAGCATAGTCGATCCTTGTAGGGTACATTCTTGTTTTACATTCAGCCCCATGCTATGCATTTTTAAGCGTACTGTCATGGCTTTGCCCGGCTTTTTTATTGACTGCCAAGTAATAAAAAAGGAAGCCGAAGCTTCCTTTAGTCACCGCCCTGCTGTTAAGCCGAAGCAGATTGCTGGCTTTGTTCTGCCATCTTGCGGTCAATTTCTTCCGGATTATTTAATGCATATTGCAGCTTTTCCTGATCCAGCTGACCCACCCATTTCGCTACAACAATAGTCGCCAATGAGTTACCCACCAGATTGGTCAAGGCACGTGCTTCAGACATAAAGCGGTCAATACCCAGAATTAGCGCCAGACCGGCCACCGGAATATGACCCACAGCCGCCAGTGTTGCCGCCATCACAATAAAGCCTGAACCGGTCACCCCTGCTGCACCTTTAGAGGAAATCAACAGCACCAGCAATAAAGTAATCTGATGATGCAGTTCTAAAGGCGTATTAGTGGCTTGGGCAATAAAGATTGCGGCCATGGTTAAATAAATCGAGGTACCATCCAGGTTAAATGAGTAACCCGTTGGAATGACCAGACCCACCACCGATTTTTCACAGCCGGCAATTTCCAGTTTCTTCAACATGCGTGGTAATACCGATTCTGAAGATGAGGTCCCCAATACAATCAGTAATTCTTCGCGAATCATGCGGATCATTTTTACGATACTAAAACCAGTCATGCGCGCAATACTGCCGAGTATGATAAAAATAAACAGCACACAGGTCAGGTAGAAGCAGATAATTAACTGCGCCAGTTGCGCCAGACTGCCAATCCCGTATTTACCAATAGTAAAGGCCATCGCACCGAAAGCACCAATTGGCGCAACTTTCATGATCATGTTCACAATGTTAAAGAACACATGCGAAATCTGGTCAATCAGTTTTAAGACCGGCTTACCTGCTGGCCCTAAACGGTGTAACGCAAAACCAAACAGAATGGCAAACATCAGCACCTGCAGGATTTCACCCTGGGCAAAGGCACCGACCACGGTATTTGGAATGATATTTAACAGGAACTCGACTGTAGATTGTGCTTCACCAGTTTCTACATATTTGGAAATACCTGTGGTATCCAAAGAAGCTGGATCAACGTTCATGCCAACGCCTGGTTTCCAGACGTTAATCACCACCAGACCAATAATCAGGGCGATGGTAGAGACAATTTCAAAATACAGTAATGCCACGCCACCGGTTTTACCCACCGATTTCATGCTTTCCATACCAGCAATACCACTCACCACGGTACAGAAAATCACCGGCGCAATAATCATTTTGATTAAACGGATGAAGCCATCACCTAAGGGTTTCAGCTGCTCACCCAGACCCGGAACATACTGTTCCACGCCATTAATAATTTGTGTGCCACTAGGAGAATAATGACCGACGAGAATACCTGCAATAATTGCAATAATCACCTGAAAATACAGGGATTTATAAATAGGTTGCTTGGCCATAACAGATCTACTTTTGTTCTTGTCCAGAGGACAAATACCCTTGATTTGTTACCCACGACCTGTTCTGCCTGTTTTAAAACAACAGGCATACGCTGCCTTGAGCCATGGCTCAAAACATTCAACGCTTTATTTTCATCGGCAAAAGTCGGGCTTACTTTGAGCCGCCAGAATCAACAGGCTCAAACGCAAAAGCGGCTTTTTAGAACAGGAGATGAGTAAAATAAAAAACAATATAAAACGCTGCGAATTTTACCTAAAATTCAAATGTAGTGCTGCTAAAAACAGCGAGAACTGGCCAACTTTAAAGCAGAAACAGCTTAGACATTAGTCTAAATCCGAGCAAAGCATATGGTTTTTAAAAAACCGCAAACATGTGTATATTGTGGGAAGCGACCGGCGCCATTTATTTGAGATTCAGGCAGTTACATGAGCACGAAAAGAAACATTTATAAAGACGTTGAACATCCTTTTGCCCAGTACGTGCGTATTGTGGGAAAAGGCAAAAATGGTGCACGTTCCCTCACCTATGAAGAAGCCTATCAGGCCTTTTCCATGATCCTGAAACAGGAGGTACTGGATGTTCAGCTCGGCGCTTTTCTGATGCTGCTGCGGGTCAAGGAAGAATCGGTCGATGAACTGGCCGGCTTTGTTCAGGCCACCCGTGACCAGTTGCAGTTTAAAACTTTAGATGTAGATCTGGACTGGTCCTCCTATGCCGGGAAACGCAAACATTATCCGTGGTTTTTACTGGCCGCGCTGACTCTGGCCAAACAGGGTTTTAATATTGTCATGCACGGCGCTGCCGGGCATACCATTAACCGGGTCTATACCGAACAGGTGCTGGAATACTTAGGCTATCCAATCTGCCAGTCAGATACTGACGTCGAACAGCAATTACAGCAGCGTCATTTTGCCTATCTGCCTTTAGACGTGATTTCTCCGGTGCTGGCCGATTTAATTGCACTACGGAATGTAATGGGCTTGCGTTCACCTATTCATACCCTCGCCCGGCTGATTAACCCCTTTAATGCCAAAGCCACGGTACAGGCCATTTTCCATCCGGCCTATCGCAGTTCCCATCAACAGTCGGCGTTTAAATTGGGTTATCTGAACAGTGCGGTGATTAAAGGTGAAGGCGGCGAGTTTGAACGGAATCCGGATGCCAAAACCTTAATTTGTGGCATTCGTAACGGTGAGTTGTATGAACATGAGTTACCAAAGCTCACCGACAACCGTAGTCCGATTGAAGAAGAACTGGACCTGGCGGTATTTAAAGCCGTCTGGGAAGGCCAGCAATCGCATGAATATGGTGAAGTGGCGGTGGTGGAAACCATGGGCATTGCGCTGTATACCATGGGCGTCTGCGACAGTTTTGCAGCCGCCATGGACAAAGCACAGCTATTCTGGGCTGCGCGTTTAAATCCTTAAGCCACCAAACATAGCCAATAAAAAAGGTAAGCCGCGGCTTACCTTTTTTGTATGAATCTGCTGCGTTAAAGTTTAAATAAACTTGATCGGCTGGAAATCTTCATTTTTGTGATGATCATCATCACATTGTTCACCTTCTTCCTTGGTGCCACGGTCAATATAACCGCTGCGTTCGGTTTCCGGTAAATGCTGGATTTCCCAGGCATATACAGCCTGCATACAAATTTCGCGCTGCTCTTTGGTCAACGCCACGCCATTCGGCCATTTACCAATCTCTACCGCGGTTTTTAGACGACCAACAATTTCAGGATTGAGTACGGCCAGCATCTGTTCAATATTCATCATAAATCCTGCTGTTGCAAAGAATCAAAATCTTGGTTCCAGCCGAGCTTGGTACGACATGCCATATAGAAGTCATAACCCGGTGGATGAAGTAGGTTTAACTTATAGGGATGCTTGCGGATATGCAAACTGTCCCCGACACTAAGTGAAACACTGTGCTGGCCATCGGCACTCACCATTGGCAAGACACGGTTTTCACGAATCTGGATTTTAATTTCGCTTTGTCCACCCACCACAATCGGGCGTGAAGACAAGGTATGCGGATGCATCGGTACCAGCACAATCGCATCCATACTCGGATGCACAATCGGGCCACCACCAGACAAGGCATAGGCGGTAGAACCAGTAGGCGTAGATACAATTAAACCGTCACTGTGCTGACGATAAACATACTGACCATCAATATTCAGGTCAAAATCAATCATGTGTACCGATTTACCGGAATGCAGCACCACATCATTTAAAGCCACCGCTTCATAAATGACTTCACCTTTGGAGCGCACTTCCATTTCCAGCAGGAAACGGCGGTCCAGCTGAAACTCGCCTTTTAACACCTGATCCAGCTTGAAGATGACTTCCGTGGGTTTAATGTCGGTCAGGAAACCTAAACGGCCACGGTTTACCCCGATGACCGGCGTATTGTATTTGACCAGTGCGCGCGCTGCATGCAGCAACGAGCCATCACCGCCGACCACAATCACCAGATCAACCACTTCGCCCAGTAAGGCGCGGCTGACGGTTTGGGTATTCGGATAAGGGACCAGTTCTGCTGTTTCTGCATCAAATACCTGATGCAGGCCTAAATTCAGCAGATGATCATGAATTAAACTGAGCGTTTCTACGACCGAAGTTTTGCCAGGACGTCCAATCAATCCGATATTACGAAAGTTCTTGTGTGAAATTTGCACCTACGACATCGCTCCGCTACGATCCGTTGACTATAATAGCACTAACCCGAATGTTTTAAAAAAGTTTAGAAATCTGAATCCAACCGTTTTTTCTCCTTGATTGGCCGCTTCATTCACAGATTAAATATTGCAAATTATGTAAAAGCTTCGCATGATTAGCCTAATTTCTTAGGGTTTTATTGCGATTTATGAAGTCTAAACGTGGCATAGGTATTATTGCACTTCTATTTTGTATACTGGTGATTGGGGCATTTCTGGCATTAAGTATCTATCTGATTCGATTAGATAATATTGTTAGAGATAAATTTGAAGGACAGCGCTGGGATATTCCGGCCAAGGTCTTTGCTCGTCCGCTGGAAATCTATACCAATGCACCGCTCAATAAAGCCGATTTCGTACAGGAATTAAAACTTTTAGGCTATAAAAGCGCAGAAAGCTATAACAAAACCGGCAGCTATGTTGATGCGGGTGATACCTTGTTTGTGCATACTCGCGGCTTCGATTTTGGTGAAAGTGTTGAACCGGAACAGGTGCTCAAAGTCAGCTTTGCCAATAACCAGATTGCTGAAGTCAGTGCGACCAAACCATCGACTACCGGTATTGCCCGTTTAGAGCCCATGCTGATTGGCGGGATTTATCCGCAGCACAATGAAGACCGGGTGTTGATTAAACTGAATCGGGTGCCCAAACCGTTAATTGAAGCCTTAATTGCCACCGAAGACCGTAATTTCTATCTGCATCATGGCGTGTCAATTCGCGGGACTGCGCGTGCCATTGTCAGCAATATCACCGGTGGTAAGCGTCAGGGTGGTTCGACCCTGACCCAGCAACTGGTGAAAAACTTTTATCTGACTCCGGAACGTACATTAAAGCGTAAAGCCAATGAAGCACTGATGGCGATGCTGATTGAGCTGCATTATGACAAAGATGAGATTCTGGAAGCCTATTTAAATGAAGTGAACCTGGGCCAAAACGGCAACTATTCTATTAATGGTTATGGTCTGGCCTCGCAGTTCTATTTTGGTCTGCCGCTACGTGAACTAAATATTGCCCAGCAGGCTTTTCTGGTTGGCCTGGTGCAGGGACCGTCTTTATATAATCCATGGCGTAATCCGGAAGCGGCCGAAAAACGCCGTAATATTGTACTGAACAATATGCTGGTGATGGGTTATCTGACTCAGGAACAGTATGAAACCGAAACCGCGCGTCCGTTAAATGTGATTGCCAAACCGACCATGGGCCCTGCCCGCTTCCCGGATTTTCTGGACATTGTGCGCCGTCAGTTACGTGCTGAATATCAAGAAGGTGATCTGACCAATCAGGGACTACGGATTTTTACCACTTTAGACCCAATTGCACAGACCAAAGTACAAAGCGCATTTAAAGAATCAGTAAACCGTCTGACCAATGCCAATCCGCGCCGTTTAAAAGATTTGCAAGGTGCAGTGCTGGTGTCCCATCCTGAAAATGGTGAACTGGTGGCTGCGGTAGGCTCTACCCAGGACTTCACCGGCTTTAACCGTGCGCTGGATGCCAAACGTCAAGTCGGCTCGCTATTGAAACCGGTCATCTATTTAAGCGCGCTGGAATCAGGTCGCTATAACTGGGCCAGTCCGGTACAGGATACCGAAATCAGTATTCCATCTGCCGGCAAGTCATGGACACCGCGTAATTACAGCGGCAGCGAACATGGCGTAGTCCCGATGGCACAAGCACTAGCCAACTCCTATAACCTGTCAGCGGTACGTTTAGGTCAGGAATTTGGTCTATCAACCTTCCGTAACCATCTGATTAAATTTGGCGTCAGCAGCGAAAATATTCCGCAGTATCCGTCCATTTATCTGGGCGCAGTCGATTTATCGCCTATGCAGGTCATGAATATTTATGGCAACTTTGCCACCGGTGGTTTCCAGTATCCAACCAAAGCCATTCGCGCGGTGGTCGATTCCAATGGTCGTCTGCTCGAGCGTTATGGCCTGTCAGTACAGCAGACCATTGAACCGTCTGCGGCCTATATGCTGAATTATGGCCTGCAACAGGTAATGAGTGCAGGAACCGGACGTGCAGCCTATAACAGCCTGTCCAGCGATTTAAAACTGGCCGGTAAATCGGGCACCACCAACGATACCCGCGACTCCTGGTTTGCCGGTTATTCGGGCAACTATTTAAGTGTGGTCTGGTTAGGCCTGGATGATAACAAAGTCACCGGTTTGACAGGTTCATCGGGTGCCCTGCCGGTGTGGAGCAATGTGATGCGTCAACTGCGCCAGAAGCCGGTAAATCTGCGCCAGCCGGACAGTGTGCAGTGGCACTGGATTGACCGTGACTCTGGTCACTTGTCGGCTCAAGGCTGTGCCGGTGCGATGTATATTCCGATTTATCGCAATCATGTGCCGCGTCAGGCCACCGCCTGTGGTTTACCGCATTATCAGGTTGAGCCGGTTTACAATCCGGATACCGAATATTACCAAGCTGTACCTGAAAGCAATGACAGTATCGAGAATTATATCCAGGAAAGTGAAGCCGAGATGGAAAGACAACTTTCCGAAAATGATGCACGCATCATTTCAAGCGGCAGTTATACGCAATAAGTGGACCCTTAAATGACCTTGAAATATCTGATCTTGGGGATGGGACTGGCTGGACTAGTGGGCTGTCAGAGCCTGCCGGAATCCAAGCCGGCACCGCAACCGGACCAAGAAAAAACGACTGAACGAAAAACCATTCGCACACCCACCGGCGTGGTGATTCATCCTTATGAACAGGAAGAAATTCAGCGCAAGAAATTACAGGTCGTGGTTCCTGAACAAAAAGTACAGCAACGTTTTGAAGATGGCCGCTCTTTACCGGCATTTAAGAAACTGATGCAGCAGACCCAGACAGCTTATCGTCAGGGACAATGGGCACGTGCCGAAGCTGCGGCTTTACAGGCACAGCGTCTGGCCCCTCAATCGGCTGAAACCTATATGTATTTAGGGCTGGTGGCGAACCAGAAAAAACAGCCAAAAAATGCAGAAGCCCTGGCCCGTCGTGGTCTGAGCTATGCACAAACACCAGCAATGAAACGCCAACTGTGGCTGATTATTCAAAAAGCCGGCCAGCTACAAAACAATAGCCGTACCGTGCAACAGGCACAGCAAGCGCTGAAACAGCTTTAGGCTGAAGCGCTATCCAACGCATCCATAAAGCGGATTCCAGCGATGCCATAAGCATGGTGTTGCTGGGCCTGCGCCAAATCCTGCCGATGCATCCCGCCCAAGGCAAATACCGGAATATCGACCTGTTTGGCCCAGTCCTGAAACTGTGCCCAGCCTAATGCCGAGGTATCCGGATGACTGGCTGTTGGCAGCACCGGACTTAAAATTGCAGCATCACAGCCAATATTCTGCGCATGTTGTAAGGATTCCAGATCATGACAGGCGGCAATATAACGCTGACCGGCCTGCAGGCTACCCTTGTGCAATTGCATACATTGCTGCTGCTTTAAATGGATGGCGGCGACTGAGACCTGCTGCACGCTATTCAACTGCTTCCACAGCTCCAGATTAACAATTAATGATTTTAAACAGCCAATATTCTGCTCGGCCAGTTCAATACTGCGTTCCGGTGCCGGCGCGACACGCCAGTACAGCAGTTGCTGGGTATCCGGGGTATCCAGACAGTTTAAGTCTTCACTAATTTTGATACATTCAGGCCAGTAGAGTCGTTGCAGCATACGCTGGTTGGCTTGCGGAAAATTCAAACGGGCCATATCCTGACGTTTATACCAGGTCCATGGCTGCTGGATGTCTGAGAGCAGCGCCGCCGGCACAAAAGCATGGAACACATGCAAATTGACAATCACATCTTCATATTCATGCCGGATAAAATCAAACTCATGCCACTGGGTCAGGTCAATGCCCACCTCTTCGCGCACTTCACGGCGACAGGCCTGTACCGGCGTTTCATGCTGCTCTACCTTGCCACCAGGAAATTCGTGCTTGTTACCCTGATGCTGTTTGGCCTCGCGCCAGCCGACCAGAACCTGGGTCTGATGCAATAAAATCCCAATCGCGATATGTAGATGTGGCTTTGACATGAAACGTCCTGTTTTAAAAATATGAGCAAGTGTAAGCAAATTTATACTTTTTATAAATTCCCCAAATCAAGCGTTGACAGATATATTTGATAATGATTATCATTTATATCGTTCAACATACACCACGGAGTCGAAGGAATGAACGCACCATTTAGCCTGTTTAGCCGTAATGCAGATCAACAGCATGCCTTACCAATGTTACATTCTAATAACCTGTTTGCTCTCGGTCGTGAAATTCGCATCATGCATGCCGGAGAAGAATACCGCCTACGCCTTACCCGTAATAATCGCCTTATTCTCACCAAATAAGAATAACATCTGAATAATAATAATCGTGGGAAGCAGCAGTATGAATCAGCGCATACTGCTTTTTAACTGCCCATGCGTATCTCAAGATTGAACTCAATGTTGTTATTTTCGATTTTGTTGTTTTTGCTTCACACCGGGCAAACTCAGTTCCACCAGTAAACCGCCTAAAGCCGAGCGACTAAACTGTAATTGGCCCTGATGCAGGCTGATAATCTTTTTACAGATCGAAATGCCAAGACCACTGCCTTGGGTTTGTGTACCCAGCGCCCGATAAAAACGCTCACCCAGACGTTGTAACACCTCATCACTGATCTGTTGGCCATTATTTTCAATGCACAGCTGCACCTGTTCAGCATCACCATTGATACTGACCACCACCTCACCCTGCTGCGTGGCATAGCGGATGGCATTGTCGATCAGGTTACGGATACAGGTATATAGCAATTCCGGATTGGCCTGAATGATCGCCGGTTGTAGCTGCAAGCGCGGTTTAATCTGTTTTTCCAGACTAAATGGTGCCAAGGCCTCCAGTACATCCAGCACCAGCTTTTGTAAATCGACCTCGGTTATAGGCAAGTCTTGTAGATGTGCCGGGTCTAGTCGCGCCAGTAACAGCAGATTTTCTAATACCTGAGTACCACGGTTGACATCACGCTGAATCTGGGTCAGATCTTCCCTCAATTGCGGCTGATCCTGATATTTGCGTTTTAACACCTGCAAACGCATTTGAATGGCGGAAAGCGGCGAACGCAGTTCATGTGAGGCGTCAGAAGTAAAACGCTGCTCGGCTTCTAAAGAATGTTCCAGCCGGCTAAGCAAACGGTTTAACTGCTGCACCATCGGCTGTAATTCCAGTAATTCTGGCTGGGTACTTTGTACCGGACTCAGGTCCTGCACATGCTTTTGTGCAATTTGGGCAGACAAGGCCTGTAAAGAGCGGAACTGTCTACGAATGGCAAAATGCACAATGCCCCATTGAATCAGCCACAGTAAAATTAAAATCGCGGCATAACCCAAACCGGTGGCCCAGATTTCCTGAAAACGCACATTCATTTTCTGGGTCATCAGCACGCTTAAATCATCATCACTGGCCACATATATTCGCCATAAATGCTGATCCGCCCAGACAAAGGAAAACCCCTCTTCCTGCTGCGTGATTGTAGCTGACGCTAAGGGAAAATCTTCTGTTTCGGTTAGGGTCTGCTGGCCCAGTCGCAGCTGATAATGCATCTTGAACTGTTCAGTGAGTTCATCAACCTGCTCGCCGGCCCCACTGCTAATGTCCTGCAATAACAGCATATCGGCCGCTTCATCCATGATTTCATCTTGCAGCTGCATGGTCTGATAAATCGACACGGCAAACAGTAGCACCAGTGCCAGCAGGCCAGCAATCATCGAACTCAGTACCGAGGTTTTGACCAGGGTTTTCTGTAAAGAAACCGCACCCGTTTGCTTCATTTACGCCTGTTCCTGCTGCATTCGATAGCCCAAACCACGAATGGTTTTAATTAAATGGCTGCCAATTTTTTTACGCAGTTGATAAATAAACACTTCAATGGCATTGCTTTCAATTTCATCACCCCAGGCATACAGCGATTCTTCCAGCTGCTCCCGGGTTACGACGTGCTCGGGCTTTTGCATTAATTTATATAGAATCTGGAATTCCTTGGCGGTTAGATTCACCGCACGGCCATCTTGGGTTAAGGTTTTGGCTTGAGTATCTAACAGCAGATTGGCAAAACGGATCTGATGATCGGGCTGGGTCTGCCGGGTGCGTAACTGGCTGCGTACCCGTGCTGACAGTTCTTCCAGGCTAAAAGGCTTGACCAGATAGTCATTGGCGCCTAAATCCAGTCCATCGACCCGGTCCTGAATGCTGTCTTTGGCGGTAATAAAAATCACCGGGGTATCCAGCTGTTTACGGCGCAAGGCGGTCAGGATTTCATCGCCAGTATTGCCCGGTAGGCCACGATCCAGCAGCATGCAATCATAGTGATGCTGTTCAATGGCCAAAATGGCATGATTGCCACGCTCAACCCAGTCGACGTTATAACCGTCCATTTCCAGCCAGGTTTTAATACTTTCTGCCTGAGAGGCGTCATCTTCTGCCAGTAAAATACGCATTGGTTCTACTCTAGCCTTTTTTACATCATGCCTGATTTTTCACAAGATTCAAAAAAACCACATGCATGGAGCATGTGGTTTTTTGTGGAGCTGCAATCAATCTGATTAAAAGGCCGGCTTAGAAACGAACCTGCTCGACATCAATTTCAACACGTTTAGAAGGTTTATAATCGATGTCCACTTCGCCAGTAATCACTACTGGAGTTTTGGCAGAAATGGCTTTACCGTTCCACAGGTCATCATCAATATCTACTGTGATGGTGCCAGTGCTGTCACGGAACTGATATTTTTCATCACCAATGGCTTTTACGATATAACCTTTCAGCTGGACATTGCTGTCATCTTTCATGGTTAACGCCTGTTTCACCGTGGTTGCTTGCGCCAGTGCAGACTGGTTCACTGCGGTATCTGCAACAGCAAATGTAGTTGCGCCCACCAGACCTGCAGTTAAAAGTGCTTTTGAAAATAAGTTCATCTGTCTTTCCTCATTCAGTGTTGTTCGTTTCGATGTAGCCATTAAAACAAAGCAAGATGAGCTGAATCTTAAGATTTCCTCATATTCAAAAATTTTTCACTTTTTTAGGTTTTAGTTTAACGGTACCACCCGCAGTACTTCTTCCAAAGTGGTAATACCGGCCATGACTTTACGCGCCCCGGCAATCCGCAGCGGCTCGATGCCTTCTTTCTTGGCCTGTTGGCGTAACTGGGTCAGATCGGCATTGGCACCAATCAGCTGTTTGGTGTCCAGACTCAGCGGCATAAACTCATAAATCCCGATCCGGCCTTTATAACCAGTCTGACGACAGGCTTCACAGCCCACCGGCTTATAAACTTTTTCCGGCATCTCCATGACATAGTCAAACGTCAGATGTTCCCATTCATTGGCATTAATCATGCCTTCCTGTTTACAATGCGGACACAGCTTGCGCACCAGACGCTGCGCCAATACGCCCAGAATGGTGGCTGCAGTTAAAAAAGGCTGCACACCTAAATCATGCAAACGGGTCAGACTGGACGGCGCATCATTGGTATGTAAAGTCGATAATACCAGGTGACCGGTTAATGCCGCCTGAATGGCCATATTGGCCGTGTCCTGATCACGAATCTCCCCGACCATAATAATATCCGGGTCCTGACGCATCAGCGCGCGTACACCATCGGCAAAGCCCAGCTCAATGCCCTGATTGACCTGCATCTGATTAAAGCTCGGTTCAATCATTTCAATCGGGTCTTCAATGGTACAGACATTGACTTCATCGGTGGCCAGCTGTTTCAGTGATGAATACAGCGTGGTGGTTTTACCGGAGCCGGTCGGCCCGGTGACCAGAATAATGCCATGACTATGACTGGTCAGACTTTGCCAGCCCTGTAACAGACGTTCTTCAAAACCAAGCTGCTGGAAACTGCGTACCAGCACTTCCGGGTCAAAAATACGCATCACCAGTTTTTCACCAAAGGCAGTCGGTAAAGTGGAGAGACGTAATTCGGTTTCCTGACCTTTGGGAGTACGGGTTTTTAAACGGCCATCTTGGGGTTTGCGTTTTTCTGCCACATTCATGCGGCCGAGAATTTTAATCCGTGAAATGACCGCAGTTAAGGTATTGGCCGGCATGTTATAAATAGTATGCAGCACGCCATCAATCCGGAAACGGATTTTACCCTTGTCTTTACGTGGCTCCAGATGGATATCACTGGCACCCTGTTCAAAGGCAAACTGCAGCACCCAGTCCACCAGTTTAACAATATGCTGGTCATTGGCATCGGGATTTTGGGTATCGCCCAGCTGCAATAAGGCTTCGACACCTTTATTTTCACGGTCATGTGCCGCGGCTTTTTGTGAACCGCTGACCGCACGACTGACCTGATAATATTCCACCAGATAACGCTGTAACTGCTCTGGGCTCAGCATCACACGCTGGATTTTACGCGGCAATAAACTGTGTTCTAAATTGGCGACCCAATCGGTCATAAAAGGCTGGTCGGTGGCAATGAACACCGCATCGGGCTGAATCTCTACCGCCAGAATTTTATTGCGCAGGGCAAATTCCTGGGACATCACCGCGGTTAAAGCGGCCACATCGGCCTTTAATGGATCAATCACATAAAAAGGCAGCTCGGTCTTTTCTGCCAGCCAATGACACAAACGGTTCAGTGTCAGTGTGGTTTGGGGATGCTGCTGATCGGTCAGATTAAAATGCGCAATCCATTGCAATGGATGCCATTTCAGCTGCTCGCGCTGGCGATGCGTGGTCTGTACCAGCATTTTATCGCGTTCGCTGATCCGACCATCTTTTAATAATTGCTCTAAACACCAGGTGGTATCAATTTCAAAATTAAAATTCATTGTTTTTGTTCCCCCAACATCAGCACACTATAGCAGAGTTTATTTTTCCCGCCTGCCTTTGCCACTGGAAAATCTGCTACTGATACGCCTCAAGCGCAGCTCCTGCAAATTAAACATACAGTTCCGCATAGCAATCTTCACAGAGTCAATTATATGATGGAGACGTCGCCCCACTGCCGCGGGATATAAAGATGGAATTTTTAACAGCCCCTTCAATCTTGAGCACCTCTTTTCAGGAGCTGATGACCATGCTTGCAGCCGCGCTCGGCTGTGGCCTGTTAATTGGTCTGGAACGTGAACGCAGCAAGCACAATGAAGCCAACCATCATTTTGCCGGGGTGCGCACCTTTGCCGTGTGTGCCTTGCTCGGTGCGATCTGCTTTTTGCTGGGGCCAGTTTTTGGCATTGTCGGGGCCGTGATTATTGGCGGAGTTGGGCTGTTTTCGCTTAAAAATCAGGTTGAAGACCCGGGTGCGACCACCGAACTGGCCTTTATTATGACCTATTTTATTGGCGCGCTCTGTTTGTGGAATATTCCATTGGCGGCCGGTCTGGCGGTTATTTTAACCGGTCTGCTCATGACCAAACACCTGATGCACGGTATTGTCAGCAAATGGATTACCGAAGCAGAACTGCGTGATGGTCTGTTCCTGCTGGCACTGGTCCTGATTGCCCTGCCATTGACCCCCGATACACCTTTATGGGGCAATGTGCTCAATCCTTATGTGATTTTAAAACTGCTGATTCTGATTTTATCGGTACAGGCTTTGGCGCATATCGCCAAGCGCCTGCTGTCCACCAATAATGCACTGATGCTGTCCTCAATTGCGTCCGGCTTCGTATCCAGTACCGCCACCATTGCCAGTTTAGGCATAGAAGTGCGTTCCGGTCGCGGCGATGCCCGGATTAATGCCGGCGCCGCACTCATGTCCTGCGTGGCGACGCTGTTGCAGATTCTGATTATTATTGTGGGGATTAATCTGTCCTGGTTTAAGATATTTGTGGTACCGAGTGCGGTGGCAATTGTGATTCTGGTGGCGGTGGGTTATTGGCTGCTCAGAAAAAATACCGGCTCACAGCAAAAAGCCAAAGAGGCCGATAGCCGCATGTTTAGCCTCAAAGAGGCCGCGATTATTGTGGTCACGCTCACCCTGATTCAGGCCATGGTCTACGGACTGGATCAAGCTCTGGGCAGCACCGGTTTAATTGCCGGGACCTTTCTGGCGTCTTTATTTGAAATTCACGCCGCCGCTGCCGCGGTAATTACCCAAGGTTCGCCCAGCAATTTAACCCTGTTTTATGCGCTGATTTTAGGCTTGGGTGCACATGCATTGGCCAAATGCGTGAATGCCTTTTTAATTGGCGGACCACGCTTTGCCCTGTATTTTGCACCGGCCCAAATTCTGCATATGGCGGTGCTGATTGCGATGGCTTATTTTATGTTTAAGCCGGCTTAAGCGCTAACATCTGAATCAGCACCTGATCTGGCTGTACTAGAAATCCGACATCAATATTGGCAAAGTGCATTTTATAGAGCCGGGTTTCATCCTCCTGATAAGCCGGACGCGGATCTAAAGACAACACCTGTTCCAGCTCACTCAGCATCTGCGTACTAATCTTATGCTGCTGCAACAATTGCTGTTTTTGTACGGTGGCCTGCTCCGTCCACACCACCTGTTTATGTTCAGGCTCATCCTGTGCATAGCCACTTTGCGCCTCCATAACCGCATCGGAATACTGGATATAAGGCTTGATATCTAAAATCGGTGTGCCATCGAGTAAATCACTCCCGGTCACATAGACCCGTACTGCCTTGCCGACTTTTTTTACCTGTTTCAATTGCACCACTGACAAGCCCACCGGTGACGGCCGGTACATACTGCGTGTCGCAAATACTCCAATTTTCTGGTTACCACCCAAACGCGGCGGCCGCACCTGAGCACGGAATTTTGTCTGCTGCTGGTTTTTATTGTCATGAAATTGCCACAGCAACCACAAATGACTAAATGCTTCAATGCCCTCAAAGGCCAGCAAATCGTTATAAGGTTCTAGCATGTCAATATAGGATTCGACCTGAACCAGATTTGGCTGCCGCGGAATGCCAAACTTTTCTTTATAAGGAGATTTCATAATCCCGATAATGGGCAAGGTCAGATCAGTCATAATCACTTTTTTTGATAAGCTCAATTAAATATATTCAGTTTATCGAGTATGAATTTAGATTAGAATAGCAACCTGTTCTAATTTGATAATTTATTGAGACCTTTAATGGCTGCTTTTAACGTCGAAAAGATTACTCACGTCCACCACTGGAATGACACTTTATTCTCTTTTAAAACGACTCGTGACACTGCACTGCGTTTTAAAAACGGTCAATTTGTAATGATCGGTCTTGAAGTGAATGGTAAGCCTTTGATGCGTGCATATTCGATTGCAAGTGCCAACTATGAAGAAGAGCTGGAATTCTTCTCGATTAAAGTGCCAGATGGTCCATTAACCTCGATTTTGCAAAAAGTTAAAGTGGGCGATGAACTGCTGGTTTCTCGCAAACCAACCGGAACTCTGGTACTCGATGACTTAAACCCGGGTAAAAACTTATACCTGCTATCTTCAGGTACCGGTCTTGCACCGTTCCTGTCGGTGATTCGTGATCCGGAAACCTATGAACGTTTTGAAAAAATCATTGTTGTTCATGGTACACGTTATATTTCTGAACTGGCGTATCAGGACCTGATTCTGAACGAAATTCCAAACCACGAATTCTTCTCGGAACTGGGCGCGAAAGAAAAACTGGTTTATTACCCAACCGTAACACGTGAAGATTTCCATACTCAAGGTCGTGTCACCACTGCAATTGAATCTGGTCAATTGTTCGAGAAAATCGGTTTACCACGTTTTAACCCGGAAACTGACCGCGCGATGCTGTGTGGTAGCCCAGCCTTCCTGGATGATGTTGCTGCGCTGCTTGATCAACACGGCTTAAAAGAATCACCACGTATGGGCGTTTTAGGCGATTACGTGATTGAACGTGCGTTCGTGGAAAAATAAGATTTTCCAGAGCCAAAAAACCGGTCAAATTGACCGGTTTTTTTTTATTTGTCTCAATGAGTCGAGTTCTATATCACCCATTGATTTGATGTTATATCAACGTCCTTATACACACTGATCTACAGCTCGGCTTTCCCGTCTCTCCGCCCAGGCTTTTTTAATCACCTGATAACCCGCAGTTAAACCCAGCCCTGCCATAATCACCGCGACAATAATATCTGGCAATAAACTACCCGTTCCAAATACACCGACCGCAGCCAGAATCACCGCGACATTGCCAATTGCATCATTACGGCTACACAGCCAGACCGATTTCATATTGGAATCGCCATCACGAAAGCGATACAGAATCACGGCTGCCACTACGTTGGCCACCAAGGCCAATCCACCAATTACCCCCATGGTAATCGCTTCCGGGGGAATACCCTGCATATAGTTATAGACCGTTTTGGCCAACACCAGACAGCCAAACGTGGCCATGGTAATGCCTTTTAATAAAGCCACAGTAGCACGCCAGTACAGACTCATCCCCAGCACAGCCAGTGAAATGGCATAGTTGGCGGCATCGCCAAAGAAATCCAGCGCATCGGCCCAGAGTGCTGCGGAATGGGCATACATCCCGCCAAACAGTTCCACCACGAACATCAGCAAATTAATAATCAGGGCAATCCAGAGTGCGGTACGAAAACGGCCATCGGGTGTGACCGGTGCAGGCTGACATTGACAGGCCATAAAGCCTCCTGTTGCATTTTTCTATGACTGTATTATGCTCATTAGAAACTATGGTCTAACTCCAAGGTCAAGTCATGGCACATTATCTGATTCGGGATTTGGTCAAAAAAACCGGTCTGAGTGCAGACACGGTGCGTTTTTATGAAAAGAAAACGCTGATCCAACCCACCTTAAGGGCCGAAAATAATTATCGTTATTATGATGATGACACCTTAAAACGGCTGATTTTTATTAAACGTTGCCGCGCACTGGATTTATCCTTAAAGGAAATCGAAACCCTGATTGCGCTGGAACAGCAGCCCGATCAGGACTGTCAGGCAGTAAATGAACTGCTCGATCATCATTTAGTACAGATCGAAAGCAAAATTGCCGAGTTACAGCATTTTCAGCTACAACTGCAGCAATTACGGCAGTCTTGCAATGCCCGAACCACTATCGACCATTGCCAGATTTTAAAACAGCTAGAGGCCGATGAAACGCCTAAATCGACTTCTGATTAACCCGTTTCGACAGTTCCGCAGCCGATTCCTTACGCTCGGAATAACGGTTGGTCAGATAGCTGGCCTGCCCGCGGGTCAATAAAGTGAACTTGTACAGCTCTTCCATGACATCGACAATCCGGTCATATAAGGAAGAAGGTTGCATACGTCCGGCTTCATCAAACTCTAAAAAGGCTTTCGGAATCGAGGACTGGTTCGGGATGGTGATCATCCGCATCCAGCGCCCTAAAATACGCATCTGATTCACCGCGTTAAAGGATTGCGAACCACCACTGACCTGCATCAGCGCCAGAGTTTTACCTTGGGTCGCACGAATGGCACCGGCAGCCAGAGGAATCCAGTCAATCTGTGCTTTCAAAATAGAACTCATGGCACCATGACGTTCCGGGCTGCACCAGACCATGCCTTCTGCCCAGGCCAGCAATTCATGCAGTTCCTGAACTTTAGGATGTGAAGCATCACCATCTTCCGGCAATGGTAAACCTTTAGGATGGAAAATTTTAACTTCTGCGCCAAAGTGCTCCAGAATCTGGCCGGCTTCCATCACCGCCAAACGGCTATAAGAGCGCTCACGGTTTGAACCATAGAGCAATAAAATTCGCGGCGGATGTGGCAATACTTTGGCCTGAACCTGCTCAAAACTCGGCTGTTCAATTAAGTCTACATCAAGATTGGGAAGTGACATCATCCACCTGTTCCATCATAAAATTTACGTTTCAGCCACAGCGAGACACTCACCAGGGCAATTAACACCGGCACTTCCACCAACGGGCCAATAATGGTGGTAAATGCCACCGGCGAGGCCAGACCAAAGGTTGCAATCGCCACCGCCAAAGCCAGTTCAAAATTATTGCCGGCCGCGGTAAAAGAAATGGCTGTGGTACGCGGATAGTCATTGCCCATCCACTTGCTCATAAAGAAGCTGACAAAGAACATCAATACAAAATAGATGGTCAATGGAATGGCAATGCGCAGTACATCCATGGGTAAACCGACTACATCAGCCCCTTTCAGGCTAAACATGGCGACAATGGTAAACAGCAGCGCCAGTAGGCTAAGTGGACTGATTTTGGGAATAAAACGCTGTTGATACCAGTCCAGTCCTTTATTTTTCACCAGAATCAGCCGGGTCAGAAAGCCCAGCAAAAATGGAATGCCCAGATAGACCAGCACCGCATGGGTAATGGTCCAGAAACTGACATCAATCACCTGACCGGCCACACCAAAATAAGGCGGTAACACGCTTAAGAATAACCAGGCATAGGTACTGAAAAACAGAATCTGGAAAATACTGTTAAAGGCCACCAGGGCAGCGACATACTGGTTATCGCCACAGGCCAGATCATTCCAGACCAGTACCATGGCAATACAGCGTGCCAGTCCAATCAGGATCAGGCCGGTCATATATTCCGGATAATGCTGCAAGAAAATCAGTGCCAGTGCGAACATCAAACACGGTGCAATCAGCCAGTTTTGTACCAGTGACAATAGCAGCGTGCGTTTATCCTGAAAAATTTGCGGTAAAGCGGCATAGTCCACTTTGGCCAGCGGTGGATACATCATCAGAATCAGGCCAATGGCAATCGGTAAATTAACATTGCCCATGCTCATCTGGTCCAGACTGCTCGACACCTGCGGGAAATACACCCCAATGCCAATTCCGAGCGCCATGGCAATAAAAATCCACAGCGTCAGATTGCGGTCTAAAAAGGAAAGTTTGCGGGTGCTGGCCATGACTTACTCGATATGGGAAATGTTGTTGATAGCAGCAATCAGTTCGGGACGGGTCATCTGCTCAGGCTGTAATGCAAACAGTGCATCCAGACGCTTGTTGATATGCGCGACTGTTTCTAAAAAGGCCTGTAACTTGGCTGCTTCCGGCAAATCCAGATGCGATGGATCGGCAAGTCCCCAATGCGCTTTAATCGCGCCGCCCAAATACAAAGGACAGGCTTCTTGGGCAGCCGCATCACATACGGTAATCACCACATCGGGCTGATACTGCTCACAATCATCAATACTTTTACTGGAGAGCCCTTCAGTCGACAGGCCCAGATTTTCCAGCGTCTTTAACGTCAGTGGATGGACACGACCGGTCGGTTTGCTGCCGGCGCTATAAGCTTTCCAACCTTGCGACGCACGACTGTTAAATAACACTTCAGATAAAATGCTGCGGCAGCTGTTTCCGGTACATAAAAATAGGAATTTCATGGTTTTACTCACAATAACTTGAAAGCGTTGCAGTCAGCGAATTCATCGGACTGACATCTTGCTCCGCGATAATATTCAGCACACTCACTGCCCACTCGGGTAAATTTGGATTCAGGCTGTAATACACCCACTGCCCCTGACGCTGGTCCAGTAAAACCGATAAATTTCTCAGCAAAGCCAAATGACGGGAAATTTTAGGTTGGCTTAAATTTAACGCCTCGGTCAGCTCGCAGACACAAATATTCTTTTTGGCCAGCACCAGTTTCAAAATATCCAGACGGGTCGGATCGGACAGGCATTTAAAAAAATCAGTTTGATTCATACAGCTTCCCCATATTTATACTTGCAAATATACGCATATCCATATATAAAAGCAATATGCCTCTTTTACCTGAGTTTTAGCATCATGGCAGCTCCAATTAAAATCTTTCACAATCCTGACTGCGGCACTTCGCGCAACACTTTGGCCTTAATCCGTAATACCGGACAAGAACCTGAAATTATTGAATATTTAAAAAATCCACCAACAGCCGAAGTGCTGGCTGACATGATTCAGCAGGCCGGTTTAAACGTACGCGAGGCGATCCGTCAAAATGTAACGCCGTATGAAACCCTGCAACTGGCTGAGCGTGATCTGAGCGATGCAGAACTGATTGCTCTGATGGTACAACATCCACTGCTGATTAACCGTCCTTTTGTGGTGACTGAACGCGGCGTTAAACTGTGCCGACCTTCTGAACTGGTACTGGATTTACTGACCCAGCCGCAGCTCAAGGCCTTTCGTAAAGAAGATGGTGAACTGGTGATTGATGAGCACGGTCAGCGTGTCAATTAACCGTTTTTCCTCTCGCCTGCTGCCGCTCATCTCTCAGCGCTAGCAGGCTGAGTGCCTGATAATCCCGAGTTTTTTACTAGGTTGAATCGAAAAATTTTATCCCTACAATAAAGCCACAATTTTTTTATGCCTTTTTGATTGATCATGCATCTTCATCCCGTTACCGAACTTCTCTCTCCTGCCGGTTCTTTAAAAAATATGCGCTATGCCTTTGCCTATGGGGCAGATGCCGTGTATGCCGGGCAGCCGCGTTATAGTTTACGTGTCCGGAATAACGAGTTTGATCATGACAACCTAGCCATCGGCATTCAAGAAGCACATGAATTAGGCAAAAAATTCTATGTGGTGGTCAACATCCAGCCGCATAACTCCAAACTGAAAAACTTTATCCGTGATCTTGAGCCAGTCGTGGCCATGCAGCCTGATGCGCTAATCATGTCCGATCCGGGCCTGATCATGATGGTGCGTGAACACTTCCCGCACATGGACATCCACCTGTCGGTACAAGCCAATGCGGTTAACTGGGCCACGGTCAAGTTCTGGAAAAATATGGGCCTGACCCGGGTGATTCTGTCGCGCGAACTGTCGATTGAGGAAATTGAAGAAATCAAAACCCAAGTTCCCGATATGGAAATTGAGGTGTTTGTACATGGTGCCCTGTGCATGGCCTATTCCGGCCGCTGCATGCTGTCAGGCTATATGAACAAACGCGATGCCAACCAGGGCGCCTGCACCAATGCCTGCCGCTGGGAATACAAAGTGCTGGATGCCGCCGAGGATGAAACCGGCGATGTAATTCCGGTAAAAAATCTGGACGTAGGCTGTTGCTCGCAAGATGCCGATGCGCTCCACATGCAAGCCCAGCACCAGTTTAATGAACCGGTCCTGCTGCAACGCAATGAAGAAGATATGTTTGCCGCCGAAGAAGATGAGCACGGCACCTACTTTATGAACTCCAAAGATTTGCGTGCGGTCCAACACGTAGAACGTCTGACCAAAATTGGCGTACATTCGCTAAAAATTGAAGGCCGTACCAAATCCTATTTTTACTGTGCCCGTACCGCGCAAATTTACCGTAAAGCGATTGATGATGCTTTAGCCGGCAAACCGTTCGATCCATCCTTGATGGCCCAGCTCGAAGGTTTGGCCAATCGCGGTTATACCGAAGGTTTCCTGCGCCGCCATGTGCATAGCGAATATCAGAACTATGAAAATGGCTCCTCCAGTTTTGATCATCAGCAATTCTGCGGCGAAGTACTGGAGCGCAATGGCGACTACATCAAAATTGATGTCAAAAACCGTTTTGTCGTGGGTGATTCTTTAGAACTGATGACCACCAAAGGCAATATCAGCTTTATCCTCACCGAAATCAAAGACAAAAAAGGCAATTCAATTGAGGAAGCCAAAGGCTCTGGTCATATTGTAGAAATTCCGGTCCCGGCTGATGTCGATATGCGCTATGCCCTGCTAATCCGTAATTTACCGAATTCGACTGCTGATATTTCAGCATCCTCCTTGGCCTATCAGGCAGGTTAACTCATGGCGCTGCTGATTACCGATAAATGCATCAATTGTGATATGTGCCTGCCAGAATGTCCGAATGATGCCATTTATGAAGGCGACAAAATCTACGAGATTGATGTCAGCCGCTGCACCGAGTGCGTTGGTTTTTATGATCATCAAACCTGTGTTGCAGTGTGCCCGATTGAATGTATTGTGCCGCATCCTGAAAACCGGGAAAGTCCGGAAGAACTGACTGAGAAGTTCAAGCGCTTAAACTTGCATCATCCTTAAAACTGGGGTACAACAAAAAAAAAGGAACTGAGCTGTTAGCGATCTCAGTTCCTGTAAAAAAACAATAACTATTTTTTGATATTTTAGCGCATATAGGGCCTGGGTATTGGGGAACTCAGGCCCTATTCTAATTTTACTTACTGTCCAGAACGGATAATGTAATCAAAAGCAGACAACGATGCTTTTGCGCCTTCACCTGTAGCAATAATGATCTGCTTGTATGGTACTGTAGTACAGTCACCCGCCGCAAATACACCTTTGACGTTGGTTTCGTTGCGGTCGTTAATCACAATCTCGCCACGGTTGCTCAGCTCAACTTGAGTGTCTTTCAAG
>Ga0172372_10000278_pt1 | contig 79560 bp, 88 predicted proteins | sample LakKiv5m_2_FD_114544 | JGI IMG/M metagenome (GOLD analysis project Ga0172372, IMG submission 114544) | Freshwater microbial communities from Kabuno Bay, South-Kivu, Congo - kab_092012_9.5m | ecosystem: Environmental > Aquatic > Freshwater > Lake | place: Democratic Republic of the Congo... | reverse complement strand
CTTCGCTGGCAGGAGAGTTGTTGTCTTTTCGCTTCCTGGCGCATTCACGCCGACCTGCTCATCAAACCATTTGCCCCGTTATGAGGAGGGGGCAGCAGTCAGCGGGTGTCAGTGCACCTCGTGAAACTTTTGAGGGTTGACAAAGTCATCAAACTGCCTTGATTGTTCCCGTTAGGACCTGCTGTTTCGGCATTGCAGCTCCGCTTCGGTGAATCTGCAGCATAGAGCAGCATTTTTAGTTTTGCCGGCGCGGCCAGACTGACCAGGCCTTTCGAGTCGTGCTGGTCGAATGATGGTTGACCATGGCCTGCGTCTGGCTGGGCTCTGGATGGCCTGGCTTCTGTTGATGCTCTATCACGTGGAGCTGGGCTTAATGCCTCTGTTCCATGGGTTGTCAGTGGAAATTAAATCCCATGTTCCGACGGGAAAGCTTACGACGGTTTTCATGGCGATGTTGGTCTATTTCCTGCTGCCGTTGCTGGCGCTGTTGCTTGCGATTCATGCCATCTCAGCGCCACAAAGCTGGAGCAACAGTGTTGGTTGGCGCAGCGCACAGTTCTGGTTCAGTGTGGTATACACCGTCAGCAATGGCATGCATCTGATTGCCGATATCCGCATTCCTGATTCCAGGAGTGATCAGGTTCTGTTGATGCTCGTGTTGACGGCTGTCGGCCTGCTGATCAACCGTGAGGCTTGGTTGTGGTGGCGGGGTTGAAGGCCCTGGGGATCATTGCGGCCGGTGGGCTGTTGATGAATCTGATCACCCTGATCGCATTGGCTGCAGGGTCACTGCTGGGCGGAGCCCTGTTTCACATGCTTCCCCAGGGCTTGCTGGCCCTGCCACCGCTTGTGGCTGCCAGCGGTCTGGCGACTGGATTCAGCGTATTTCTGGCCCTCGAGCAACTGCTCAATTGGCACCATTCCCACCGCCGTGAGCCCCGCGCTGTGAAACCCCTTGTGCTGTTGGTGCTGCTCGGCGATGCCCTGCACAACTTCGTGGGTGGACTGGGTATCGCCAGCACCTTTCTGATCAATCCGGCCGCGGGTGTCGCCGCCTGGCTGGCTGCTGCAGCCCATGAGCTGCCGCAGGAGCTAGGTGATTTTGGCGTGTTGGTCCACAGTGGCTGGCGCCCAGCCGTGGCCCTGCGCTGGAATGTCATCGCCGGACTCACCTTCCCGTTGGGTGGTTTGCTGGCGTGGTTGCTCGCTGGTTCCCTGCCGTTGCCGGCTTTGGTGGTCTTTGCTGCGGGCAACTTTCTCTACATTGCTGCGTCCGATCTGGTGCCTGAGATCAAGGCGCAGGCGACGGCAGGTCAGTCAGCCCAGTGTTTCGGCTGGTTTGCGACTGGATTGCTGCTGTTGTGGATTCTGGCTGTGCTTGAAACCTGATCAATCAGCCACTCGGTAGCGATTGGTTCTTCAGCTGTCGCTGCGCTGCGCGATGACTGAAGAAGCGAATGCATTAATGGTGTCTGTTGCCAAGGAGAGCACAGCCGCAGCCCTCGAGTCGCGTTTGCGGCGCGCCGGCATCACCCTGACCATGGGCGGTGAGCCCACCTATGTGCCGCTTGATCCCCAGGGTCCTGAATGGAGCGTGGCCGCCGATGGCCCCACCAAGCTGGGTTATGCCCGTGCACTGGCGGCCCAGCTGCAGCAGCGTGCCTGGCCTGGCAGCACCCTTCTGTACTGCCCAGGCAAGCGTTACGACGGTGAGGTCAACCCCCGCTGGGCCCTGAGGTTGATCACCGGGTCTGAGGGCACCCCAGTGGTGACCTGGCCAGCGGCTTCGGCACAGGAACCCGCCGCCCCCGTGGTGCCCGACGCTGCCCGGATCACAGCTTTGCTGGCTGGGCTGGAGGTGGCCCTTGGAGTCGAGCTGCCGGCCCTAGAACTCAGCGATCCGAACGATCCAGACCGACAGGTCTGGGCGCTGCCCCTGAGCTGGAATTCACAGGGTTGGCACAGTTTTGCCTGGATCCTGCCTCCGGATCAGCGCGCGCTCAGCAGTGCCAGCGGTCCAGCGGGTCTGCGGCTCCCGTTGGAGCATTTTCCATCCGAGGAGTTGCGGCAGGTGCTGACCATCGAGCGATGGTCAGACGGCTGGGAGCTCTTCCTGCCACCGGTGGAGCGTGCCCCTTTCGAGCATTTGCTGACGGCCCTTGCCAGCGGCTGCCAAGGGCTTTGCCTGCCCCAGCTGAGCGGTGTGCTGCCGCTTGACATCGACGGCCAGTGGCAAGTGCTGGGGCTGGCGTCAGATCCCGGCGTGCTCGAAATCAATCTGCCGGCCTGCCGCACATGGGCCGACTATGCCCGCTGGCTCGAGGTGCTCGAGCAGGGTGCTGCCGCTGTTGGCCTGCGCTCCTTCAAGCAGCAGGGATGCCGCACGCTGGGAACCGGTGGTGGCAACCATCTGCTGCTGGGGGGACCGAGCCTCGAGCAGCATCCATTTTTCAGTCGACCTGCCTGGATGGTGGCGATTCTGCGTTACTGGCAGTGGCATCCCGCACTGGCCTATCTCTTCAGTGGCAACAGTGTCGGGCCGGCGTCCCAGGCGCCCCGGCCCGATGAGGGCAGCGCCAGCCTGCTCGATCTGGAGCTGGCCCACCGTTTGCTGGAGGAGCTCCCACCGGGAGATCATCGCGTCGCTATCGGCGAAACCCTTCGCCATCTGCATGCCGACCGCAGCGGCAACACCCATCGCAGCGAGATCAGTCTCGACAAGTTCTGGAATCCCGCCTGGACAGCCGGTTGCCAGGGATTGCTCGAGTTCAGGGCCCTGGAGACCATGCCCCATCACCATTGGACTTCGGCCGTGGCCCTGCTCTGGCGCGCGTTGGTGGTGATGCTTCTTGAGGTCGAGCGCCGTCCTGAGGGTCTGCGCGACTGGGGCGTCGCGCTGCACGATTACGCCCTGTTGCCTACGGCGCTCTGGGCAGATCTTGAGCAGGTCTTGGCCGATCTCGCGGCCGCAGGTCTGCCGATCGATCCGGAGCCGCTGCACGCCATTTGGCGGTGGCGCTTTCCGCAACTGCTGCACTGGCAGGACGGCGAGGCCACGCTCTCGATTCGTCAGGCACTCGAACCCTGGCCCTTGCTATGCGACGTGCCGGTCGAGGGCGGCAGTACCAGCCGTTTTGTCGATAGCTCGCTCCGCCGTTTCGAGCTGATCGTCAACCCGGTGTTTTGCCGAGGGCACCGCCTGCTGTTGCAGGGGCGCGAACTGACCTTGTCTGCCGAGGCTCGACAGCCGCTGGCGGTTCGCTACCGACAGGAGGCGTTGTACCCCTGTCTCCATCCCTTTGTGCCGGTGCACGTTCCGCTACGGCTGGCCTTGATCGCCCCTGGTTCGCAGCAGCCCATCGCGGGATGGATCCTCGCGAGCGAGAGCAGTGGCTTCGCGCCGCTTGATCCGGCTGCCATTGGGCCAGAGGCGCCTTCCGGTCCACCATGGTTACCGTCGGCGCCGGGCCTCTGCACCGTGGATCTGCGCCTTGACGGCCATGCACCCAGGCAGGCGTGATCGGGGTGGAGGACTAATCTCCCTCCCATGCGTGCCCAGTCCGTTCACCTCGAACCCGGCAGCGATGTGCGCCGCAGCCTCGAGCAGCTGGCCCTCGAGCACGGGGCATCCGGATTTGTCCTGAGCATTGTCGGCAACCTGTCGCAGGCGGCCTTCCAGTGTCCGGGCCGGCGACAGCCCACGGTGCTCAGGGGGGAGCTGGAGATCATCACTCTGCAGGGCACCCTGGGCCCCGCAGGCGTGCATCTGCACCTGAGCTTTTCCGATCCCCAGTGTCAGGTCTGGGGGGGACATCTCGAGCTCGGCACCCTGGTGCTAAAAGGCGCCGATCTGCTGGTGGGCTTTCTCGATCACGCAGCCCCCTCGGTGGTCGAGAGCTCTGTGCTGAGGACACCAGTGAGTGGTCAGGGCGAGATGGATCCTCCCCAGCCGCGTGTCGCCCTTGCGATTGCTCCCGAGTGCCCGTTTTCGCGCCGGGCCCTGCGGTTGTTGAGAACCCTGGGCATCCCCCACCGGATCGTCGATCCGGAGCCGGGGCAACCGGTTCCCCAGATCAGCATCGATGGCCATTGGATCGGTGGCTATGACGCCCTGGCCGAGCTGCATGGCAGTGGCCAACTCGAACCTTTGCGGCAGTCCTGACCTGATGGCTCCTGTCCCTGCAGCGTGAGTCCAGAACTGGTTCAGTTCGCCATTGTGACGAACTCTTCGGCCACCGACGGATGCAGCGCCATGGTTCGATCAAAGTCTGCCTTGGTGGCCCCCATGCCGATTGCGATGGCCGCCATCTGAATGATTTCGGCGGCATGGTCTCCGACCATGTGGGCACCGAGCACCTTGCCGCTCTCTGCGGCCACGATCAGCTTGAGCAGAACCCGGGGACCGCGGGCCGGCAGAGCCTGGCTCATGGGCCTGAAGCTGCAACGGTGCACCTTGATGGCGTCGACCCCGAAGCGCTCGATCGCCCGCTCTTCGCTGAGGCCGACCGAGGCCAGCTCCGGAATGCTGAAGACGGCACTGGCCACCAGGTTGTGGTTGACCTGACGCGGCCTGCCGCCATACACGCTGTCGGCAAAGGCCCGTCCCTCATCGATCGCCACCGGGGTGAGGATGATGCGATCGGTGACGTCACCCACGGCATAGATATGGGGCACATTGGTCTGCTGCTCGCCATTGACAGGGATGCGGTGTCCTTCGATCGCCACCCCGGCGCTCTCAAGGTCGAGTCCCGCCAGAAACGGCCGCCGGCCGGTGGCCAGCAACACGCCGCCGCAGGGATGCCGTTCACCGCTCTGGGTCACCACGGTGAGGTCGCCGGGCTGTCCTTCGATCGCTGCCAGGCTCCGGGCGAGGCAAAGGGTGATGCCGCTGGCTTCCATGCTCTGCTGCACGGCGAAGGCCGCCTCGCGGTCAAAACCCCGTAGCAGGTGATCACCCCGCACGAGCAGGGTGACCGCAACGCCAAGGGCCGACAGGATGCAGGCAAACTCGCAGGCGATGAACCCGGCTCCGACCACCACCATGCGCGCGGGCAACTGGGTCAGCTCGAACATGTCGTCACTGACCCAGCCCAGCTCAGCCCCCGGGATCTCAGGGCGATGGGGCCTGCCGCCAACGGCGATCAGGATGCGTTCAGCTCCCACCGTGTGCCGTGCTCCATCGGCGTCGCGAACCTCGATCGTGCTGGGGCCGTTGAACCGGCCCCAGCCCCTGATCAGTGCGACGCCGGCTTTCTCGAGAAAGCCGATGTGCAGGGCATTGAGGCGGTCGACTTCGCTGCGCACTCGCGCGAGCAGAGCGCCGGGGTCATGGCTGATGCCGTCCAGCTGCCAGCCGTAGCTGCTGGCGTCCTCCAAGAGATGGCGGTAGGCGGCCCCATAGACCAACAGCTTCTTGGGAACGCAGCCGCGGATCACACAGGTACCGCCGACCCGATCACCTTCAACAATCGCCACCTTGGCGCCATGGGAGGCCGCGCGCTTGGCTGCTGCCAAGCCCCCTGATCCGGCCCCGAGGACGATCAGGTCGAAGCTGGTGTCCATCGGTCTCGGGTCCATCGGTTCAGTCTGGATTGGCAGGTGCGGCAGCGGTGTCGATAATCGCCCGGGTGGTGGCTTCCACCTCGGCAGCCACAACCTGGAGTTCGGGTTCGCTGCTCAGGCCAGCCAGCATCGCCACCGGGCTGATCATCCCGATTTTGGTCGCTCCGGCTTCGGTATAGACCGAGAGTCGGCACGGCAGTGCCATGGTCAACCTGAGATCGGCAGCCAGCACCCGAGCCGCCTGCTGGGGCTGGCACACTTCAAAGATGTGGCATTGCTCAGCAAAGGCCATGCCTTTGCGGCGCAGTGTGTCACCGAGATCATGGATGCCAAGCAAACCAAAGCCATGGGCAGGGATCGCCGCCTCAAGAGCCCTGCAGGCCGCTTCAAAAGTCTGCGTGGTGTTGACCACCACCAGGGGAGTGGTTCGGGACGGGTTGGTCATGGTTTGCATGGGGTCGAACTGGTTGTGCCGAGAGTCTTGGTGGGGTACTCGCTGTTGAAGCCCGTTGGCGTTGCCAGGCCTCGCCTGCGGTCAGCACCGCTGAACCGATCAGCAGCGCTGCAAAGCCAAGACGCAGCTGACTCTCCTTGAGCTGGGGGGCGAGGCGTTGTCCGAGTAACGCACCGACCACGCCCCCGGCCAGCAGCGGTGTCAGCAGGGGCAATTGGGCGGCAGGCCAATGGCCCTGGGCCATTAGCGCCACCAGGCTGTTGAGGGCGATCAACAGCAGGCTGGTGCCGCTGGCCAGCGGCATCGGCAGGCCCGCCAGCAGCACCAGGGCGGGGACGATCGCAAAGCCTCCACCCACACCAGCGATGCCGGTGAGCAGCCCCACCAGCACCCCCTGGGATGCCAGGGGGAACGGGGAGGTCTCGGCCCGTAGCACCGCATTCAGGGGCAAGCCGCTGCCGTCAGCCCGGGCCCTGCGCAGCATTAGCCAGGAGGCGATCAGGGCCGCCGTCGCAAAAATGGCCAGCTGGGCCACCTCGGGCACGACCCTCGCCTTGACCAGGCTGCCCCCGACCCAACTGCCCGCCAGGGCCGGGATGCCCAGGATCAGGGCAGGCCTGGCGGCCATCTGCCGCCGCTGGATGTAGGGGATGGCGTTGCCGATCGCCAGCACCATCACGATGATCAGTGACAGTGGCACTGCGGTGCGTGTCGGCAATGCCGCCCCAGTCACCAGCAGCGGCAGCAACAGGATCGACCCACCGGCACCTAGGACCGCCAGCAGAAAGCCGATCAACCCGCCACCTGCGGCCAGCAGCAGCAGGATCGGGGTGACCATCACACCCTCACCCGGTTCCAGGGCATCGCCGCCAGCAGTCTGGCCGTACCACAGAAGCCGCTAATGCCGGCAAACATCAGTCCCGCACCAACAAAGCCGCTGAGCCAAACCCAGCCCGGCGCCGCGAACTGGCTTAGGAGCACACCCAGCAATACCAGGCCACCGGCGACGATCTGAACCTGGCGCATCAATGGCAGTGGGGCACCCTTGCGCCGTTCCAGTGGCAGCTGGGCTGCCTGCCAGGCGATCAACCCCCCCTCCAGGTCGGCAAGATCGCCACCTGAAGACGGCACGCCGCGGCGACTGAGGGCCGCGACACCCCGTTCGCTGCGGGCGCCGCTCTGGCACACCAGCACCAGAGGGCCATCCGGAAGCGGTGCTTCAACCAACTGGGCCAGGGGGATGTTGCGGCTACCGGGAATGTGGCCCCCCACAAATTCCATCGGTTCGCGCACGTCGATGATCGTGATTCGACCATGTGGGCGTTGGGTGTTGAGCTCGTGGGGGCTGAGGCGCAGGCAGGGAGCTTGTGTCATGGATCTTTCAGATGGGATGTCAGATGAGATGTCAGAAACGGGGTCGGTGTGGTGTCGTGGGTCGATGCCATGGCTGATCACGGCATCCTTTCGCCCTCCATCGGGTAGCCCTCGTCGCTCCAGCGGCGCAGGCCACCCCGCAGGTTGGCGACCTGGTGAAGCCCCGCCTTTAGCAATTGCTGCGTGGCCAGGGCCGAGCGGCTACCCGAATGGCACAGCACGATCACGGGCCTGGCTGTCGGCAGCTCATGCCGACGCTGCTCAAGATCAGGCAGCGGGATCAACAGGCTTCCCGGAGCGCGCCCGTCGGGCCCGTTGAATTCGTCTTCCGATCGCACATCCAGCAGGGTCAGGTCATAACGGTGTTCGGCGACCCAGTCAGGTAGCAATTCCGGAAGGCCCGCATAGCTGCGCTGCAGGGGTGCCCAGGCCGGGCTGTCATCACCCGTCTCGCTCGGTCGTCCGGAGCGCAGGTTGGCCGGGAGGGCCAGGGCGATGCGGTGAGGGTGAGGCAGCCTCATGTTCTGCATGAAGCCGACAAAATCACGTTCGTTGGCTTTCCCACCAAGTCGCGCGTTGTAGTGGCGTTCTTCGGCCACACTGCTGACACAGCGTCCGGTGTAGTCGTGGCCTGGGTAGAGAAGGCACGACGGCGGCAGCGTCAGGATCTGCTCGTTGATCGAGCGGTACAGGGTTGCGGCATCCCCCTGCTGAAAGTCACAACGGCCACAGCCGCGGATCAGTAGTGCATCTCCGGTGAAGGCCATGCTCAGGTCATCGAGCACGTAGGTGAGGCAGCCATCGGTGTGACCGGGGGTCGCCCGCACCTCCAGGTGTCGCGCGCCGAAGGTCACCCGATCGCCATGGTCGAGCGGCCGGTTCACGTTGGCAGCACGGGCTCGGCTGGCCAGCCCGATGGCGCTGCTCGTCGCCTGGTGCATCAGCCAGCTTCCGGTGACGTGGTCGGCGTGGGCGTGGGTGTCCAGGCAGGCCATCAGATCGATACCAAGCTCCTGAATCAGGGCCAGATCGCGATGGTGCTGCTCGAATACCGGATCGATCAGCACGCCCGCGCGTGAGCTCACATCGGCCAGCAGATAGCTGAAGGTGCCGGTGTCGGCATCGAACAATTGGCGGAAGAGCAGTCCAGTGCCGCCGGCTGCAGCGGCAAGGACATGAGACGAGCTGGCGCCCATGGCACCCCGTGTCCAACTTTTATGACTTTAACCGCATAAGCGCCCTTAAGGCAAGATTCTCAGGGTTTGCGGCCCACGACCTGGACCACGGCGCTCTCGCCCTGGTGATAAGGCCCCTCGTCGATGTGGCGGCGACAGATGTTGAACAGTGCCAGCTGGAGGCCCGACAACTCTCGGCGCAGATCATCAGGATCGACCAGCAGCGCCAGCGACGGCGGGCCCCCCGTGCCAAGTTCGAGCTGGTCCGGGGTGTAGGCCTCAAGAATCAGATGCCCACCGGGTCTCAGGGCCGCAATGGCCTGCTGGTGTACCCGGGCCCGCAGCGGTGTGGGCAACTGCATCCAGATCGCCACCACCAGGTCAACGCTGGCGGGTTCAGGCGCGAAGCTGGCCAGGTCGCTGCACGCTGTGGTCAGCGACACGTCATGCCGTCGGGCCAGTTCCTGGGCGCATCGCAGGCCAACGGGGCTCAGATCCTGGGCTGTGACCCTGTGACCCAGACGGGCTAGGAAGACGGCCTTGCGTCCCTGCCCTTCGGCCAGGCAGAGCGCGTCGCCAGGGGCCAGGGTCTCGGCTTGCTGACGCAGGAAGTCGTTGGCGCTATCGCCGTAGGCCAGCTCCGGTTCCTCATAGCGCCGGTTCCAGAACTCAGCGGCATCGGTTGCTGGGTCTTGCACGTTGCGAGCGCCTGGCATGGGGGGCTAATCAAGCTAGACCGTTAGTCCATAATTCCTAGTGCGTCATAACGATGGCCGTGTCTCCGTTCGTTCCCAGTCCGCAACTGCTTGAGGAGTTCAGCCAGTTCTTCCGCCTGCTGAGTGAGCCAGCTCGGCTTCAGTTGCTCTGTGAGCTGAAGCAGGGACCCCGTGACGTGGCGTCCTTGATCGCATCGACCGGGTTCAGCCAATCGCACATCAGCCGTCAGCTCGGTCAGTTGCAGCGAGCGGGCCTAGTCAGCTGCGAACGTGACGGCGTACGTCTGATCTACACGGCTGATGACCGGCTGGTGGACGATCTCTGTGCGCTGGTTCAGAACCGTCTGCGACAGCGCCTGCAGAGTCAGCTCGCGCAGCTTCAGTCGGCCTGAGGTCTGACGCGATCAAAGGTGGCCGCTGCAGGCAGGAACAGCACCGCCTGCGAGCTGATGTGATGAATTTTGCCGTCCATGGCGCAGACACCGCCACTCACCATGTCGATCAGGCGTTGAGCCAACCGCGGCTCCAGGTGTTCGCATTGCAGCACCACGGTGCCGTTGTGTCGCACTGCCGTGATTGCCACGTCCGCGTCATCCAATCCTCTGGCCTGGACCAGCACCAACCCACCAGTCGCGAGGCCGTGAAGCTGACCCAGTCGGTGCGTGACGTCCGAAGACTGCAGCTGCTGAAGAGGCATGGCTTGGCTGGCAGACCGATCGGTGGTACCGCGGTCTGCATGGTTGGAGTTCCATCTGCGCACATCATTCCGATCACGTCAAAACTGCAGAGTCGGTCAATGCTTACCTGGACTCATTCCAAGACTTCGGTGGAGATGGGGTATTCGTTGACATGGTTCAGGCTGGCCGCTGTCAGGGGTGCGCGGCGGCTGTCACGTCAAGCCTGGAGTCGTTTTCCCCAGGAACCCCGGGATCCGCAAGCGAGAGCTGCAGGCTGGAGCACACGCCCTGGGGAAAACGCCCCTGCGACATGGGGGAAACGCAGTGATCCTGTGGACAGTCCCAACCACTTTGAATGTTTGATCAATCTCGCTGCTGTTGATTAGTTGCACTGATGGCGGAACCCCCTGATCGCGCCCAACCCTTGACGTTCTGTTTCATTTGACGTCCATCTCAGCGTGAATCGACCAGAGCCTCGACTGAGTGCAGCGAATCTGTCGGTTCAGAAGGCTTTCAAGATCCTTCGGTGCTCCTCGCCGCGGCTCAGAGCGGACTCGTTTGGTGCATGTGGCGCATCAGATCGATGCACTTGCAGGCGTAGCCCCACTCGTTGTCGTACCAGGCAACCAGTTTCACAAAGGTGTCGCTGAGCGCGAGTCCTGCTCTCGCATCGAACACCGACGTGCAGCTCTCACCCAGAAAATCGGTGGAGACGACCTCGTCTTCGGTGTAACCGAGAATCCCGGTCATAGGACCATCAGATGCGGCACGGATGGCGCTCTTGATGGCGTCATAGCTGGCAGGACGAGCCAGATTGACCGTCAGGTCAACCACCGACACGTCGGGTGTGGGAACCCGGAAGGCCATGCCGGTGAGCTTGCCGTTGAGCTCAGGAATCACCCGACCCACGGCCTTGGCAGCCCCCGTTGAGCTTGGAATGATGTTCTGGGCTGCACCACGACCACCGCGCCAGTCCTTGATCGAGGGGCCATCGACGGTTTTCTGCGTTGCGGTGGTGGCATGCACCGTGGTCATCAACCCGCTGACGATGCCGAAGTTGTCATGAACCACCTTCGCCAGTGGTGCCAGACAGTTGGTGGTGCAGCTGGCGTTAGAAACGATGTCCTGATCCGTGTAGCTGGTGTGGTTGACCCCCATGACGAACATCGGTGTGTCGTCTTTGGATGGGGCCGACATCACAACCCTTCGGGCGCCGGCACTCAGATGGGCACGGGCCGATGCATCGGTCAGAAAGAAGCCCGTGCTTTCGAGCACGTAGTCGGCGCCCACGGCGTCCCAGACCAGGTTGGCGGGATCACGCTCGGCCGTGATGCGGATGCGCTGGTCGTTGACCACCAGGGTCCCATCGGAGACAGCCACCTCACCCTCGAAGCGCCCATGGGTCGAGTCGTAGCGCAGCATGTAGGCCAGATACTCCACATCGATCAGGTCATTGATCGCCACGACCTGAACATCGCTGAGGCCCATGGCCCGGCGAAAGGCGAGTCGTCCGATCCGGCCGAAACCGTTAATTCCGATGCGAAGGCTCATGGCAGCTGGCAGCAATGATTCCAGCCTAAGGATCGGTGCCACCCATGAGCCGCTGAGGGCAGAGGCTGCTACGGCTGTCGGCGAACGCCATGCCAATGCGCGTGTTGCGACGATCGGCGTCGCTGTCACCGCGTTCCGCCAACAGGTTTTCGAGGTCGCGGATCCAGCGCTGACGGGTGGCCTGATCGATCACCCCCTGGCGTTGCAGGGCGCAAAGCACACGCATGGCGCCATTGCCCTTGCCGAACATCAACAGAAAGGACTCCTTATGGCTGAGTTCTGCCGTCCATGCCGAACCTGCGGTCATGACAGCTGAAAGGGCGATCGCACCCAGCCCCAGGCGCTTGAAGTGGCACATCAGAGGGCCTCATCTTCGAGCAGCATCTGCTCAAATTCGACGTAGCGGGGATCGGTCGACTCGCCTGGGCTGGTCGACCGGTCTCTGGACCTGATCACTGTCGGTTCCGTCAGAGATCTCCCGGGCCGCTGCTCCAATTGTCTGAGGCGATCGAGCAGGTGCGGGGGCACGCTCCCATCGGGGCTGGCGCGCATCAACGCACCGAACAGCTGTTCGGGGTCGGTCTCGGTTTCGATGCGATGCCGCCCGCTGGCAGAAGGCCGCTCAGCTGTGACCTCCCCGGGAGAGGGCAAGGGCTGCGGCAGGCGCCGTCCCAGCTCCTCAAGACGTTGGCGGCTGCGTGGGTCGAAGGCCATCTCAGCTGCAGCCAAGGGTGTCGCGGGTGAGCCTGCCCGTCACCGGATTGCTGCCCTGGGCCACCGCACAGAGGGCCTTGAGGGCATCACCCCTCAGAGGCACGTTGGTGAAATCGGTACCGTTGATCGTCACATTCCTGAACTTGGTGTTGAAGGCAAAGGCGTCTTCAAGAACGGCTCCGCTCAGGTCGGTACCGTCAAAGACGGCCGAATCCAGGGTTGCCTCCCGCAGATTTGTGTTGCTCAGATCGGCATCCTGAAGCTTGGCGCCAAACAGACTGGCTCCCTGCAGGTCAGAACCGTTGAAATCGGCGTCCCGAAGGTTGGTGAGGTTGAAGGTGGCGCCCCGCAGATCCTGATGGCTGTAATCAGCCCCGATCAGCACCTGTTTGGCCACATCCACAGCTGCCCCTGCCGGTGTCGCCATGGCCAGCAGGCTGAGGCTGACCATGAGCAGGGCCGACCAGGCCCGACCGCGCAGCAACCGTTGACGCAGGTCTCTGAGAACGGAGATGGGCCAAGGGTTCATGCTTAGCACGTTGCTGTGGGAACCCTAGGCAGGCGCCTTGCCTTGTCATGCCCCACCCGGCGATCAGCGGCCACTGGGCCGAACAGCGAGCCCTGCGGCTGCTGCGACTGCAGGGCTGGCACCTGCTTAGCCGCAACTGGCACTGCCGTTGGGGTGAACTCGATCTGGTGATGGCCAAGCCCCAGCGCGTGTTGGTGGTGGAGGTCAAGGGTCGTGCCTGCGCGAACCACGACGGTGGCGGTATCGCAGCCCTGCGTTCAGCGAAACGTCGCCGTCTGGAACGCAGCATCCGCTGCTGGCTGCTGGACCATCCCGACCATGGCGATGCGGCCATCGAATTGATCGCTGCCCTGGTGCCGCTTCCGCCCCGACGGCAGCCGGTGCGATGGATCCGCCTGTCTGACTGGTGAAGCCTGCGGCGCTAGACAGGGCGGGATCTCACCCAGCACTTTCGCGGTTGTCCTCAGGATTGAGCTCCCTGGATACCCACAGGGCCCGCAAGCGGTTCGGCCAGCATTGGCTCAAGGATCAGCAGGTGCTGGAACGAATTCTTGAGGCCGCCGAGCTTGCTGCCGGCGACACGGTGCTCGAGGTTGGTCCTGGCCAGGGTGCCCTGACCGAGGGGCTGCTGGCCTCTCCTGTCGCCGCGTTGCATGCGGTCGAGCTCGACCGCGACCTGGTGGCTGGCCTGGCCCAGCGCTTCGGCCAGGATCCGCGCTTCACCTTGCACAGCGGCGATGTGCTGAAGCTGAACCTGCCACCCACCAGCAAGGTGGTGGCCAACATCCCCTACAACATCACCGGTCCGCTGTTGGAGCGCTTGGTGGGTCGTCTGGATCGTCCCTTGACCAGCCCCTACCGGCGTCTGGTGCTGCTGGTCCAGCGCGAGGTCGGCGAGCGGATCCGGGCCGAGCCGGGCAGCAGCAGCTTTTCGGCCCTGAGTGTGCGCATGCAGCTGCTCGGATCCTGCAGCACCGTCTGTGCGGTGCCTCCACGCTGCTTTGTCCCCCCCCCGAAGGTCGATTCAGAGGTGATCTGCATCGACCCGCTGCCACTCGTGTCACAGCTGGCGCCGCCTTTGGCCCGTTCTGTCGAGATGCTGTTGCGACGCTGTTTCCTGGCCCGTCGCAAGATGCTGCGCAACAGCCTGGCCGGGGTGTTGCCCAGGCCCCAACTGGAGTTGTTGGCTCAGGCGGCTGGCTTCAGTCTTGACCAGCGTCCCCAGGAGCTGGCTCCCGCAACCTGGGTGCAGATGGCGGCGGGCTTGAATCAGACCCGCCCATGTGCCGATGACGGGGTTGTCGATGGCTGAACTCACGGTGGTGGCCCCCGCCAAGATCAATCTGCATCTTGAGGTGCTGGGGCTGCGCCAGGACGGTTTTCATGAGCTGTCCATGTTGATGCAGACCGTTGATCTGGCTGACCGCCTGGTGCTGGAGCCCACCGCCGACGCCCAGCTCGAGCTGGTCTGTGATCGGGCCGACCTGCCCACCGATGGCTCCAACCTGATCGTCAGGGCGGCGCAGCTGCTGCGCCAGCGCGCCGGTTTCCCGGAGCTGGGTGCGCGGATGCAACTGCACAAGCGGATTCCGATCGGTGCAGGTCTGGCCGGTGGCTCCAGCAACGGTGCTGCGGCGCTCGTGGGTCTCAATGCGCTGTGGGGGCTCGGTCTGCGTGTCGAAGCGCTGCAGGGGTTGGCCGCAGAGTTGGGCTCTGACATGCCCTTCTGTCTTGCCGGCGGAGCCCAGTTGTGCTTTGGCCGTGGCGAGCAGCTGGAACGGCTCGACCCCCAGCCCGCTGCGCCGCTGGGTGTGCTGTTGATCAAACACGCAACCAGCAGCGTCAGCACCCCCTGGGCCTATGGCCGTTGCCGCGCGTTGCGGAGTGACTTCTACCTGTCGACCGAAGCCGAGTTTGGGCAGCGGCGTGAGGCGCTGCGGCAGTCGCCCCTGCTCGCCGCCTTGCGGCGACAAGCTCCATTTGCCCCGCTTCGTAATGATCTTCAGTCGGTGGTGGAGCCCGAACTGCCGGCGGTTCGCGATGGCCTGGAGCTGCTGCAGCGATGCCACGACGCCCATGCCGTCGCCATGAGCGGCTCCGGCCCGACACTGTTCGCCCTGTTCGGTAGCTGCGACCAGGCCGCCGCTGCGGCCGCTCTGCTGGCACCTGCGCTGGAGCAGGGTGGCTTTGATCGCTGGGTCTGCAGCACAACCGCCACAGGGGCCCAGCTCGAACCCTGATGTCCACCCCCAGCCCAGAGCCGATGGACCAGCTCCGCCCTCGCAAAGGACCACTCAGTTTTCTTTCGGGAGCCCTGACTGCGGGTCTGCTGGCCTGGCTCAGCCTCAGGCTGAGCCGCACCCTGGTGACCTATTACGCCCTGCACCCGCCTCACTACAGCGCCCGTATCGCCCAGAGCATCGCCACGGCCCTCAAGACCCTGATTGTGGGAATGTCCTTTCTGGCGACATTCACCTTCGCCTTCATCGCCCTTGGCCTGACGCTCGTGCTGCTGCGCAGCCTCGTTGCAGGTACGCCATCACAGCCCCTTGCGTCTGGGGCCCCTGATCCGGAGGGCTCGGGGTCTGACCCCGGAACCGATTCTGCTTAGGCTTAGTCGATGACACTCCACGACCTGGGACTGCTGGTGACCCTGTTGCTGCCGGGCATGTTGCTGTCGGTCCTTCTGCTCAGCACCTTCGCCGCTGGCGGCTGAGATAGGTTGGCACTTCCGGGCCTGACCTGGAACCGCCACCGGCCCGGGCCGGACTAACTGCTTCGCTGTGGCAGAAACCCTGCTGTTCAACGCCCTGCGTGAAGCCATCGACGAGGAGATGGCCCGCGATCCCCATGTCTGTGTCATGGGCGAAGACGTGGGTCATTACGGCGGCTCCTACAAGGTCACCAAGGATCTCTGCGAGAAGTACGGCGAACTGCGGGTGCTCGACACGCCGATTGCCGAAAACGGATTCACGGGCATGGCCGTGGGGGCGGCGATGACAGGTTTGCGCCCCATTGTTGAAGGCATGAACATGGGTTTCCTGCTGCTGGCGTTCAACCAGATCTCCAACAACATGGGGATGCTGCGTTACACCAGCGGCGGCAATTTCACGATTCCGGCCGTGGTCAGGGGACCTGGCGGTGTCGGTCGACAGCTCGGCGCCGAGCACAGCCAGCGTCTCGAGGCCTATTTCCACGCTGTTCCAGGCATCAAGATTGTCGCTGTCAGTACTCCGACCAATGCCAAGGGCCTGATGAAGGCTGCGATCCGCGATAACAATCCGGTGCTGTTCTTTGAGCACGTGTTGCTCTACAACCTCAGCGAGGAGATTCCTGAGGGTGATTACATCTGCGCTCTCGACAAGGCCGAGGTCATTCAGAGCGGCAGTGATGTCACGATCCTCACCTACTCCCGCATGCGCCACCACTGTCTCAAGGCAGTTGAACAGCTGAGCCAGGACGGTGTCAGCGTCGAACTGATCGACCTGATTAGTCTCAAGCCCTTTGACATGGCCACGATCGCCGCCTCGATCCGCAAGACCCACAAGGTGATCGTCGTCGAGGAGTGCATGAAGACCGGGGGCATCGGTGCCGAATTGCTGGCCCTGATCACCGAGCAGTGCTTCGACGATCTCGATGCCCGTCCAATTCGCCTGTCATCGCAGGACATTCCCACGCCCTACAACGGCGCACTGGAGAACCTGACCATCATTCAGCCCCACCAGATCGTCGAGTCGGCCAAGGCCCTCACATCCGGTCAGCTCTGAGATGGCACGCCAACAGGGGTGGATCGCCCTGATTCTTGCTCTGGCGATCGCCGCTGGAGCGCTGCTTGCTTCGTTTCCCCTCCAGCTGGGGCTCGACCTCCGGGGTGGCAGCCAGCTGATGCTCCAGGTTATGCCGGCAGGGTCGATCAGTCGGGTTGGGCGCGAGCAGCTCGAGGCCGTCAAAGAGGTGCTTGAACGTCGCATCAACGGGCTCGGCGTCGCCGAATCCACCCTCCAGACCGTCGGTGATGACCAGTTGGTGCTGCAGCTGCCCGGTGAACAGGACCCCAGCCGTGCTGCCAAGGTCCTCGGCACCACGGCACTGCTCGAGTTCAGGGCGCAAAAGAGCGGTAGCGAGCAGGAGATGCAGACCTTGCTGCGGCTGAAACGCCAGGCCACAGCCGTGCTCAACCGGCGCCAGGCCCGGGCAGACGCGGCCCAGCCCGGTTCCCCATCAGGTTCGGCCAGCCCCGATGCCGAGCTCCCCGATGAGGCCCTCGCCAAGAGTCTGGGCCAGCTCGGTATCCCTGTGCCACCGGGCAGCAGCGCAACCGACCAGCTGGAACTGCTGCTCGCCGAGGTCAACAGCAGGATCGTGGCCCTCTACGAACCGGCACAGCTCACAGGCAAGGATCTGGTGGGTGCGGGCCGCCAGCAGCAGCAGGCCGGCAACGCCTGGGATGTGACCCTCTCCTTCAACCGCGAGGGAGGAGATCAGTTTGCCCGGCTGACGCAGTCGATCGCCGGGACGGGCCGGCTGCTGGGAATCGTGCTCGACGGTCGCTCGATCAGTGAGGCCACCGTGGGGCCCGAATTCAAGGCCGCTGGCATCTCTGGCGGTGGTGCCAGCATCACCGGCAACTTCTCAGCTGACGAGGCCCGTGACCTCGAGGTTCAGCTGCGCGGTGGCTCCCTGCCCTTGCCGGTCAGGATCATTGAGGTGCGCACCATCGGCCCTTCGCTGGGAGCCGAAAACATCCGCACCTCCCTGGTGGCCGGTCTAGCCGGCCTGGCCCTGGTAGCCGTGTTCATGGTCGTGGTGTACCGCCTTCCGGGTTGTGTGGCGGTGATCTCCCTCAGCCTCTATGCCCTGTTCAATTTGGCTGTCTATGCCCTGATTCCGGTGACGCTCACCCTTCCGGGAATTGCTGGTTTCATTCTTTCGATCGGCATGGCGGTCGATGCCAATGTGCTGATCTTTGAGCGGGTCAAGGAAGAACTCAGAGCCGGAACCACGCTGATACGTTCGGTTGACAGCGGCTTCTCCCTGGCATTCTCGTCGATCCTGGATGGCCATGTCACGGGCCTGATCAGTTGCGTGGCCCTGTTTGCTCTCGGTACGGGGCTGGTCAAGGGCTTTGCCGTGACCCTGGCGATCGGCCTGCTGCTCAGCCTGTTCACCGCCCTGACCTGCACGCGCAGCATTCTGCGGTTACTGCTGGGGTACCCGTCATTGCGCCGCGCGTCCTATTTCCTGGCTCCCCCCGCTTCCCCTGCGGGAGCTTCTTCGTGATGACATCGCCTGTGGCTATCCCACCGATCCGATTCTTTCGCGTGAGTCGCTACCGCCAGCTCGCCTGGTGGGGTTCTGCTCTGGCCTGCCTGCTCAGTGTGGTGGGCATGGTGCTGTGCTGGACCAGCCCCTCGATCGGACTGCCCTTGCGCCCGGGCCTTGATTTCACCGGAGGTACCCAGATCCAGCTGGAGCGTGCCTGCGGTTCCGACTGTGTTGCGATCACGGTTGAGCAACTGCAGCAACAGCTTCAGAGGCTGAGACTCAGCGCCGCTCCCGAAGGTGGCGCGGCTCCGAATCTGGCGACAGCGCAGGTGCAGGTGCTCGACGGGGGCCGTTCGCTGACGCTGCGGCTGCCTGAACTGAGCCCGGAGCAGTCGGCCCAGCTCACCGATCAGATCACCGCAGTCACAGGCCCGTTAGTGCCTGCGGGGACCTCGGTCAACACCATCGGCCCCACACTCGGCGATCAATTGCTGCGTGGCAGCGTGATTTCGCTGTTGGTCAGTTTTGCGGCCATTGCGGCTTACATCACCTTCCGTTACGACCGTCTCTATGCCGCCCTGGCCCTGCTCTGCCTGTTCCACGATGTGTTGCTCACCTGCGGGCTGTTTGCCTGGCTCGGTCTGCTCAGGGGGGTCGAGGTGGATTCCCTGTTCGCCGTCGCGTTGATCACGGTGGCGGGCTACTCGGTGACTGACACGGTGGTGGTGTTTGACCGTATTCGCGAGCAGGCTTCGCTGCTGCGCGATCTGCCGGTGGTTGATCAGGTCGACGTCGCCGTCGACGCCACGCTCACCCGCTCGCTCTACACCTCCCTCACCACCCTGCTGCCGCTGATTGCGCTGATTCTGTTTGGTGGCAGCAGCCTGTTCTGGTTTGCCATGGCCCTGACCGTCGGCATCACGGTGGGCAGCTGGTCGAGCATCGGCATCGCGCCGACCCTGCTGCCTGTCGTTGCGCGACGCCGCTGACGGTGCGCCTTGTCACCCTCCATCCATTGGGCCGACGTGCATGTCTTCGAGAGCTCTGAGACTGCTTCTCGGTCTGTTGGCCCTGTTCGACCTTCGCATTGATCTGCAGCTTCTGCTCCAGCACTTCACCTGGACCAGCCTGGTGGCCATGGTCAGCGCCCATCCCCTGGCTGTGGCGGTGTTGCTGCTGCTTCCGTCGTTTGGTCGTCGCGGCACGCGCTAGGCCCAGCGATCCATCACATCACGCACCACCACCTGCTGACAGACCACCTGCAACACCACCACCAGGGGCAGGGCCAGCAGCACACCTGGGAGCCCAAGCAGGGCTCCCAGGCTGAGCTGGGCCATCAGCGCCACGGTGGGCAACAGATTGACGGTATGGCTCAGAAGCAATGGGGTGATCACGAACGCTTCCACGTTCTGCAGGGCCAGGCGCAGGACCAGCACCTGGAGCATCGCTCCGGGCGAGACCAGCAGGGCCACTGATAGCGGCAGCAGGGTCGCTGCTGTGGGGCCGATCGTGGGCACAAACGTCAGCAGACCGCAGACCAGGGCACTCAGCAACGCCAGTGGGATGCCAAGCGCGGCCAGTCCGGCCCAGGTCAACAGAAACACGGCAATCGCGGCAATGGTCATGCCAGCCAGCCAGCCACCCAGGGCCGAGCGGCAATGGGCCAGCAGGGTCTGCATGTCGGGCCTGTAAAAGCTTGGCGTGATCGCCACCGCCAGGCGTTGGTGGGCCCGCGGATCGAGGGCAAGCAGAATCGCCAGGAGCACCATCAGCAACAGCTGAACCGTGGTGCTGGCTGCTCCGCCAGCTAGACCCAGCAGCTGGCCTCCCAGGGGCTGCAGGCGCTGCAGCAGCGAACCATTCATCAGCGCTCGCTCCAGGTTCGGCAACCAGGCGATATCACCACCCAGCTCTCCCAGGCGTTGCACCAGCTGTGGCAGCAGTTCGCCGAGCTGACGCACCTGATCGACCAGCTCAGGCAGCAGCTGCTGTCCCAGCAGGCCGCCCAGCAGCAGCAGGGACACCAGCACCGCGGCCAGTGCTGACGGCCGGTTCAGCGGGGTGAAACGACGCAGCGCCGTGATCGGGACATCGAGTGCCACCGCCAGCACCACGGCACCGAACAGGACCAGCAGAACCCAGCGCAGTTCCCAGATCAGCAGGGCCAGCACGATCAGGGCCAGTGCCCCCAGGACGGTACGGGCGTTCATGGCTGCAGCCGGGGCCGTTCCCAGCCGTCGAGGATGTCATGGATCAGCACCTCGCGCACGATCACCTGCGCGCAGACCGCCAGGGGAAGCGCCAGCAGCAGGCCCAGCGGACCGAACACGACGGTGAACAACAGCTGGGCGCTAAGGGTGAGTCCGGGCAACAGCCGGAGTTGATGATGCATCACCGAGGGTGTAATCACATAGCTCTCAAGGTTCTGAACGGCGACGTAAAGCCCTAGCACCGCCAATGCTTTCCAGGGACTTTCGAGAAGTGCCACCGACATTGGGAAGATGGTGCTCAGGGTTGGGCCCACATTGGGAACCACATTGAGCAGACCCGCCAGAACCGCGTTTCCCGCAACCAGCTTCACACCCAGCAGCGACAACCCGATCGCCGCCAGGGTGCCCACGCACAACGAGCTGAGGGCCACGCCCACCATCCAGGCGCTCAGTGCCTCGCCACAGCGCATCAAGACCTGCCTGAACCGCCTGCGATAAAACGAGGGGGCCAGCAGCACCACGACCTCGCGGTAGGCCGTTGGCTGGCTCGCCACCATCAGGGCGACGGCAAACACAAACAGGGTCTGAATCAGACCGCTGCCGAGATTGCCCGCCAGATCGAGCAGACGGGCGGCCCCGCCACCCAGTCCTTCGGGAGCCGGCTGCAGGCTGTCCTTGAGCCAGAGCAGGGCCCCATCGCCACGTCCATAGAGCATCTGGCCCACGGAGACCATGGCGCCGCGCAGCAGCTTGATCAGTTCGCTCGCCGCCATGGGCAGCTTCGCCAGCAGCTGGGAGAACTGACCCACAAAGGGCGGGATCACCGCCGTGGCCAGGATGGCCAGCAACAGCGCCACCAGGGCAAGGCTGATCAGCAGAGCAACCGGTCGTTGGCAGCCCAGACGTTGACGCACCCAACCCACCAGGGTGCAAAGGGCGACTGCCAGCACGATGGCGGCAAACAGATGGATCAGGCTGTCACGCAGGCTCCACAGCAGCAGCAGTGCCGCCAACAGGCCAAGCAGACCGAGCCACTGTCCGAACTTCACCGCTGTCGTTCCACGCTGTCGTTCCCCGCTGGCGGGTCAGCCTTCGTCGCCGGCGCCGTCGCCGTCGTCGGGCTGGTTGCCGCTGAAGCCCAGCTCATGGCTGTCGGCATAGCGCTGGGCAAAGCGCATGAAACGGTCGAAATCCTCGTTGTTCTTCCAGGTATAGGTGACCTCCAGGGCACTCGCCTTGCCGTTGACGAAGCGCGCCTTCACCTCGCGGGTCACCAGGGTGCCCTCCTCATCGACCATGAACATGCCCGTGATGTCGCCCATCGTTTCAGGGGCGAGCGCATCGGGCTCTTCAAACACGAACAGGGCCTGGCCGGTGCGGCCATCCCGCGAGCGGGTCAGACGAATGTCGGGCACCACCGGTTCATCGACGCCGCGAAAGAACTGAATGGCAGCGCCCATGATCGATCCTCAAAGGTCGATGTTAGGGGAGCATCGCTGCCCTGATCTGCTCGGCCTGCAGCCGTTGCCACGCCAGCAGCTGCTCGGCTAGCAGCGTCTCGCTGAGGCCGGCCCCGTTGAGCTGCAGCAAGGGCGCGCGGCACCGCTGCTGCAGCTCGTGGTCGTAGCAACGGTCGTAGTAATCAAGCATCTGAACGCAGGCGGCAGCCATGTCACCGACGGCGATCGCTGCCAGCGCCAGGCTGGTGCGCTGGGGTCCGAGGCGACGGCTGATCCGTTCTGTGGCCTGGTGCAGCGCGTCACGCTCTTGGGATCCGTACATGGTCACCAGCCGTGCGATGCGCTCGCTGTCGTGGCGCTGCAGCTCGACCACCGGGGCCCGCTGCATCTGTCGCCAGAGGCCTGCAGGGATGCGGCAGCGACCCACCTGGGCGCTTTCGGCCTCCAACCAGATCGGTTGGTGATCACCGAGACGCTCCAGGCCAATGGCTAGCAGGTTTTCAAACTGCTCGCTGCTGGGTTGCTGCTGCTGGCCCAGGCCGCCAAAGCTGCTGCCCCGGTGGTGGGCCAAGCCCTCCAGGTCAATGACCGACGCGCCAGCCTGGTGCAAGGCCTGCAGCAGATCGGTCTTACCACTGCCGGTACGGCCCCCTAGCAGAAGCAGGGGCAAGGGGGCTTCAAAGCGGTCAAGCACCCAGCGCCGAAAACGTTTGTAGCCCCCGTCGAGCCGCGTGCTGTTCAGGCCCAGGGTGTCGGCCAGCCAGGCCACGCTGGCCGAGCGCATGCCCCCCCGCCAGCAGTACAGGTGCAGTGGTCCGGGCGACGCATCCGCCAGCTCCTGCAGGCGCGCTGCCAATGTGGCGAGCCTGGGGCCGACCGCAGCCAGGCCATGGAGCACCGCGGCCCGGCTGCCCTGCTGTTTGTAGAGGGTGCCGACCTCGGCCCGTTCAGCGTCGCTGAACAGGGGCAGATTGACGGCCCCAGGGATGTGGCCCTGGGCGTATTCGGCAGGGCTGCGCACATCAATGCGGCAACCACCGTCCAAGAGGGCTGCGGCATCAAGGCTTTCAACTGACATAGTGACTCCCATCGGCCTGCCCCACCCCTCCATGCTCTCCGGTCCAACGGCTGCCACCATCACCGCTGCGCAGTTGCTGGATCGATTCATTGCCGCCTCTGAGCGTCAGCGTCGCACGCTGATCAGCCAGCTTGAGCAACGCATCGCTGAGCTGCTGCCCCTGATCCTGTCCGCCCTGGATGGGCTGGATCCGAGCGGCGACGACTGGTCTGCCGGCACCTTGATCCAGTTGTTGCTGCAGCACGGTGAGCCCGCGCTTCGGGAGAGGTGGTGGCAGAGCCATCCCGATGGCTGGCTGTCGGTGACCAGCGCCATGAATCTCGACCTGGCAGCGCTGCAGCGGGCCCTGGCCGAACAGCGGTTTGAGCAGGCTGATCGGCTAACCAGCACCTTGCTGCGCCAGCTTGCAGGCCCGCAGGCCGAACAGCGTGGCTACGTGTATTACAGCGAAGTGCCACCCATCCCGGCTGTGGATCTGCAGAGCCTGGATCGCCTCTGGGTCGTCTATTCGCGCGGTCGTTTCGGCTTTACGGTGCAGGCTCGTCTGCTGCGCAGCTGCGATGGGCGCTGGGAGCGACTCTGGCCCCGCATCGGCTGGAAGCAGGCCGGCATCTGGACCCGTTACCCAGGTTCCTTCACCTGGTCCCATGAGGCGCCGGAAGGCCACATGCCACTGGTCAATCAACTCCGCGGAGTGCGGCTCATGGATGCCCTGTTGAACCATCCCGGTCTGCAACAGCGCGTGTGAGTCAGGGGCCGGCATTCCCGCGGAGGTCTAGGGTCAATCCAGTGGCTGCGGTGCCTCCAAGTGGGCCTGCGTTGGTCTGACTTCTCCACTCCGTCGACCCTTCAGCTGGCGCCGCTGATCGAGCTGCTGCTTGAACCCGTGGGCTGTCGCCTGCTGCAGAGGCGCCTGCAGCTCGGGCTCCAGGAAGCCCTAGTGAATGCGGTGCGCCATGGCAATGGCTGCGATCCCTGCAAATGTGTGCGCATCCGTCGTATTGAAACGCCCCGCTGGTGGATCTGGCAGGTTCAGGACGAAGGTCCCGGCCTGACAGCGAGTGCGCGGCTGACGGTCTTGCCTGAGCGATGCGATGCCACGGCTGGCCGGGGGTTGTTCCTGATCCATCACTGCTTTGATGACGTGCGCTGGAGCCGCCGCGGCAATCGCCTGCAACTGGCGGTGTTCCGCAGCTCCACTCCGCGCGACGGCTCCGAAGGTGATGCGTTCGTCAGCGCTTCTGGTGGCTTTCGCAGCCAGGATCGCTGAGCTCAGCCCGCAACCAGCTGCTGGCGTTGTCGACCAGGGCAATGGCCCGCTGGCGCGCCTCGGTCGCCTGTGGTGCCGTCGGCCGGTCGCCACTGAGCAGCTGCACCAGCGCCGCTGCAAGCTGTTCGGCGGCGCGGCGGGGGCGCTGCCCTTTGAGGGCATGCCAGTCACGGTCGGTGATGCTCAGCAGCTGATGCAGCCTGAGCGCACAGTCGTGGGCTCCAGCTGGCCAGTCAGCTCGCCTGGGGCTCTGATCGGAACCGTTGCCGTCGCTCAAGGGGTGCCCATGGTTCATCTCCAGGCCATCCTGACGTGAGCCGAACCGGTCTGAGACCATGCATAACCGCCCAGGGCGCTTGAAGGGCCGGGTCCACGTGCTGCATCACCTGCAGGCGCTGCTGAGTTTGCCAGCCCAGGCCCGCGGCTCCAGCGGGGCTGCCGGACGGCGCCAGCGCCAGCGACTGGCCATAGCCCAACGCCTGCTGGATCCCCTGCCTGAAGGGCTTGTGGTGCGCGGCGACGGTGAACGCTTTTGGCGATTGCTGCGCTGGGGCGGGGCCGGCATGGTGCTGGCCTGGCTGTTGCAGCGCTGAGCTCAGCGGGGCTTGCGCCCCTGCCATACCCGCGTCATGTAATGCGACGCTGCCGAAACCGCTTCAAACCCCGCCGAGGCTAGACGGGCGTTGATGTCATCCCTGATGTAGTCGGGATAGTAGGGCTCATGGAACGCTCGCCTGAAGTTCTCCATCGCCAGTTCGAACTGGGGTGAATCGGCCAGTTGCACCGAGTCGGCGAGCACCAGCACGCCGCCAGGCTCAAGCACGCGGAAGGCCTCGTTGAGAACGTTCTGGCGTGCCTCCGGCGGCAGCTCGTGGAGCAGAAACACGCAGGTCACGGCCTGCACGCTGGCGTCGGCAAAGGGGGTCGACTCGGCATTGCCCTGCACCAACTGGGGCAGCTCGCCGGGCACCTCGGCCAGCCAACGGTTCGCTTGGCGCAGGTAGGCCTTTGACAGGTCAAGCCCCACCAGCTGGGCGTGGGGCAGAGCGCCGCGCAGCTGCATCAGCGTGCGGCCGGTGCCGGTAGCCAGATCCAGCACCCGGATCTGGCTGGCCGGCCGGCTGCTGAAGCTGCCGAGGCCCTGCAGCAGCGGAGCGATCACGCGCCGTCGCATCGGGTCGGCGGTGCCGTTGAACAGAATTTCGACCTGTAGGTCGTAGAGCGATGCCGAGGTGTCGCTCAGGTAGCCATCGGTCTGGTGGTGAAAGTTCTGGAGGTAGTACTCGGGAAAGGCGTTGGTCTCGATGTCACGAGGCAGATCGCGCACATTGCGCTCCTGGCGCCGGCTCCAGGTGCGTGGGGTGTCCAGCCACACCAACGGGTACCGGGCTGCCCAGTCAAGCCAGGGGGCGTCAAACAGCAGTGCGGGTGGATAGAGGCCGCGCTCGGCCTCCTCCAAGTCGAGTTCGTGGAGCCGGTCCATGGACTGTTTGAGCTCTTTGAACAGCTCCGGAGGCACCGGCACCGTGCTGGGAGCGCCGTCAGGCGCCACCAGTCCCATCAGCCGGGTGCTGGCTTCCTTGTGGACCAGACCCAGCAACCCCTTGCCGGTCTGCATCGTCTGGTAGGCCAGTTTGGTCAGCAGATCTGCCATCGCTCTCAGCAGGACCGGGCCAGGCCCGTCACAGGTACAGGTCTCATTTCAACGGATCCGGGTCGATGACCGCGGCTCAGAGGCCGCTCGCATGCAAAAGCCCCGGGTTGGCCGGGGCTCCGAATGACCTCTCAGGGTTGGCGCAGCCGCCGATTAGGCGTCGTAGTACATGGTGAATTCGTGGGGATGCGGCCGCTGGCGCAGCTGCTGGACCTCCTCGTACTTGAGGGCGATCCAGTTGTTGATGAAGTCTTCGGTGAAGACTCCACCGGCCAGCAGGTAGTCCTTGTCAGCGTCGAGGGCCTCAAGGGCCCCGTTGAGCGAAGCAGGCACGGTCGAGATCTTGGCCAGTTCTTCGGCCGACAGCTCGAACAGATCGACGTCGGTGCCATCGCCTGGATCGATCTGATTCTTGATGCCGTCGATGCCAGCCATCAACATGGCGGCAAACCCAAGGTAAGGGTTCGAGAGGGCGTCACCAGAGCGGAACTCGAGACGCTTGGCCCTGGGGCTGGGGCCGGTGAGGGGAATGCGCACGGCGGCCGAGCGGTTGCCCTGGCTGTAGACCAGGTTCACCGGGGCTTCGAAACCAGGCACCAGGCGCTTGTAGCTGTTCGTGGTGGGGTTGGTGAAGGCCAGGAAGCTAGGGGCGTGCTTGAGCAGCCCGCCGATGTACCAACGGGCCGTCTGTGAAAGGTTGGCATAGGTGCCTTCGCCGAAGAACAGCGGGTTGCCTCCCTTCCAGAGGCTCTGGTGCACGTGCATGCCGCTGCCGTTGTCACCGAAGACCGGCTTGGGCATGAACGTGGCGGTCTTGCCGTACTTGCGCGCCACATTGCGCACAACGTACTTGTAGATCATCACGTTGTCGGCGGCGCTGATCAGTTCTGCAAACTTGATGCCGAGCTCATGCTGGGCCGTCGCCACCTCGTGGTGCTGCTTCTCGATCGGCACACCCAGGCTACCCATGGTGAGCAGCATCTCGGTGCGCATGTCCTGCAGGGTGTCGTTCGGTGCGACCGGGAAGTAACCCTCCTTTAGCTGGATTTTGTAAGCCAGGTTTCCCCCCTCTTCAAGGCGGGCGTTGTTCCAGGGGGCCTCAATGGAGTCAACGCTGTAGAAACTGCTGCCGTTGGCGCTGCTGTAGCGCACGTCGTCGAACACGAAGAATTCAGGTTCGGGACCGAAATAGGCCGTGTCGGCAATGCCCGTGGTACCCAGGTAATCGAGTGCTTTCTGGGCCAGGGCGCGGGGGCAACGGGCGTAGGGCTTGCCAGAACGGGGCTCCTGGATCGAGCAGATCAGGCTGAGGGTCTTATGGCTGTAGAAGGGGTCGACCCAGGCGGTGCTGGGGTCGGGCACCATCGCCATGTCGGACTCATTGATCGCCTTCCAGCCGCGGATCGATGACCCGTCAAACGCCACGCCGCTGACGAACGCTTCGGCATCGATCAGGTCTTCACAGACCGTGAGGTGCTGCCACTTGCCGTGCAGATCAACGAATTTGAGATCGATGAGTTCGATCCCTTCGTCTTTGATCATGCGAAGGACATCTTGGGCTGTTTTGGCCATGACAAGGGAATTGATGATGCCGAGCTCGCGTCGGCGTGCAGCGAAGGTACGGATCGCCCAGGGGAGTGTTTTGTATCGGCTGTAACGTTTTTTTCGGTTGAGCCGCTCTGCTGACCCTGGCAGTGCTTGCGTAACCGTTTCTGTCAATCGGCCCAGAACGGCCCGCCCGCCTGGGTTCTTTCGGTTCAGCGGTGCTACTTTCGCGTGGCTGCAGCGACTTGATCGTTCCGCCATGCGCGATGCCATCACAGGTTTGATCGGCCGATACGACCAGCTGGGTCGCTACCTCGACCGCGATGCCGTCGATCGCGTGAATGGGTACTACGCCGAGGCGGCTGAGCGCCTGGCTGTCGTCGAACTGATCAACCGTGAGGCGGCCGAGATCGTGCGCGAGGCGGCCCAGCGGCTCTGGCTCGAAGACCCCGAACTGATCCTGCCCGGGGGCAATGCCTACACCACGCGCCGTCTCTCAGCCTGTCTGCGCGACATGGACTATTTCCTGCGCTACGCCAGCTATGCCCTGGTGGCGGACGACGTCACCATGCTCAATGAGAGGGTGTTGAACGGTCTTGACGACACCTACAAGAGCCTGGGGGTGCCGACGGGCCCCACGGTGCGCAGCATCGCCCTACTGGGCCAGGTGGTCTGTGAAAAGGCCGCAGCCGCCGCTGTGATCAGCTCAGATGACTGGGTTCGGGCTCCCTTCAATCACCTCTGCCAGGGTCTGGCCGCCACCAACGTGAGAGCGCGCTGAGTGGCCTTTTAGGCTCCAACGATTGCCTCAGTTCGCCTGCCTTGCCCCCATCCGTGCTGCCCTCCATCAACACCAGCCACCGCAAGGTTCTGGAGCCCATCAACACACCGTCACGGTTGCTGCTGGGCCCCGGCCCATCCAACGCCCATCCCACGGTTCTGGAGGCGCTGAGCCGCACCCCCATCGGTCATCTCGACCCGCTGTACGTCCACCTGATGGGTGAGGTCCAGGAACTCCTGCGTTACGCCTGGCAGACCGACAACCGCCTCACGATTCCGATGAGCGGCACCGGCAGTGCCGCCATGGAGGCCACCCTCGCCAACACGATTGAACCCGGCGACACGGTGCTGGTGGCGATCAAGGGGTATTTCGGCTTGCGGCTGGCTGATATGGCCTCCCGTTACCGGGCCAAGGTGGTCACCATCGAGAAGCCCTGGGGTGAGGCCTTTTCAACAGCCGAGCTCGAGCATGCGCTCAGCACCCACAAGCCGGCGATTCTCGCGTTGGTGCATGCCGAAACCTCCAGCGGTGTCTGCCAGCCGATGGAGGGTATCGGCGATCTCTGCCGCGCCCACGACTGTCTGCTGTTGCTCGATACCGTTACCTCCCTGGGTGGGGCGCCGCTGTTTCTTGATGCATGGAAGGTGGACCTGGCCTACAGCTGCAGTCAGAAAGGACTGAGCTGCCCGCCTGGTCTGGGCCCCTTCACCATGGGGCCTCGGGCCGAAGCCAAGATGACCGCCCGAAGCAGCAAGGTCCCCAACTGGTACCTCGATGTAACCCTGCTCAACCAGTACTGGGGCAGTGACCGTGTCTACCACCACACAGCGCCGGTCAACATGAACTTCGGCATGCGCGAGGCTCTGCGCCTGCTGGCCGAAGAGGGTCTGGAAGCAGCCTGGGCGCGCCACCGCAGCAACGCCGAACGGCTGTGGGCCGGCCTCGAGCGACTCGGGCTGCAACTGCATGTGCCCGAACCTCTGCGCCTACCGACCCTGACGACCGTGCGCATTCCCGAGGGGGTCGACGGCAAGGCCTTCAGCCTGCACCTGCTCAACAAGCACGGCATCGAAATGGGTGGTGGCCTGGGTGAGCTGGCCGGCAAGGTCTGGCGCATCGGACTGATGGGCTACAACAGCCAGCCGGCCAATGTCGATCGCTTGCTGAATCTGATCGAAACCGAGTTGCCGGCCTTTGCGCCCGCCGCCCTCAGCGCTGCCGTCGCAGCCTGAACCAGCCGCTCAGCTGCTGGCTCGCCTGCAGGGCCAGCACCCCACCATGCACCTCGATGGTGTGATGGGCGCTCGGATCGGTCGCCAGATCGAGACAACCGCCCAGGGCGCCCCGCTTGGGGTCGCCGGCTGCAAACACCACACGCCCCACCCGCGCCTGAATCAGGGCGCCTGCGCACATGGGGCAGGGTTCGAGCGTCACCAGCAGGGTGCACTGGTTGAATCGCCAGTCGCCATGGAGCCGGGCAGCCTGGCCCAGGGCCACCAGCTCGGCATGGCCGAGAGGATCGGCATGCTGCTCACGGCGGTTGCTGCCCCAGCCGATGCAGCGCCCGCGGCCATCCAGCATGACCGCCGCGACTGGAATCTCCCCGCAGCGGCCGGCCCTGGCTGCGCACCGCAGCAGGCGGGCCATCCACGCTTCGAGTACGGGGGCGCTGATCCGGGGCAGTTCCATGACGCCGTTGTAGCCGAGCGCGACAGGTGACAATGGGGCTACTGCGAACCAGCGCCGTTGGCCGTTGCGCCCCCAGCCCCACAGGCCAGTGCCGCCCTCCCCTTCGCCAGTCCTGAGCAGCTGGATCCCCGCCTGCAGGAGTTGCTTGAGGCTGCTTCGACGCAGCTGAGCCATTGGCTGGGATCGGCAACGCAGCGTTCCCCCCTGCCTGGGTTGGCGGTGCTGCCCGAGGTGGCTCCCAAGGCCGTCGGACTGAGCAATGCGGCGTTGCTGGCCGACCTGCAGCTGGTGATGGAGGGGGCCTACAACGTCAACCATCCCGGCGCTCTGGCGCACCTGGATCCACCGCCACTGATGGCTTCGATTGCGGCTGAGCTGGTCTGCGCGGGCCTCAACAACAACCTGCTGGCTGAGGAACTCTCCCCGAGTCTCAGCCGCCTGGAACGCAGTCTCTGCGGCTGGCTGGCCGAGGCCATCGGCCTGCCGCCCGGCAGTGGTGGGGTCCCGGCGAGCGGTGGCACCCTCTCCAACCTGATGGCCCTGGTCACCGCCCGGGTGAGCCGCGGGCTGCAGCACTGCAGCGAGGCGGTGGTGCTGGCCAGTAGTGCCGCCCATGTCTCGCTGAGCAAAGCGCTGCTGGTCATGGGACTGCCGCCATCGGCACTGCGCCCGCTGCCGGTCGATGCTGAGGGTCGACTGGAACCGGATGCTCTGGCCCTCGCGCTTGAGGCCTGTGCGGCCGCCGGCGTTCCTGTGCTGGCGGTGGTTGCCACAGCAGGGACGACGGTCTGCGGAGCCGTTGACCCACTGCCGGCCATCGCTTCACTATGCCGTCGGCACGGCGTCTGGCTCCATGTCGATGGGGCGATCGGTGCGGTGTATGCCCTTGATCCCGCACATGCACCCAGGGTCGAGGGGCTTGCCCTGGCCGATTCGGTCACCGTCAATCCCCAGAAGCTGCTGGGCATCACCAAGACCTCATCGCTGCTGCTTCTGGCTCAACCCGCCCACCTGGAAGCCACCTTTGCCACAGGGCTCCCCTACATGGAACCGAGCTGGGGCGGCAGCCATGGTGGTGACTGCGGCCTGCAGGGCACCCGCTCGGCCGAAGTGCTCAAGCTCTGGCTGGGGCTGCGTCAGTTGGGCCGCGACGGCATCACGGCGATCCTTGATGGTGCCATCGCCCGGCGCCGTTGTCTGCAGGCCCTGCTCGAGCCCTGCCCGCGCCTGCTGCTGCGCCAGGGCGGATTGCATCTGCTGGCTTTTACGCCCGACGCACTGAGCACAGCTGAGGCCGACAGCTGGAGCCGTTCGACACGGCAGGAGCTGCTGGCGGCTCAGCTGATGCTGTCGCGGCCCATGCATCTGGGACGCCACCATCTCAAGGCGGTGCTCGGCAATCCCCACACCCGCCTGGAGCACCTGCAGGAGCTGGCCACGGTTGTCGGGCGCAGCGTCCAGGTCCTGCCATGAGTCAGACACGTGGACGCTGGGTGGCCCTGGTGACCGGCGCGTTGTCGGTGTTGATCGGTGTGGCCTATCTGGTCCTGATCACCGTGCTGGACAGCCGCGGGCCCCTGTTGCCGCCGCCTCCGGAGGCACTGGGCTTCAGCGTCAATCAGGACGTGGCGGTAGCTGTTTCTCCTGCTGGCGTCGCAACGGCTCCACCACGCGGCTGAAGGCCATTTCAAGGAAACGGCGCAGATCGGCATCGCGCCGGCTCAGATCAAACTGTTGCTGCACCACCTTCTGGATGCCACCGTCGCCCCAGTCCTGGTTCTGGGCGAAGTAGGTGATGAAGCTGAGCCCGGCGACCCGGGTCAGCCAGGCTGCACTGACGGCCTGCAGGGCCCGTCCGACCAAGAGGGACGGCAGGGTCAGGCTCAGGCTGGTGCTCACCAGGTTGATTCCACCTTTGACCAGCCCCAGGGCTGCCAGGGTCTTGCCCACTGAGACGGCAAGGTCCTGGGCGGTGTCGCGGCTCAGCTGGATGCCATAGACCCGGGCAATCTCAACCACCATCTGGGCATTGACCGCCGCGGCGGCCAGCAGGTCGAGCCCTGGCAACGGGGTCATGGCCAGAGCACCAGCGCCGATCCACATCGTCCGCTCAACGATCGACACGGCATCCTGGCGACGTTGCTGGGCGAGCAGGGCCTGGCTGGCTTCACTGAGGCGACGGCTCTGCAGTAGCAGGTTGTCGGCGATCAGTTCCTCACTGTCGCGATGCAATACCGCGGCGATGCGCTGCAACAGCACGTCGACTTCGGGTAGGGGTTGCAGCGGCGTTCCTCCAGGCCTGGGGATGCTCTGGGGCGAAGCACTGGCGGGAACCACATCGTCCGGGGCGAGCAATCCGCGGCACCGTTGGCGCAGCAGGCTGAGCAGCCTGGCCTCCTCCTGCTCACCGCGCAGGTCGCATTTGTTGAGGACCAACACCAGCCTCTTGCCCAGCGAGGCCAGGGTCTCAAACACGTGCATCTCGGCAGCCCGCAGATCACCATCGACGACCAGGAGCAGCAGATCGGCGCGGGCGGCCTGTTGCCGGGCCTGCCGTTCGCGATTGTCACCGGCGTCACCCGACTCCAGGATTCCTGGCGTGTCGATCAACCAGATGGCGCGTTGCAGTCCCCTGAGCCGCAGTCGGTAGCGCTGGCTGGCGCCGGTGGTGCCCATCGGGGCACCCACCGAGCCCACCAACTCCCCCAGTAGGGCCCGGATCAGTGAGGTCTTGCCGCTGGAGCCGGCCCCGAGCACCACGATCATCAGATCGCCCCGTTCAAGCTCGTGGGCCATGCGTTGCCGTTCCTGCTCGAGCAGAGTCCGCTCGACGGCATCACGCACGCGCTCGAGCGTCTGGTCAATCGCTTCGAGGTTCTGACGGGCAGCGTCGCGTCGGCTGGACGGAGCTGGCGGGGGCGCGCCCCTGCCATTGGCGCCCTGCTGACCGCGAGGCATCCGCAGCCAGGGCCATAGCAACTGCCCCAGCACCATGACCGCCGCCAGCAGCAGCAGCCACAGCACCGGGGCGACCAGGCCATAGGGAAGAACGGCGCTGAGCTGCCAGATCAGGTTGTTGATGGCCTGCAGCAGCAACCCGACCACCACAAGCGCTGCCAACACCAAGGCGAGTGCTAGCCAGAGCCGTTGGCGTAGGTTCACCCGCCGTTCCCCGCTGCGGCGATGATCTCGTTCCATAGCGCCGCCGCAAGCCCGCTGCCGGCGCGGGTCGGTCGGTTGTCATCGTTGCCGAGCCACACGCCTACCACCCAGTGCCGGGCGGGATCAAAGCCGATGAACCAGAGGTCCCGGCTGTCGTTGGTGGTTCCGGTTTTGCCCCCTTCGCCGCCGCCTCGGTAGGCGGCCCTGCCGGTGCCCTCGCGAACCACGGCCCGCAACATCGTCTGCAGGACTTCGCTGACCCGGGGTGTGGTGGCCCGTCGTCCGGGGTTCGCCAGTGGGGCTGACTGATCGGCTGCCCGGCGGCAGCGTTGATCAGCCAGTCCCTGGCACCGCTCGGCGTCGACCAGGCGCCGGATCGTGCGCGGTGCATGCCAGATCCCACCATTGGCGATGGCGGCGTAGGCGCTGCTCAACTCAAGCAGTGTGGCTTCGCTCTGACCCAGCACCAGTCCAGGAACTGCGCGCATGGGTGACTCGATGCCCAGATCCCTGGCTTTCTCAATGACCGATTCGAGACCGACACGACGGCTCAGCCGCAGGGTTGCGGTGTTGCTGCTGCTGGACAGCGCCGCGGTCAGGCTGAGTCCTCCACGGCAGGGGGAGTCGTAATCAATGCCGCCCCAGTTGAGGGGATTGCAGGCCACCATCGACCCCGCTGTCAGACCGCGCTCGAGTGCCAGGGTGAAGGGCACCAGTTTGAAGGTGCTGCCCGGTTGCCGCATCGCCATCGAGGCACGGTTGAACTGACTGCTGCTGTAGTCACGGCCGCCGGCGATGGCGACGATGCCGCCGCTGCGGTAATCGAGCACCACCACAGCTCCCTGGCTCACCTGCTGGTCGCGGTGCGTGTCGATCCAGCGGCGCAGCAGGGATTCAATGCGCTGTTGCAGGCCCGGATCCAGGTGGGTGTCGATCAGGTAGTTGCCCTCCTGGGCGGCGTCAGGGCCCACCAGCTGCTGAAGATCCCGGCGCACCTGATCGGTGTAGTAAGGGGCGCCGCGCAGGGCTGGGTTGCTGCGACAGGCCTGGGGAGCGATCACCACCGGGGCCCGCGTGGCCCGTCGCGCCCGGTCATCGCTGATCCGACCGGTGGCGGCCATTTTGCTGAGCACCTGGTTGCGGGAGGCCAGTGCCGCTGCTGGGTCGACGCAGGGGTCATAGCCGTTCGGTGAGGGCAGCAGTCCGACCAGCAGGGCCGATTCCTCGAGACTTAGCTTGCGGGCCGAGCGACCGAAATAGTGGCGTGCGGCGTCTTCGAATCCCCAGCCCACGCCCAGATAGACGCGGTTGAGATAGCTCAATAGCAGGTCACGCTTGCTGTAACGCGCTTCGAGCTGTAGGGCTACCAGCAGTTCTCGCCATTTGCGTTGCAGCGTTTCGCCGTTGCCGACCTCATCGGGGTAGAGGCTGCGGGCCAGCTGCTGGGTCAGGGTGCTGCCCCCCTGCAGCACGCGCCCACCCAGCAGGTTGGTGAACAGGGCACGGGCCGTGCCGATCGGATCAACCCCTGGATGCCACCAGAAGCGACTATCTTCGCTGGAGAGCAGGGCGTCGATCAGGGTTCCCGGATACTCACTGAGTCCACCCAGTTCGCGATGTTTGATCGTGTCAAGACTGCTGATCGGCCTGCCATTGCGGTCGTAAAGAGCGAGCGGTCCGCGCACGGTGGCCAGACTCCCCCTGATCGGCATCAGGGCAGCCGATAGCACTAGCAGCAACGCCCCGCAGCCAAGGCCGCCGCAGATCATCCAGCCGACTGCCGTGCGCAGGCGCTGCAGCTCCGGCAACGGCGGCAGGCTGAACTGCAGGGTTGGCAGATCGGCCTGGCTGGGAGGACCTAGTTGCACCCGGTCCCCATCGTTGAGGAGCAGGTCCTGGATGCGTCGTCCCTGCCACCAGAGCCCGTTGGTTGAACCTGCGTCCCTCAGGATCCATTCCCTGCCACGCCCTTGGAGCAGCGCATGTTCACGGCTGACCGCACCGTTGTCGATCACCACGTCAAGATCGCCGTCACGGCCGATGCGATAGGAACCCGGCAGCAGGTCGATGGTCTGCGGCTGGGTGAGGCCCTGATGCACCAGCAGCTGGGGCCTGGCGGGCTGCCGCAGCCGTTGCCAGAGGTCCTGCACTGCGTCGATCAGCCGATCAGCGGGCATCGGTTTGCCTGCGGCCGTACAGGTCGATGATGAAGGAGAGCACCGCCAGGTTGATCGCCACGTCGGCCACGTTGAACACCGGGAACTCGAACGGAACGAGCCGCAGAAAATCAACCACCGCACCCATGCGCCAGCGGTCGATCCCGTTACCCACCGTCCCACCCAGCAACAGACCGACCGCTGCCGTCTGGGCTGCATGGAGTCGCTGCTGCCGCAGCACCCACACCAGCAGCAGCGCCGCGACGCTGGCGCTGATCAGGGCCAGCAGGGTCTGGGCCTGGGTGAACAGGCTGAAGGCAGCACCCCGGTTGAACACCAGCTGCAGGTCCAGCAGGCCTGGCAGCCAGCGCCGTATGACGCCAACAGGAAGGGTTGCGAGGATCCACGCCTTGCTGATCTGATCCAGCAGCACGACCAACAGGGCCAGCCCCAGGACAGGCAGGCGAGCAGAGCGGCACGTGCTCATGGCGCAAGTCTCAGCCATCGGCGCAGCACCAGGGCGGCCACGGCAACCGCACAGCACAGCAGGATTTGGGCGGGCAGCGGCCCCAGGCTATAGCTGACTGCCAGCTGGAGTAGCCCGGAGCTCCAGCGGCCAGACAGGGCACCCAGCACCAGATTGATCAGTCCACACAGTTGCAGCACCGCTAGCCCCATCAGGCTCACACCAAACAGGCTGAGTACGTCGTCCATGCCTCCTTGGCGCGCGAGTCTGCCGCTCAGCCAGGCCGCCGGCACAAAGCCCACCAGGTAGCCGAAGCCGGGTTCAAGCAGATAGCCAGGACCACCCCCCCCCTGAAACACAGGCAGCTGAAACAGGCCGATGCTGAGGTAGGCCACCGCCGCGAGCATCGCGCTGCGGGGCCCGCAGACCAGGGCCGTCAGCAACAGTGCGGGCACCTGCAGTGTCATTGGCAGGGTCACCAGTTGCAGGGAGCCGGCTCCGCCAGGCAGCGGCACGGAGGCATTGACCAGTCCGCCGGCCAAAATCAGCATCAGCCCAGCCAGGGCTCCGGTCCAGATGGCGAGCGCACGCAACGGTCGAGACGGATCAGCGAACTGCTGGCCATCCTGCTGCAGTTAGGGTCCGTCGTCATCCGGCCTTCGGTGCGATGCCTGATCCCAGCCCCATAGCCCTCGGCGACGCTGTGATTCTGGCGGTCCAGCGGCCGTACCTGAAGACCGCTGACCCGATGCCGATGCTGCGGCCAGGCGATCTGGTCTCCCCCGACGAGGTCGGGCAGGTTGTGGCTCTGCGGGCTGCCGACCAGGTGGCTGTCAGGTTTCGCCGCGGGACCTTTTTGCTGGAAGCGAGCTGGCTCAACCGCGTCTGATGGGGTGGTGCTCCCAGGCCCGTTGTGCCGCCAGCAGGCCGCGCCTGGGACCGCAGAGGCTCAGTCGGGGCTGGATCAGGCGTCGCCGGGACACGTTCAGCAGCGCGTCAGCCCCGATCTGGCCAGCTTGCTCTAGGCAGGTCTCGATGTAATCAGGGCCGAGTCCGAACGAGAGCAACAGGGCATGGCGATCGGCCTGCTGTCCGCAGGTCTGGCGTCCCATGGCCTCCTGGCCTCGGTATTTCGCCACAGCCAGATTCAGGGCGGCGTCTGTGATGGGGGACTGGAGCAGTCTCTCCCATTCATCGAGCAGGGCGGTACAGGCGGCTTCGGCCCGGTCGGCCGAGGTCGACAGATGCCAGATGAACGGAGTGGGGCCCCGCCGTGCCGGCATGTGCACACCCACGTCGTAGGCAAGGCCCCGTTCCTCGCGCAGCGCGATGAACAGTCGACTGGACATGCCTAGGCCCAGGTGTGCCTGAAGCAGACGCAGCGGCAGGCTGTCTGGGTGGCTCAGGGGCGGAATACGGCAGCCCAGCATCAGCACGACCTGCGCGGTGTCGTCGTCGACCAGCTCCAGCGCGTCGACATCGGCCTCTGGGTGCAGCAGCGGCAGATCCAGGCCGGGAGAGGCGGGCGTCCAGCCATGGCGCTCGGCCGCCAGGGTCAGTTCGCCAGGCAGTTCCGCTGGCAGGGTGCCGGCGATCACCAGAGCAGCTCCACGGCGGCCCAGGCCGGCTTGTAGCCGCGACAGATCGTCGCGGTTCACCGCAACGAGATCCGTTTCAACTCCGAGGGGATCATGGCCATAGGGACCATTCCCATACAGCTGTTGGCGCAGCGCCTCATGGCAGAGGTGAACGGGATCTTCCCTTTGTCGCTGAAGCGTCTGCAGGTTGAGCTGGCGTTCGATGGCGATCTGTTCCTGTTCCAGTCTGGGTTCGAGCACCATCTGCAGCAGCAGAGGGATGAGCCATGTGGCATCGCCACTGGCGCATTTGAGGTGGAGCCCCAGGTGGTCCTCACTCGCTTCGCAGCGCAGCGCCGCGCCGCATCCCTCGACCAGGTCAGCTAGGGCCTCGGCATCCAGATCGCCACAACCGCGGGTGAGCAGACCGGCCAGAAGTTGATGGGCACCCCGTTGTCCTGCCGGATCAGTGCTGCTGCCTCCGGCGATCCACAACCGTGCCGCCACCAGATCGGGCGCCGGGCTGGCACTGCTGGCCAGTAGCAGCCCCCCGGGCAAGGTCTGATGGTGCCAGGGGATCCTGCTCATGCGGGCACGGCTTCCAGCACGCAGGCTCTGCCGGGCTCCAGCAGCAAAAGGCTGGAGTGCAGGGCACGCTGGTCAATTCGATTGATGCTGTTCAGGGGCTCTGCCAGGTCGAGGGGGCGATTCCAGAGGCCGTTGTTGCCGATCACGGCGGCAATGCCTGGGGCAGCTTCGAGGCTGAAGCGGTAACCGTTGCGCACCAGGGCCAATCCCCGGTCCAGTTCTGCCCCTTCAGGCGGATGCAGGGGCCCCTCCTGCAACACCGTCATGATTTCCTGCCGCACCGCGGGCAGATCCTCGGGGTTGCAGACAGCCTCCAGCAGCGCCAGGCTGCCAAATTCGAGCACCTGCAGATCGAGGTCGATGCTCTCGACCAACTGCAGCTGCTCACGCAGGCGTGCCACCAGTCGGCTGCGGCGACCTTCGGCCAACAGGCTCGTGGCCAGGTCCATGGCGGCCAGGGCATCCCGCTGGGCCGCCCCCGGCAGCGACCAGGCCATCAGCAGCCGGGCCGATTCCAGCTGGACAAACCCCTGGCGATGCAGGCCGGGTTGGATCTGCAGCAACGGCGGATCACTGGCCGTGCCACGCCGTGGCAACTGGCCCAGGGGAGAGTGGGCCAGCTGCGCCAGCAGCGCCTGCCTGTCGGCCTCATCGAGCGGACCGCAGACAGCGAGCACACAGCGCTCGCCGCAATACACGCCCTGCTGGAACTGCCGCATTGCCCCTGGGGTGTGGCTGTTCAATGCGGTGTCAGCACCCAGGATCGCGCGGCCATAGGGGTGGTCGCCGCAACCGAGCTCCAGCAGGGTCTGCAGGGCCAGTTCGTCGGGCTGGTCGCGGCTCTGGGCGAGCTCTTCGAGTACCACCTGGCGCTCCATGTCGAAATCGCCGCATTCCAGCCGGGGCTGCAGAACCAGATCGAGCAACAGCGCCACCGCTTCGGCGAGGGCATCCGGTGGCACCAGAACGTGATAGTGAACGTCATCGAACCCGGTGGCGGCATTGCTGCTTCCTCCGAGGGCCTCGATGCGCAGGTCAAAGTCCCCGGACCCGAGCTGCTCACTGCCCTTGAACACCATGTGCTCGAGGAAATGGGCCATGCCGCTCTCGCCGGGCCCTTCAAAGGCGCTGCCGGCCTGGCACCAGAGATCGATGCATACCAGAGGCGCCTCGGGCATGGGGAGCCACACCAAACGGCTGCCACTGGGAAGTGCGGCGCTGCGCGCCGGTTCCAGGCCAGCGAACCGTTCGGTGGAGTCCGGCAGGGACAAGACAAGACCCGTGGCAGGATCTGCATTCTGCTGCGCGCGACGCGCCCATGAGCCTCCACCCCCTGATGGACGCCCTGGCGAGCTGCATCCGCAGGCGGTGGCACGATCTGCCCGATCGCGGGCCCCTGCCTCTGGCTGAGGACCTGGCAGAGATCAGTGGCAGCCTCGATGGCGAGGCCCTGTTCATCCGCAACGAGCTCGGCACGGCGCGGGGCCTGCGCAAGCTCCATCTCGAGACCGCGCGCCTGGGGGCCGGGCTGCAGATCCTGCACTGTGTGTTCTTTCCTGATCCGCGTTTCGACCTGCCGATCTTCGGCGCCGATGTGGTGGCCTCTCCGGCCGGTGTGTCAGCGGCCATTGCCGACCTCTCACCGGTCGCGGATCGGCTTCCTCTCCGCTTTGAGCAGGTTCTGGTCTCCAACCCCGGTCCAACCTTCAGCGAGCGGCGTGAGCTGCCCGACTGGGGTTCGATCTTTTCGCCCCATGTCTGTTTCATCCGTCCCCATGGGACGGATGAAGAGCAGGCCTTCGTGCAACGGGTCGATCAGTTCCTGGCGCTGATGGTCCGTGGCTGCGCCGAGATAACCCCCGATGCCGCAGATGCCCCCGCTACGGTTGCACGCTGGCAGACACAGCTGGGCTATTGCAGGCAACAGAAACACAACGACAAGACCCGTCGTGTGCTCGAGAAGGCCTTCAATCCGAGCTGGGCGAAGCTTTACATCGAAGACCTGCTGTTCGACGATCCGCCACAGCCATGAACCGTCAGATGAGGCGTGTGCCGCGCCGGACCTGGATTGCGCTCGGGGTGGCGGGTGTTGTGCTGATCGCAGTTGCATGGCTACGCGGCCAGACGCGCCGCGTGCAACCCGACGTCCCTGCGGTCGCTCCTGCCCTGAGCAGCCAACAAAGCTCGAGGGGCGTGGCCGCCCTCGGGCGCTTGGTACCCGCCGGTGACGTGCGCACCCTGGCGGCACCCACAGGCGGGGTCGGCATGAGTCCGCGCCTCGCCACCCTGCTGGTGCGCGAAGGCGATGCGGTGCGCCGCGGCCAGACACTGGCCAGCTTTGACAACCGACCTGGACTGCTGGCCCAGCGTGAGCTGCTGAGCACCCGGGTCAACAGCCTGATGAGCCAGCTTGCGATCCTCGAAGCCCAGACCAGCCGCTACCGCAATCTGACCCGTTCAGGAGCCAACCCCGCCGGCGACCTCGACGAGCGTGAGATCCAGCTCACCGATCGGCGGGGCCGACTCAATGAAGCCCGGGCTGAACTCAAGCGCCTCAAGACCGATCTCGAGCTCTCAGAACTTCGTTCACCGATCGACGGTGTGGTTCTGCGGGTGTTCACCCAGCCCGGTGAACGCCCTGATTCCAGCGGCATCCTTGAGGTCGGGGCCAACCAGCGGATGGAGGCCATCGCCGAGGTCTACGAAAGCGACGTCGCTCGCATTCGCACCGGCCAGACGGTTTTGTTGGAGAGTGAGAGCGGGGGGTTCAAGGGCACCTTGCGCGCCCGCGTCCTGCGCATCAGCCCCCAGGTGCGGCAGCGGCAGGTGCTCAGTACCGATCCCAGCGCTGATGCTGATGCCCGCATCGTTGAGGTGCGCCTTGGCCTTGATCCTGACGAGCTTCCGAAGGTCGCTGCCCTGGCCGGTCTCAAGGTGATCGCCCGTTTCCAGCCCTGAGTGATGCCCACACCTGCGGCAGGCCGGATTACGGGCTTCTGGCGCCGTCGGCGCATTCCCCTGGCGTGGCTGCTGCTGACGCGCCAACCCATGCGCCTGGCAGTCGCCCTGGCGGGCATCGCCTTCGCCGGGATCCTGATGTTCATGCAACTGGGGTTCCGCGATGGCCTGTTCGAGGCCAGCGTCACGATCCACAAGCTGTTTGACACCGATGTGGTGCTGCTCAGTCCCCGCACCACCAGCTCGATCGGCATGGCCAGCTTCCCCCGCCGCCGCCTGGTCCAGACCCTGGCTGATCCCGACGTGGTCAGCATGAGTCCGGTCAACTGGAACCTGTTGTTGTGGCGCAACCCTGAGGCGCGCACCACCCGCTCGATCCTGACGCTGGGATTTGAACCCGATGATCCGATATTTCTGGATCCCACGATCAGCCTTCAGGCAACCCTGTTGCAGGATCGCGGCAGGGTTCTGTTTGACGAGCGCTCCAGGCCCGAATTCGGCCCCATCGCCAGCTGGCTCAGGCAGGGGCGCACGGTCGAGACCGAGGTGGCCGGTCAACGCATCCGCGTGGCCGGACTGGTGGCCCTCGGACCCTCTTTCGGCGCCGACGGCAACATGATCACGAGCCGGGAGACCTACTTCCGGTTGATGCCCACTAGCCCACCCGGCAGCATCGAGCTCGGTCTGGTCAGGCTCAGGCCCGGTGCCAACCCTGAAGCGGTGGTCGCACGGCTCAGACGGGAGCTGCCGGCCGATGTGCGGGTGCTCACCAAAGCGGGCTTCGAGGAGTTGGAGAAGACCTACTGGCGCACCAGCACGGCCATCGGCTTCATCTTCACCCTCGGAGCTGGCATGGGGTTTGTGGTCGGCTGCGTGATCGTGTACCAGATTCTTTACTCCGATGTCAGTGATCACCTGCCCGAGTACGCCACGTTGATGGCCATGGGCTACCGCCTGCCCACCCTGCTGGGGGTGGTGGGTCGCGAGGGCCTTTTGCTGGCGGTGCTGGGATACCTTCCGGCCTACGTGGCTGGTCAGGGTCTGTATGCCCTCGTGCGAAGCGGCACCCGGCTGCCGGTGGTTATGGATCCAGGTAGAGCCCTTCTGGTCTTCAGCCTGATTCTTGTCATGTGCCTGGGTTCGGCCGGTCTAGCCATGCGCCGTCTGGGTGATGCCGATCCGGCCGAGATTTTCTGACCATGAACCCGTCTCCAAGCGCCGCGATTCACCTTCAGGGCCTCAGCCACTGGTATGGCGTGGGTTCCACCCGGCGGCAGGTGTTGCAGGGGGTGGATCTGCACGTGGAGGCTGGCGAGGTGGTCCTGCTCACCGGGCCGTCGGGCTGTGGCAAGACCACCCTGCTCACTTTGGTGGGCGCCCTCAGGCAGGTGCAGGAGGGCACGGTCGCGGTGCTCGGCCAGCAGCTGCGCGGTGCCGGTCGCCGTGAGCGCCAGCGCCTGCGGCGTTCGATCGGCATGATCTTTCAGGGCCACAATCTGTTGCGCTGTCTCAGCGCCGAACAGAACGTCCAGATGGGTGCCGATCTGCTGCATGGCTTCAGCTATCGGCAGCGCCGCGACCAGGCCCGCGATTGGTTGCGGGCCGTGGGCCTGGGCGACGAACTCCACAAACTGCCCCACGACCTCTCCGGAGGTCAGAAACAGCGGGTGGCCATCGCCCGCGCCCTGGCGGCGCGTCCGCGCCTGCTGCTCGCCGATGAGCCGACGGCTGCCCTCGATTCACGCACGGGACGTGAAGTGGTCGAGCTGCTCCAGAGCCTGGCGCGGGAGCAGGGCTGTGCCGTGCTGATGGTCACCCATGACCCCCGCATTCTCGACATCGCCGATCGCCTGGTCCGGATGGAGGATGGGCGCCTCAGTGACGCCAACGCCGAAGTTCTGGCAGCACAGGCAGGTGGGTAAGATGGTAAACAGACCGCATCGGAATTAGCCCCACGCATGGCCAAGCGCAGAAATCTGAAGAAGGAAAAGCAGGAGCGCAACCGGGCCTATGCCCGCAAGTTCAAGAAGCGCAAGCTCCGCAACGACGGTCGCGGTGAGGGTGCCGGCAACGGTGTCACCGGCACGGCCAACAATGGTGGCGCCGCCGACTGATCTGGTCCGGTTCACGGCCTTCAGCACCAGGGGGTGACCGCAGGGCACCCCCTTTTTTTGACTGCGATTGAGCATGTTCATCAGCGTCGTCATCCCTACCTACAACAGGTTGCCGATCCTGCAGAAGTGCCTGCTGGCACTCGAGCAGCAGCATGTCGCCGAGCCGATCAGCCGCTATGAGGTGGTGCTGGTGGATGACGGCTCGACCGATGCAACGGTCGCCTGGCTTGCCGAGCAGGCGGAGGCCTTACCCCATGTGCGGCTGATTCGCCAGGACCACGGTGGGCCGGCCCTCGGCCGCAACCGGGGCGTTGAGACCGCTCGCGGCGATGTGATCGTATTCATCGACAGCGATCTGGTCGTCACCGAGGGCTTTCTGATGGCCCATGCCACGGTGTTGCACCGGGCTTGGCGACGCCAGGGCAACCGCCTGTGCTTCACCTACGGAGCCGTCATCAACACGGCCGACTTTGACAATCCCACTGGTGAACGGCACAAGCTTCGCGATCTCTCCTGGGCCTATTTCGCAACCGGAAATGTGGCCATCGACCGTGCCTTGCTCGAGCAGGCCGGACTGTTTGATCCGGCCTTCCGGCTCTACGGCTGGGAAGATCTCGAGCTTGGCGAGCGGCTGCGTCGGCTTGGTGTTCGCCTGATCCGCTGCCCCGAGGCTGTGGGCTACCACTGGCATCCACCCCTGAGCCTGGACCAGATTCCGCGGCTGATCCAGGTGGAGCGGGAACGGGCCCGTATGGGTCTGCTCTTCTACCGCAAGCACCCCACCCGCCGCGTGCGCTTGATCATCCAGTACACCCTGTTCCACCGGCTGTTGTGGGAGTTGCTGACCCTGGGCGGTCTGCTCAACGAATGCAGCCTGCGGCCGCTGCTCGGTTGGTTGATCCGCCATGGTCAGGCCGCCCTGGCCATGGAACTGCTGCGGCTCCCCCTGAACAGGATCGGAGTACGGCGACTATTTGAGGAAGCCCGCAACCCCGTTTGATAGGTTGGGCTTGTAACCCAAACTCCGCACACCTGCGCGTTTCGGGTGATCAGCTCCGCTCCGGTCTGCCGGATGCCGTGGCCGATCCCTGGCAGGTGGTGGCCAACCCGAAACTCCCTGCATCCATGGCTGTCGTCACCCTCGCCGAAATGATGGAGGCTGGCGCCCACTTCGGGCACCAGACTCGCCGCTGGAATCCCAAGATGTCGCGCTACATCTACTGCGCGCGCAACGGGGTTCATATCATCGATCTTGTGCAGACCGCGGTCTGCATGAACAACGCCTACAAGTGGGTGCGCAGTGCCGCCCGCAGCGGCAAGCGCTTCCTGTTTGTGGGCACCAAGAAGCAGGCCTCCGAAGTGATCGCCCAGGAGGCCAGTCGCTGTGGTGCCGCCTATGTGAACCAGCGCTGGCTGGGGGGCATGCTCACCAACTGGACGACCATGCGGGCCCGCATCGACCGTCTCAAAGACCTGGAGCGCATGGAGTCCTCCGGAGCCATCGCCATGCGTCCCAAGAAGGAAGCGGCTGTGCTACGCCGTGAACTGGAGCGGCTTCAGAAGTATCTGGGCGGTCTCAAGTCGATGCGTCGCCTGCCCGACGTGGTGATTCTGGTGGACCAGCGGCGGGAGACCAATGCCGTGCTGGAGGCCCGGAAGCTCGACATCCCTCTGGTATCGATGCTCGACACCAACTGCGATCCGGATCTCTGCGATGTGCCGATCCCCTGCAACGACGACGCCGTGCGTTCGGTGCAGCTGGTGCTCGGACGCCTCGCCGACGCCATCAATGAAGGCCGTCACGGCGCGTCCAACCAGGAGCCTGACGACGAGGGCTGAGTCCTCAGCATCAGGCACCCTGATCCAACCGTCATCGATTCGGGGACCGGCTGTCATGGCCGGTCCTCAGCTGCTTTCACCCACCCCCTACTTCAGTCATGGCTGAGATCTCCGCCAAACTCGTCAAGGAACTGCGCGACAAGACCGGCGCAGGAATGATGGATTGCAAGAAAGCACTTGCTGAAACCAACGGCGATTCCGACAAGGCGATCGAGTGGCTCCGTCAGAAGGGCATCGCCAGTGCCGAGAAGAAGTCCGGTCGCACGGCCGCTGAGGGCGCGATCGGCAGTTACATCCATACAGGCGCCAGGGTCGGCGTGCTGGTTGAAGTGAACTGTGAAACCGATTTCGTGGCCCGAGGGGAGCAGTTCCAGGAGCTCCTGCGCAATGTGGCCATGCAGATCGCCGCCTGTCCCAATGTGGAATACGTCACGGTCGACCAGATTCCCGCTGAGGTGGCCGACAAGGAGAAAGCCATTGAAATGGGTCGCGATGATCTGGCCGGCAAGCCGGAGGCCATGAAGGTCAAGATCGTTGAAGGACGCATCGGCAAGCGCCTCAAGGAACTGTCGCTGCTGGACCAGCCCTTCATCAAGGACAGCACCATGACCGTTGCTGAGATGGTCAAGCAGGTGGCAGGCAAACTGGGCGAAAACATTCAGGTGCGTCGTTTCACGCGCTACACCCTGGGTGAGGGCATTGAGATCGAGAAGGCAGATTTCGCTGCAGAAGTCGCCGCCATGCAGGTCGCCTGACCCCCTTGGAGCCGTCCTCGCCCGATCGCGAGACAGCTCAGCAGCTTGAGCAGTTGCGGGCCCGTGTCGCCGCGGGCAACCCGCAGCTTTACCGACACTGGGCCCTATACCTGCAGGTGCTGCGCGAAGGCCTGGGCCAAGTTGTGGACCAGGCTTGTTTTCGTCTGGCAGTGGAGGCCTATCCGCAGCGCTACCGAGCGATGAAGGGTGGCAGTCGCCTCGACCTCCATCGTCGCCTGGCCGCCCTGGTCAGGCGCAGCTGCAGCCTTCTCACGGTCGAGCAACTGCTGGCGCTGGCCGCGCAGATCCGCCGCCGCCAACAGCGCCGTGTCGCGCGGCAGCGCCGCCAATGGCTCAGCAGTCTGCAACAGAGAAGCGAAGGGATTGCGACCCCTGAGGAACCCATCGGTTCGGTGCACCTCGGCATGGCCCTGCCGATCAGCATGCCTCTGTTCACTCTCAGCGAGTCGGAGCGTTCTGGCGCTGCTTCAGCTGGCCACGCCGCCGATGACCACGAACCTGAGCCCTCCGATGGGCTGCTGGCAGCGATGGCAGCCCTGATGGAGGACGCTGAGGCCAGTTCCCAGGCCGATGAAGCTCCTAACGATTCAGCCGTTGATGGGGGGCTCATGCCGGTGCATCCACTGGCGTTGCGGGGCTGGATCGATGATCTCGAGTCCGCCCTGGCACGCCGCCTTCGCACCCTCTCCCATGGAATCAATGTGGAGCTGGCGAGGCTTGGACTGAGTCCCAGCCTCGTTCCTCTGCAACTGCTCGAAGCAGCTGCGGCCGGCCAGATCGAGATCCAGAACGCCCCGAGCAATCTGGTCAAACTGACGCTGCCCGAGGAGCTTGGCAGCAACGGAGCCGAGACTCTGGCGGTCTGGCTCCGCCCTGCCGACCTCGAGCTCGACCAGAGCCGTCTGCGAACATGCCGCAGCCGCCTGCAGCAGGCGCGCCAGGAGGTGCGCAGAATGGCGCAGACCTATCACCGCCTGGAGCGTCGCCTGCAGGCCCTCGAAGCCGAACAGCTGTGGCTGAACGATCACTCCACAGCCCATCCCCACCCGAACCGGCCGACGGGGTAGATGCCCGCCTGCATGCCTGGATGCTGCCCCTGCAGCAGGGCCTGCAGCTCGAGGCTGACCGCGGTTTCGCCAATCTGCAGGGTCGTCGCGACACCTTTGCCGCGTTTCTGCAGCAACAGCTCTGCCAGGCCCCGATCCCACTCAACAGCACAGAACGAACACGTCAGGACGAACTGCTCACGGGCTACAGCCGTTACGACAGCCTCTCACTGGCCCAGCGGCAGCGGCTGGTACGTCTGAGCCGTGAATGGCTTCTCGCCCTGCGGCAGCGCAGCAGGCCCGTGCAGCCAATCAGACCCCCCAGGCTTCGCACAGCAAACCAGGAGACCGCCGGCGCGGATGCAGCCGCTGTGGGGCTCACCCTCGATACGCCGCTTGCCGACGTCAGAGGCATCGGCCCCCGCACCGCCACGCGCCTGGCCCAGCTTGGGTTGTGGCTGGCCAGAGATCTGCTCCACTACTACCCGCGGGACTACGTCGACTACGCCAACCTGCGACGCATCGTGCAACTTGAAGCGGGTGAAACCGCCACGATCGTTGCCACCGTGCGGCGCTCCCATGCCTTTGTGAGCCCACGCAACCCCAACCTCGGCATTCTCGAACTGCAGCTTCAGGACCCCACTGGCCGTCTGAAGGTCAGTCGTTTCTACGCCGGACGACGCTTCAGTTCCCCGGCCTGGCTGGCCGCCCAACAACGGCTCTTCCCTGCCGGGAGCGTCGTTGCGGTGAGCGGCCTGGTCAAGACCACCCCCTATGGGCCGGCATTTCAGGATCCCCTGATGGAGGTGCTCGAGCACCCCAATGCAACCTTGCAGTCCCAGAGCATCGGCCGTTTGCTGCCGGTCTACGGTCTGACCGAGGGTCTCACCGCTGAGCGCCTGCGCCAGGCTGTGGGGGCGGTGTTGCCCCTGACCGCGGCCAGTGCGGATCCCCTACCCCAACCCCTGCGGCAAGCCCAGGGACTGATGCTCCGATCCCAGGCCCTGCAGGAGATCCACCAACCGTCAGGCCAGGAGAGATTGTCGGCGGCGCGGCGGCGGCTGGTGTTCGATGAGTTTCTGGTGCTGCAGCTGGGGTTGGCCCAGCGCCGCCGGCAGTTGCGCAGCGCCCAGGCCCCCGTGCTGGTGGCGGCGGATCCCCAGCCATCCCTGCTGGCACGGTTCTTCGCGGTGTTGCCCTTTGGCCTCACCGGCGCTCAGGAGCGGGTGCTGACCGAGATCCGTCAGGATCTCGGCCGGCCTGAGCCCATGGCTCGGCTGGTGCAGGGTGATGTGGGCAGCGGCAAGACGGTGGTGGCCCTGGCGGCGCTGCTGGCTGCGATTGAGGCGGGTTGCCAGGGTGCGCTGATGGCACCCACCGAGGTCTTGGCGCAGCAGCATTTTGCCAAGGTGGCTGACTGGTTGGCCCAGTTGCACGTCAGCACCGCCCTGCTCACCGGCTCGACCCCGGCCCGCCGCAGGCGGGAGCTGCTCGACGATCTCAGCAACGGACAGGTGCAGTTGCTCGTCGGCACCCATGCCCTACTGGAAGACCCGGTTGCTTTCGCCCGACTGGGGCTGGTGGTGGTCGATGAACAGCACCGGTTCGGCGTCAACCAGCGCAACCGCCTACTGGCCAAGGGCCTGCAGCCCCACCTGCTGACCATGACGGCCACGCCGATTCCGCGCACCCTGGCGCTGTCGCTCCATGGGGATCTCGACGTGAGCCAGATTGACGAGCTGCCTCCCGGTCGTCAGCCCGTGGTCACCAGAGTGTTGCGCAGCAGCGCCCGGCAGGAGGCCTATGACCTGATTCGGGCCGAAGTGGCCCGTGGACAGCGGGCCTATGTGGTTCTGCCGCTGGTGCAGGAGTCTGAAAAACTCGATCTGCGCTCAGCGGTCGAGGTTCACGATCAGCTCAGTACCGTCGTGTTTCCTGACCTGTCGGTCGGACTGCTGCATGGGCGTCTCAGCAGTGAAGCCAAGCAACAGGCCATCGCCGCCTTTGCCGACGGGCGCAGCCAGGTCCTGGTCAGCACCACCGTGGTTGAAGTGGGTGTCGATGTGCCAGCCGCCACGGTGATGGTGATCGAGCATGCCGAGCGCTTCGGTCTGGCCCAACTCCACCAGCTGCGTGGTCGGGTCGGTCGCGGGGCGGCACAGTCGACCTGCCTGCTGATCAACGACAGCAGCAATGGGCAGGCGAGGCAACGGTTGGAATTGCTCGAGCGCTCCTCCGATGGATTCGAAATCGCCGAGATGGATCTTCGCTTCCGCGGCCCGGGCCAGGTGCTCGGCACCCGACAGTCGGGCCTGCCCGATCTGGCACTCGCCAGCCTGGCCAGCGACGCTGCCGTGCTGGAGCAGGCGCGTGAGGTAGCCCAGGCGATCACGGCCAGGGATCCTGATCTGAGCCAGCACCGCCAGCTCGCCGCGATGTTGCTGGAGCAACGGCGGCGGCAGTGTGAGGCTGCCGTCCAACTGAATTGATTCCAACCCTGTGATGGTGCTGCGCCCCTGGCATCCGATCCCGATCGTCGACTGCGGCGAGCCGCTGCTGCCCCTGCCAGCGACCCTGTTGCGGCTCGAACCCCATCCCTACGTGGCTGTCGGGGCCCCCTATGGACCGGGTCAATGCCCCTTTCAGCTGCGCCAGGGTGTGCTGCATCGCCTGCTGCAGGCCCAGGACCGGCTGCAACAGCATCAGCCCTCGTGGCGTCTGGCGATCATGGATGGCTGGCGGCCGTTGGCGGTCCAACGGCATATGGTGACCCGCGCGATCGCTGAGCAGTGCCGGATCCAGGGAGTGGATCCAGATGTTGCCTCTCCCCAGCTCGCTGCGATTGAGGCTGTGGTCGGGCGCTTCTGGGCTCCCCCCAGCGATGATCCAGATGCTCCACCGCCGCACAGCACCGGAGCGGCCGTGGATCTCACCCTCGCTACCGCATCGGGGGGCGAGCTTGCCATGGGCGGGGCCATCGACGCCATCGGCGCGGTGTCGGAGCCGGACCACTATGCGCAGTCAGCCCTGATGTCACCCGAAGGGCCTGAAGCGCAATGGCACAACAGGCGCCTTCTGTTGCAGAGCGCCATGGCTTCGGTGGGGTTCTGCCAACACCCCAACGAGTGGTGGCATTTCAGCTGGGGCGATCAACTGTGGGCCTGGCGCGGTGGCCACCGACACGCCTGCTACGGCCGTGTTGACACTTGAACGCCATCTTCGGTTTCAGGCGGCCGGCGTGAGCATCCGTTCGATGGCATCCCGTCCAGTGGCGGCCACAAACGCGCCCAGGCTGCGGCGACCACCGGCCTCTTGCCAGGCCAGCAGCAGGGGCTCAAGGGTGCGTTCCAGCGCCTCGAGGGGCATCTTCTCGAGGTAGGGCTCGGCCAGTCGGCTCAGGTTCGGGGTACCGCCGAGCCAAAGCTGGTACTGCTCGACGCCGCTGCCCACTAGGCCGATCTCGGCCATGTAGGGGCGTGCACAACCGTTTGGACAGCCGGTCATGCGTACCAGCACGGGCTTGCTGATGCCAAGCCTGGCGAACTGCGCGTCGAGGCGCTCCAGCACGGCCGGCAGAATCCGTTCGGCTTCGGTCACCGCCAGGCCGCACAGCGGCAGCGCCGGGCAGGCGATGGCGTGGCGGGCCAGCAGGGGCGGCGCTTCAGGGGTGGCAAACCCGATTGCCTCGAGTTCGCGCACCAGGCTCGCCCGTTGGGCCGTGGCGATGTTGCAGAGCAGCAGATCCTGATTGGGGGTGAGCCGGATCTCGAGTTGATAGGTTTCCACCAGTCGCCGCAGGCCCTGTTTCTGGGCTCCGGAGAGGCGTCCACACAGCAGCGGCAGACCCACGAACCATTTGCCGGCGGCGATGCGGTGCCAACCCAGATAGTCCTCGAGCCGACGGGTCGGTTCCTGTCGCAGGGCCTTGATCGGATGGGCGAAGTAGCGCTGCAATTCCTGCCTGAACCAGGTGATGCCTCTGTCATGGATCAGGTATTTCATGCGGGCATGGCGCCGCTGTTCGCGATCGCCATGATCCCGTTGCAGGGCGACGATCGCCTGAACGAGCTCCAGCACGTGCTCCTGGACCACATACCCCAGTGGATCTGCCGTGCGGGCAAAGGTTTCGTCTTTGTTATGGGTGCGGCCCATCCCGCCGCCCACATAGACGTTGCAACCCTGGGGGCGGCCGTTTGGATCGGCGAACTGCACCAGGCCGATGTCCTGGGTGAGCAGGTCGACTGAATTGTCACCGGGCACCGAGACCGCAACCTTGAATTTGCGTGGCAGGTAGGTACCGCCATAGAGCGGTTCGAGCGCATCACCCGAGGCCACGTGACCTTGGGTTTGCAGGTCCCGCACTTTTTTCACAGCAGGCTGGGGCTTGATCCGGTAGCGCAGATCGCCATCGACCCACAGATCGAGATAGGCACCTTCTGCCGCTTGGGGGGTCAGCAGGTCGGCCACGGCATCGGCCAGCTCTCGGGCAGCGGGATAGGCCCCTTTCAAAAAAGGAGCGGCGGGCGCCATCACATTGCGGTTGATGTCGCCGCAGGCAGCCAGGGTGGAGCCGAGGGAGCGCACGATCGTGCCGATCACCTCCCTGAGGTTGTCTTTGCGGATGCCGTGCAGCTGAAAGGCCTGACGGGTCGTGGCGCGCAGCGTGCCGTTGCCATAGCGTTCCGCCAGGTCGTCAAGGGCAAGAAACAGTGCCGCCGGTATGCGACCTCCCGGGCTGCGCAGGCGCAGCATCATCTGCCAGTCCTTGTCTTTGCCCTTCTGGCGGTTGTCACGGTTGTCCTGTTGATAGCTGCCGTGAAACTTGAGGATCTGGACGGCACCCTCACTGAAGTTGGGCAGTGCGTTGGCAAGCTCAGTGCCCAGCGGTTCGCGCAGGTAGTCACTGCGGGCCTTGAGCTGTTCAAACTTGGTTGCAGGGGCACCACTGGCAAGGCTGGGCAGCGGGCCTGAGTCAGTGGTGAGGGGTCCTGCGGTCACAGAGGCAGCCAAGTCTTGACGCCAATCGACCGTAGCGAACAGCCCTGCCGTGCAGGGGCATTCATACAGTGGGAATTGACTGACCGCACCGTCTCTTGGCGACTTTTCTGCTGGAACTTGGGACCGAAGAGCTGCCTGCCGATTTCGTGCGCCTGGCCCTTCCCCAGCTCGAAGATCTGGTGCGCCGTGATCTGGCCGAGGCGCGGCTCAGCCACGGATTACTGCAGTGCAGCGGCACCCCCCGGCGTCTTGCAGTGCTCGTTCATGACCTGGCTGGCGCAGCTCCAGATCTTCAGGACGAGCGCAAGGGTCCACCCGCCGACCAGGCCTACAAGGATGGAGAACCGACCGGAGCGGCCATCGGCTTCGCCAGGCGCTGCGGGGTGGACGCCTGCCGTCTCGAGGTGCGCGAGACCGCCAAGGGGCCATTCGTCTTTGCCAGCGTGCTGGAACGTGGACGTTCGGCCAGTGACATTCTCACGGCCGCCATTCCCGGATGGATCTCCAGCCTCCAGGGCCGTCGCTTCATGCGTTGGGGCAATGGTGAGACACGGTTCTCCAGGCCCCTGCGTTGGTTGATCGCTCTGCTCGATACGACGGTGCTGCCTGTGACCCTGGAGGGTTCTGATCCACCGGTGGTGGCGGGCAATCGCAGTCGCGGACATCGCTTGCACGGCGACGTCACAATCAGCGATGCCGCCTCCTATGGGCACCTGCTCGCTGGGGTCGGCGTGGAGGTCGATCGCAGCAAGCGCTCAGCTGTCATCGAGCAGAGCATTGCCGAAGCCTCGGCGCGGCTGCAGGCCGATCCCGATCTGCCTGCTGCGCTCTTGGACGAGCTTATCGATCTGGTCGAGGCACCGCTTCTGGTGGAAGGCTTGGTGGCCGACCAATACCTTGATCTCCCGGCCGAGGTGCTGAGCACGGTGATGCGCTCACACCAGCGTTATGTGCCCCTCTACCGGCGCGGGGCCGTGGCCGATCCCCTGGCCCTCGAAGCCCGCGCCAGTTTGTTGCCCCGATTTCTGTGCGTTGCCAATGGTTTGCCGGGTTCGACCAAGACCGTATGCCGTGGCAATGAACGGGTGCTCAAGGCGCGTCTGGCCGATGCGGCCTTCTTTCTCAAGGCCGACCAGGCGGTGGCCAGCATTGATCGCCGTGACCAACTGGACCGCGTCACCTTTGCCGAGGGGCTGGGATCCCTGCGTGACCGTGTCGAACGGCTCGAATGGTGCACCGATGTGGTGCTCGAGCAGCTGAACCTGCCCACGGCCTGCGCTGACCACGCCCGACGCGCGGCCCATCTGTGCAAGCACGATCTGGTCAGTCAGATGGTTGGTGAGTTCCCTGAACTCCAGGGAGTCATGGGTGGGAAATATCTCCTGGCAGAGGGTGAACCGCGTGAAGTGGCGCTAGCCGTTCAGGAGCATTACCTGCCCAGGGGTGCCGGCGATGAACTCCCCGCCACGGCCGCGGGCGCTGTGGTCGCCCTGGCTGAACGGCTCGAACTGCTGCTCAGCATCTTTGCCAAGGGGGAACGACCGACTGGCTCTTCGGATCCCTATGCGCTGCGACGCGCGGGCAATGGTCTGCTGCAGATCCTGTGGCACAAGGGCTGGCGTCTCGACCTGCAGGCGCTGCTCCAGCGCGCTTCAGCCCACTGGGCACGGCTGCTGCCGCACTGCGCCGTTGATGCCACGGCTCTGTGTGCTGAACTGGGCGAGTTTGTGCGGCAGCGTATTTGCAGCCTGCTGGACGACGAGGGGCTCGATCCCGACCTGGTCCAGGCGGTGGCCGCTGAGGGCCTCTCCCTCGAGCGGTTGCTCAGCGATCCTGCCGATGCACGGATGCGAGCCGACCTGTTGGCTCAGTTGCGTCGAAACGGCGAACTCGCCGCCGTTCAGGCCGTGGTCACCCGCGCCGCTCGGCTCGCAGAGAAAGGTGATCTTCCTACCGACCAACTCTCAGCCGACGGGGTGGTCGATCCGGCAATGTTTGAACAACCCAGTGAGGCCGCCATGCTGGCCGTTCTCCATGGGCTCGAGCCGATCGCCAAAGGCAACGAATCCGATCGCTATGCACGGCTGGTGCAGGGCTTGAGCTGTGGAGCCGCTGCTCTGGGGGCCTTCTTTGATGGGGACCAGAGCGTGATGGTGATGGTCGATGACCCTGCTGTGCGCCGAAACAGGCTGGCCCTGCTGGGGGTGTTGCGCAATCAGGCCGCCGTTCTGGCCGACTTTAGCCGCATCAGCGGCTGAGGGCCGGCTCCCGGGTGGTGTCTGATTGGCAGTCGGCCTGTGCCTTGGGGTCGACTGCGGTACCACGCTTGCCCTTGTGGGCGCCCACTCGGATGCCACCCTTGATGCTGCTCACGGCCAGCATCGCGTTGACCTCGGCTTCATCGCGCACAGCGCTGGGCACGGGCTTGTATCCCTGGGGAGCCAGGGCGTTGCCCCGCAGCACAGAGCCCAGGGTCAGCAGCGTTAATTTGATCTGCTGCCAGGGATTCATGGCAACGACGCGCTTGTAGAGATAGCTGTCGAAGGTGAGGCGCTGCACATCCTTGTCATCGCACATCTCCACAAAGGCTTCGCGCGCAGCATCATTGCGGTAGAAGATGTTCTGCAGAAGTTCCAGCACTTTGTAGGTGGCGCCGTATTGGCGATCCCACTTCTTCAGATACTTCTTGAGATCGGCTTCGCCAGGGATACGCTGACCGCCGTTGCTCGCAGCGACGATCTCCTCGGCGCACATGCGACCACTCTTGGCAGCAAAATAAATTCCCTCTCCCGAGCTCTTGGTCACATAACCGGCGGCGTCACCCACCAGGGCCATCCGACCCACAACGCGACGGGGACGTGGATGTTCCGGGATGGGATGGGCCTCAACCTTGATGACCTCGCCGTTGACCAAGCGTTTCTTGGCCCGCTCGCGAATCCCCTCCTGCAGGCTCTTGATCAACCCCTGGTTCTCCTGCATGGTGCCAGTGCCAACGGCCACGTGATCGTATTTCGGAAACACCCAGGCATAGAAATCGGGGGAAACATCGGTGCCCACATACATCTCTGCGAGACTTTCGTAATACTTCATTTCTTCGGCAGGCAGCTTGATGCGCTCCTGGAATGCGATTGCCACGTTGTAATCGCCGGCATCCATGGCCTTGGCCACCCGGCTGTTGGCGCCATCGGCGCCAATGATCACATCAACCTCGAGGCTCCTGGTTTCACCGGTCGCTTCACCGCCGCTGTAGTCCGAATACGTGAGGGTATAGGGGCCTTGCCTGTTGCTGCCGGTGTCGATCCTGGTGACCAGTCCATTGATCAGCTGGGCGCCGAGTTGGGCGGCGCGGTCGCGCAGAAAGGCATCCATGACCTCGCGGCGACACATACCGATGTATTCAGCGTCGTTCTCCAGATTGATGTCCACCTCTCGGTTCGAGGGAGAAATCATCTTCATATTGCGGACCTTACGATCAATGATCGTTTCGGGCAGATTGAACTCCTCGACCATGCAGAGAGGAATTGCACCACCGCACGGCTTGGCATTGTCAAGCTTTCGCTCGAATATCCAGGTCGCAATACCGGCCTTGGCCAGCACTTCAGCTGCACAGGAGCCGCTGGGACCGCCGCCCACCACCGCCACACGCAACATGAAAACCGCTCCAGCTCAGGCATTTGGGCTGGACGCTAACACTGCAGTCGGTCCGGCGGATGGTCTGCTGCAAGACCCGAATTAGGATGACAACATCGTCTGGTGGACAGAATCCTGGCATTGCTCGGCCGCCGCTCGGCACCCGGACCCCAGCAGCATCCGGCCGAGCTGCAGGCCTTGGGTGGTGTGACGGCTGACATCCCCCAGGCTCGCCGCAGCGGTGCTGAGCTGAAGCGCAGCGGATCAGGCCCTTCGAGGGGGGCCGTCGGTCTCCTCGTGGGTCTGCTGCTGGCACTCGCCACGGCAGCCATCGTGCCCGGACTGATCCAGCGCCATGGCACGGTGCAGTTCCCCGAGGGCGTGCGCCCTGACCGCGACGGCAGGCTGCTGGGTCATTTCCCCTACCGCGAGCTGCCGCGCAGCGAGCTGACCGCCGTGGCTCCAGGTCTTGAGCTTCAGCGTGATGCTGCCCGTGCCCTGTTGGCCATGCAGGAGGCTGCCAGTGCCGAAGGCGTCGCTCTTGTGGTGCTCAGCGGTTTCCGTTCGATGGAGCTTCAGAAACGTCTGTTTTTTGAGGTCAAGTCAGCGCGCAACCAATCCGCCCAGGAACGGGCACGGGTCAGCGCACCGCCGGGGTATTCCGAACACAGCACTGGATACGCCATCGATCTGGCAGACGGCTCGGCGCCGAGCAGCGATCTTTCCGCCGATTTTGACCAGACCGCAGCGTTCGCCTGGCTGCAGAACAATGCACGGCGCTTCCATTTCACCCTCTCGTTTCCACGGGGCAATGCGCAGGGAGTGAATTACGAGCCCTGGCACTGGCGCTATGAGGGCTCTGCCCAGGCCCTGAGGACCTTCGAGCCGGCCCAGAGACTGAACCGCTGAACCGCCCAACCGGGGGCCTGGGGCCAGGGGGGGCTGGGATAGAGTCTCCGCTTGGACTCAAACGTACACGGAACATCCCCATGGGTGATGAGCACTCGGCCGGTGAGCACAAAACTGCGGCCATCCGCAACATTGCCATCATTGCCCACGTTGACCACGGCAAGACCACCCTGGTGGATGCCCTGCTGAGTCAGTCAGGCATCTTTCGTGATGGCGAAGCAGTCCCGACGTGCGTCCTTGATTCGAATGATCTCGAGCGCGAGCGGGGGATCACAATTCTTTCAAAGAATACGGCAGTCGATTACAACGGTATTCGCATCAATATCGTCGATACCCCTGGCCACGCCGACTTCGGCGGTGAGGTTGAGCGCGTCCTTGGCATGGTGGACGGCGCCCTGTTGATTGTCGATGCCAACGAAGGGCCCATGCCCCAAACCCGTTTTGTGCTCAAGAAGGCACTTGAGAAGGGACTGAGGCCGATCGTGTTCGTCAACAAGATCGATCGAGCACGGGTCGATCCCGAAGTCGCGGTTGACAAAGTCTTGGATCTGTTCCTGGAGCTGGGAGCTGATGACGATCAGTGCGATTTTCCCTATCTGTTTGGTAGCGGTATGGGCGGCTACGCCAAACCCGATATGAAAACAGACAGCGACACCATGAAGCCGCTGTTTGATGCCATTTTGCGCCACGTTCCGCCGCCGGTGGGCGATGCAGACAAGCCCCTCCAACTCCAGGTGACGACGCTTGATTACAGCGACTTCCTCGGTCGCATCATGATCGGTCGCATTCACAACGGCACCATCAAAGCGGGTCAGAGTGCTGCATTGATCCGCGATGACGGAACGATCAAACGAGGCCGCATCAGCAAGTTGCTCGGTTTTCAGGGCCTCCAGAGAGTGGAGATCGAAGCGGCGAGTGCCGGTGATCTCGTGGCCGTAGCCGGCTTCGATGAGGTCAACATCGGCGAAACCATTGCCTGTCCTGACAACCCTGAGGCTCTGCCTCTGATCAAGGTTGACGAACCCACCCTGCAGATGACCTTTGTGGTCAACGACTCCCCCTTTGCTGGCAAGGAGGGCAAGTTCGTCACCAGCCGCCAGCTTCGCGACCGTCTTCAGCGTGAGCTGCTCACCAACGTGGCACTGCGTGTCGAAGACACCGACTCACCTGATCGCTTCGCAGTAAGCGGCAGGGGTGAACTGCATCTCGGCATTCTCATTGAAACCATGCGTCGAGAGGGCTACGAGTTTCAGGTCAGCCAGCCACAGGTGATCTTCCGCACCATCGATGGCACTCCCCATGAGCCGTTCGAAACGTTGGTCATGGATGTTCCCGAAGCGGCTGTCGGTGGTTGCATTGAAAAGCTTGGCGTTCGCAAAGGCGAAATGCAGAACATGGAGACCAGCAATGACGGCAGAACCCAGCTGGAATTTGTCGTTCCATCTCGCGGACTGATCGGCTTCCGCGGCGAATTCATCCGTGCCAGCCGCGGCGAAGGCATCATGAGCCACTCCTTTCTGGACTATCGGCCGATGCAGGGTGACTTCGACACCCGTCGCAATGGCGTGCTGATTGCCTTCGAGGAGGGAACCGCCACCTTCTACGCGCTCAAGAATGCTGAAGACCGTGGCCAGTTCTTCATCAGTCCCGGTACTAAGGTATACAAGGGGATGATCGTTGGTGAGAACAACCGTCCCCAGGATCTCGAGATCAACGTCTGCAAAGCCAAACAGCTGACCAACATGCGTTCGGCCGGTGCTGAGGAACTCGACACCCTACAGGCACCCTTGCAGATGACCCTTGAACGGGCACTCGAATACATCGGTCCCGATGAGATGCTCGAGGTCACGCCGGAGTCCATCCGGTTGCGCAAGCTGCCCGCCAAGAAACCGGCGCGCCGCTGACGCTGCCTGGTTCCTTGCCCCTAGACGAATCGCCTGCCGACCGATCAGGGCCGGCCCTACCAGACGCTGCAGAGGAGCCGCTTCTGTCGGATCCACGACTGTCAGATGCCATCCAGCTTTTTGATGCTGGCTCCTGGTACGCATGCCATGACGGACTCGAGGCGCTCTGGCTTGAAACCAATGGCCCCTGGCGCCCTGCACTGCAGGGACTGCTGCAGATCGCCGTTTCACGGTTGCACCTCGAGCGCGGCAACCGGCGCGGTGCCACGATTCTTCTGGGCGAGGGGCTCGGACGTCTGCGCACCCTTCCCGATGGGGTGCTGGGTCTGGATCTTGGTGAGCTCAAGGGGGTTGCCGCTGCGCAGCTCGAGCTGCTGCAGACCACAGATGCGGCGTTGCCTGGACCTTTTCCACCCCTGAAACCGTCGCTGAAGAGGGACGGGTGATCTGTAGATTGCTTCACTTCGCTGTTCGCCGCGGGTGCCGCTGAAGTTGTTCCGGTCTGGCCCCATCGGCATCGCGGCTCTTGTGGTCATCGCCGCTCAGAGCGTTGCCGGTGGCGCAGTGGGGCGCGCCAGTGCCCAGAGCGATCCCGTTCCGTCTACAGCCTCTGCTCTGACCAACGCCGGTCTGGTCTCGATCGAGTCAGACATTCAGAAGGCCGACAATGTCACCGGGGTGATCACAGCCAGCGGCAACGTGCGCATCGTCTATCCCGATCAACGGGTGGTCGCAACCGCCCGGCAGGCCCAGTACTTCTCCAGGGAAGCACGCATCGTTCTGCGCGGTGATGTCGATGTGATCCAGAGCGATGGCAAATCGCTCAGGGCCGAACGGGTCACCGTGTTGCTTGACAGCAGGCGAGTGATTGCAGAACCTCTGCCGGGCGAGCAGGTCGTGAGCACCATGCGTCTTGATTCGCCTTCAGCGTTGTCCATGCCATGAGCCTGGTCGTTGCGCAGGCCTCGTTGAGCATCGACGGGCGCCCGCTGGTGCGGGGCGTCAGTCTTGAGCTGCAGCCAGCTGAGGTGGTGGGTCTGCTAGGCCCCAACGGAGCAGGCAAGACAACCACGTTTCACCTGATCACCGGTCTTCTCAGGCCCGACGATGGCAGCATCCTGCTCGATGGGATGCCCGTTGAGCAGTTGCCCATGTCAAGGCGGGCCCGGCTTGGTGTCGGGTATCTGCCGCAGGAACCCAGCGTGTTCCGGCAGCTCACGGTGCGCGACAACCTCAAACTGGCGCTTGATGTGAGCGGCACACCCGAGCAGCATCGACGTGAACGCCTCGAGGACCTAATCGCCGAATTCAGGCTGGAGCCGTTTCAGGCGCGCAGGGGCTACCAGCTGTCGGGCGGGGAACGGCGACGCTGCGAGGTGGCCAGAGCCCTGGCGGTTGGTGACCAGGGACCGCGCTATCTGCTGCTGGATGAGCCCTTCGCGGGGGTTGATCCGATGGCTGTTGCCGATCTTCAGGAGCTGGTGGGAAGCCTTCGTAACCGCGGCATGGGGGTGCTCATCACCGACCACAACGTGCGTGAGACCCTGGCCATCACGGATCGTGCCTACATCCTCACCGATGGCAGGATTCTTGCTTCTGGAACCGCAGAGGCCATGGGCTCCGACCCCATGGTGCGTCGCCACTACCTGGGCGAGGGTTTTCAGCTGTGAGCACGCTGCCTCTGGCCTGGCTGCAAAGGCGCTGGCTCCATATTCCCCTGCTCGACCGCTGGCTGGTCGGTGAGCTGATCGGTCCACTGCTGTTCGGTATCGCTGCGTTCACCGCCGTCTCGCTGTCGGTGGGGGTGGTCTTCGAACTGGTGCGGCGGGTTGCCGAATCGGGGCTGCCACTCTGGGCTGCCCTGCAGGTTCTGATGCTCAACCTGCCCGCGTTTCTGGTGCTGGCCTTCCCCATGGCCACTCTGATGGCCACGTTGCTGGCCTACAGCAGGCTGTCGGGCAACAGTGAGCTGACGGCCCTGCGCAGCGTGGGCGTCAGCACCTGGCGCATGGTGGTGCCAGCCCTGGCACTGGCGCTGCTGATGAGCCTGCTGACCTTTGTCTTCAACGATGTCATCGTGCCCAGGGCCAATCTCGCGGCTGCCAACACCCTCAACCGGGCTCTCGGTCAGGCCATCGCCACAGAAACGGCTGACGACACGCTCTATTCACGCTTTGGTGATCTCACGAGGCCCGATGGGCGGATCGAACAGGGTCTGTCCCAACTGTTCTACGCCAGGCGTTTTGAGGGCGGTGAGATGAAGGAGGTCACTTTGATCGACTTTTCCCGCATCGGTCAGCGTCAGATGCTGATGGCCAAGTCCGGGGTCTGGAACCCGGCGATGGCCATGTGGGAATTTCGCAATGGCCGATTGATCAGCGTTGATGAGAACGGTGGTCAGACCACCTCGGCGAATTTCGATCGCTACCTCTACCCTCTGGGACAGGGACCGGTGGACATCGCCAGTCTGCCCACCGATGCCAACCAGATGACCGTGGCCCAGGCTCGACGGGCTGAACGTCTGCTAAGTGAGGCCAACAATCTCAAGGAGGCAAGGCGGCTACGGGTGCGGATCCAGGAAAAGTTCGCCTTTCCGGCGATCTGCCTGGTGTTTGGCCTGCTCGGCAGCAGCCTTGGTGTGAGGCCCAATTCCAGAACGAGCCGGAGCCAGGGCTTCGGCATCAGCGTTCTGTTGATCTTCGGCTACTACCTCATGTCATTCATCTTCAGTTCCCTGGGGGTGAAGGGCACGCTCTGGCCCCTGCTCTCAGCCTGGATGCCGGTGCTGATCGGTCTGGGGGCAGGCACCTGGCTGCTCCGCCAGGCCAGTCGCTGAAGCTCCCGGATCGCCAGACTGTCCCCTGGCGATGGATCACTGCCCTTGTCGTCTGTTGACTGCCTGCTCTGATGGATCCGGTTTTCACTCTTGGTCTGGCTGCGTTCGCCCTGCTGCTGCTCGCCTTGCCGGTGGCGTTCTGGAGTCTGAGCGGCGGCCGACGCAGCTCCCTGGTCACGGTGCTCGTGGCCAGTGCCAATCTCTGCCTCACGGCTCAGCTGCTGCTGCGCTGGCTTGACTCCGGCCATTTCCCGATCAGCAACCTCTACGAATCGCTGTGCTTCCTGGCCTGGGGCTGCAGCCTGGCCCAGTTGCTTGTGGAACGCAGCTGGCCCTCACCATTGGTGAGCGCCGCCTGTTCTCCCATGGCATTGGGTTGTGTTGCCTTTGCCAGCTTCGCGCTGCCCGATCGGCTCCAGGAAGCATCACCGCTGGTACCTGCACTACGGTCCAGCTGGCTGATCATGCACGTCAGCGTGATCATGCTCAGCTACGCCGCACTGTTGATCGGATCGTTGCTGTCGGTGGCGGTGCTGGTCACCGACCGGGACCGGGCGCTTGAACTGCGCAGTAGCTCGATCGGCAGCGGAGCCTGGCGGCAGTCGGAACTCGCCGGACCCAATGGCACATCCTTGCAGCTGCAGAGCGTGTCGATGTCGATGGCCGAACAGCTTGACAGCCTTAGCTACCGCACGATCACCGTCGGTTTCCTGCTGCTCTCGGTCGGTCTTGTTAGCGGCGCCGTCTGGGCCAACGAAGCCTGGGGCAGCTGGTGGAGCTGGGATCCCAAGGAAACCTGGGCTCTCATCACCTGGTTGGTGTATGCGGCCTACCTGCACACCCGATTGATTAGAGGTTGGCAAGGCCGCAGACCTGCCCTGGTTGCTTCAGCCGGACTGGTGGTGATCGCCGTCTGTTACATCGGCGTCAACCTGCTGGGCATCGGTTTGCACAGCTATGGCTGGTTCTTCGACAGCTGAGACCTGCCCGGACGACTTGGTCAGGCCCCCCAACCCTCGTCGTGGACAGGCTTGGTGCAAAGGTGAAGCCGATCAGGCTGCCGCTGCCACGGGCCGGCGGCTGTTGCGGATCCCGTTGATCGCTTCGGCGTAGCTGGGCTGGTTGAACACCCCCGAGCCGCTGACGATCGCGTTGGCTCCAGCTTCGATAACTTTCCAGGCATTGTCGGCCTTGATACCACCGTCGACCTCGATCCAGGGATCGACCCCCTTGGCCTGACACATGGCGCGCAACTCACGGATTTTCTGCACCTGGTTCTCGATGAAGCTCTGCCCGCCGAAGCCGGGGTTGACACTCATCACAAGGACGAGATCACAAAGCTCCAGGCAGTATTCCAGGGTGTCGATCGGTGTGCTCGGGTTGAGCACCGCGCCGGCCATCTTGCCCAGGTCCCTGATCTGAGCCAGGTTGCGATGCAGGTGGGGACAGGCTTCAACCTGGACGCTAATGATGTCGGCGCCGGCCTTGGCGAAATCTGGCACATATTTTTCGGGCTCCACGATCATCAGATGCACATCGAGGGGCTTGCTGGTCACCGGCCGCAACGCCTGCACGATCAGTGGTCCGATGGTGATGTTCGGCACGAAGCGTCCATCCATAACGTCCACATGGATCCAGTCGGCACCGGCCAGATCGACGGCGCGTACATCCTCGCCGAGACGGGAGAAGTCAGCTGAAAGGATCGAGGGCGAGACGACCAGGGGCTTGGTGCTCATGGGGCTACACCGGGAGAGTGGCGCGATTGTAGGAAGCGGTCCGCAGGGATCCATCGCCATGGCTGGTCCTGGCAATCCTGCCGGTCACCTCGGCCAAGACTGATACAGTTGCGGCCACTTCGAGACCGAGAAACGCTGCAGCGACAAGCCCTGTTGGGTCAATGCGCTTCCCGGCTCTCTCTCTAGAAGTCTTCCCCTTGCCGCACCGCTGTGGATCGCACCCTCATCCAGGAAATTCTCGAGGTCGTTGAACAGGCCGGCATCGCTTCGGCGAAGCTCACCGGCCTTGGTCTCAAGAACGAGGCCGACGCTGCCGCCGTCGAGGCAATGCGCGAACGCATGTACAAGATCCAGATGCAGGGTCGCATCGTCATCGGCGAAGGCGAGCGTGACGAAGCCCCCATGCTCTACATCGGCGAAGAAGTGGGCAGCGGCACCGGTCCCGGCGTTGATTTCGCTGTGGATCCGTGTGAGGGCACCAATCTTTGCGCCAACAGTCAGCGTGGCTCCATGGCCGTGCTGGCAGCCTCGGATCGCGGCGGCCTGTTCAATGCGCCCGACTTCTACATGAAGAAACTGGCTGCACCTCCGGCTGCCAAAGGCAAGGTTGACATTCGCAAGTCAGCCACCGAGAACATCGCCATCCTGAGCCAGTGCCTGGGCATTCCTGCCGATGAGCTGGTCATCGTGGTGATGGATCGGGCCCGTCACAAGGACTTGATCAAGGAGATTCGCGCCACCGGCGCCCGCGTGCAGCCGATCAGCGACGGTGACGTCCAAGCGGCCATCGCCTGCGGCTTCGCCGGCACCGGAACCCACTGCCTGATGGGGATCGGCGCCGCACCCGAGGGGGTCATTTCGGCCGCTGCCCTGCGCGCCCTGGGTGGCCATTTCCAGGGACAACTCGTCTATGATCCCGCCGTTGCCCAGACCTCCGAGTGGGAAGGTCTCACCAGGGAAGGGAATCTGGCCCGCCTGGCCGAGATGGGTATCAGCGATCCCGATCGCGTCTATGAAGCTGAAGAACTCGCCTGTGGTGAGAACGTGGTGTTTGCCGCTACCGGTATCACCGATGGCCTGCTGTTTGACGGTGTGAAGTTTGAAAAAGACTGCACCCGCACCAGCTCGCTGGTGATCAGCACCCTCGATAACACCGCACGCTTCACCACCACAGTGCACATCAAGGACGGCGCCCAGAGCATCGCCCTGCGCTGATCCCAGCACCACAGCATCCATGCACCTCGCCGTCATTGGCCTCAGTCATCGCACGGCTCCGGTGGAGATCCGGGAAAGGCTCAGCATCCCCGAGCAGACCATGGAGGACTCCCTCCAGCAGCTGCGGTGTGACGAGCAGGTGCTCGAGGCCTCAATCCTCAGCACCTGCAACCGGCTGGAGATTTATACCCTGCTGCGGCATCCGGAGCTGGGGGTCTCGGCCGTTGGCTCCTTCCTGAGTCGCCTGTCTGGATTGGGGGTTGAGCAGCTCACGCCGCATCTGTTCACCTACCACCACGAGGACGCGGTCGACCACCTTCTGCGGGTGGCGGCAGGACTGGATTCGCTGGTGCTTGGCGAAGGACAGATCCTCTCCCAGGTTAAAAAGATGGTGCGGCTGGGCCAGGAGCATCGGTCTGTGGGTCCGATCCTCAACCGCCTAATGAACCAGGCGGTGAGCACCGGCAAGCGTGTGCGTACCGAAACCAATCTGGGTACCGGTGCCGTCTCGATCAGTTCGGCTGCGGTTGAACTGGCCCAGCTCAAGGTGGGGCAGGCCCGTGGTCTCGACCAGTTGGTGGGCCTCGATGACGAGCAGGTTGCTGTCGTCGGGGCCGGCCGCATGGCCAGGTTGCTGCTGCAGCACCTGCAGGCCAAGGGCTGTCGCGGCGTGGTGCTCCTGAATCGGACCGTGGCACGCGCTGAACAGATGGCGGCCGATTTTCCGGCGTTGCCGGTGCAGTGCCGACCGATCACCGATCTCGATCACTGTCTCAGTACCTGTTCCCTGGTGTTCACCAGCACGGCCGCTGAGCAACCGATCATCGATGCCCCGCGACTGAACCCGCTCAACAGACGCTCCAGTCTCATGCTGGTCGACATCGGTGTGCCCCGCAACATCGCTGCCGATGTCGGCGAGCTTCCCGGTGTGCAGCGCTTTGATGTCGACGACCTCCAGGAGGTGGTGAACCGCAACCAGGAGGCCCGACGGGAAATGGCCCAGGAAGCCGAAGTCCTGCTGGCAGAGGAGTCCCGTCTGTTTCTGGAGTGGTGGGATGGACTCGAAGCTGTGCCGGTGCTCAACCGCATGCGGCGCCAGCTTGAGGAGATTCGTGAGTCCGAACTGCAAAAGGCACTCAGTCGGATGGGTCCCGATTTTTCTGCGCGGGAGCGCAAGGTGGTTGAGGCGCTCAGCAAGGGCATCATCAACAAAATTCTGCATCCCCCGATCACCCATCTGCGGTCGCCGCAGAGCAGACAGCAGCGCCACCAGTCGATGCGCACCCTGGCCGAGTTGTTCGATCTGAATGAGGTCAACGATGAGATCTGACCCACGGCTGCTCGCCATGGCGGCAACGCCAATCCTTCGCTCTGCAACAGTTCCTGGCTCTGTTTCGGTAAATACGCGCACCACGGACGAGTGCTCCGGTACCGTCACCTCACCTCAAGGACGGTCGGCACGATGAAACGGGTTCTGGCGATCATTCTTGGCGGTGGAGCGGGTACGCGCCTGTACCCCCTGACCAAGATGCGGGCCAAGCCCGCCGTTCCATTGGCTGGCAAATATCGCTTGATCGACATTCCGATCAGCAATTGCATCAATTCTGAGATCAACAAGATCTATGTCCTGACGCAATTCAACAGTGCCTCGCTCAACAGGCACCTGACCATGACTTACAACCTCTCAGCGGGGTTCGGTCAGGGATTTGTTGAAGTGCTTGCAGCACAGCAGACACCCGATAGTCCCAGCTGGTTTGAAGGCACTGCGGATGCGGTCCGCAAATACCAGTGGCTGTTCCAGGAATGGGACGTCGACTATTACCTGATTCTCTCAGGGGACCAGCTGTACCGCATGGATTACAGCCTCTTCGTTCAGCACCATGTCGATACCGGTGCCGACCTCACCGTTGGTGCGCTGCCTGTTGATGCGGTCCAGGCCGAGGGATTCGGCCTGATGCGCACCAGCAGTGATGGTCGGATTCAGGAATTCAGGGAGAAGCCTAAGGGTGACGATCTGCAAGCCATGCGCGTCGATACCCAGAGCCTGGGCCTGACGGCAGAAGAGGCTCAAAAGCGCCCCTATCTGGCGTCCATGGGGATCTATGTCTTCAGTCGTAAAACGCTGTTTGATCTGCTCCACAGCAACCCCACCTCCACCGACTTCGGCAAGGAGATCATTCCCACCTCGCTGGCACAGGGGGACCGGCTGCAGAGTTTTCTCTTTGACGACTACTGGGAAGACATCGGCACCATCGGTGCGTTTTATGAGGCGAATCTGGCACTGACCCAGCAACCCAACCCCCCATTTTCCTTCTACGACGAACAGTTTCCGATCTACACCCGGCCCCGTTACCTGCCACCCAGCAAGCTGCAGGACGCCCAAGTCACCGAGTCGATCATCGGTGAAGGCTCACTGCTCAAGGCCTGCAGCATCCACCACTGCGTGCTCGGTGTGCGCTCCAGGGTTGAAGACGAAGTCGTCCTGCAGGACACCCTGGTCATGGGCGCCGATTACTTCGAGTCGTCCGAGGAACGTCTCGTGCTGCGCGAGCGGGGGGGCATCCCCCTCGGGGTCGGGCGGGGCACCACGGTCAAGGGGGCGATCCTCGACAAGAACGTGCGCATTGGCAGCAACGTCACGATCATCAACAAGGACCGCATCGAGGAGGCCGACCGCCCCGAGCTCAATTTCTACATTCGCAACGGCATCGTTGTGGTCGTCAAGAACGGCACGATCGCCGATGGCACCGTGATCTGAGCCGGCGCGACGCCAGCCTCCTTGAGGGAATCCACACCTGGTTGTGACAGGGGTCACCAACACGGTTGGTGACACCGGCCAGGGTGGCCACACTGGGGCTGCGCTACTTCTCACCGCACTCCAATGGGCAAGGCACATTTCGGCCTGATCGGCCTCGGTGTGATGGGCGAGAACCTTGTGCTCAACGCTGAGCGCAACGGCTTCTCGTCCGTCGTCTACAACCGCACCCATGCCAAGACCGAAGAGTTCCTGGCGGGGCGTGGGTCTGGCAAGGACATCGTCGGCGCCGCCACTCTCGAGGAGTTCGTGGGCACGCTCGAACGTCCGCGACGCATCCTGATGATGGTCAAGGCTGGTCAGCCGATTGACGATCTGATCGCCACGCTCTCGCCCCTGCTCGAGGAGGGCGACCTGCTCATCGACGGGGGAAACTCCCTTTACACCGACACGGAACGCCGTGTGGCCGAGCTCGAGAGCAAGAGCTTCGGCTACATCGGGATGGGCGTTTCAGGTGGTGCCAAGGGCGCACTCGAGGGCCCCAGCATGATGCCGGGGGGGACCCGGGCGGCCTACGACGCCATCGAGAGCCTGGTGCGCAAGATGGCTGCCCAGGTGGATGACGGTCCCTGCGTCACCTACATCGGGCCGGGGGGGGCCGGTCACTTTGTCAAGACCGTTCACAACGGCATTGAATACGGCATCGAACAGGTGCTCGCCGAGGCCTACGACCTGATGAAACGGGTGGGTGGTCTTGGCGGCAGCCAGATGGCCGATGTGCTGGCCCAGTGGAACGGCAGCGAAGAGCTGGCCTCCTTCCTGGTCGAGATCACCGAGGTCTGCCTGCGCACCAAGGACCCAGACAACGGCAGTGACCTGGTCGAGGCGATTGTGGACGCTGCCGGGCAGAAGGGCACCGGTCTGTGGACGGTTGAAAGCGCGCTCAACATGGGTATCGCCGTGCCGACCATCTACGCCGCCCTCAATGCACGGGTGATGAGTTCACTGCGTCCCGAACGTTTGGCTGCCGAGGCGATCCTGCCGGCGGTTCGCCCAGCCAGCACGCGCAGCCATGCCTTCTCCCTCGGGGAGGGAGCCGACCTCAGCGATCTGCGCGATGCCACGATCCTGGCGGCGATGGCCAGCTATGCCCAGGGGATGGCATTGCTGCAGGAAGCCAGCCGGCTTCATGCCTACAACCTCGACTTTGCCGCCATCGGTCAGATCTGGAAAGGGGGCTGCATCATTCGCGCCCGGCTGTTGCAGCGCATCCAGAACGCCTACAGCGCCAACCAGAACCTTCCCAACCTATTGATCGATCCCTGGTTTGCCGAGCAGGTGAACAGGCGCATTGCTGGTCTGAGGCGCATCGTCTCCGGCGCCGCTGCAAGCGGCATCCCGGTGCCCTGCCTGAGCAGCACGTTGGACTACATCGCTAGCTACGGCACCGGCCGCCTGCCCCAGAACCTGGTGCAGGCCATGCGTGACTGTTTTGGCAGTCACACCTACCAGCGCGTTGACCGTGACGGCAGCTTCCATACCGATTGGCTGCCATGACCGGCTACCGCCTGCAGATCTGCCCGACGCCGACAGATCTGGCCCGGCAGTGCGCCGAGCAGATTGCCAGCGTGATCGACCAGGCCCTGGGCGAACGTGACAGGGTACAGATCGCGCTGGCTGGCGGTGAAACCCCGAAAACGGCCTACACCCTGCTGGCCAGGCAACACCTGCCCTGGGATCGGGTCGATGTGCTGCTTGGCGATGAGCGCTGGGTTTCGGCCGAGGATCCCAGCAGCAATGCGTTGATGTTGCGCCAGACCCTGCTGGCGGCCGGTGAACCCGGAAGTGAAGCCCGGTTCCATCCGGTGCCGACCCATCTGGCAGACCCCCTCGCCGGCGCCGATGCGGTGGCCCACCTGCTCGAAACATTGTGCCCGGGCACCCCACCGCAACTGGATCTTGTTGTGCTGGGTCTTGGTGATGACGGTCACACGGCATCGCTGTTTCCCGGAACCAGGGCCCCAGAGGTCATGGACCGCTGGACCACCATCGGCGAGGGCAAGGGGCTGCCGCGGGTCACCCTGACGGCACCGGTGCTGAGTGCCGCCAGACGGGTGCTGTTTCTGGTCAGTGGTGTTGGCAAACAAACGGCCCTGAGTCGCCTGCTTGATCCCGCTGAAGACCCCCGACGCACGCCGGCGCGCCTGGTCCAACCAAGCCACGAGATCCTGGTGCTGGCTGACCATGCGGCAGCGGCCGCTGTTGCCCCCCGCTGATCACCGCAGCGATCTGCCAGGCTCGAGTGCCGTAGACGTGCCATGGTCATGCCAGTTGCCGAAGCCAGGGTTCTGTTCAGGGGAGACGACTTCGCCGGGTGGCATGCCCTCAATGACCCGATCATGGGTGGCCGCAGCAGCGGCGAGGTGCGGATCCACAGTCAGCTGGGATTGCTGTTTGAAGGGGAGGTCGTCGAACAGGGTGGCGGTTTCATCAGCGTCCGCTCCCCGCAGTTCTCACCACCGTTGGATCTGTCGCGCGACATAGCACTTCAACTGGAGATCGCTGGCGAAGGCAGGCGTTTCAAACTCGCCGTGGCCTGCAGCGACGGCGTGGGGGGCCTGACCAATCTGATTCCAGGTGGGCTGCGCTGGGTGTGTGACTTCGCCACCGATGCCGGCGGCATCACAGAGGTCAGGATTCCCTTCGAAAGCTTGAGTGCTTCGGTTCGGGCCCAGCCTGTGCAAGCGTTGCCGATGGGCTACGTGCCGAGGTTGGATCAAGCCCGCATCACACGGTTGCAGGTGCTGCATTCCAGGTTTGACGATCAAGGCGGCCTGAATCAGGGATTTCGCCCCGGTCCCATTGCCCTGCAGCTGAAGCAGATCTCTGCTGTACCACCACTGCCATCGGAAGCCTGAAGCATGAATCTGGTTGGGGAGCCGAGCGACGGTCAGGATCTGCTGCAGGCCGTAGCCCAGGCAGCCGATCGCTGCCGCAAGCCCTGGCGTCATGGCGCACGGTTTGGTGGTGATGGGACCAGCGGCATCGGCGACAGCAGCGACTGCCTCGTGCTGGTCGAAACCCGAGATGTCGATGGAGCCCGGCAACCCAGGCTCGATCTTGAACTGGAGATCTACCGCAGCGGAGAGGCGGTCCACCTGATGGTCGCCCTCGCTGCAGATGAGCAGGCACCGCTGCTCTGGCATGGTCAGCATTCGGTCTGGATGGAAGCCCGAAGCGGCGAACGGGTTGAACGGCCAGCCGATGGTGCTGCGCTTGAGGCCCTGTGTCGACGACTGCAGGCCTGGCTTCAGACCTGATCGGTCACCGCCCCCTTGCTGCTGCTGCTCACAAGACGGGCATATTTGCCCAGCACGCCGGTGCGGTAGCGGGGTTCGGGGCTGACCCAGGCGGCCCGGCGGCGCGCCAGCTCGTTGTCGCTCACGTTGAGCTGGATCAGCAATTGATGGGCGTCGACCGTGATGCTGTCGCCTTCGTGCACCAGGCCGATGGTGCCGCCCACAGCCGCCTCGGGAGCCACATGACCCACCACCATGCCGTAGGTGCCGCCTGAGAAGCGTCCATCGGTGATCAGCGCCACCGCGTCGCCCAGGCCTTCGCCGATGATCGCAGCCGTCGGTGCCAGCATCTCGCGCATGCCGGGGCCGCCGACTGGACCCTCGTTGCGGATCACGACCACGTCACCGGGGTGGATCCGTTTGGCGAGAATCGCCGCCAGGGCCTCTTCTTCGCTTTCAAAGACCCGGGCCGGCCCCGTGACCAGTGGGTTCTTGACGCCGCTGATCTTGGCCACGCTTCCTTCGCTGGCCAGGTTGCCCTTGAGAATCGCCAGGTGGCCCTTGGCATACAGGGGGTTGCTCATGGGGCGAATCACCTCCTGGCCGGAAGGGGGCTCACTGGGCACGTCGGCCAGCACGTCGCGCAGGGTCCTGCCCTCGACCGTGCGGCAGTCGCCGTGCAGCAGCCCTGCATCGAGCAACAGCTTCATCACCTGGGGAATCCCCCCGGCGTTGTGCAGATCGACGGTGACGAAGCGGCCGCTGGGTTTGAGGTCGCAGATCACCGGCACCCGCTGACGGATCGTCTCAAAATCATCGATGCAGAGCTCGACACCCGCCGTGCGGGCCACGGCCAGCAGGTGCAGGACCGAATTGGTCGAGCCCCCCACGGCCATGATCACGCTGATGGCGTTTTCAAACGCCTCACGGGTCAGGAGATCACGGGGACGGATGTCCTGGGTGATCGCCTGCACCAGCACCTCGGCACTGCGTGCGGCGCTGTCAGCTTTTTCGGGGTCTTCAGCGGCCATGGTGGAGCTGTAGGGCAGGCTTAGGCCCATCACCTCGAAGGCGGCGCTCATCGTGTTGGCGGTGAACATGCCGCCACAGCTGCCCGCGCCAGGACAGGCGTTCTTCTCGATGGCGGTGAGTTGCTGCTCGTCGATCTTGCCGCCGCTGTACTGCCCCACCGCTTCAAAGGCGCTAACCACCGTCAGGTCGCAGGCACCCAGCTTGCCAGGCTTGATCGTGCCGCCATACACGAACACCGCTGGGATGTTCATGCGCGCCATCGCCAGCATGGCGCCGGGCATGTTCTTGTCACAGCCGCCGATCGCCAATAACCCGTCCATGCTCTGGGCGTTGCAGGCGGTTTCGATCGAATCGGCGATCACCTCGCGGCTGACGAGCGAGTACTTCATGCCCTCGGTCCCCATCGAGATACCGTCGCTAACGGTGATCGTGCCGAAGGTCTGTGGCATGGCTCCGGCCTGGTATGCAGCTTGCTCAGCCCGGCGCGTCAGGTCGTTAAGGCCGATGTTGCAGGGTGTGATCGTGCTGTAACCGTTGGCGATGCCAATGATCGGCTTGTTGAAATCGCCGTCTCCAAAGCCAACTGCCCGCAGCATTGCCCGGTTGGGCGAACGTTGGATTCCCTGAGTGATGGCTGCAGAGCGGAGCATGGTCTGTCGATGTTGCCGACCTGCAACCTACCGACTCCCCAGGTTCTCGAGTTGCCGGCGCACGTCGTCGATGGCCTGGTTGAGCTCGTGAACTTTGTCGTGCAGTTCGCTGTCCCGCAGGGCCCCATGGCCATTGCCAACTGTCGGGACCTGGGACAGCTCCTCGGTGTCGGCGCCTTCCTGGAATCGGCTGAGGCGGAGAGCCCGCTGTTGGCGAGGGTCCAGCCTTCGGCGCTCGGCTTGCGAAAGCAGCCACCAGGCAAGACCGGCGGCACCGAGGACGGCACCGGCCATGGTCGTCAGAACCAGGCTGCTGCCAGATCCACCCTGGTTGTGAGTAGCCATCGCAGCAGTCGAATCTGAAGCCTGAGCCCAGGTTAGTGGTCGCTGTCGAATCCGAGCAGACGCTGTTGCATGTCGCCGATGCCAGGCACGACCCGACCCGCGTCCGTAAGGTCAGGGTCGATGGCAGCTGTATAGATCGTCAGCGACCCATGCCGCTCACCCACGGCATGCAGTGCTGGCGCAGAGGCGATGGCCGTGATCAGACGCAGGCGTTCACCGCACACCCCCTCGGCGGCCAGATGGTCCAGCAAATCCAGCAGTGGACCTGGCTCGCCGAGCTCGCCCCAGTAAACCAGCACCCCGGCACGGGCATCGATGCTCCGCGGGAAAAGCGTGGGCCCAGACGCACCAAGGTCTGACCCCACCAGCGCTAGTTGGGCCGCAGGCAGGACGGCCTGGGCCCCTTGCCACAGCCCGAGGGCTGAGGGAAGGCACACCGCAGCCAGCAGCGGCACCGAGGCCTCGATGACCTGCCCCTGACAGACCCCATGCTCGGTCTCGATCTGGAGATCGCGGTACGGCAGCCAGTCGCGCAGCGCCTCATAGCTGAGCCACCGCCCCAGTTCAGCCAGAGCCGACCCGTAAAGGGGCTGCGGAGTCTGGCGGTCGCGCAAGACGGTCAGCCAGTGCCTGAGCAGGGGGTGGGGCGGGACCACGACCCGCAGAGCCATCGCCATGGCTGCCATAACTTGTTGAGCCACCGTAGATCGCGCTCCATGGCCCGCCTTTTTGCTGCCGCCGTTCTGGCCTGGGCCCTGGTGCTCGTCACCGTGTTCGGCCCCCCTCCCGCCTGGGCGATCACCGCGCCTGAACTGCGGGGTCAGCGTGCCCTGCAGGATCTGCAGCCAGATATGCATGGACGCGACCTCAAGCAGCAGGAGTTTCTCAAGGCCGAGCTGGCGGGTTTTGATTTCAGCGGTGCCGACCTACGCGGCGCCGTGTTCAATGGCAGCAACCTGCAGAAGGCGAACCTCCAGGCTGCCGACCTTGAAGATGTGGTCGCCTACGCCAGTCGCTTTGAACAGGCTGACCTGCGCGACGCCGTGCTGCGCAACGCGATGCTCATGCAAAGCCACTTTGCCGGCGCTGAGATCAGCGGTGCCGACTTCAGCGATGCGGTGCTTGATCTGCCCGAGCAGAAAGCTCTCTGCGCCAGGGCCAGCGGCAGCAACACGCGCACGGGTGTGAGCACCCGTGACAGTCTGGCTTGCCGCTGAGGCTGGCCCATATATTGGGTCGACCGGTTGCGGAGGGGACCAGCCTCCGCACGCAAGGGGGAAAGTCCGGTGTCAATCCGGCGCTGTCCCGCAGCTGTGATGGCCGCCAGGCCCAGTCAGAACGCCCGCCGGTTCCATCTCAGCATCCGGCGCGGACCGACTCCATGATTTCTGTTTTGTTCAAGGCCGCTGCCCTGCTTGCAGGCGCAGCCGCCACCCTTGGCCTCTTGGCGGTTCTGCCGGCCCAGGCGCATCATCTGATCGATCTGGGTGCGATGGCACCCACACCGCTCAATGGCCTGCTGAGCGGGCTGGCGCACCCGGTCATCGGCCCTGACCATCTGCTCTTTCTTTTGTCTTTGACACTGGTTGCGCTGCGCCGGCCCCTGACCTGGGTGGTCACGCTTCTGGGTGTCGGTCTGCTGGGCAGCGCTGCCGGCCTCCTCTGGCCAGCAGCACCCGGAGCTGACGTGCTCGTGAGTCTCTCGTTGGTGGTTGAGGCACTGGTCATCCTCGAGCGACTGCCTGCGGCCCTGCTGCTGCCGTCCATGGCCATGCACGGCTACGTGCTGAGCGCAGCCGTGCTGGGCTGGACCAGCATGCCCATTGCCTCTTATCTGCTGGGTCTGCTGGTCAGCCAGCTCATGCTGCTGGTGTTGACGCAGACGATGATCAAACGCGCCGCCTCGGCGCTGCAACCCCGTCTGCGTCGGTTGCTCGCCATTGCCTTGATCGGCCTCGGTGGAGCCTGGGCCCTGGCCCAGGTGGTGGCCTGATCCACCATGTCCATCACCCAACGACGCCTACCGGTCACGGTGGTGACCGGTTTTCTCGGTGCTGGCAAAACCACGCTTCTGCGCCAGTTGCTCTTGCACAGCGGCCAGCGATTGGCCGTGGTGGTCAACGAATTCGGCGAGGTCGGGATCGATGGGGCCCTGATCCGATCCTGCGGATTCTGCCCTGATGAGGAGCTTGATGCTCGCCTGATCGAGCTTGCCAACGGCTGTCTCTGCTGCACGGTGCAGGATGACTTCCTGCCCACCATGGAGTATTTGCTTGCGCGGGCTGACCGACTCGATGGCATCGTTGTTGAAACCAGTGGTCTCGCCCTGCCCGAGCCTTTGGTGGCCGCCTTCGGCTGGCCGCAGATCCGTTCCCGCACCCGCGTGCATGCGGTGGTCACCGTTGTTGATGGGGAGGCGCTGGCAGGTGGCCATGTGGTGGCCGATCCCCAGGCCCTCGAGGCCCAGCGCCAGGCCGATCCAAGCCTGGACCACAGCGATGCGATCGACGAGCTGTTTGGGGAACAGCTCAGGGCTGCAGACGTGGTGCTGATCAGCCGGGCCGATCTGCTCCAGGCAGACCAGCTCGAGACCGTAGCGGCCCGCCTGCAGGCACGATGCCGGCCAGGATTGCCGGTGCTGCCCATGGCCGCTGGCCGCGTGGATGCCGATCTGCTGCTGGGTACTAGCGACGATGGCGGGTCGCCGAGACCCAGCCCCAGCCATGACCATGACCATGACCATGATCACAGCCATGTGGCAATTGAAACGGTCGCCCTCACCCTCCATGGCCATTGGAGCCAGGTGCAGCTGGAGGCGAAGCTGCGTGAGTTGATCACTGAGCACCGTCTGATCCGGGTCAAGGGATGGTTAGCCATGCCTGGGAAACAGCGGCTGTTGCAGATCCAGGCCGTCGGGCCCCGCCTGGACTTCTGGTATGAGGGGCGGCAGAACCCTCTCACCTGTACAAGTGATCGGGGTGAGCTGCAGTTGGTGGTACTTGGTTTCCAGTTGGACCGCAACCGCATGGAACAGCAACTCAGCGTCGAGAGCGACACCCCCAACGTCGGGATGCTCGCCTGAGGTAGCACCATCAATCTCAGACTATTGATGCAGCCCCGTCAATCCAGGGGAATCGGGATACCACTACGCCTTGACTGCACGCCAGCCACTAGGGCTGCGGCGCATGGCGATCTGTCCATGGCCGTCATGGCGAAACTCAATGGTTTGCTGGCCGATCATCAGCGTCCAGGCGTGGCCCTCGGTTGCCTGGACCATCTGGCAACGCTGCCAGTCACCTGGCGGCTGGCGACAGCGCAGATCCGCCATGCGCTGGGCCCGTGCGGAGAACGCTGAATGCGTCAGAACGACCAGCAGGGCGATGCTTAGGCGTCAGCCACCACGCACAGGACACAACGCCCAGAGGTTCGATGGACACCGTGATCACGGCGGTGAGAACCGTGAACGGGGGCTGGCAAGATTTAACAACTGTCTGGCTGGATCCGGTGCCTCTGTTTCGCGCGCGTGTGCAGGTCTCTCTGCGGCCGTCTGTACTTGACCCCGCCGGGGAAGCGACGCGGGCAGCAGCAGCCCGGTTGGGGGTCGGCGGCATCAGCCGGTTGCGCATCGGCAAGGCGATTGAGGTGGAGCTCGAAGCAGCAGATGCCGAAACCGCCCGTGCTCAGCTGGAGCTGCTCAGCGATCGGCTGCTGGCCAATCCCGTGATCGAGAACTGGCAGTTGGAGTTCACCCCAGACAACAGCGCAGGAGCCTGAACGATGACACTCGGCATCGTGGTTTTTCCCGGATCCAACTGCGACCGTGATGTTCAGTGGGCGGCCGAAGGGTGTCTTGGGATCCAGACCCGCTTCCTCTGGCATGAGGAGCGTGACCTGGGCGGTCTGCAGGCCGTGGTCATTCCGGGCGGCTTCAGTTATGGCGACTACCTGCGCTGTGGTGCTATCGCCCGGTTCTCCCCGGTGCTGCAGGAAGTGGCGTCCTTTGCCCAACGCGGAGGTCCCGTGCTGGGCATCTGCAACGGCTTTCAGGTGTTGACTGAGATGGGTCTGCTCCCCGGTGTGTTGACCCGTAACGCCCATCTGCATTTCATCTGCGAAACAGTTGACCTCGAAGTCAGCCCTGGAAGCTGTCAATGGTTGCGGCGCTATGGGAGTGGCGAGAGGATTTATCTCCCGATCGCCCATGGAGAGGGTCGTTACCAGGTTGAGCCCGAGCAGCTGCAGGAGCTCGAAGACAGCGGCCAGGTGGTGCTCCGCTACCAGCACAACCCCAATGGATCCCTGGGTGCGGTAGCCGGGCTCACCAATGCACAAGGCAATGTTCTGGGGTTGATGCCTCACCCTGAGCGGGCGTGTGATCCGCTCACTGGCGGCAGCGATGGCCGCCGTCTGCTGGCAGCGCTGCTGAGTTGAGCAGTAAAAAAGGGGGGCCAAGCCCCCCTCCGCAGCCTGATGGCCGGGCTCAGTTGACAGCAGCAAAGAAGTCCTTGGACTTCACGGGGTCAGGGTTCATGGTCTTGTCACCGGGGTTCCAGTTGGCAGGGCACACCTCATCCGGGTGCGACTGGACGTATTGGAAGGCCTGCAGCAGACGCAGCGTTTCATCAACGCTCCGACCCACCGGCAGATTGTTGATTGTGGCCTGCATGATCACACCTTGGGGGTCGATGATGAACAGGCCGCGGAGCGCCACACCGGCGGCTTCGTCGAGGACCTCGTAGGCACGGGCGATCTCCTTCTTGAGGTCGGCCACCAGTGGGTAGGTGATGTCGCCAAGACCGCCGTTCTTGCGGTCAGTCTGAATCCAGGCAAGGTGACTGAACTCGCTGTCGACCGACACCCCGAGCACCTCGCAGTTGCGGCTCGAAAAGTCGTTGTAACGATCCGAGAATGCGGTGATCTCGGTGGGGCAGACAAAGGTGAAGTCGAGCGGATAGAAAAACAGAACGACGTACTTGCCCCGGTACTGGGAGAGGGACACCGTCTTGAATTCCTGGTCCACCACGGCGGTGGCGGTGAAATCGGGAGCAGGCAGGCCGACGAGCCGGGACATGGGTTGCAGTGTTGCAGGTGGGAATGGATGGGCAGACGCCTCAGGATGCGGATGTTCGGATCCCGAACATCAGTTCAGCTTGAACAACCAGGCCGAAGTCGTACCGAGTACGTGTTGCACCATTACAATCTATCACATTTACCAGAGCTCAAGGCCCCTCTAGGCTGGGGGGAAAGGAGCGATACCTTGAGCTGGGATCCCACCGTTCTGCGCAAATACAACACCACAGGACATTTCAGGCTGTTGAATCAGGTCCGTACGGAGCTCAAGGACAACCCACTCGTCCGCCCCCAAGAAGGTCAGACCGTGGCAGAAGTCAATCGCAGCCGTGCACTGATCCGGGCTACCGAAGGACGGTCGGTACCTTCGCAACGGGCTTCGCGCCGCGGCGCTGCAGCGCGGGAGGACAGGAGCAACGCTGACCGCAGAACACAGGCGCAGCGGAGCCCTGGCTCACCACCTGAGCCTGTTCCGCAACAGGAGACCTTCACGGTGGTGCCGGTGATCAGTCTTGAAGTTGACGGGGATACCAGTGGCTTTCGGGACCGACTCAACGCAGTGGACCTGCGCTGAGTCAAGACACAAGAATATGGCTCGGGGGAGACTTGAACTCCCGACCTTGGGGTTATGAATCCCACGCTCTAACCAGCTGAGCTACCGAGCCGTGATACTCAGACTCTAGACGATTGTGTGGCACCTGCTGGGTGCCGATCAGGCGCGTTGGGGGAGCAGGGCCAACGGATTGACGGCTCCGCGCCCGGGTGGGTGGATCTCAAAGTGAAGATGGGGCCCGGTGCTGCGACCGGTGCTGCCCATCTGGGCTATCGGCTGTCCCTGCTCCACCAGCTCCCCGACCTGGACCAGGAGCCGACTGTTGTGGGCGTAGAGCGAACGGCTGCCGTCGGCATGGTTGATGCTGACCAGATAGCCATAGCCCCCGCTGTGCCAACCCGAGAAACTCACAACCCCTTCTTTGGCAGCCAAGATCGGCGTGCCCACATTGTTGGCTATGTCGATGCCCTTGTGCATGCGACCCCAGCGCCAGCCGAAACCGGAGCTGAACAGTCCACGGGTGGGCCAGACCCAACCTTCACGGGAGATCGGCTGGTCGGTTTCACGATTCTCTCCACCGAGATCGGGAAGCTCAGGCCAGCTCAAGCCGCTGGTTGCCGGTTTCAGACCCAGCAGAAGCCTTGGTTTTGCCGGTGACGACTGAACCACGGTGATCGGAGCACCCACCACCAGGCGAGCGGTCTCTAGGCCGGGGTTGAGTTTGAGGAGCTCTTGGAGGCTCATCCCGTAGCGCCTGGCGATCTGACGCAGGGTGTCTCCAAGACGTACGACCGCATTGGTCTGCAGCGGCGGCAGCTGCTGCAGGGGTGGCGTGCGGCGCTGATCACTGCTGTCGAGCTCGGGAATCAGTCGGGCCAGACGGCTCGATGATGCGGGGACAACCAACCAATCTCCCTTGCTGAACAGGTGATCCGCGGCGACGTCGTTGAGCTGGGCGAGACGGCTCGGGGGCAGAGCCAGCGAGTCCGCTAGCGCGTCGAGGGTGAGCTCCGCGCGCAACCTCAACCACACCCTCTCAGTGCCGGTGCTGACAGGCGGCAGGGCGGCAAGTTGATGGGCTTGCTCAGAGCGATCACGACCACTGGGCCCCATGGCCACAACGACTGCCGGCGCAACAACCGGCAGAAGACACAACAGCGGCAGACACAATCGCAAAGGCTTCACACATCACCGAACAAACAACACCCTTAGAGAAGCCACTATCCAGGGGCGCGCAGACAGTAGCCCACGGACTCTCTGAGCACAAGCATTCATGACTACATTCGCAAACGTGAGAATCGGCAGAACCTCTCCACCGCAGTGCATTTGGTGGTGCTGAGTGGGCTGCCTATGGTCGGATGCAGGACAGCTGAGATTCTGAATTGACGATCAGCGGAGCTTGGCTGTCTCGCCCAGTTGCCGCAGGGCCTCAAATAACACGATGCCCACGGAGACCGACAGATTCAGGGAGCGGACCCCTGACTGCCCCGCCGTAGCCCTCTGGGACATGGGGATCGTCAGTACCGCATCAGCCTGAACCAGAACCTCCTCTGGCAGACCGTCGGTTTCGCGGCCGAACAGCAGCCAGTCGTTAGCCGCGAATCGATACGACGTATAAGACCAGGTGGCATGGCTGCTCAGGGCGATCACACGGCCAGCGCCTCGGCGATGGGCCTCGAAGGCCCGCCAATGGCCATGGCGGTGCAGGTCGATCAGGGGCCAGTAATCGAGACCTGCACGTCTGAGGGCCCGGTCGTCGAGGGCAAAGCCGAGGGGTTCGATCAGATGAAGCGCAGTGGCTGTGGCGGCGCAGGTGCGACCGATGTTGCCGGTGTTGGGCGGGATCTGGGGTTGAAATAGAACAACAGCTGGCATCACGGCTTGCTTGAGGATCGCTCTGCGTGGCCCACCGGCACGCTGTTGCGCAACAGATCAATGGCACGGCCGTGCAGCACCAGCCACGCCGCATCGCAGCGGGGCATCAGCCGCTGGGTCAGGGCACCCAGTCGCTCCCGAAACAGACCGCCGGCCTCGGTGCAGGGCACCACACCCCAACCGGTCTCTTCGGCGACCATGATCACCGTCGCAGCCGACGTGTGGAGAGCTAACTCCAGTTCCTGACAGTGGTCTTCCCAGGAGTCCGCAGCCAGATGCAGACCACCAGCGACCCAGGTGCCGAGCGAATCGACAAGCGCAAGCTGACCGCGCTCCACAGTGAGCAGGGCCTGCGGCAGTGCCAGCG
>Ga0172372_10000277_pt1 | contig 79628 bp, 68 predicted proteins | sample LakKiv5m_2_FD_114544 | JGI IMG/M metagenome (GOLD analysis project Ga0172372, IMG submission 114544) | Freshwater microbial communities from Kabuno Bay, South-Kivu, Congo - kab_092012_9.5m | ecosystem: Environmental > Aquatic > Freshwater > Lake | place: Democratic Republic of the Congo... | reverse complement strand
TCAAATTATAATCTTGAGCAGGCCATTAAAGATTTGGCTGAAGAAGCGGTATTAAAGCCCATTATTAGTGCTGCAGGGAAAAATACTTTTCGCCTAAAATCTCAAGACGTTCTTCCGCAATATCTCCAACTATTAAAATCTGGCGACCAGAGAACTTATATTGTGCAGGAGTTTATCCCTGAAATTTTAGATGGAGAAATCTCGGTTATCAGCTTTGGAGCAAACCCATCTCACGCCATATTAAAGCGGCCCAAGAAAGGAGAATTCCGAGTACAAAGTGATCACGGAGGTACAGTTCACCCCTACCATATTGACCCCGTGCTAGAAAAAGAAGTTCTCAAACTGAAACCCGATACCCAATCCCTTCTCTATTCTCGAAGTGATTGGGTTTATTCCAAAAACCAATATCATTTAATGGAGCTAGAGCTCTTTGAACCAGAGCTTTTCTTTCGCTTTTGCCCAGATGCACCTGCCCGCATGAAAAAGTGCCTAAGTGAGTTACTTTAACTTTACAAAAACGCTTTGCGTTACTCGCGTGAGAATGTTTACAAAAAATGTTCAAAATATATCCAAGACGCTGGTTTTCCCCTATTATCAGAGTTTAAGTTTATCTCGGTTTTAAGGGTCAAGAATGAAGGTCATCGAACATATTAATAATCGCAAAGACACGCTTTTCAGCTTTGAAATTGTTCCGCCACCGAGAGGGCGAACAGTGCAAGATATTTTTGATATTATCAATGCCCTCGTTCCCTATGATCCAAGCTGGATTGATGTTACCGCTCATTCGGCAAGTGCTTATTACAATGAGCTTCCAGACGGAACCGTTCAAAGAAAGATTTACAAGAAAAGACCCGGCACCATTGGTATTTGCGGTATTATTCAAAACCGTTTCAACATCGATACCGTGGTTCACCTTCTTTGCAATGGCTTTACCAGAGAGGAAACCGAAGATGCTTTGATAGAGCTCAACTTTTTGGGCGTACAAAATGTTTTGGCCATACGTGGTGATGGTTTAAATTTTAAGAAAAATATTGCCAAAGATCGAACCATTAATCATTACGCTGCTGATTTGGTTAGCCAAGTTGTTAACATAAGAAAGGGCGTCTACTTAGACGAAATGGGCGAATCGAGACCTCTTAATTTTTGTGTCGGAGTTGCTGGGTATCCTGAAAAACATTTTGAAGCTCCAAGCTTGAAACAAGATATTGCTTTCCTGAAAAAGAAAATCGAGCTAGGTGCCGACTATATTGTGACCCAAATGTTTTTTGATAATGAAAAATATTTTAAATTTGTTGATGCTTGTCGCGAGGAAGGCATTACCGTCCCCATCATTCCTGGCTTAAAAGTGCTTAAATCAATGAATCAATTGCAATCCATCCCAAGCAACTTTTTTATTGATTTACCTGATGAGCTAGTTGATGAAGCCGTAAAAAATCCAAACCACATTAAAGAAATTGGTATTAAATGGGCCATTAAACAAGCAGAGGGACTGGTCAAAAAAAATGTTCCTAGCGTTCACTTTTATATTATGAATGACACTGAATCTGTAGTGGAAGTATTAAAGAAATTTCGTTAATTTATGACATTGCCAAAAACATCAGCTTTTTTACAATTAGAAAAACTTCTTCAAGATAAAATTTTGATTATTGATGGTGCTATGGGCACCATGATTCAACAATATCGCCTCAAGGAAGAAGATTTTCAGGGAACTCGTTTTAAGAATCCTTCAAAACCGTTGAAGGGAAACAATGAACTCCTCTCCATTACGCGCCCTGAAATCATTGAAGAAATTCACAAAAAATATCTTGATGCTGGCTCAAATATAATTAGCACCAATACGTTTAGTGCCACTTGGATTTCCCAAAGAGACTATGGTCTAGAAGATTTGGCCCAAGAATTAAATACCGCTTCCGTCAAATGCGCTCGCAATGCCGTACAAGAATGGAAAAAAGAGAATGGTGACAAGCAGCCCATCTTTATCGCCGGCTGTCTTGGCCCAACAAATACTACGGCTTCTTTATCGCCAAACGTAGCCGACCCGGGTTTTCGCGCAATTACATTCGATCAATTAAAAGATGCTTATTATCAACAGGCCAAAGCACTTATCAATGCAGGTGTTGATATTCTTTTACCTGAGACTGTATTCGACACTCTCAATTTAAAAGCTGCCATTTTTGCTCTTGAAACGCTCTTCGAAGAAATCGGCCAGCGCTATCCTGTCATGATATCCATTACAATCACTGATAATTCTGGGAGAACACTGAGTGGTCAGACCGTCGAGGCTTGTTATAATTCAATCAAGCATGCAAGACCGTTGAGTGTTGGTATTAACTGCGCTCTGGGAGCAAAAGAAATGCGCCCTTTTTTGGCGCAATTATCACAAGTTTCAGAATCCTTTGTGACTTGTTATCCAAATGCCGGATTGCCTAACCCCCTTGCTCCCACAGGTTACGACGAAACTCCTGCTATAACAGGAATGTACCTAGAAGAATTTGCCAATGCAGGTCTCGTCAATATGGTTGGTGGCTGTTGCGGAACAACTCCTGACCACATCAAGGCCATCGCCACCAAAGTTAAAAACTTACCACCGCGAAAAGTTCCCCTGTTACCAAAGGCCATGAGATTATCTGGCCTAGAGCCTCTCAATATCAGCAGCGATTCACCACATTCATTCATCATGGTTGGAGAACGCACCAATGTTACAGGCTCACCAAAATTTGCAAAACTCATCAAGGAAGGAAAGTTTGGCGAAGCCGTAGAAGTCGCGCGCCAACAAGTTGAAAGCGGTGCAAATATTATTGATGTCAACTTTGATGAGGCCATGCTTGATGGCGAAAAATGTATTAAGCAATTTCTTAATTTAATTACTTCAGAGCCTGATATTTCTAAAGTCCCAATCATGATTGATTCAAGTAAATTCTCAGTCATTGAGGAAGGGCTAAAATGCGTTCAGGGCAAATGCATTGTTAATTCAATTAGCTTAAAAGAAGGCGAAGAAAAATTCCTTGAATTAGCCAACACAGTGCGCCGCTATGGTGCTGCCGTTATAGTTATGGCCTTTGATGAAAAGGGTCAAGCCGCCACCTTTGAAGATAAGGTTTCTATTTCTAAGAGGGCCTATAAATTACTTACCGAAAAAGTAAATTTTCCTCCGGAAGATATTATCTTTGACCCCAACGTATTAACTATTGCAACCGGCATTAGTGAGCATAATGAATATGGAAAACATTTTATAAATGCTGTTAAGGCCATTAAAGAATCCTGTCCCTATGCATTGACTAGTGGCGGGATCAGCAACGTGTCGTTTAGTTTTCGCGGCAATAATATTGTTCGCGAAGCAATCCACAGTGTTTTTTTGTACCACAGTATAAAAAATGGTCTGGATATGGGGATCGTAAATGCTGGCATGCTTGAAGTTTACGAAGAAATTAATCCTACCCTTCGAGAAAAGGTTGAAAATGCCGTCCTCTGCACTTCGGAAGAATCAGGTGAAGAATTAATTGAGCACGCACTACAAATTGCTCAACAGAAAGAGAATTCAGGGCAAAAGGGTAGCTCCACTGCCACTTCAAATGAAAAAGATTCCTGGAGACAGCTCACTGTTGAAGAGAGATTGGCGCACGCTTTAGTGAAAGGAATAACCCAATACGTTGATGCTGACACAGAGGAAGCATTACAGAAATATAAGGAACCTCTTAATGTCATTGAGGGACCTTTAATGGAAGGCATGAAAATTGTCGGCAATCTTTTTGGCGAAGGCAAAATGTTTTTGCCCCAAGTTGTAAAAAGTGCACGAGTCATGAAACAAGCAGTGGCCTATTTAGAGCCACATATAAAAAGTAGGCAGCAAGGTCCTGCACAAGATACTTTCGTATTAGCGACAGTAAAAGGTGACGTGCATGACATAGGAAAGAATATTGTAGCTGTTGTATTGGGCTGCAATGGCTATAACGTCCTAGATCTTGGTGTTATGGTTCCCTGTGAAAAAATTATCCAGGCCGTTCAAGATCATAAAGCAAATTTTGTTGGTTTGAGTGGGCTCATTACTCCTTCTCTTGATGAGATGATCTATAACGTCAAAGAGTTTGAAAGACGTGGACTCAAATTGCCAGTTCTAATCGGTGGAGCAACCACATCCCAGGCCCACACCGCTATTAAAATCGCTCCACATTACTCCTCGCCCATCATTAGAATTCCAGATGCCAGCTTAGTGGTCGAGGCATTAACCAATTTAAAAAGCCCAACTAATAGGGAACAATTTTTAAAAGACCATGCGGAGAAACAATTAAAATTAAGAGAGCATTTTGCCAATAAAGAAAAAACTCCCTTATACGATTACTCAAAAATTTCTTCAGGTACAGCCATAAATTATGCGTTAACTCCCAATGCACCATTCTATGGCATTCGCAATTTTGAATTTATTTCTTTTGATGAAATCGCCAGCTATATCGACTGGTCTCCATTTTTCTGGTCCTGGAGCTTAAAAGGAATTTATCCCAAAATTTTTGATAATCCCGATTTTGGAGCCGAAGCAAAAAAATTATTCGACGACGGTCAAAAAATCCTCAATAAAATGAAAATGTCTTTTAAAATCAGACCGAAAGCCGTTATGGGCTTTTTTAAAACAAAGAGAAAGCAAGATTCTGTAGAAGTCTTTTTAGACGAAAGTAAGCCATTGACTCTTAATTTTTTAAGACAGCAGTCGCATGAAATTGATAAACCCACTTCTTTAGCGGATTACCTCAACCCCGATAAGGAAGACTATATTGGGCTTTTTGCAGTCACAATGGGCCCAGGTGTAGAGGAATTGGCCAACGAGTATAAAAATAAAAATGATGATTATAGCTCAATACTCGTAAAGGCCCTTGGCGACAGAATGGCGGAAGCCCTAGCAGAATGGCTCCATCAAAAGGCCAGAATTGCTGCAGGATTAGAAAAGGAAGGCCAATTTAGCGTTTCAGATTTAATTAAAGAAAAATATAAATCAATTAGGCCAGCGCCTGGCTATCCTGCTTGTCCAGACCATACAGAGAAGGCACAAATTTGGAAATTGCTTTCGGTGGAAACAAATATCGGAGCACAGCTAACTGAGAATTTCGCAATGGCTCCGGCATCAACTATTTCAGGCTATTATTTTTTAAATCCTGAAGCCAAATATTTCAGCATCAATAAAATTGGGCCGGATCAATTGAATAGCTATTGTCAAAGAAAAGGTTGGCCAGAAAAAGAGGGCCAGCGATGGCTGGCCCCTATACTTTAATTGCTCAAACTTCCTCTAACGACGTCTGCATAGTTAATCATGCCATAGCAAAAAATTGTTTTTTCCATGACCTTCCCTCCTCGCATAGGCACCACAGGTAACGAGTCTAAAAACTTCTCCAGAATTCTAAAGTGGGCCCATAAAAATTTCTCGTCTCTGTTTTTTACATAAACTTTCCTCATGCTAAATGGTTTAAGTTTACTCATTCCGACTTTCTCAATCACCACCCTTGCCCCATCTATGCCCTGAGTTCTTTTTTCAATCATCAGCTCCGTAATTTCTCTCGCTTCTGAAGCTAATGTATTAGCTGAACTCACATATTCATTTTTAATTTCTAGGGAACTTTTTATTAAGCTTACATTCCCTAGTTGATCAACTTTGATCAAATTTCTCCTTTTCAAATTGGCCAGTAAAAGGTCAACTCCATTTCTTTTGATCCCTATTTCGGCCGCAATGCTTCGATCAGTTGAATCCCCTTGATTTAATATTTCCAAAACAATTCTCTCCAAAAAAACCATTGGTTCCATAGGACACTCCAATTATTTTAATTTCAATTGAATTAACTTAATTTCTTTTTTTAGAATTTCCTCAATTCTCTTTAATGCTCTTTCTCTCAGCACGTGACCATATTCTTCCAATTCTATGAGCACATTGCCTTTCCCATACTTTTTCTCCATGACTAATCTCTTAAAGATTGCAAACTCATTTGCCCTCATTTCCTTTTTTTGGAATATTCTAAAAACCCTCGTTATTTGAATGCCTGTCATCTCAGATATCTCCTTATAAGGGATTCCTCCGAAAAGATTTCTAAATTCATTAAGTAATAGTGAATTGCTCATAGCGACCTCCTTTTTCGTGGAGATTAGCTAATTTTAAATTTTTAACAACTTTTTTTAAAAAGACGTTTTCAGCGCAGCGATAATATAGAATTTTTTATATGAAGTTTGGCCAAATATTTAGGTTTTTTTGGTTTCTGCTGTTCCCTTATTCCATAGATCTGGGAATTTTCTAAATCCAGCTCTAGATCAACTCGTTGTCTTGGTAAGTTCCAAATAACCATACCGTCATTAAAATATAAATTTATATTCTGATTAATTGAATGCACCCGCAAGAGACCACCTTTTATATTAATTTCCGTTTCTTTCTCTGGAGGAAGTACAATTTGGCAAAGAGACTCTCCCTTAACATCAAAAATAAGATCTTTACCCTTAATAATTGCAACTTGTTGCTCTTGTTTTGTGGAACGGCACTTATATATGAATTTTTTACCGTAGGATTCTATAGTCATTTCAGTATTTACGGCCCTTACTTCAAGTTTCTCAATATTTTTAACTGATAAGTCACCATCCAAGAATGTTCTATAATTCTCCTTATCTAAAAAGTTAGTAATTTTCGGCCTAATTTCAGTATTAAAATCAAACTTATATTTTCGACCTAACAAATAAACCTTCTTATTAACTTCATCGACTTCATAAAGAGGTGTAATTGATTTAAATAAAATTGTAATACTTATTAGAATAGTTACGGTGAGCAAGGTAAAAATCCAAAATAGCGCTGTCTTGAATTTTTTCATTGCACTTACCTAAGAAAATTAAATAAAAAAGAATCTACTAATTTTTGGAAGCAACTCTATCGCCAAGTTTAATATAGGTCTCTAAACTGCGCTGGGTATTCTCTACAATATCTGGCATTGGTTGCCACGCGCCTTTTTGCCCAACAATAATGACTGTACTTGCACCAAATAAGAAATATCCCTTTTCGTCACCGCGATTAAAAACCTTTTCATCATGGGTTTGCACTATTCGACCGACACACATGGCCCCAATTTCAATGTAGGCAATTTTCCCAAAATTAACCGTATCTAAAATTGTCACGTGTCTTTCATTGGTAATGAAAATATCATTTTTCTTCTTTAAAGCGAGAGGATTAACAGAATGAAATACCCCTGGAATTCTATAATGATCAAGGATTCTTCCAGTGTCTGGAAAATGAAAGCGATGGTAATCAACCGGACACAGCCTTGCGACAAGAATTGGACCACCTTGAAACAAAGGTGACCATCTTTCATCGGACAATAATCTATTTACCGTTAAAAATTCACCCTTAACAGGTATGGTGAGCTCGGGGTTTATTTCTTTGTGTCCAAAATACCTTGCCTCGGCAAAAGCGGGCATTTCACCCCTAACTTGGGTAAATGCTCTTGCTTCGGCCTTAAATTTCCTAATAAAAAAGGCATTAAATGAGGAATAAGGAGAAATCTGATGACTGCTCCCTTGTGCCGCATCTGCCCCGGAAGTTTGTTCAGGCAATTTTTCTGGTAAATATTCTGTTAAATCTATTTGAAAATTATCAACGAAGGGCTTTATTTTTCTCTGACTTATTCCTGAATTTTGATAAATTCCATAAATCGAGCTAAAGAACCTCTTGATAGCTAGTCGAGAAAATAATTTCCCTGTAAAGGAATTGTAAAGCCACTCCACGGCCTTATCGCCGTAAACTTTTTCGACTTCTACTAAACCCTTCTCTCTGTGGAAAAACTGAATAACCATAGACTTGCAAAATAATTAAGTTCCAATTATACCCATAACAAGGGTTAACGACAATTAATCGCAATCTAAAAAGGGGATAAAAATGAAAAAAACCAAGCCAGTTTATCTTGCAAAGCACAGAAAACCCAATTTCCTTGGTTTATTGACCTGTCTTCTGGCCTCATTTCTACTTTTAAACGCTTATGGAGCTGATAGGAAACTCAATGAAAATGAGCTAAATACCATTAAATTATTCCAAAAAACCGTGCAATCAGTAGTGAACGTATCAACTATTCAACAGCGTCGGGGCGGATGGCACTTTGGTGATTATGAAATGCCAGCCGGAGCAGGTAGCGGTTTTGTATGGGATAGTGAAGGCCATATTGTTACCAATTTCCATGTAGTTCAAAATGGTAATAAATTTCACGTCACTTTTCATAACGATTCAACCCAATATGAAGCAAAAGTCGTAGGTGTAGAACCTAAAAAAGATATTGCTGTGCTTAAATTGGTCACTATGCCTAAAAAAATACAGGCCATAAATATTGGAACCAGCAAGGACCTTCTTGTTGGTCAAAAAGCAGTCGCCATAGGTAACCCTTTTGGCCTGGATCACACCATTACTGAGGGAATAGTGTCTGCACTTGATCGAAAAATTGAAGGGATTGGCGGTGTAAAAATTCATGGCATGATTCAAACTGATGCCTCGATTAATCCTGGCAATTCAGGTGGGCCGCTTCTTGATAGCAGTGGATATCTCATCGGCATGAATACTGTCATTTTCAGCGGTAGCGGTACAAGCTCGGGCGTAGGGTTTGCCGTGCCAATAGACACCATTAACCGCATTGTTCCCCAGCTGATTAAACATGGGAAAATAACAAGGCCAGGATTAGGAATTGGAATTTTGCCAGAGCACCTCAAACCTAGATTTGGGATTAAAAATGGTATCGTTATTTCTTATATTGATGAAAATGGCCCTGTTTCAAAAGCTGGCCTAGTGGGCATGGGACAAGATGAATACGGTCGCTACTACTTGGGTGATATCATTACTCATATTGATGGTGCGAACGTGGACACTTATGACGACATTTACCAGTTGCTTGACACTAAAAATATCGGTGACACTGTCGAAATAAAATATCTCAGAGAAGGTAAAACAAAATCAGCGAAGGTTAAGTTAACTTCGATTTAAAAAATTCAATCCTTTTACCAGGGATAATTTCTAATTTGTTGCCAATACGGTCAATAATAAACTTCTCATGACAGGAAAAAATAACTGAAATCTTCATCGAAAGGGCCAGTGATTTAATTTTCTCAATCATCCACTCTTTTTTATTCATATCAAGGTGGTTAAATGGCTCATCTAATAGGATAGAACATTGAGGCGTTTGACAAAATGCCCTTGCAATCATGGCCTTCTGCCTTTGGCCATCAGACAACGTTGCTAAAACCCTATCCTTCAAATCTAAAAGATCAAATTGCTCTAAAGTTTTGCTAACTATTAAATTTGAAGTCTCCTCACTTTCTCCACGATAAGGATATCTCGCTAAAATCAATAAATCCCAAACTCTGTATTCCAAATTTGTTGGCCACTTTGTGCTTAAGATAGACACCCTTTTCGCTTTTTCAATAGCAGATAATTCTGTGAAATTAATGTTACTAACTTTTAAAACACCAGCACATGGCTGAACTAAGCCTGCAATGGTTTTAAGAAAGGATGTTTTTCCAGAGCCATTCGGGCCCAAAAGTACATAAATTTCCCCAGGAGAAAATTCCCCATTGAATGCTTCTCCTAATAACTGCGTATTTGGACCAAATAAAAGGTTCTGACAGAAAAACTTACCATTAGTATTGTCATTCATAATACTAATCCTGTTCCCTGGAATTTAATTTCCAAATAAATACCAAAATAATCGGTCCACCTAAAATACCTAGCAGGGCATTTAAGGGAATCTGGTAACTCTCTAATATTAAGTTTATGTTTTCACAAGTTACGCACATCAAGGCACCTAAGAGAAAACTTAGAATTGCCAGTGGAATTATTTTTTCTGAATTTGAAAGCAGTCTTGCGAAGTGGGTCGCTGCTAACCCTACAAAACCTATTGGGCCACAAAAAGATGCTACGATTGCTGAACTAAAACCAGTTACCAAAACTATCTTCCAAGAAAATCTCTTATAATCAAGACCAGATGAAAGTGCGTACTCCTCCCCTAAGCCTATTAAATCTATCTCTCTATGGTACCGGAATATAAAAATGATGAGCAGTAATGCACTTAAAAATATATATGAAAACTGCCCGAGGCTTACTCGCTGGAAAGTACCAAAGGACCAATAGGTCAGAGCTTTTAAAGACTCGTTATCACTAAAACTCAAAATAACATTAAGTAGTCCCGAAACTAGTTGCGAAAAAAATATCCCTACAATAATTAAGAAAAGATTACTTCCCAATTTTCGAGAAACAAATACGGTAAGAATTAGCATCAGGATCGCACCAAACATTGAGAATGTTATGAGACCTATATTTTCGAAATAGTGAGCCCAGGGTAAATTTAAAAATTTCTGACTTATCAAATACCATAGAGAAATTAAAAGCATTGAACCACTGTTAATGCCTAATATATGCGGGCTTGCTAATGGGTTCTGGAAATAACACTGAATTAGCAATCCACCTAAAGCTACGCCGCCGCCAACAAAAAGTGCTGTTAAAAGACGAGGTAGTCTTAGATCATAAAATATAGAACCAAAGGAGTTATCGAATGATAACCCATAGGTCAGTCCGAATATCAGTGACAAAACTAGAATGGAGAAAAATATTTTTACTTTCATTTATTTTATTATTTCGTAGAAGGTAAGTTCCTTATCAACTTCAAATTTCTCTCCCGACATTATGCTCGCTAAATCTTTAAGAATGACGTCAGGGCGAGTTACACCATTCTCCCAAAAATCTATTCCTCCATTTTGGGAAATATTTTTAGTAAAGTTATAAGTTAATAAGTTAATTTTTCGAATTTGATTGTATCGGGAATCTGTTGAAACCAATTTTTCCCATGTATTATCTTTTACATGCGGGAAATAATATTGAATCTTTTCATTTTTTAATAGTTTCACCAATTGCTCTAACGTTAAAATCTCAGAGGGTCCATCTTTTTTTGTACTTTCCTTAATCCTTACTATTTCAGCATTAGAGTCTTCAAATATTTGATTAAGATAACTATTTTTATTGGGAATAAAAAATCCATCTCCCAAAAAAGAACCAACCAAAACCTTAGCTTTTTTTGAATTCTTCGCATGAGATTTTTTAATATTTTCATAGTTTATACTGACCATTTTCACCCATTCTTCTGCCTTTTCAATGCATTGAAATAAAAAGCAAAACGCAAAGGCCCACTCTACTCTTCCCAAGGGATGACTCTCTAAATAATCAGAAAAATTAATATAATTAACCCCCAACATCTCAAGCTTTTTACCTAATTCCTGAGCCTGATCTGACAAATCGTAGCCAATTACCAAATCAATTTGATTCTTTTTTACGAGCTCTAAATTGAGCGGGTAACCAAAGCTAATTAATTCGTCTTTATTCCTCGCCCATAAACTAGAAATAAAATTTTTCTGCTCCACTCCAATTAAATATTTCTCCGCTTCAAAATTTTTAAAGTGAGGGACGAGGCTTGTAGAAAGGATCACCGTTCTAGGATTTTTGTTCTTCAATTGAAATACTCGAGAACATTTTTCAAATGAAGGCGAAACTCTATAAGAGAAAATTTTTGAATCAATAATTAATACAGAGTCCTCTTTTGAATCCCAAATCTCAAATAATTTTGAATGAGAAATAATATTTGATTTCTTCTTGTAACCAGCCTTTGCTAAACAACTTTGAACTTCTTTTTCAGATGCAAAGGAATTGAAACATATTAAAAATAGGCAAGGTAAGAAAATTAATACTATTTTAGGCTTATGTATGGCTCGGATCCATCGCATCCCGAACTCCTTCGCCAATTAAATTAAGCAATGTCAGCGTCGTAAAAAGGGCAAGTGAGGGATATACGGCAAGCCACCAAGCTATGGTGTAGTTTTTTTGAGCTTGCGCCAGCAGCTCACCCCAACTTGGAGTAGGAACTTCTAATCCAAAACCTAAATAGTCGAGAGAAGCCAACCCAGTAATATGAGCCGCAATTGAAAAGGGGGCAAAGGTTATAATGGGAGTTAGTGAATTTGGTAATATATGTTTAAAAATTATACGAATATTTGAAGCTCCCATTGCTCTCGCAGCTTCCACAAATTCCCGTTTTCTGTTTTTTAAAAACTCTGCTCTAACGTAATAACTGATTCCAATCCATGAAAACAAACTTGAGATCGCCACAAGGAGGTATAAATTTGGAGCAAAAATACTAATCAAAATAATTAATAAAAAGAATTGTGGAACCGTACTCATAATTTCAACCAGCCTTTGGCCTAAGAAATCTACTTTCCCACCTATAAAACCCATAATGCTACCGAGTATTGTACCGATTAAAAATGTTAGGGAAAAAACTAAAACAGCATATCCAATGCTGTACTTGAATCCATAAAGCAATCTTGTTAATACATCTCGGCCTCGGTCATCTGTTCCAAACCAATTATCCTTTGTTGGCGCTCCTGGATAACTCTCGACTTGAGTATTGCTTTCATAGGGATTCCACTTAATTAGTGGCCAAAGTTCAAAATCTCCATTTTCAAATTTTAAGTTTCGATAATCCGTTTCTAAAGTATCTGTAATGCCGAAAACCGTTGGATGATAATTCATGATAGAAGGAAAAAAGACTTTCCCTTGGTAGCGCATAACAATTGGTTTGTTATTGGCAATAACCGGAGCAAAAAATGTTAAAATTATTCCAACAATTAAGAGATAAGTTGAAATAACGGCCAGCTTTCGCTTTTTAAATCTGCGATACCGCTTTTTACCTAATTCACTTTTAAAAATTTGTTCAATCACGAAAAATCAATCCTTGGATCAACCAAAACATAAGCAATATCACTTAATAAATTTCCGACTAACATCAACATACTCTGTAAAAATACAGACCCCATTATGACATTATAATCCCTCTCTAATATCGCTTGGTAACTCATCTGCCCAATTCCATCGAGCCTAAAAATTACTTCTAGCAAAAGAGATCCCGCAAAAAAGATAGATAAAAACTCTCCTAAACCTGTCACTATGGGAATTAGGGCATTTCTTAATGCATGCTTTAGATAGATAACTTTCTCACTTAAACCCTTTGCTCTGGCAGTACGAATGTAATCCTTTTTAATTTCATCGAGTAATGTATTCTTCATTAAAAGAGTCAGTACGGTAAAACTCCCAATCATGTAGCAGATAAGAGGCAGTACAAAATGGTGCACTCTATCCGTTATTTTTGCCCACGAAGTCAGCTCCTCATAATTATCTGAATACAAACCACCAATGGGAAACCACTCAACATAGTTCCCGCCTGCAAAAAACTGGATCAACACAATGGCCAACATAAATCCTGGGATTGAATAACACGCAAACAACAACACGCTCGAGGCAACATCAAAGGTTGATCCATTCTTAATGGCCTTAAAAACCCCAAGAAAAATACAAACTACATAACTTAAGAGGAGAGATGTAATCCCAAACTGCAATGAGACAGGAAACTTACTCGTAATGACATCAATAACTGGTTCCTGGTAAGTAAAAGACTCACCAAAATCTAAGTGAACTAAATTTTTTAGCCATATCAAATATCGAATGTGAATTGGTTTATCAAAGCCATATTGTTTCTTTAAGGCTTCAACAACCTCTTCAGAAACAATTCCAGATCGATCTCCACTTCCCGCAGAGCCAGAAGCACTTGCCCCACCTCCAGCTCCCATTCCAGCAAATTTTAGTTGCTGAATTTTTTGCTCAATAGGACTTCCTGGAGCGAGGTTAATAATAAAAAAAACGATGAGAGTGACTCCAAACAAAGTTGGAATCATTATCATTAACCGTCTTAAAATATAGATACTAAGGCTCACACGATTTCCAATGGCCCGACTTTAGACTACTTGTCCAACCACCAATAGCCTAAACCTACTGTATAATTATAGTTGTCCTTGGGGCGCTTCAAACGACTCGTATGACCATAATAGCTAAAAGGTGAATTGAAGAAGAAAATGTAAGGAACATCATCCGCAATAATTTTATAAACTTCTCTTAATATCTTCACTCTTTTTGGCTTATCAAATTCTGATCTGGCCTTATCAATTAATTTATCAACCTTTGAATTTTCATATCCAATAAAATTTGAACCTTGGTTTGCATATGAAGACGAGTGCCAAATTTGTTTTGGTTCAATATCAATAGCTCCAGGACCCCAAGCCAATCTCATGGCCTGAAATTTCCTTTCATCTAAAAGTTTTAGGAACGTATTCCATTCAACTACCTTGATGTTAACTTCAACTCCAACTTTTTTTGCATCTTCTTTGAAAACAGTTAAGTATTTAACGAAGTCTGGCAAAGGCTCGAGAATAGTAAAACTAAATTTAACTTTCTCTCCTTTGATCGTTTTATCCAAAATCTGGTCACCGTCCGTATCTCTCCAGCCTTCATCAGCTAATAGCTCCGTTGCTTTTTTTGGATCAAAAGTAATAGGTTTTACATCTGGGTTGGCATATTCACTTTGCTTGTACCAAGGCCCCGTAGCCAATTCACTTTCTCCAAACAAAAACTTCTCATTCATGAATTCTCGATTCATCAAATGGGCCATGGCCATGCGAACCTTTTTCTCTGCAAAAAGTGGTTCTTTTAGATTGAATCCAAGAAATCCGTAGCCGCGTGCAGCCTGGGATTTATATTTTATTTTGTGAACAGATTTCCCAAATTTTGGGCCATTGGTTTTTTTATGAAAAACTTCCGCATTCATCCCAATAAAATCCAGCTCATTTTTTTCAAGCATAGTTACTTCAATTGTTTCATCCTTTACGGCCTTCATTATGATCTGATCAAAATTGTGGTAGTGCTTGAAAAATTCAATATTATTCCCCCACCAGTCGGGATTTCGCTTAAATGTTAATCCCTTATTTCGATCAAGACTTACAAATTTATAAGGCCCTGAGCCAATAATCGTTTTATTCAGTTTCTTTTCTTGTTCCTTGGTAGGATTTTCATAAATGTGCTTTGGTAAAATAGCTAAACCGATGGCGACATTAAAATTATTGTAATTAGGTTGCTTAGCAAAAAATTTAACTTTGTTAGGGGCAGTCACTTCGACTTTTTCTATGTCTTCGTAATATGGTTTTAAATGAGCTGTTCCATATTTATTTTGAGGATGTACGATAGCATCATAACTAAATTTTACGTCCTCTGCGACTAGAGGCTTTCCATCGTGCCATTTAACTCCTTCTCTAATGGTAAATTCAAATGTCTTACCATCCTTGGACACTTCCCAAGATGAAGCCAAAGCAGGTACCCATTCATAGGTATCAGGGTTTCTTACGCCCAAAGAATCTAGAGTATAGTCCTGCACAGTTTGATTATAGGCATCTGTACCCGTCAACGGGTGAAGTGTTGTTGGTATTGCGCCAAGATTGTATAGAAAAGTCCCACCCTTTTTTGCATTGGGACTTCCCAAATCTTGGGCTGAACCAACACCCAATTGAATTGTGAAAATTATCGCGGCAATAAGACTTATGCGTGACATAAAAAGACACTCCCTCATTATTTTTAAAACCCGATAAGTCTAATTGAATAGGGATGGATTTAATAGAACGTAGTTCTATTTTTTGTAATATAATCGAGGGTCGAGTGACCAGCGATCGGTCACCAAATTTTCATCTTCGATTTTATATTTCCTCATTTTCAAATCAATTTCATCAAGGCGCATTTGATTATCTTTAAAGTTCCTCAATGCAACGAGTCTATCCTCTTCAATTAGGGCCAATTCTTCCCGCCACTCGGCTTCCAATTTTTCCCTCAGCACCTTATATCTTTCGTTAACGGCGTTTATTTTTTCTGGGAAGTTATCCAGCTCCTTCTGATTGCGAGATACCTTGCCCTGCAGCGCAATCCTCTTTTTTAATAAAATATCAACCAGCTCTTTTCCCATATGCAGGTTATTCACTAAATCTTGAGAGTAAAACTCAAGAAACCTACCTGTAGTTATAGCGATTCCTCTCAAACAACTTCTATAATCTGGAATTTTTAACAACAAATAATCATTACTTTTACCAACCACATAGGAGCTACATCGGATCCCCGGATGATGAACATCCCAAAAAACTATTTTATCTTTTTTGTTTATATAGCGAACGTTATCAAAGGTAACTTTGACTCTTACCAATGAAGCTTCAGTATTTATTTTTGAAATTCTTCCTGTAAATAACCCCGCAGGATCATCGGCAGACCAAACAACCGTAGCCATAAAAGAGAGTAACAATAGGAGATATCTCATAACTCCATTATGCCTTATTGAGGAAAGAATGGAAGATGAAAAACTTACCTTAGCTTTTGTAAAATGATACTTGTGGTGAATTCTTTATTATGCAGGGGTTCCTCAAATTTCAAAACTTTCATATTTGGAAACATGTTTAATAGTTCCATTGGTCTTAAAAGATATTGTTTTGAATAATGTTGCTGACCAGGAACCTTTAATTGATTATCGGTATGAGCTTCATAAATTAAAATACCACCTGGCTTTAACCATTTGATCAATTTTTCATTGAGAGATCTCTCAACATAATAAAAGCAAATTATTGAATCGTAAGTATTTTCAGGTGTTTTGAAATCTGTCATTGAAGCTGTAATCGTTTCAATTCTCACACCAAATTCTTTAGCCAACGCTTTCGCTTTCCTTATCGCAACTGAACTTATATCAATTCCTGTAACCTTGTATCCCTTGCGTGCCAAAAAAACTGCATTCCTTCCTTCTCCCATTCCCATATCCAAAACTGAAGCACCCGTTGGAATATAATCATAATTTGAGGCCAAAAATTTAGCGGGGGTTTTCCCAAAAATATATTGGTTGTTAGAATACTTCGAATCCCACATGGTTTTTTCATCTTTATTAAGACGAACACCTGAAAGAATTTCATATTTATTTCTAGAGAAATCTTCTGCAATTACAGGAAAGGCCTGAGCCAAAATTAAAATTAAAAAATATTTCACCAAATCTAAATTCATAATTAAGGTTGATTATGATTCAGGTAGATCAAATTTAAAAGGCTGATCCTGAAAAGTTGAGGATGAACTACCACCGACAAATTCACTCTCTGTCTTTGTTTGATTCTGTGCATCTTCAACCCCGACGTGGCCCAACTCAGCATCAAGATAGAGCTTGCATAGATCATAATGAGCTTTTAGCTCTCTTAATGTTCTAGCAACTTTATCCTCAACGGTAGCCGGCATATCCTCAGTACAATTTAAATACCATTTAAGCGAGTCTACCTCTTTATAGAACTTATCAAGAGCTAAAATTAAATCCTCACCAAGACTTTTTAAATCGGAAATAGGAATTTCATAGAATCTTGATTTGAATACGTCTTTAAAATGTTCTCGCGTCCTCTTCATTGCAAAAATTTGCATATATTCGCGAAAATTATCTTTTAAGCGTGAATATAAACCTTCCGCATCAAGTTTAATTAAAATTATCAAACTGCGAATCTGTGGCTCTTCCATTTTATAATCTCTCTTTTAATTCCGGTAATTTTGCTCTTTTCCCACCTGGCCAATTTTCTGCATCCCTATTTTCACTATAGAAAAATACGGCAATCTTTTTTATTAGATCTTCCAAGTTTATGGGTAATTGAACATGCATATATCTATTTTTTTTAAGTAACTGTGAGGAATTTATTATTGGCGAAAAGGAAGTCACATCAATTAGCCGATGCTTACCCTTTACCAAGGACTGATCTAAATAATAGCGACGCCCAATTAAAAAGTTTTTATAATGTTGAAAGCTTGTGCATAGACTTAAAATAAAGGTTGGCTTTCCCCTTAATTCCAATCTTTGAAGCTCAGCTAGCGTAATTGGTAGTAAATCAATTCCATATCCTGATAATAGGCGTGAAATTTTGAAAAATACCCTGGGTAATTCCGAATTTAACTTCAAGAAAAATATATATTTCTCTTGTTGGTGTTCGCTTAATTCATTTTTTAATTCATTATCAGACATGAAAAGCTACCCCTCCAAATTAAGAAGTAGCTCAAATTATCTCGCATCGCATTATAAGTTTTAAGGTGGAATTACTTACCCCCAAAGGCCTTACTCTTTCCTTAAAAACCGCCTATAGCACTCAACAACATTAGGTAATCGCCTTTCCGAGCGAGCAAGGGCGCGCTCTAAATCCTTCAACTCGTCAATATCAGACCATTTAGATAGGATAATGGGGGTAATTCCCTCCCCTTCAATTATTTTGACTGTGGTTTCAAAAACCTTTTCTCCACTTAAAAACAAGTTTTGGTCAAAGCACGCGGTCAAATTGGTTGGAACGCCAATGTAATAATAACCACCATCAATGTCAGGACCAATAACAGGCTTCTCCATCCCCTCATTTAAAATTTCCCAGGGAAAATCTGGCACATCAGAACCAGTAAAATGAACAAAGGAGTCCTTGCCGAACTCCGCTTCTAACTCTTCTGTAATTCTTTTCAATCTATCAAAAAAAGATGTTTCAGGTTGTGGGCGAATAGTGAAATTTAATTTTTGATGTTTTTGAACAAGATTTTGAAAATAGGAAAAAGAATTTTCTGTTGCTGGAGTTATATACAAGAATATTTGATTTATAAACTTTGGAATCTCATTTTCTAAATTAAATAAAATATCACTTAGAAATGCTTCAGAAAATTTTTGCGCATTTTCACTGCCGATATCTTTCGCCAGCCTTGTCTTAGAAAAATTTAAAAGTGGTTGCTTTGCAACTATTACTAGCAATTGTTTCATTTAAATCATTCTAACAGTAATCAAAAAAAAGGGAGGCTATAAAAGCCTCCCTTCTGGAATTAGTCATTGTTCGACTTGAATTACATCATGCCGCCCATGCCGCCCATTCCACCCATGCCACCTGGAGCACCATGAGCATGTGCATCTTCCTTCTTAGGAAGTTCAGCAATCATGGTTTCAGTTGTAAGCATTAGGCCAGCAATTGAAGCTGCATTTTGAAGGGCTGAACGAACAACTTTAGTTGGGTCGATAATACCAGCATCAACCAAGTCTTCGTATTTTCCTTCACGAGCATTGTAACCCCAAGAAGCACTCTTCTTAGATTTTACTTCATTAACAACAACAGAACCTTCTAGGCCTGCGTTCAATGAAATTTGACGAAGTGGCTCTTGGCAAGCACGCCAAATAATTTTAGCACCAAAATCTTGCTCTTCATTTTCAGTTTTTAAACCATCAAGGGCACGAGAAGCGTGAAGAAGAGCTGATCCACCACCAGCAACAATACCTTCTTCAACAGCAGCGCGAGTTGCATTCAATGCATCCTCAACACGGTCTTTTTTCTCTTTCATTTCTGTTTCAGTTGGAGCACCAACTTGAATAACTGCTACACCACCAGCAAGTTTAGCAAGTCTTTCTTGCAACTTTTCACGGTCATAGTCAGAAGTTGTTTCTTCAATTTGTGCTTTAAGTTGACCAACACGAGCTTGAACTTCTTTCTTTGTACCGCTTCCATCAACAATAGTTGTATTTTCTTTGTCGATAGTTACTTTTTTGGCACTTCCAAGATGATCAAGATGTGCAGCTTCTAAAGTCATTCCCAATTCTTCAGAGATAACTTGGCCACCAGTCAAAATGGCAATGTCTTTCAACATATCTTTTCTGCGATCACCAAAGCCTGGGGCTTTAACAGCAGCAACCTGAAGGCTACCACGGAGTTTGTTCACAACTAGAGTTGTTAAAGCTTCACCTTCAACATCTTCAGCAATGATCAAAAGTGGACGGCCTGTTTGTACAACTTTTTCCAACAGAGGAAGAAGTTCTCTCATGTTAGATAGTTTTTTCTCAGTAATAAGAATCCATGGATTATCGAAATTTACTTCCATCTTTTCTGGGCTAGTTACGAAATATGGAGAAAGATAACCGCGGTCAAATTGCATACCTTCAACAACATTTAGGTTTGTTTCAGCAGTCTTTGACTCTTCAATTGTAATAACACCACTTGTTCCTACTTTTTCCATTGCTTGTGCAATCCACTCTCCGATTTTCTTATCGTTGTTAGCAGAAACTGTTCCGACTTGAGCAATCTCTTCAGTAGTTTTTACTTTTTTAGTTTGTTTCTTAAGTTCAGAAACTACTTTTTCAACAGCTGTATCGATTCCACGCTTAAGTTCCATTGGATTATGTCCAGCAGTTACGAACTTAACACCTTCGCGGTAGATAGCTTGAGCTAGTACAGTAGCTGTAGTTGTACCGTCACCAGCGTCATCGTTAGTTTTTTGGGCTACTTCTTTCACCATTTGTGCGCCCATGTTTTCAAAGTTATTTTCTAATTCAATTTCTTTAGCAACAGACACACCGTCTTTTGTAACGTGTGGAGCGCCGAAAGATTTTTGAATAACAACATTACGTCCTTTAGGACCTAGTGTTACTTTTACTGCGTTAGCTAGAGCGTTCACACCACTTAAAATTAGACTGCGAGCGTCTTCTGAATACTTTAGTTCCTTAGCCATGATTAATCTCCTTAATATGGTTTTTTTAGTAATTAAAAATTTCTATAAATTATTGAAGCACACCTAGAATGTCGTCTTCTCTCATAATCAAATAATCTTTCCCACCTACTTTTACCTCGGTTCCAGAATATTTTCCAAAAAGGATTTTATCGCCTTTTTTTACTTCCAATTTTCTATAGGTACCGTCTTCTAACGGACGCCCTGGACCAGTCGTAACAACCTTGCCTTGAGCTGGCTTCTCTTTGTTGTTATCTGGAATAATAATTCCACCTGGTGTTTTGGTTTCTTCATCTAATCTTTCAACCAAAACGCGATCTTGCAATGGTCTAACTTCCATAAAAAATTCCTCCTAATAAAAGGTTTTGTTTAGTAATTGGCATTAAAAATGCGTCCCAAAATCTAATATTGGTCTTGTGTGTGTCAAGGGCAGGCATGCAAATATTTATGACTTAGGATGCATGTTTTCGAAATTAGTTGGACATTTATCTTAAAAATTAAACAGTTGCATCAAAAAGCTAAGGAGTATAACCTAGCCGCTGGGAGGCCAGTTTTGGGGCCAAAAAAAGACTTTTTAGAATTTCCGCTATTAAGAAAGCTGCTTAGCACAGAGCAAAGCGAAGAACGAACATATTTCGCACTGACTCTAGCGACTGGATTCTGCTCTGCGTTCATTGCCGTCGGCATGGATAAAAGCGTTAGGTTCTTAACTCACTATTTTGGAACAAGCTCAACCTTCACCTTGAAGGCCTTAATTTTTGGACTTGTAGCTACATTTATCTCTGGCTGGATTACGACTCGAAAATTTCCTGGAACTTCAGGCTCAGGTATTCCTGGAGTAAGAATGGCGCTTGCTGTCTTTAATGGCAAACTCCCGTTTCTAGACACCATCGCAAAATTTTTTGTAACCATACTTTCTTTATCCGCTGGATTTTCATTAGGAAGGGAAGGCCCTACCGTTGCAGTTTGCTCTGCTCTAGGGAGCAACGTTGGCCAATTTTTCCAGATGAGTAAAAAAAGAATAAAGTCATTATTGGCGATCGGTTCCGCTTCGGGAATGGCGGCGGCATTCAATACGCCCATCGCTGCTGTTGTTTTTACTCTAGAAGAAATTGTCGGCGATTTAAATGCAAGAATGCTGGGATCAATTGTTATTGCTTCTGTCGTTGCTGCGATTACGGCTCAAGCCATTCAAGGTGGAACAAATTCATTCGAAAGCATGAATTATGCCTTTCGAAATTATAAGGAAATATTTTTCTTTATTGCTGTTGGAATATCATCATCATTATCAGGTGTTCTATGGGTAAAAATTGTACTTTTTTATAGGAAATTTAGCCTCAACTTTCTGAAAGGTCATAAACTGGGCCTTATAATGGTTACCTTTCTCCTAATGGCAGGCCTTTCCTTTATTGAGCCAAAAGCCCTTGGCATGGGCCACTCTTCAATTGAAGAACTTGTTTTCTCCCTTATTTATGACTGGAGAATCCTATTATCGCTTTTTGTCTTTAAATTCATTGCCAGTATTCTTTGCTACGGCTCAGGCATCAGTGGCGGATTATTTATGCCCGTATTGTTGTTGGGGGCCTCACTAGGTGGTTTACTTGGATCACTTTCAACTCTCCATTTTGGCGATGCAGCTCCTGCCATGGGTGCGATGGCAATTATAGGCATGGGAAGTTTTTTTGCTGCAGTTACGCGCTCACCATTCACCTCCATCCTCATGGTATTTGAACTAACTAGAGATTATGACATTATCATTCCATTAATGATTTCAAATATTTTATCTTTTGGATTGGCATCTGCTCTTCAGAAAGGCTCTATTTATGAGAACGTAGCTGAACAAGACGGTGCCCATCTTCCAACAAAAGAAGATAATGAAGTTTTGGAAAGCTTAACTGTAGAAGAGGCGATGATCAAAGAGCCAATCACACTGAGTGCAAATATTTCAATCAAAGATGCCCTCCAAAAAGTTCGCTCTTCAAATATCTCTGGATTTCCAGTTTTGAAAGAAGGAAATCTAATTGGAATCGCATCCAGTAGCGACATAGGATCTGCTTTTGCAAAAAGAAAGAAAGGTATGAATACCATTGAAGATATATGCACTAAAAATGTTATTAAAATTTATCCTGACCAGTCTTTATTAGTCGCGTTTCATAAATTACAACAATATCAAATTAGTCGACTGCCAGTAGTGAGCAGGTTAAATGACAAGAAACTTGTTGGAATAATTACGGCAGAAGATATTGTAAATAAATTTGGCTATCAACTTCATGATAAGTCCGCACTTAAAAACAAGGAACGTTCATTACCCAATGAAGATGATAAATTAGATCCAGAGAATAACTCTTAATCAATTTCAAGCCAGTTTTTCCCCGTGCCTACATCAACAATTAAAGGGACCTCCATTTTCACCACTCCCTCCATTTTCTCTTTGACTAATTTTTTCATTAGCTCAACTTCTTTGGAAGGAACTTCAAAGATAAGTTCGTCGTGAACTTGCAAAAGCATTTTTGATTTTAGTTTTTGTGCTTCAATTTCTTGGTCAATTTGGATCATCGCAATTTTAATGATATCAGCTGCTGTGCCTTGTATTGGACTATTAATTGCGACCCGTTCTGCCTGAGATTTAATCATTCTATTGGTTGATTTTATATCGGGTAAAAATCTTTTTCTTCCATGAAGAGTTTTACTATAGCCATGAATTTCTGCAAATTCTTTGAGACTATCCAAGTAAGATTTAACCGATCCAAATCTAGTAAAATATTTGGTAATATATTCTTTCGCATCATTTCTTGATATTTTTAGCGCTGCTGCCAACCCAAAAGAAGACTGGCCATACATAAGTCCAAAATTCACTGCCTTTGCCAAACTTCTATCACTTTTTGTTACTTTAGCAATATCTATGCCTAGGACTTCTGAAGCTGTCTGAGCATGAATGTCTAATCCATCCCTAAAAGCTTTCAACATTGTAGGATCTTTGGAAAAGTGGGCCAAAATTCTAAGCTCCACTTGGCTATAGTCAGCAGAAAGTAAGACATGATCCTCTCCGGCGACAAAAGCTTTACGAATTTGTCTTCCTGCCTCTGTACGTATAGGTATGTTTTGAAGATTTGGATTTAAGCTTGAGAGTCTTCCAGTCGCCGCAGTATGAAGACTAAACGTCGTGTGTAATCTCTTGGTCCTCTCACTTATTAACCTTGGCAATACCGATACATAAGTGGATACTAATTTATCTAGCTCACGGTATTTTAGAATCTTAGCAGGAATAACACTCGTACCAAGAGCATCTAATTCTTCCAAAACTTCAGAATCAGTTGAATAACCCGTTTTTGTTTTTTTAATGACCGGTAATTTTAGTTGCTCAAAAAGTAAATGTCCCACTTGTTTAGGGGAATTTAAATTCACCGTTGCGTTTGCTTCTTTAAAAATATCTTTCTCAATTTCATCAAGTTCGCCGGTAAATTTCTTTTCCAGCTCTTTTAAATAATCGCCATCAACCGAAATGCCAATGTTTTCCATTTTGGCCAAGATTGAAATCAAGGGGAAATCAATATCTTTATAAACCTGAAGCAATTCATGCCTCAATAGGTCTTGATGAAAACTCGTGGACAATCTATCACTATCCTCAGCAAAGTTCCCTGGCAAAGCATTGATCATTTTCAAGTTTAAAAAATAAAAATCATCTTTTTTTGGCCATTCAACATCTAAATTACGCTTCATAAGAGATTCAAGCACATGACTTTCATCTGGCAAGAGAAGGTAATGCAACTGTATTAAATCATAAATACAGCATTTGACCCGAATATTTTTCCTATGAGCATATGAAAAAATTCTTTTCGCGAAAGGCGTATTTACATCTAAAAATTCATTCTCCAATATCGATTCAAAAAATGTATGAACAACTGCCTCGTCTTCACAGTACCATGTAAGATCAAGACTATTCGAATAGACTGAAAGTGCTTTTAGTTCTCTATTAATAATATCACTACTATCAAATATAGGTACAAATCCTAGCGTTTTTGATTTTTGAATTTCTAAAATTTGCTCTGCTAGATTCTCACCTGATATAAGGACAACCTTCTTTGCAGTTAATGACTTTTTAGATTCAAAATTGGCAACTTTCTCAACATTTTTTTGAGATTCAAAACTTAAATTTTTTAATTTAGTCAGTGCCGAATTAAAGCCATATTTTCTAAAAAAATCTAATAAATTCTCATCAATATTAAAATTATAAAGTGTTTCTTCAGGAGAATGGCCGAGCTTAGCACTCACTTCAATTGCCACCAGCTTTCTTGATAAGGCTAGTTCCTCAACACTTTGCAGGAGGGAATTTTTTAATTTATTAGATGAAATATTTTCAATCTCTGAGAGTGCTTTATCCAACGTTCCATATTCATTTAAAAGGCCTGCAGCACCCTTTGGCCCAATACCTCTAACACCTGGTATATTGTCCGAACTGTCGCCCACAAGTGACAGATAGTCCGCAATTTGCTCTGGCCAAACCCCCATCTTTTCTTTGACTTCTTCACGTGTAAAAAGTTTTTCTTTCATTGTATCAAGTTGAGTTACCTTGCCCCCTACAAACTGCATAAGATCTTTATCACTTGAAACAATAACTATTTCATCAAAATAATTACGCCATTGCACAACCGCTGATCCGATTAAATCATCGGCTTCCAAGGACTCTAATCCAAACATCGGTATATGAAGTCTATTAATTAATTCAAAAATTATTTCAAATTGGGGCTTTAATTCATCTGGTGGCTCCTGCCGATTTGCTTTATATTCCTCATAAAGTTTATGTCTAAAAGTCTTCGCCTTAGTGTCTTGGGCAACAAATATATGAGTCGGTTTATATTCTGTGATTAGTTTATAAATCATATTCCACACGCCATGTACTGCATTAACTGGAATGCCTTCAGGCGAGGTCAAAGGTCGAATTGCGTAAAAAGCCCTGAATATAAAACTGCTTATATCTATAATGAAAAGTTTTTTCACTGGAAGCCTCTCAATTAAATGGCTCCCAACTTTAGTGGCGAAAATAAGATGTTTCAATAAATTTTAAAAATTAAATTTCTGAAGAGCTAAATCGATTGTTTTGATTGATTGAACCAACTTGATTTTTTTTCCTTCACACTTAGTTTTTGGGCATCATTGGCCATCACACTTGTGTCAGCCATAACATCACCAAGTCGATGACCTGAATCCAATTTATAAATTAGATAAACTTCCAAAATGGCCAACGGTGTTCCAATCACAAATGCAATGATCCACCCCCAAAACGGAATAAGGGCGAAAGCAAGAGGTATAAGGATAGGCAAATTTCTTATGAAGGATTGTTTTGGAAGACAAGGAGAACCATCTTTAAGAGAGATTACTTTAAACCCAATAATTTTTTTACCGACTGACTGCCCACCCTGCAACGAGTCACATATTGCCAAGTAAAAAAACGCTATAAGAATTCCTAGCGGGAAAAACAGAATAGAAAGCAGCAAAACTATAAATAAATCGATAAATTTCGCCATTAGCCGAGAAAGCCTAGCAATTTTAATCGCATTTCCAATTAGATATTTACGATCGACCATGTGACCTGAACTTTATACCCTTTAATTCACTTTAAAAAACGATAATTTAAGTCTAACCTAGAGACCAACAGAATCCCTATGGGGTGGCAAAAATTGCAGTTATCCTGAGTACTTTAGTTTCATTTTTTGGCCATTCCTGTACATGGAAGCTTAAATATAATAAAACAGAAAATGACCTCTTAAGGTCCCAGTTTAAAGAATTTAAGGAGTTCTTATGGCCCAAGTATCAAAAGTAGATCAATCAAACTTTCAAGACCTAGTTATAAATTCAAAGGTTCCGGTTCTTGTGGATTTTTGGGCAGAATGGTGCGGACCTTGTCGCGCGCTTGCTCCAGTACTTGATGAAGTCGCAAAAGAAGTTGGTCCGAAAGCCAATATTGTTAAGCTAAACGTTGATGAAAATGGCGATATAGCCACACAATTCGGAATTCGCGGAATTCCAACAATGATTTTCTTCAAAAATGGCAAAGCGATAAAAACTTTGGTGGGCGTTCAACCAAAGGAAGAAATTAAAAAGTCCCTTGAAGAACTTGCTTAATACAAACGGATTTTTAATTGAATAAAACTACTGAGATCATCCGACAAAGCTTGATTGAAGCCCAAGAGGTATTAAAAGAGTTTTTGTCGGACTCTAAAAACATTGAACAGATGGAAAAGGCTGCAGAGCTGATATCTACATCCATCAACCAAGGTGGAGGTGTTTTTAGTTGTGGTAATGGTGGCTCAATGTGCGACGCAATGCACTTTGCGGAAGAGCTTACTGGAAGATTTCGATCCAACAGAAAACCACTAAAGGCCATGGCCATATCTGACCCATCCCATTTCACTTGTGTTGCCAACGATTATGGTCCCGATTTTATTTTCTCCAAATATTTAGAAGCTTGGGGAAAATCTGGAGATGTTCTTCTGGCAATCTCCACTTCTGGAAATTCCGCTAACATTATTGCCGCCGTCAAAGAAGCCAAATCAAAGGGAATGAAAGTGATTGGTTTACTTGGTAAAGATGGAGGTAAATTGAAGGAATTAGTAGATGTTCCAGTTATTGTCGTTGGGAAAAAATGGAGTGATCGAATCCAAGAAGTTCACATTAAAATAATTCACATACTAATCGAATGCCTTGAAGCTAAAATTTCATAAGAAATATAAATAATCCACCAACAAAGTTAATTTCCAAGATTTTCTGACTAACTTACTCTTGTAAAAAATTCCCCCACGTAAATTCTTTACCTTGGCGTCAAAAAATAATTTAGAATAGGTAATAACAAACTTATTCTAGGGATGTGTCATGATTGCCGAATGGTTTAATTTTGCTCTTAATTTCATGGTCGAAGGCGGAATTTTTATGTGGATCATCCTCGCCATATGGCTTGGTGGATTGGCCATTTGTTTTGAGAGATTTTCAAAACTTTTTTTTAGATTCGATGTTGATGGAGCGTCCTTCATGAACGAAATTCAACGTCACATACTTTCAAATGACTTACAGGGAGCTATTCGAATCTGCAGTGGAACGGATGCCCTGCTCCCTCGAGTGCTAAAAGGTGGCCTGAAAAGGGCAAACCAAAATCCAGAACAAATTCAAAATGCCATTGATTCTGTTGCACTAGAAGTGATTCCGAAAATCGAAAAAAAAATGAACTTTTTGGCCCTCGCTGCAAATATTTCTACGCTGTTTGGATTATTAGGAACAATTCAAGGCCTAATCCAAGCTTTTGCTGCAGTCTCTGTAGCGGACCCAGCTCAGAAAGGTGAATTACTTGCCAAAGGTCTTGCCGTGGCAATGAATACCACATTCCTAGGTCTCCTATCCGCAATTTCAATTATGATTGTTCAAGGCTTTTTAGCTTCAAAGGCAGATAAAATCATCAACGAGATTGATGAATATTCGGTCAAATTGATGGACCTTTTAACTGCAAAAAAAGAGACAAATAGTAATGTTTAAAAGGCCAAGCCGAAGAATAAAATCAAGGCGTGAAGATTTAAAATTAGATTTAACATCTGTCATGGATGGAATCTTCACCCTTGTATTTTTTCTTTTGATGTATGCTAGTTTTATTAAAATGTTTGAAATCTCAAATGATGTACCCATTATTTCAAACAAAGAACCACCAGATACAAAAATAAAGCCCCTCGCTCTAACTATCCGTGTGGTAGATGATGCCGTAGAAGTAGCGACTGGCCTTCCGTCAACCGTCGTTAGCGTAATTAGAAATTTACCTGAGGGCGAAATTGATTTTGAAAAACTTCACGAGTTTCTTGTTCAATTAAAATCTAAATATCCCCACGAAAATCTTGCAATCATTGAGCCAAATGGGGATCTTGATTATGAAAACCTTGTAAAACTAATGGACACCGCGCAGGAATTGAGAAAAACAGATCTAGAAATATTTGTCAAAGACAACAAGGGAAATCAGGTCCGTGCAGAAAAATTATTTTCGGAAATAATAATTGGAAATATTCAAAGCTAGGATTTATTGAATGCCATCAAAGAAGTCAATTCGTAATAGAGGAATGAAAACCAAGGTGAAGACGATTCACCTCGAAATGACTTCACTATTAGATATCATTACAATTCTTTTAGCATTTTTATTACAGTCTTATAATAATTCAGGTGTCATTATTGATGTACCAAAAGGCATTGAAATTCCTAAATCTTCTTCAAAGGAATTAAATAATTTTGGTGTTCAGGTTCAAGTATCTCCAACAACAATCTGGGTTGATCAAAAAGTTATCTATGATATTAACAATACAGCCAATGTTAATATTTATGATCAAGATCGCTTAAGAATTATTCCCCTCTACAATGAGCTTGTACAAAAGAAAATGTACTCAGAGCAAATTAGAAAAGCCACACCAGCGGGTGTGGAATTTAGCGGCGTAGTAAACCTAATTATGGATAAGTCTTTAAAGTTTAATTACATTAAAAAAGTTCTCCACACCCTAGCTGAAGCTGGATACAAAAAGTACAAATTTGTTGTAATGAGTGATCAGTATTAGAAAGTAATCAAAGAAAAAAACATCACACAGAAAGCAACGCCACAGTATATTATTTTTATCTTCTTAAATTTGTGCTCCCTCAAGGTTACGGTAAGGAGTGCAAATGACCAAAACATCATCCCTAAAGTAAAAAGTTGTCTCTGAACTTTTTCTGCAATTTCGAGAACACCAAATAACCAAGGCAAAAAGCAGATAAGAGCAAAAAGGAAATTCATACGATTCTTTAGCACATGCTCTCTTACATTGGTGAAATCTATTACCTTAGAATTTAGTCTTTCCGAGTTCTGGTATTTATCTCTTGTATAAATTCGCCTCAAAATTTGTCCCTGTTGATTGGTATACAGAAAAGATGACGGAGTCAGACCACCTTCAACGACATAGGCCCTAATTACATCCAATTTTCCAGTATTATGAGATGTACTGTAAATCTTTCGGTAAGTGCGAAGGACTTGATGGATGAGGTCATTTAAAAGTAGAAAAAGAACGACAACAACGTAAATATCCTCTACGCCTAAGGTTCCATCCAAAAGTTCCACAATCGGTAAGAAGAGATATAGTACTAGTAAAATTAATTTTACTGGCCCAATAACTCTCAACAACTTAATCAAGCTCATAAAATTCCATTGTAATGCTTGAGTCAAAATCTATGCAATTCTTTGAATCTATATACAAAAAAAACAATGAGTTATAAATCGTTTTTCAAAAGTGCCAACAAATTAAGGCACTTTTTAAAATGACAAAAAATTATCTTGTTTTTGCATAAAAATTCATAGGTTGATCAACTTCAATTCTGCCGCCGCCTGCTGGAGCGGGAAACCCAATTCCAAGCAGTACATTTCTAACGCAATCCCTTACCTCTCCAGGCAGCTGACCACTTGCTGCGACTGCATCGGCTCGAGTAACGTGCCCGCTTGCACCTATGATGAAATTTAATTTAACAATTCCACTATACTCTTCTTGAGTTCTATCAAGAATTTTTTGATAGCAGTATCTGAATTGAGGCAAATGCTCCATCAAAATTTTTCTAATAATATCCGGGTCCATACCTCCTAATACTACCGTCTTATAAGGCATTCCCGCTTCAATAAAAGAAGTCTTGGCTGAAACAACTCCACCCAATCCTTTGGTACTATCTAACTTTCCTTTAACCATGCCAGAAATCGCACCAGATTGCCCCTCTACCTTCGCAGTTTTAAGAGTCGCACCACCACCGGCACCTGAGATAATCGAAAGTGTACTTGGATCAGACGATGAGCCTCCACCAACATTTTTTGCATTAACATTGGAAACATCGCCACTCTTTGCAAGCAATGTATTAAGGGATGATGATAGTTGACTGGCCCCTTGATAGGTATCTACATGCCCATCAGTTTTTAACCCACCAGTAGAAGCAGCTTTATTAACAAGAACGCTACTCCCCGACTTTTTAGGCGCATCTGACTTTGTAACGGTATTTGACTTGCGATCAAAATCAGTTCTGTTAGGAGTTGCCTTTTTAACTTCACCCTTTTTCTTTTCTGTTTTTAATCCCGCGGTTTTTTGAACTACAGGTTTAATTTCTTTCTTTACAATTTTATCGTTCTCTTGCTTTTCTACTTTCTCTTTAGGATTCTTATCTATTTCTTTTACTTTGGTAGGTTCTTTTTCAACAACCTTCAGAAGTGATTCAGGGGCAATCGTAAGCTTTTTGTATAGAATCCTGGCAACTCTTTCAGGCTCTTTTTCAAACTTATTTTCAATTTTTTCTTTGTCGTAAAAAGTCCCAGTCATCAATAAAATGAAAAGGAAAAATAATAACATAAGAAGAAGGTACTTATTTAAATCCTTATCAGATTGAAACAAAGGTGCTCTTTTAACCTTAGGTGGGCGCTCGCCGATCATAACAAACATTTGCAAATCGTTAAGAGTGAGACAAGCCAAATCACCATTCTGAAGCGAAAAACTTGATCCAGGCTTAATAACTTGATATTGGCCCTTCGACAATTTTGTTACCTTAAATCCTGGCAATGGATTTACATTGGCTGCTCCATTTTCAAAGCTTACCAAGCAATGCTTTTCCTTTTTTCCCAAGTAAGGATATTCCATCTGGTAATAACCATTACCATTCCCGGCGAGATAAATATCTTTTCCGTCCAAATCTCTGTAATGAACTTCCAATACCACATTTTTTAGGAGGGTCAGTACCTCGACTGATTCCTTGTCCTTTTTCCAACTAAAGATAGGACGTATTTGACCATCTTCAAAAATATACTTACTGAAATCGGCTTGTTTTAATTTTCTTAGTGGGTGACTTGATTCATATATTTCATGTCCCTCAGCTTTCTTATTACTTGTAGGTAAGAGTGGAATCTCATCAATATTTATTTCAGAGGAACTTACAATTTGCTTAGGATTTGATTTTGAAACCTTAATTTCAACATCAGAAAGTTTAATGATGTCACCTTCACGAAGTGTCGCATAAACAACTTTTTCGCCATTAACAAATGTCCCATTTAGAGAGTTCATGTCATATATTTTTAAGCCACCACTTTCTTGCTCGACGACGGCATGGATTCCAGATACGCTAGGGGACCCAATTACATAATCACAGCGATCACTACTACCAAGCAAAAGTCTTGTTTTGCTAACTTGAAACGTATTAGTCTGATTTTTTTGCTTAACTACCAATCCAAAACTCTGATTCTCTGACATAGTCATTCCTTCATCAACGGCAATTTATAATGCCATTTCAACAGACTTCCTAATTTCTGGGTTAAAGTTCTTTCTATAAGGTAACTTGTTTTTAAAAGCCTTTTGATCTCGTGTAATTACACTTAAATCTCCGGGTATACCTTTGTCTCCTTCAACACCAATTTCACTAAAATCAAACTTTTCGTAGTCCTTATACCTATAAATTATTTTTTCTGCGTTATCTCGTTTTTCAGCGAAAGCATTTGATACCAACATTAATAAAATGCAAGAAGCTAATAATCTCATAAAGAGAACTCCCTACGAATAGCTTGATACAATCCAACATCGTATTGACCACTAAAGGAACCAATATCATTTATAATTTCAGCAGCCTTCTCCTTCTGATTATTCAACGCTAAGGCATAGGCAAATAAGAGCGCATGAGACGAAGGTATCTTGTGTGTCGAATTTGCCTTTTCAAAATAACTAATTGCCTCATCAAATTTGCCTAACATAAGGTTCGCATTGGCCAAGGCAATCATAATCTCTACGTTTGAAGAATCTGTCTTTACCAATTTCCCAAGCATTGGGAGTGCTAGTTTAGGTAAATGATATTTCAAATATAATTGCGAAATATTGAAAGCCGGGACGGAAGCCAATGGTTGAGCTTTTAAAGCAGATTCATATGCAGAAAGAGCGGATTGATGAAGGCCCTTTAATTCTTGAATCACCCCAATATTATTCAGTGCGGGAGCATAATTTAAATTAAGCGATCTAGACTTGTTATAATAAAGTAGGGCCAGTCGTGTTTTTCCTTTTAGGAAATAACAATTCCCTAGCGCTAAAAAAAATGCTGGATTTTTTTGGTTGTTTCTAGCCTGATTGTTTAGATTACTAATTCCTTCATCCAGATTTTTGTCATAGCAATTTTCTAAACCCTGAGAAATCGGACTGCTAATAAGTGGCTTTACAGAAGAAGTATTGGCCTTCAAAGAGTCAATACTTTCATCAACAATAGATGAGCTCTTTTCCTCCGAATCTTCTGCAATGTTGTAATAGTCTGTATTTTCTTCATATTTTACTTGCGGAGGTTTTTTAAAGTCCTCATTCCCTATCCCTTCAAATTCCTTCTCTATATCCTCTTCAAACTCATTCGAAGCAGATGAATTATTTGATTTGCTGTTGGAGGAACATGCACCCATTAAAACAACAAAGATTAGTGGAAAACATTTAATAAAATTCATTTCCCACTCCTATCCATCAACATGGGGCGGCGAATAGAGGTATAACTAAATTTAATCGGTGCAACTTGCTTGGTTGTAAAATCATAATTAAAATTAGAAAGAATTTTATTTGTCATTATATTCTTTTCAGCATCCTGATTAATCGAAGACGCCTTTGACTTCAATTGTCCATCAAGCTTAGCCATATTCTCCTTAAAGCTTTTGACATAGGCTTCATCCTTTCCTGATGGATTAAAATCAAAAAGCATTTGCCCAAGTCCTGAGTAAGTTTCGCTAAGAATTTTAAAAGTCTTAACGATTCCTCTTGCTGAGCCCATTTTAATAATTTCATCTGCCTTTTTATTTAATTGCTCTAACGCCTTGAATTTTTCCTTTACTAAATTATTAAATCTTTCTTCCGGGAACGCTAAATCACGCCTTAATATCTGACTGGATAGCCTTTCTAGGTTTACCATTTCAAATCTTACATAAACATCTAGCACTTCAACGGGCAGATTTTTTGTATTTTTTCCACCAAGTAAATTAGGTATCATTTGCATAAACTTTCTTGCTTGGTCTATGTCCTCATTTTCTCTCAGCTTGTCAGCATACTTTTCAAGCAATAACGCAAACTTTGGTTCAACCGTTCCCTCACCAAAGACTTGCTCAAAATGAACTCTCACAGAGTTGTATTTTTCTTCATTTATTAATTCATCAATTAGCTCATATTTGGCAAAGTTTAATATTTCCTTACTAATTGAACATCTCCTTCCAAAGTTAATTAGATCTTGAGTTTTCTCTAAATCATCAGAAGACAATTTTAGTACAATTAGATTTTTAAAAAGGGGATCTTTTTGAGAAGTTGTTAAGTTGCAGAGCTTGGCAAAAAGCAAGCTTCCTAGCTCACTTGAATAATTAGGGTATCCTAAGTCAAATAATGTCTCTGTCATTTTGAACAAAGATGTTTCGAACTTTTTTATATCTTCTGACTCCATCATCTCGATAGAGCTTTTTCCCCATTTATAGATATACTCTGGCCTTCCAAGTTCTGTGTATAGAACCGCAATATTGTAAGCTGAAATTTTTCTAGACTCTTGTCGCTTCTCTGGGTTTTTATAAATTGAGAAATAATACTTAAGCGCCTTTATTTTATCACCGCTTGAATGGGCCCTTTCAGCCTTCTCAAAATCTACCGCAGTTAAATCCATTTTTAATCTGTTTCTAACTTCATCGCTTACAAATAATTCTTTTTTCTTAATCCTGTTGAAAACTCTTTCAAAATTCGAGTAGTCCTTATTCTTACGATGATAATCGATTAAATTTGCAACCATTGCTTCTTGTAATGTGCGGTCAGAGGGATAACTCTTTTTAAAACTATCAATTACCGACTCCGCCTCTGCTGGCATTTTTCGATTCAAATATTCAAGAAACAGACGCTGATAGACCATTTTGGTGTCTTCTGATCTTGGATTCTGATTTATTTGCGCCTTGTACGCTGAAATTAAATATTTATCCGAAATGCTCTTTGGTATATTCCCTTTGGCCATTAACGCCATCAATCCTTTCTGTGCCAATTGAAGATTTTTATCATTCCCTTTTTCTCGTGAAGAAAGAATACTTTTTTCATAAAAAGAAGCGGATTGTTCAATTTCGTCAATTGAAGCTGCTGTTTCAGCCGCATTCAAATGGTATTTGTCAGAGTCAGCTGGGTTAAATGTAGATAGTCCTTCAAAATATTTAATAGTCAAAGTACCTTTGTCTTTTTTTCTTTTACCTACTTTTTCATCATAGGTTGATCTTTGCAGCAATGCGGCTTGTCTCTCACCTTGATATTTAATTATTTCATACTGATCTTTTTGAAATTGATAATTCGGTTTCAGATTCACCATTTTCTTGAATGCTTGATAATGACTCGATGGACTTGAGTACTTTTCTGTTATTTCCAAAATTAATGTATTTATCTCTGCAATTTGGGATGGGTCTGAAGCTGTTTTCTCCGCCTCTTTTAACGTATCAAGAGCAATTGCATATTTACTTTGATCAATTAGATGACGGGCCGCTGATATTAAACTTTTTGTTGACTCTTCACCACTTCGCTTGAAAAAGGTAATTGCATCATCAACTTTTCCACTTTCAACATAGAACATTGCCAAATCTCTTTTGGCTTCTCGGCTCATGTCAAAAAACTCGCCCTTCGAACTATAGTTTAATATTTTTTGCATGGTTGAAATTGCTTGTGACTTCCGGCCAGATCTAAAATAACACCAAGCTAGATTATATGCGTCCTTTGTCCACCACTTTCCTTTCTCCTCTGCCAGTGCATCCTCATAATATTTGATCGCGGAGCTATAATTCTTTTCATTATAGTGTTGCTCAGCGAGAGCAAGTTTAGTTTTTTTGTTTAATTCAGAATTACTCTTTGAATATTTTAAAGCATGCTCAAAATATTTTTTTGCCCTTTCCGGCTGCTGGAATTCCTTGGCATTGTAGGCAAGGATATACAGAACTGCAGACTTTTCAGGATAATTGGGAAATTTTTTTAATAACAACTTGCTCGCCTTTTGCGCCTTAACATAGTAGTTACTTGAATTTCTAAAAAATTCTTTCCTGTTAATTTTAGATCTTTCTTCAGTTGGAAGAGCTAAAAATTTCTGGCTTTCAATTTCTTTAATGATTCTTGCCTTTTCTAAATATAGCTCTGCCAATCTCAAAAGCAGGTTTGGATTTTTAATTGATACTTGTTTATTTAGCCTAATAATTTCTTCCAATTCTTCATTAACAAGACTTAGCAATTGTTCACGCCTATTGTCCTGGGCATTTGATAGCTGAACAACGCTAAAGAGGAAGATAACTAAAAATAGAATTTTAATTTTTTGCAACTGCATTTCCACACTCCGATTTCAAGGCAAACACATAATCACCTAGCTCATCGGCCCAAAATTCACCGTTAAATGTCCAAAAATATTGCTTGTCTGTTCGTTCGAGATTTTTTAAATCTCCGCGAGATCTATTAGATGAATCACCATAAATTTGATTTCTTATGTTGTTAAAGACTTCCAACTTGATATAAGACATTCCTTCAAATGCTTTCTCAAGCTGTCTTGAGTGGTATACCAGCCTTTTTTTAACATGCATTCCTATCATTGTTTTTTGTATTATCAACGATTCTTTAAGACCCCTTGCGGATGAAATTTTAAAAGATCTATCATTTAATCCTTTTACAATTTGGATTTCAGCTTTCCCTTCGTCAAAGTTCTCTATTAAATTCATTGTAGCTGGGTCTCTTTGAATATCTTTCAATAAAACTCCAACGAGTGGATCAAAACCGGCCGAGTGAACTCTTCTTATTAGGTTATAATAGCCATTATAATCCTGACCTAAATTATTTATTAAGTTATTCAATGCCAGGAATCCTCTTTGGTATTTACTATAAAACGAGTCTACTGAAATTTTGGCATCATTAAATAAGCACATTTCTAGATATGTTAAAGCCGTTAGCACTTCGTGTTCTGGATTAAAAACATGATTTAAGATCGGGCTTTTGTAAGTTACCAGCTTGCCTAAAGTTCTATTGTATTCTTTGTTGTAAAATGAAACCCAAGCTTCCTCAAAAAGAATCTCTGGCCACATCATTGATGATTTTGGAATATCCAAATAAGTCGATGAGGAATTTTGGAATTGTCCTTCTGCAAACTGAATTCTAGCAATACCTACAACACACGAGTCCTTTAAACTTTGGATTGCTCGAAATTTTCCACCATTTTTCTTAAATGATCCTAAAACATCATCTGCTTCCTCAGCACAATTACCATATTCACCTTTTGCTTCAGCATTTTTTTTCAAAAGTGCATAAGAAGAAGCTTTTAATTGCAATATAAAGGGTGAGAAAAAATTTTTCTTTTTTGGATAACCTGACAAGCTATCTAAAGTAGCTCTATAATCACCCTTTTTAAAAAGCTTTCTTGCTACGATATATCTCAACCCCTGGGCATTTGATCTGGACAATATATCAGTCCCCATCCCCTCAAAGATTCTTATCCCTACTTTTACACTAACCTCTTCTATTATTTCATCAATTCTTGATTCGCTGATTTTATTGTTTGAATATAAATATTCTTTTAGTGCAGGCACCGCAGTATGATATAAGTTATTTCTCACCAAATTTTCAATATGACCTATCGATATTGATTGTGCATTTCCATTCGCCGCAAATAACAAAAGCACTAATAATAAAATTTTTCTTGTTTTAATCATATTTCAAAACCTAAACCCTAACGAAAGAGTTAAATCATAATTTGAATATGTTGATTTACTACTAACAGCTGCGGTTGATAACGCAGTCCTGGCCTGGTAGTGCGTACCTATGAAATCCAATCTTAGATTCCAACTTTGGTTAATATAAAACTGGAGAGCCGTTTCCCAAATCAAACCAGTATGTTTTTCTTTATTTGCTGGGAAATTTCCATTTACCGAAGATTCAAATTCTTGCCTGTTATTAGTTTCATTTATCTCAGCAGCGCCTAACCCAAGTATCCAATCAAAATAAAGAATTTTGTTGAAGGTATTAATTTTTGCATAGAATGGTGACCATAGTACCATTGCCCCCTTGTAGTCCTCTATTATTCTTCTAAAAGGACGAGAGCCCGCGCCACCTGGATTCCTTACTGAAAGTGCAGTGCTATTTTCTTTTCCCTCATTTTTTGAATAAAGTAATTCAAATCCCCAGTCTTCTGTAAAAAAATAATTTAACCTGCCTTGATATGCTTGGCCGTCTACAAAGGCTCCCGAAGTGGTTATCCCTGCCCCTACATTTATACCGAGAGAATTCTTTTTTCTAAATTTTCGATTTTGCAATACATAGACTTCCTTATCTGGATCGAGCCAAGCAAAATCATAAACATCAGATTCCGATGCGTGTATAAATTCGGAAAAAAGGGATGTGAATACTAAAACGACGAGAAAAGAAATTAATCTAAGCATGACTTACCCACATTTAAGGCTTTTTAACTACCTAGATTTATTGTACCAAATTTAGAATTTTAGCTATTTAGCTGAAGAATATGGGCAGATATTTCCATAATCACAGACCGTACAATGTTGATTATTGTAATCAGTTAAGTTCCTTGCTCTATTAACCAATTTCTCAATTTCTATCTCACAATTTGTTCTAGTCATCTCCCTGTGCTTAATTTCCAAAGTATCCACGTATAAAATTACCTGATTTATATGGTCTATATTTTCGGACATTTGAGATTCATTAAATAGCTGATAAGCATATAGATCTAATTGACTCCAGTAACCCAACTCCCTTGATACGTTTGGCCGACCAGTTTTAAAATCAAAAACAGAAAGTTCATTCATTTTCCTGTTAAAAGCAATTAAGTCAGGAGTGCCAGACAAATAGTGCCCGTGAGCTTTAAATTTTACTGATTGCTCTGATATGTAAATTGTTTCCGGCGCAGTCATGACCCTAGACTTTACCCAACTCAATAGATCAATTAACTTGGCCTCCTTTACTCGAACAGGAATAACAAAGCCTTGCTTAATGTACTCTGAAATGAGTTCATGAATTTGCGTACCTCTTTTTAAATTACTTTTAATTAGCTTCGCTGCATCTTCCACATCATTTTCGAGTTGTCTAAAATCCTGAAAATCATCTTCGCTTTCAATTTTAAGAATATTTTTCAAATAAAATTTAAATGCACAATCAGACAATGTAGACAACTTGGTTACCGCCAATTCAGGTAGAATAATTCCACCATTGGGCGAGGAACTGTGATTAAGCTCTAAGCCAAAATTATCAATTTGAAATGCCGGTAAATTTAACAACCTAGTTTTATTCCAAATTAGATCATCTACAACTTCCTCAGAAACGAATGAGTCTACCTGATTAAAAGCAAGTTTACCCGTAGAGTCCGCCCTAAAATCTGTAACTCTTAGAGCATTAATCCAATCTTCGGAAAGCTCCTTTTCCAAATCACTTTCCTCACCTTCTACAGAAATATCGAACCAAGTAATATATTGCTCAGCTCTAGTGCACGCCACATAAAAAAGTCTTTTTGATTCAGAGTAGCCCTTTTCTCCTTCAAAAAACTTTTCCATTAAATATTCTGGTGATGATACATAATTCTCGCCAATTTTTATTTTAAGTGAGTCTGGATGACTTCCTAACAATTCAGAGTCATTTCTATTACCTTTATTGCTTTGTATACCGGCCAAAATTACGTGCTGAAATTGTAGCCCCTTAGAAGCATGAGCAGTCATAATTTGTACTCTCGGATTTGAACCAAAAGCCAGTTGAATTGAATCACTCGCGCCAGACTCCTTCCTTACGATTGAAAGATATTTTCCCAAAATACCCTTGGAGGTGCTCTCAACCATACCTATAATAGAAAGCTCTTCAGCAAACCGCTGATAAGATAAATCTAATTCTTTTAAAAATAGAATGATTGAATTTAATATTCCAAACAAACTCCTATTTTTAATAAAATTTTCCACCAACTCAGAAGGGTCCTTTCCTTCAATCCCAAGAACCTCTAGGAGTTTATCCATTAAAAAAATGTTCTTATCAATTTCTCTTTTTGAATCATTGAGAGATTTATTTTTTCTATCGTATGCACTTTTAACCAGATAATAAGATACGGCCAAAAGTGGCATCTCTCTTTGCGTAATTTTTGACTGTGCCACGAAGGGGATATTTAAAGTCATTAACTTAGCAATAAGATATCTTGAACTTTTTAATTTTGAATAAAGTATACAAATTTTTTCGTCCCTATCTTGCTCCAACCTCTCCTTTATAAAAAGTGCGATCTTTTCAGCTTCTACTAAATTCAACTCTGCTTTCTTAATACTTTTATCATCTACTTGCGCTAATTTAATTTTATAGGCCCTAACAAAGCTATCCCTTTCAATCTTGCCATCGGGGTATACTTGATGAACAACTTGAACAGCAAATTTATCATCACCTTTATATTTCCTTCCTGATTTAAAAATTTCATCGAAAAAGTTATTACAGAAATTGATAATCCTTTTCTCGCTGCGGTAATTGGATTTCAACTCTAAGGACAAGGGCATCAAATCTAGGCATTCCTGAAATACGCCAATTTCCCCTCCTCTAAAACCGTAAATTGCCTGCTTTGGATCACCCACACAAAAGAGCCTACTAAAATCATTCCCTATTAACTTTTTAACAATAGAAAATTGAATATTGGAAGTGTCCTGAAACTCATCAATAATAAAATATTTAAATTTTGATGAAACTTCAGCTTGCACACTTTGGTGCATAAGGCCTTTATAAACAAGATACTCGAGATCTGAAAAAGTTAATCCAATTTTATTTTTTTCCCAGTATGAATTAAGATACAAAAACAGCTCAATCAACTCCTCCCTTACTTGATTAAACTTTTGTAAATTCTCAAAATATTTAATTAAATTAGCACCATTTTTCTTATGAAATTTCTTAATACTATCTATTTCTGATTTTAGGATCGTTAAAACCGGATCATTCTGAATCTCTTTTGTCGATTTTAGTCCAGAAGTTTCTCTAGTTATTAATTCAAATTTATAGAACAAGTCAGTTGTTAGAACCAAATCTCTGCGCTGCTTTAAATAGAATTCAATCATTCCTACCCATTTTGCACTACCGCTTTTCATAACTGGTTCATATTGAAGCTTTTCACTCGGTAGGAAATTAAAGACATCATTTAATTTATTAAGGATTTGAGACTGATCGCTAACTCCCTTTTCCGCAAAGGCTATCCAATTTAGCCGAATTTCAGGATCAGAGAAAATAGTCATGAATGAATCAGTGATTTGATCAATTTGATCTAAAAATTCACCAACTAACAATATACTTTTCTGATCAAGCCTATTTTTAACATAGCGCCTAATCTTCGCTTGTAATTCAGCTTTAATTTTAACTTCACTTTCAATGCTCTCATCTAAGCCAACCTCTGGTATCAGGCCTTGCTTAATTAAGAGCATGCAAAATGAATGGATTGTCCCAACGTTTAAATAATCGATTGCTCGAAAGGCGTCAGCCCAACCTTCATCAGGAAAAGACTCGGCCATATCTTTAAATCTGTTCTTTAACCGAACCCTCATTTCTTCAGAAGCTTTATTGGTGAAAGTCATCATTACGATCGATGAAAAATAATCAGACAAAATTGACTCTCGCTCAATAGTATCCAATTTTAAAACATTATGACTCTTTATAAACTCTGAAACTAAATAAACAAGGTGCTCGACCAAAACAAATGTTTTACCCGACCCAGCACCAGCACTAAGAATAACTCCCCCGCTGTGCTCAATCGCCTTAGACTGCTCCTTATTTGCCTTTTTAGAAATCATGCAAACCTCGAAGGCAAACTTGATTAAATTTGCAAAAGGTGCACACTTTCATATCAGCCGGAAGTGCCATAAATTCTTTGTCACATTTTATTTTTTCTACCGTTTGACTTTCCAAAGCTTTGTAATTCCCTAGCGCTAAGTTAAAATCATCCAACCCATGCACCTTAATTTCATGTTTCTCCAAAATTGCTTCAAATTCGGCTCCACTTTTTAACTTATCCAGCTTGAAAAATATTGAATCTTTCACGTTTTCTAAACAAAGGTATCCAAAATAACCTGCTTTTTCCTCGTTAAAATTTAGCCTGGCCAAATAGGACCATAGTTGAATTTTTTCAAAATTTACGACTGCCACTTTGGAAGGCACGCTACTCTTGGACCTTTTAAAATCTATTAAAAACTCAATTTGACTACTTTCTCCTAGGCAATCAATTCGTCCCGAGAATTCGTAATCCCTACTAGAAGAACATTGTTTTTCGAATACATAATCCATGCCAATGACTTCTTTAATTTCTTTTAATACCGTAACCCCATTTCTTGCAAATTTAATAATCTCATCAAGTGCTAATTTAAATTCAATACTTTCTAAGCTCTTACTTTCTTTCTCAATATGTTCATTCAATACTTCTCTGGCACATTGATCAAAATCTACTTTGCTTTTTTCAACCATCCTTCTAATGACTTCATGTTGTATAGAGCCTAACTCCTGCGGCTCCAGCAATGAAGCGTCAGATTCAGTAATTTGCTTGTTATCAATATAGCTAAAATAAAACTTCCTTGGACAATCTAGAAATGTTTGAATTCGAGACGGTGAATATTTATACAATACATCCCCGCCGAGATTTTCTTTAAATTTTTCGATATAGCGATTAAGTGGATCAATTCTTTTTTGTTTTATCTTATGCAGGTTTCCTTTATTTGCATCAATATTTCCTTGCCCGCTCTTGGCCTGGCTTATTGATTCTACGATTACAAGTATCTCCTTCCAAAACTCACTTTGCTCTTCAATATCTTTTTCTAATAGGAGGCAACTTCCCTCCGTCCCTAATATATTTCCTATCCAAAATTTAATTACGGATCTTTCATAATTCCCGCTTCTCATTGGGGACATAGTGGCAATGATCTTCTTTAATTCTTTTGGTAAAGTGTTGTTATTTTTAAAAGAAAGACCATCCCGCTTCCCTGCAACAACAAGTAGCGGATAAGATTTGTCATTAAATTCTATTCCTTGAATGTTAAAAATTTTTGTTTTTGGATTTAAAGGCTTTAGAGGTATTATAAAATTGCGTGGAAGATCTAGACCAGTACATTCTAAAAATATATTTATTAAATCCTCATTAATTGTTTTGTTGTTACTACTTAAATTCTGCCAAATCTTTATTGTTTTAATTAATTGCTGAATGACTTTGTAGTACCTGAAATTTTCTATTTCACCACAATTCTGAAAATATAAAGTTTTCTCTATTAATTTTTTTAAAAATTCGTCAATTAACAATGAATTAAAACCACTACTGCTCTCTAAATAGACCTCCTGACATTTTAATTTTACCAATTCAATGATGTCGCTGAACAAATTAATGGGCATTTTGTAATAACTGTCAGCGCTGAAATTTAAAGTCTCTCTCTCAGTTAAATTTGTTTTAGCAAATACTATTTTATTAAAGGCATTTTCTGTGCTTATTTTATTTACCGTAGGTAAAAATTCTGTAGTGGTATAATGTAAAATATTAGCGTTCACCGTTGATATATATTTATAATCTTTCTCACTAATGATTTGGATCTCAGGAAACAGCCATAAAGGCCAATCCGTTGGCCTTAAATCCTTAATTAATGGTGCTGGTATAACAACATATACATCGTTTTTTATAGCTAGAGCTTTAATAAAATCAATTTGAATTCCCGTAAAATGATTAAACCCAATTAAAATTAGTTCATACGGTTTATGATGCTCATGAATAATATCTGATTGAGTCCTCAGTCTCTCGGATATATAGGCATAGGTGGAATGTTCATCTAAAAGACTGAGCTCTTCCATAATTTTCCAAAATACAAAAATCATTTTCTGAAATCGCTCAGGAAGTAAATGCAATATTGACTCTAATATTTTTGAGTCCAAAAAATAGGATCTTAACTCTGTAAATAAAGTTACTGCCGCTTTGAAATCCTTAACAGATGATTCACTGAACTGTTCGCGCCAGATTACAGTTAAAGTTAAAAGTAGCTCTGACTTACTGCGCAACCTGTCGCTATTGAAATTGGGATCCCGGCTTAATAAATTGCTTACAAATTTAAAAATTGTAAGAAAGTCCCAATTAAACTCTTGAAAGATTTCCCTGAATCGATCTGCAGAGTCAGGATTAGGACATATACCTATTGGGTTGGACCAAATTTGGCCCTTTAATTGCTCATTAAGATCGTATAAATTGGCAAAAATAACTGGCTTTAACATTAGAAATATTGCTCTTAAAATTGCAATTATCGGGACATTTTAATGGATAATACAAGTAAAATTTTGACCTTCTTAGATAGAAAAAATGACTTCCTTATACACACCTTGGAATTGCCTTTGTCCATGCAAGAAAGTCATATATCTTCCACTGCTGAATCAACTTATAAGACATTGCTTCTTAACTCACTACCCTTGATTGTTTTTTTAAAAAAAGAAGAGACCTTCGGTCTATATGTCGATTCAATTATTCCAGAATTTCTTTTTAAATTAGAGGCAAATTCAGCGGGGCAATTTCGAAGTCTACTCTCTCCTGAAGACTTAAGTCAGGATTTTAAAGAAGTCACAGGTTCATTACGACTTAAAAAATATATCCCGTTTCAAACCGAACCATACTCATCTGTGGTCGATATAAATGAAACGAATTTGGAAGAATTAAGTACCCAGTTTTTAAGAAAAAGCTATCAACTTGAATCAAAAATTATCATTTCCAAAGATTTACATCGTTCAATGTTAATAAATCGCGTACCAAAATCAAATATTGATAGACTCGAAATTATAGACCCAATAAAGATCGATAATTATCTAAAATTAAACAATTCCTTGATTGAAAAAATTTTGGAGTCAAATGATTCAACTAACATTCAAATTGAAATGGAAAAATCTGGTTTTACATTTTTAGTTGAAAGACCAATTAATTTTAATTGTAAATGTAGCAAGGAGCAATTTTTACCATCCCTGATCCAAATTTATAAGCAAGAAGGAAAAAGTTTTTTCTCTAAAGGAAACCTTCATATTAGATGTGATTACTGTAAAAAAAATTACTACTTTAGTGAAAATGATTTATTAAGTTTTAAAATAAATTAAAAATACTTCCGGCATTATGTTTTTCAATTACTCTTTGAGCCATGTCGAGGTCTCCATACAAGCCACAAAATCGATTAGACTGTGGGCCTTTCGCCATAACTGTGCCCATTAAGGATTGGTTTATTAAGGATAATCCTTTTCCTTTTCTCTCATATTCTTTCCAGGCTTCCCCTTGCAACGGAAAATTAATTGGTTTAGCACCCGAGCCTGCAAATAAAATGAGAACATTTGGATTTTGAGTTTGATATTTAATTAATAAATCAACAATTTTATCTAAAGCAAGCAAGTGTTCCCTTGCCTTGAGAAAATCATTTTTTTCAAGGTAAGACTGGTATTCGAAATCTCGAATTATGAAAATATTGCTGAATGGCTTTGAAAAGAACTTATCAAAAATAAATTTAATGTTCTCAGAAAAATCTGAAATACATCCTTCCTTTCTGCAGGATTTATCATAGTGGATTCCGGCAAGAAGTGGCACATTTTCCGAACCAGAAAAAAAACTACTACCTTCTCCTCCAGTTGCCATTTTCCAGGAAATTGTTAGATCCTTAAACTTATTACCCTCCTCACTGCATGAATATATTTTTTTAAGAGTTTCACTTGGGTCATGGCCAAATTCAAATATCCCTGCCAGAACACCCGACCTGCCATAGTTTGCCCAGAAGGGAAATTTATTGAAGTCTTGGCAATCGAGCTTTACATCGCCACTCCCTATGTATTGAGATAAGAAACTTTCACTCGCAGTTGGCCTAATTTTATAATTATTAAACGCCCATGTTTTCCCAATGCAATCCATCTTTTCCAAAGCTAATCTTGCCTCAACTTCTGATCTAGCAAATTTAGCAATGGGTAAATGCTCATCAGCAAAGCCCGCAACTTGGATTAGGATAATCTTTTCCAAGTTGTTATTTTGGGTACTTTGACTGGAAGCTCTTCCAAAAAAACCGTCAAGTAAACTTGAACACCCATAAAATGAAGAAAGGATAATAACAAAAGCAACACGACGCACAAACATAATCATAAACACCGATTTAAGAACCATTACCATGAAATCTAATTCAACCATCGATATTATACTCCTTAAACAAATTTGGAGAATAAAAATTTAAGAGAAGCCCTCAATATTTCTGAGAAATAATTCACGAACTAGCGAATATGTCTTATCATTTATCTGTTAATTTCTAAGGAGTCAGAGATGCATGATAGCGTTATAGCGACGAGAGAAGTGTTGTGGAATATCCCTTTTTGGATGAAGGCAACAATGTATGGACTTCTCGCTGTTGCATTGGCTTTTTTCTTTTTGGGCGTTCACAAGAAGGTACTTTTTATTACCGGCGGAAAAGGCTGGAGATCTCTGGTTGGGCAAAATGGTTTAGTCACAAATTTTAAGGATCTAAGTTGGACCAACTTTATTAAAACAATTGCCCTTGCAGGCAAGGTTTCGAGAGATCCAAGCGTTGGTTTTTTTCACGGTCTTATTTACTATGGGTTTATCATTCTTTGGATTGCTACTGATATTGTTGCCATCCACTACGATACCCCCTTCAAAATATTCCAGGGCACAACCTATATTGTAATCAGTTTTCTTGCCGATTTTGCCGGTATCATGATTATCGCCGGTATATTTTTAGCTGGAAAAAGAAGATACCTTCAAAAACCGTCTAAACTGTCAGCAACCAAACCTAATCAAGAAAGAATCATGTATGTATTCCTACTTGCGCTTGTTTTAGTGGGATATTTTATCGAAGGTTTGAGAATCTTAGGGAATGGCATGCCTGAGGGCGAGAGAACTTGGGCTCCAATTGGCTTTGGTCTCGCACTTCTGTTTCAAAAATTTAATTTATCAGAAAGTAGTTTAGCGTTTTTTTACCAAGGATTATGGTTTTTCCATATGGTTAACACCATGGCCTTTGTCGCGCTAATTCCCTACACAAAATTTTTCCACTTTGTAGCAATTCCAATTCAATCTTTAATTACGAAAGAAAAAAATGGGGCCATTTTAAAGCCAATGAATTTTGAAAACGAGAATGCTGAAACTTTTGGCCTTGGAAAACTTTCTGAGATGACCTTTAAAAATCGCTTGGATCTAATTTCTTGTGTGGAATGCGGGAGATGTACAGAAGCTTGCCCTGCTCACGGTGCTGGTAAAAATTTGAATCCTAAAACAATTATAACAAAAGCAAGAGATGGAGCCTTTCGTGAAATTGAAAAAGGATCCCAAGATTTTTCTTTCTGGGAAGATCAATACCTCTATGCATCTAATGAGCTCGATGCGTGTACAACTTGCGGCGCTTGCATGGAAGAATGTCCCGCAAATATCGAGCATGTACAAATCATCATGGAGGCAAAAAGATATAAGGCCCTTACCCTAGGGGATCTTCCTCCAAGTGCAGCAGATGCAGTAAATAAAATTAAAATTAATGGAAATCCTTGGGGAATTGCTCAAGATGATCGTTTTAAATGGTCTGAAGGTTTGGATGTGCCAGTCATTGAGGCCGGAAAAAAGGTTGATTACCTTTATTATGTTGGCTGCGCTGGATCATATGATGCCGCCAACCAAAAAGTTGTAAAAGATACAATTGCACTCCTGAGAAAAGCCAATGTTAGCTTTGCCGTCATGGGAAAAACTGAAAAATGTAATGGTGACCCAATTAGACGATTTGGTGATGAATACAGCTTTTATGAAATTGCCATTGAAAATATTGCGAATATGAAACAATACACCTTTGATAAAGTTGTGACTCATTGCCCGCATTGCTTGCATACCATTGGGAAAGAATATGCAAAATTTGACGATGGTGCATTTCAAACAGTTCACCACACTGAATTGTTAGCTGAGCTTGTAAGAAGTGGATCGTTGAAGCCAGAGAAAGCGATTTCTCAGTCTTTAACTTTTCATGATCCATGTTATTTAGGCAGACATCATGGAGAATATAATGCTCCGAGAGAAATTCTAAAAGCCATTCCAGGAGTTAAACTCAACGAAATGGCCAAAGCAAAAGATAAATCCTTGTGTTGCGGAATGGGAGGCGGGAATATGTGGTACGAACTCCCTGAAGGTGAGCACCTTGCGAATAACCGTCTTAAAGAAGTTGGGCAGGTTACACAAGAAAAACTTGCTACAGCCTGTTCATTTTGCATGATAAATTTTAACTCTGCCAAAGGCCATATTGAGAGCACCAAGAATTTGGACATTGAAGATGTTGCATCTATATTGGCAAAATCTGCTCTGTAAAATTAATTTGAATAGGACGATTACACTACTCATTTTCCTTAGTTTTTATATTTCTGATGCCTCTGCAGGAATTCCTGGAATATTAGACTCCCTGGAAAAATTATTGGTTAACCATAGAGAGCATTTAACTCGTCTTGAGCTAGAGGTTTCCAAGAATAGTAAAAATCTTGAGGATGTAAAAGGAATACAGGAGGTAAAGTTTGATCCACTCTACCTTAGATCTGTTCTCTTTTTCAGCGATTGGAATTATTTGAATTTAACTGAGAAAGGTGAATGCAGTGTTTATTCATTGCTCATTAATAACTTACTTAAAGGCCCGAAAGGCCCCATAAGTAAAATTGCAATCCGCTACAAGCTGTCTAAAAATGACGAGGTTTTTTCTGCTTTGGTACTTTCTCAAGATTTTGCAAATCAAATGTTCAAATCAAGTTGCTACTCATTAAAACAAGCATCCGTTTTATTTGATAATGAAAATGTCCAAAGAACCTTAAAAAATTTAAATTTTCAAGCGCCAAAAAATAAAACTGATTGCCAGGTCATATTTAAAAATTGGAAGGATAACGACTATTTGCCTTTTTTATGCCAAATAAATGAGCTATCCAACCAAGCAAGAATTGCACAAAATGAAATACAGAATGCATCTGAAACCGACTTTGAACAAATTAAAAAATTACGCTCAGTTATACGTTTAAATGATTTTTACAGTGAAAAGCTAAACCCTTTTCAAAAATCGTTTTTAAGAAATCTATGCCCAAACCTCGAGAATTATCCAGAATTTTGCGCACCCTACACAGATGACTCTATCTGGAACAAAGTTGCAAATGGAGAAGAACCGCATTACAAGATGTACCACTTATGCACAGTGTTGTTTGGAAAACAAGCTGAAGCTAAAAACATACCCCTATGTCAAAATAAGTTTATTAAACAACCTGATACCTGCCTTTTCTTAGGTGCCAAAACATTTCCATCTGTAATTCCAAAACCAAGCTGCGACCAAACTTCACTTGCCTTAAATTTGAGCAATTTAAAAACGGACTATAAAGATTGCCCCGGTCTCGTGACCAATGAAGCGATTGTAAATATCTCAAGAATAATAATGCACACTCAGGATAAAAAGGACAAAGTTGATGTTAATAAATGTAATTTAACTTCAACTTATCAATTTGCAAAAATGCAAATCGATTTTGGCAATGAAAGTGCTTGGCCGCTAAAAATGTGCTATCCCGATAAGTTTGAGGGGCAGGAAGTTTGTCGCGAATACATCCCAGGAGAAAGTAAGGATATAGATATTGCAGAGACAAATGTACTTTCAAAAATACTTTATAAAATGTTAGGTGCACCATCCAACCTCGTTTGTAAAATAATTGAAAAATCAAAATACAAACCAACATTACTTGAGTTTAAAGATGGATGTTTTATCGTTTATGATCCGGGAAATTGCAACTCGCAAGCTTGCGAAAAAGAAATTATCTATAACAGAAATGTTATTAAGAATATTAAATATATTGGCACACCAACTTTCGAATATTTTCCTAGTACATTTGGAAATGCAAAATTTTCTGCATCAGAAGTTATAAGTGAGACACTTGGAATTAGTCATAAAAAAATAAATAATCTTACCGAACTTAAAGTTTTCTTTAACGGGAAAAAACCTATTGTTCACGGAATTGGATGCATAGAAGATATTTACCCTCACATTTTCTCTCGAGCAACAATGAATGAATGTCGTCCTGTCCCATTTATTCTAGATGGAGTTACTGGTGAAGGGAAAAATGCCTATCTTTCACTTAGAACAGCAATCGATGATCTCCATTTACCAAGATATGTTTTATGGAGCTACGTTTTCAATTCACTCAGCTCCTATCAGCTACTTCATCCAACGAAACTATGGGCTCTTTATGGGATTAGATAAATACATTTTAATTTTTTCAATTCTTCTGACAACAAATTGCTTTGCAGCCTTGTCAAAGTTAAAAAAGATTATAACCAAACAAGAGATATCCAATCTTAGATTTTTATCTAATGATGGGAAGTTTTCAATTTACCAAAGGAGAAGTGGCGCCCTTCTTTACTCAACAAATTATAAAGTAACAGAACTTCTTCAGACATCTCCAGGCACCCAATTTACAATTTATGCTTCTCCGGCTAGGAAAAAAATTATAATAGAGGAGAAAACCAACTTCTTTACAACTTTTAATATTCGCAGCCAAAATAAAATTTATATCATGAACTTTGATGGTACAGATTTAAAACTAATGGGTAAAGGTCAACGTCCTCAATTGCACCTAAGTGATACATGGTTTTCCATCTATGATTTTAATACCAAAGAAATTTCTTTTTTTGATATTTCTAATGAAACAATTAAGTTTGGCATCAAAATAAAAAATATATTCAGTCCCTATTTTATCCCGCATGTCTACATGTCCAGCAAGGAAACTGTTCTCTATACCGACATAAACGAGGAAGGTACCCAAGCAATTTTAGAATTTGATAGGAAAACAAAACTCATAAAGCCGTGGTACAAACCTGTTGATGGACAGGCAGGTTTTGATTTCTGCAGCAACGATGAGGGGCTTTTCGTCTCCTCCACCCATCCAAGTGGCAAGGATGGAAAAACAACCATATACTACATAACTAAAGAGCGACTTTTCTTTGATCAAGCAAAAATTATTTTGGATGAGCCTGGGCTTCTTTTTGGAAAAATTGTATGCGACTACAAACCAGGAACAATTTATTTTGCTTTTTTCCAAGACAAAAGTTCAAATCAAAGTCATTCAGAAGTTTATTCTTTATCACTTGGAGATAAATCTAAAAAATTAGTTAGTGATCTCGTTTCTGCAACAAATGTACTCAATATTGATGGGCGCCTCGTAACTTTTCTGCAAGGAAATTTTTATCTATTAGATGGGACAAATAATATATTTGATGACTCTTTAAATAACCCTCCTTCGAGCATTGCTGATGACCCATTCAAAGATAGAAATACCGAGATAAATGCTGAAGATAAGACGAACCCAGGTAGCGACTCTAAATCTTCTGAGCAAGGAAAATCTGACAATGTGGATAAAAAGCAATGAGTAGAATAAAAATTTATCTTCTTATTTTTATAGTCATTTCGTTTTTAAAAAATGAAACTTTTGCAAGCAGTAAAAAATTCATTACTCCAATCTTTAATGGCCCTACTGAATTCAAACTAATGGTTGATTTTCTCCAGAGAAAATCTGAAAGTGACGAAGAAATAAGTCTATTCCAAAAATCTATTTCAAAGATGGATCCCTTTGCCTCTTTACTTAACAAAGATGAACTCCATTTCACTATTAAGACCGAAATTTATAAAGGTATTTTAAAAAAATACAAAAATGCTCCTATTGAGAAAGCAAATGTAAACTTAGCACTTATACAGGAATGCACAAAAAAGGCAGAGGAGTTAAAAAACAAGAAAAAGATACATACATTTTCCTATTGGGTAATAAGTGCACTAATTTCAGATGCCAAATATCTTTTAACCGATCCGTCTAATTTGAACTTTCTAAGAGTTTATAAAGCTGGTGAGCAGGGATCCGACAAAAACTTTCCTATTTGGAAAAGGAAGTTAAACATGGTCGTTCCTTGGTTAGTATTTTTTGAAGGAGCTGACGAAATTGAGTTTGAATCGATGATTAAGAATATACACCTAGAAACACTTAGGGTTATCAGCCAATATCTCCTTGTAATGGTTCAAAACAGTCGCTTTGACAAAAATATAGATATACGCCCGTCCAAGTTTAGCAATCTCAAATCTTTCAAGTGGATTGAGGAAAAAGCTGCTCTTCCAAAATATCCTGATGAAAATATTTCAAAACAAAATTCCTCATCCCCATCAGAAGATATAAAAGGTTGGGTCCCCAAAGATAAGCCTAACGATCTAAATCAACCAAAAGCAGCGATAGATCCCGCTCCCGATCCTAACTATGTGCCCCCGGCTAATTTACCTAAGCCTGTAAATGACTGGATGGAGTCAATTTAGTTTTTATTATTTATAGTAGTTTCCGAATGCGAGCTTGAGACCTGTAATTATTCGAGGCAAGATCTGAGGATCAAATTGCTTTCCTCTATCATATTCAACATATTTAATTGCCAATTTATGTGCTTCATCTTTGGGCTTAAGTTTATTTTCGATCAAAATATTGTCATATACATTGGCCACGCTTAGAATTTTTGCCATTATTGAAATACCATCTCCGCTTAGATTTTTTGGATATCCTCTACCATTAAAATTCTCATGGTGACCTTCAACGGCCTCAAAGACTGTGTCAGGTATTCCTTTTATTTTTCTAAGAATAGAAGCCGACTTTGTCGGATGATCTTGAATTGCTGTCATGTAAGCATGACTTTTAGGGTTTTCTAGAACATTTGGTGGTATTTTCGCTTTTCCAATATCATGTAATATACTTGCTAAATATAAGGACTCTAAAAAATCCTTGTCGCCCATCCCTTTTACCATCGCTAAAAATACAGCAATATTTCCAACGTTTAATGCATGATCAACAGCAATTTCACCTAAAATTTGTAACTTATCTACTAATTGGGCAATATTTGGTTTTGTAGTTAACTCATCCAAAAAATTTTTAGACATTGATTTGAGCATATTAACATTTGCTGAAGAAAGTTCTTGCTCAGAAAAAACATCAAATAGCTTGTCTCTTAATTCAATTTGTTTCTCTATTACTTTACGAGCAGGTTCTCCTACCTCTTTAACCTTCTCTTCTATTGATTCCTGGCGTTTTCGTGAAAATAGTTCACCAAACTTTTCAAAATCGGCACTCCTGACAAATATTGTTTTCAAATCTTTCGCGAGAAATAAATTTATTTTATCAGCTTCTAATTCATCTCCCACATTGCGATACTTTACATATTTTCCATTAATAAGAAGAAAGACATCGGCTGGTAGCGGCACCCAGGCTACCAAACTAGATATAAGAACATGAGTGAAGTTTTCTGAGTTGTTTTGTGTGACCATTTTTTGCCTTAAAAAACTAACAAATTGATTGAATTTTAACATAAAAGTCTAATCTTGAGTGTGCAGCAGCATAGCAAATATGGTAAACATTTCTATCGTGGAGATTGAAAATGACGCTTAGCAAAATAGCCTACCGCGGAACTCGGGATTTCTTCCCCGCTCAAAAAAGAATCCTTAATTACCTCTTCAATAAAATGCACCATACTGCAGAACTATATGGGTTTGAACCCTATGATGGTCCATTGCTAGAAGAAGTTGAATTGTATCGGGCCAAATCTGGTGAAGAAATCATCAACGAACAAATTTACAGCTTTAAAGATAGGGGCGATAGAGAAGTTGCCATAAGGCCAGAAATGACCCCCACCCTGGCAAGAATGATTTCCCAAGTTCATAATGAAATTCCCAAGCCGATTAGATGGTATTCAATTCCAAATCTTATGCGTTATGAAAAACCTCAACGCGGTCGTCTCAGGGAACATTGGCAATTAAATGTAGATATTTTTGGGGGAAAAGAAGGATTTGCTGAAATTGAATTATTTCAATTTGCGATTAGTTTGCTCAACTCGTTTGGTGCCGACCACCGTCATTTTTGCATCCTTATTAATCACCGGGCATTCGTAGATGCGCTCTTTAAAACCGTTTTAAAATTGAACGATCAATCTTCTCACTCTTTGTATAAACTTTTAGATCGATATAAGAAATTTAAAAAAGAAGATTGTGAAAAGCAATTGAGCGATATTGGTTTAACTAAGGATCAAAAGACTATCTTTGAAGCTTACCTCTCTATTGATCAATTTGATAAGTTGGAAAAATTCTGTACCTCACATCCTGAATTAAATAATGTTTGGAACCTTCGTAATTTTTTGCAAAACTGTAATGATCTCAAATTAAATGAATATCTAATTTATGATCCAACCATAGTACGCGGTTTTGATTATTACACTGGAATAGTCTTTGAAATCTTTGATAAACACCCTGATAATCGAAGAGCTCTTTCTGGTGGCGGAGCCTATGACAAACTCCTAGAAATTTTTGGTGAAAAACCTGTTCCTGGTGTTGGCTTTGGCATGGGTGACGTAACTTTGCGCGATTTTTTAGAAACCCACAATTTATTACCTAATTTTGAAAAACCTGAAATTGACTTACTTGTAACATTTCAATCGGAATCAGGCTTCCCTATTGCTCAGAAAATAGCAAGCCAACTAAGGAAAATGAACATTAAATGCATCAGCTGCTTTGAGCCTTTAAAATTTAATAAAATATTTCAATTAGCTGAAAAGAGAGGAGCTAAATGCGTTTCCATCATTGGAGATGATGAAATTTCCAATAACGTGATTTCAATTAAAAATTTGAAATTAGGTGAACAAAAAAAGTTTAAAATAGAAGATGTTAATCTTATCTGTGATTTTATTTTAAATTAAAAAAAGCTTATCTTTGGGAAATCTTATGGAAATAAAAACTGATAATAATAACGAATTGCCAAAAACTTATGAAAGCAATATTGCCGAAGAGAAATGGTACAAAATTTGGGAACAGGGGAAATACTTTAAACCCCGTGAATCAACCACTGGGAAATCTTTTTCGATATTAATGCCTCCACCCAATGTTACGGGGCAACTCCACATGGGACATGCCCTCGACATTACCACGCAAGATGCCCTAATTAGATTTCACAGGATGCTTGGCGATAAGACAATTTATCTTCCCGGGACTGACCACGCTGGAATTGCAACACAAGCTGTTGTTGAAAAGCTTGTTTGGGAAAAAGAAAAGAAAACAAGGCATCAGATTGGTCGCCAAGATTTTGTTAAGAAAATTTGGGAATGGAAAGAAGCATTTGGCAATATCATCAATAAACAACAAAAGGCGATTGGGGCCAGCCCTGACTGGGACGAATTTGTGTTTACAATGGATCCCGCTTCAAATGAAGCAGTTAATTATGCCTTTGTTGAACTTTATAAAAAGGGCCTTATTTATAGAGGGGAGTATATTATTAATTGGGACCCTGAACTTCAATCGGCAATCTCCGATGCAGAGGTTGAGCACATTGAAACAAAAGGTGCGCTCTACACCGTAAAATATTCTATCAAAGGAAGTAATGAAGAATTTCATATTGCTACAACTCGCCCAGAAACAATGTTTGGTGATACAGCAGTATGTGTTCATCCAGATGATGAAAGGTACAAACATTTAATTGGGAAAATGGCAATAATACCTATCGCAAATCGAGAAATACCAATTATTGCTGACGAACACGTTGATAAAGAGTTTGGTACCGGATGCTTAAAAGTCACTCCGGGCCATGATTTCAATGATTTTGAAATTGGTAAACGACACAAACTACCAATTATTAATATTCTAAATAAGGATGGTACTTTAAATAACCATGCAGGCGAATTTGCCGGGCTCCCCTGTAAAAAGGCCCGAACACTAGTGACTAAGAAATTGGATGAATTAGGCTGTCTCCTTGGTACAAAGGATCATGTTCACATGGTAGGCCATGGAGATCGCTCAAAAGTTGTCATTGAGCCAATGGTCTCAAAGCAATGGTTTTTAAACGTAAAAGATATTGCAAAAAGAAGCTACGATGCGGTCGTCGAAGATAAAACTAGGTTTTGGCCTAAACAGTGGGAAAATACTTTTTTTTCATGGATGAAAGAGCCTAAAGACTGGTGTATTTCCAGACAGCTTTGGTGGGGCCACAGAATCCCTGTATTTTATTGTGGATCATGTGGACACGAATGGGCTTCCGAAAAAGAAATTCAAGCTTCGATTCGTTGTGAAAAATGTTATTCCGAAAAAATATCACAAGATGAAGATGTATTAGACACTTGGTTTTCTTCTGGCTTATGGCCTCTTACAACCTTAGGTTGGCCAAACCAAAATAGGATGGATAATAAATCTTATAACAACTTTTTTCCTGGTTCAGTATTAGTTACTGGTTATGACATCATCTTTTTCTGGGTTGCTCGAATGATGATGTTCTCACTTCATTTTACTGACAAGGTCCCATTTCATCACGTTTATGTCCACGCCATCGTCAGAGATAAAATGGGAAGAAAAATGTCTAAATCTTTAGGCAATGGAATTGATCCACTTGAAATGATTGCAAAATACGGTGCAGACGCTTTAAGATTTACCCTTGCTGCAGGAAGCGGTTATAACCGAAATCTGAATTTAGACCCTGAGAGAATTGAAGGATATCGAAACTTTGTTAATAAGGTATGGAATGCTTTTCGTTTCATACAGCCCCATTTAGAAAAGGCATCCATTTCATTTTCAGAACAAGGTCTTGATCATCATGAAAAATGGATTCTTTCTGAGTTCAGCGAAACGGTTACAGAAGTTAATAAATCTCTTAACGAATACCGCTTTGATGATGCTTGTGCACAAATATACTCTTTCGTTTACGATAAGTATTGCTCCTGGTTTATTGAATTATCTAAACCAATTTTAAACTCAACGGATCACTCCAAATCCGCCCAAAGAGCTAGTGTACTAAAAAATATTTTTAGGGAAATGGTTAAACTGATGCATCCAATTACTCCTTATATTACCGAAGAAATTTGGAGTTATTTAAAGGAAGAAAAAGAAGATCTACTCATAATTCAAAAATATCCTACAACCAGAAAATGGAATTGGGAACAAGACCGAATTCAAATGAATAAATTTATTGAAACGGTCACGAGTATTCGGTATTTAAGGTCGACGATTAATTTAAAACCAAAAGATGAAGCCAAAATTGAGGTCTATACCCAAGATCCTAATTTGAGCTCCTATTATAAAGAAAATTCCCTCAATTTGTTTGAGATGGCCAGAGTCCACCTTAATAAGGTTGATGTCGATAGCGTATCGACTCAAAAACCCCAAAGAGCGGTGACACAATCTCTTGGCCACTCCCAAGTATTTTTACTTATTGAGAGCATGGAAATAATTGAGGAACAGGTTAATCGATTAAAAAAGGATTTAGAGAAAACTAAAAAAGAGTTTGAAAAATATGATAAAAAATTAACCAATCAACAGTTTATGGCCAATGCACCAGAAGAGGTTGTGGCAGAAGTTAAATTTAATCATAAGGATCAATTACAAAAATTGGCATCAATTGAGGAGTCAATTAAGCAATTTACATCCAAGTAATTTCAATTACTTAATTTATTTTCTCTAAAAGACTTAATGTATTTTCAATATGTTAACTATTGAAAACGATTGGCCTAAATAGCACTAGTAAGAGAATTTTGGGGCCAAAAAGCACCACGCAACGTCAAAGTTTCAATGGGTTGTGGTCAAAAGGACACCAATTTAATCATTTTTTCACTAATTTTCCTGGCAAGGATTTTGCTAACAGGCTCACCGTTTGTAAGGAAGCAAACTCTATCATCTGTGGGCAAATTTATTCCCAACCTTTGGAATTTTTTCAAGGTTAGGAAAAATCCATCTAGATTTATCGAATTGCATGATAGGGTTGGCTACATTTTATACAAAGGCCCCAATAAGAAAGGAGATACTATGGGAAAGCTTAATTTGAAAAATGGTGTGGCATTGGCCCTGTTAATGGTCCAAGCTCCATCAGTATTTGCAGTTGGTTATGATGGTCCTCGTGTTGATTATAATTTTATTTATCAAGAACCATCTCAATATAAAATTTGCGACCAGTATGCAAATTTAGAAACTTACAAGGCATGTGATACCGCCCACGATTCTGCAAAATCATTTGCTTCTAGATTTGGTGGCCAAGAAGGTAAATTAGAAGGTTATTTGCGTGGATATTCATGGGGTCTTTATAAGGCCGTAAATGCTTTCCAAAATAATTCACAGGTAATGGACGAAGGCGCTCGCGCTGTTAATACACTAGATGGTTACCTTGCTCGCGGTATTCAAGCTGGACAAGCTCAAGGTAGCAAAGATGGATCAGTTCGTGGCCAACAAGAAGCACGAAATCGCTTTCATGCTGCTGTAAACACCGGAAAATTTCCTTCAAAAGAAATTCTAATTCCAGGTACTTCTTACGAAGGTGAAAGCAATGCATACGCCAAGTACGTTGGCAGCATCCCAACTGTTGAACAGATATTAAAAGAAGATTCAAATTTAGGCGATCTTCCAATTTATGGAAGCTTTAATGGAACAATCCTAAGAGAAAGAGAAAATAGATCTCCTTTCTACTACTGGTTTTCTGATGGTACTTACAGATTTGAAACTCGTTTTTGGGACGAAGGTCCAGCTGCTTTGGAAACTTGGACAAAAAGATCTGGAGATCAAAACGTAATTGCTTATGATCGCTATGTAGCCGATCCAGCAATTGACCCTTCAACAGGAAAAAGACTTGTAGAAATTTTTAGAGACTCATTTGTTAAAACTTACCAATATTATGTTAGTTTTTACTTTTCAGTAAACTTTCAACAAAATATCGACCAAGGACAGCTTGTTGGTGAAGCACTTGGAACACAAATTGGAAAACGTATTGCTCAAACGAAAGGATTGGCAAAAGCTTTTGACGTAAAATTTAAAGAGAGTTCAAAAGCATCTTACAGAGGATCTTTTGAGTCGTCATACCGTGGTGATTTCAACTCTGTATTTGATGACTATGCTAACAACCCTAAAATAAGTATCGATCTTGTCGACGTAATCGGTGCTGACAACGATGGCATTATTCAACCAGGTGAGAACTTCTCAGTTCTTTTCAAAGTTGTTAATGCTGGCGGACGTGGAACTGGTTTAAACGTTTCAGTTTCTGGTAACGTTCAAAATGGTCAAGTTCTAACTAACTACCAAATTGGAGCTCTAACTGGATCACAAATCCAAACAGAAACAATTGGTCAAATCGATCCAAGACTTTCACCAAGAGAGACAGCTCAAATTACTTTAAATGTTAACGGTATACGTGACACATTTGGACAAGTTGTTAACCGCCTTGTTGAAATCAGAGGTCAAGGTGGATCACTCAACATCCTTAAGGGAGCTGGTCAGATTACAATTGATGCTGAAAACCTAGCAACAGTTGCTACTCCAGGGGTTGTTTCTGCTGAGCTAAAACTTAAAGGAAGAACTTATACTGAAGTTGCTGGTCAATTAGGCGCTGGCGCAGTTCAACGCATTCTTCTATCTTACACTGGACTTGATCCACTAGAATTAATTACTGGTGAAGCTGTTGCTGTTGTTTCATTGAAGCATAATGATACAGTTCTAGATACAAGAGAAATCAAACTTGGCTCAAGCTCAAGAGTTGAAGATCTAGTGTCTTATTTTGACCAAGTAGCTAATGGGAAAGGAACTCTTGCTTCTGGAGTAAGTGCTGCAGAAAGAACTGAGGAACTTAAAAGAATTCTAGCATCTTGGAACAGCAGCGAAGTTGATCGCAATAGCGGTCGCGGCGGGCACAATATGTATAGAAAAGAACCAGAAACTACTATTGTAGGGAAGCTTGCTCGTACATTTACTGCTTCTGTTCAATCAGAATCAGCAAAAGAACAGTATGACTTACTTGCAAAAGTTCTAATCAAAGAAAGAGAGAAATTTAAATCTTTCATCGGTATTGCTCCAAAACGTTCTCACTACACCGATCTTGTAAGAACTTTTTCAAAAAATAAGAAATTAAAATAATTGTAAAATAGTACAATTAGAAGAAATGGGGGGACACAGATGTGTCCCCCTTTTTTTTAAATTGAAAAATTTTTATGAAGCATATCAATAAAGGATTGAATTAAAATCTCACCGTCACGTGACAAAATCTTGTCAACACTAGGAGTAATTTTAAAAGGAATATAGTTAGACACAAACATGGATGGATTTATAAATAGCTCACTATTTAGGCTAATCGCATTTACTCCATAGTAGTTTGCGACAAGGCTTGGCCATTCTTGATCACTTATCACTCCTTTTGAGTTAATAATTTGATCTATCACAAACTTAGAATCTTTAACTTCCCCATATTCATATTGATTTGATTTATTAAATTTTTCATTAAGCTCCTTAATCTCATGAAGGAGAAGAGTTAGGTCACCTCTTGCCTCATAAATAAATCGAAACTTTATCCCCTGAATCTCATTGAAAAAATTAATAAAGAATGCCCCATTTTCAGCTAAAAATTTTAATTCATTTAAATAAATTAATATGTAGTCTGGTACGTCCTCTTTCTTAATAAAAACTTCATCTACTTTTAATTTTGTACCCTTCCCCATTATCTTTGATTTTATTTCACTAATTTCATGGCTTTTAAGAATCAACAAAGCCGATTCATCAATGTTTTTTGTTCTTTCCACAGTTTTTTTAGACAGAAGCGATGAAAATCCAGATTTAAAACCGTATCTATTTACAATCCCCAAATTTTGTCCCAAAAAAGCAGAAATTGAATTCGATTGAAAATCAAAGTAAGTGTCAAAATTATATTTACTCTTAAATAGTGCAGCCACTTTATGTGCATCAAGGAAATCGGCATAGTCTTTAGGTAAAACAAAAAACTCCTGCTCGAAATCTAAGTACTCTACTAAAAACTTATTACACTCGTGAATTGCCAAAATTACATTAGAAAAACCGCCCATCTTCAAATTTTGAATAACAGGAAATAATGTTACCACTTCCTCTCGCCGAAGAGGTGCATGAATTAGAAGAGTTTCCTCCTTCTTATCCATTGTTTGGTACTTCCTTCAATTTCATCTCTGAATTTACCTTTGCAAAATAAATGACTGCCAAAGAATGAAAAAACACATTTACCAATGGTATCGCCAGCACCAGGAAGAAAATAACACCAGAGAACATGAAAGTAAGAAAATTTTCTTTTATTCTCTTGAGTGATTTTGATGTATTAAGATTTTCTGCTGACCAAAAATAATCCGAAAAATTAAATATTACCAAAAAACTGGATACTGGAATTGAAATTAAAAACCCAAAGGGTATAAAAGAACTTAAAAATCCTATCAAGGTCATTAAAATGATTAGGATAAATTTTTTAATCTCTCCCTTAACTGTATCCCATAAACTCCCCTCATCTGCGATTTTTTCAAGAGGATGCAGCTTCTTAAATAATACTTTTCCTAAAAATAGATTGAAAGGAGTTGCAATTACAGATAGGCAAAATGTAAAGGTCCAACCAACAAATAAAACTGTTAGAATTGTGAGGATAAAGACTATCAAAGCATTAAATACACTTGCAAAATACCCTTGTCCTATCCACGTCGTCACAAGACCTTGAAGATAAGATTGAAAAATTGTGAAAATCAAATGACCAAAATAAACATAGATAAAGGCGCCAATTGAAAATGGTAATAAGGAAAGTAAGAAAACTCTCCAATCAGTAAATATAGTCTTTATGGACCAAAAAATTCTAGCTAACATTCAACTTCCCATTGATCTGGCTCTGGCGTAAATTTAAAATCATACAACATCTTAAAATCTCTTAACTCACCCTCGTTAGGTATTTCAAAGACCATTATTTTAAAATTTTCCCAATCTAAATATTTTTTCAACAACTCTGTTTCTACATTTAATTTTTGGCACTTTTCTATTTTTTCTTTGGCCTTGGCTATCATTCCCTGAGCGCCTAAGATTTTTTCATCTCTAACGTGTATCATCGCCGCCGCAACTTGAATTATCGCCCAGTACACATACCTTGCGTTATCACCTTTATCCGCTAACCAAAGTTCTTCCAAACATTCATGGCATTCCCAATAGAATTTTTGGTTATACAATTTGATTCCAGGTCGAATCAGTTGCAAATGTTCATTTGTAAATTGGCCATAATGATATGTTGGTGCGCCATGTCGCATTTATACTTCCTAATGAAGCTCAGGTATGACAGGCATTTATTATACATGCTATTCTAACCTGCCAAAAGGAATGATTATGACCATAGACAGGAAACAACTTGTCCCTCCCTATATTAGGAATCTAGAAACCTATCAATCAGGTAAGCCCATTGAAGAACTGGCCAAAGAGAAAGGATTAAAAAAAATAAGCAAACTGGCTTCAAATGAAAACCCCCTTGGCCCTTCACCTAAAGCGCTTCAATCCATTAGAAATTCTATAGACAATACCCACAGATATCCCGACATGCATGCTAGGGTTTTAACCGACCTCTTAGCTGCTCGATTCAAGTTAAAACCAGAAAATATTGTGTTTGGAAACGGTTCTGAGGGCATTATGTCTTGCATTGTAAGGGCCTTTCTTGGAGTAGATGAAGAGGTCCTTACTTCTGAGGGATCTTTTGTCGGTTTTTATATCTTGGCAAAAGGTGTTGGAGCGAAAATTAAGACTGTCTCTCTCACAGAGGATTACCAATACGATATTGAGAAAATAGCAAACTCTATTACCTCCAAGACGAAGATTATTTACATCGCCAATCCAAATAATCCTACGGGAAGATTCATTACAAAAGCGCAGTTTGATTTTTTAATGTCAAAAGTTCCAGAGCATGTTTTGGTTTTGCTGGATGAAGCTTATTTCGAATTTGCAATTGGTACCAAAGACTATCCTGACTCCATGGATTATAGATACGACAATGTCATTACTCTTAGAACTTTTTCTAAGGCCTATGGTTTAGCAGGTATACGGATTGGATACGGGTTTGCTCACGAAGACCTGATCACCAATATTAAAAAGGTTAAATTACCATTTGAGCCTAACTCCCTCGCCCTTGCCGCTGGAGTCGGAGCATTGGAGGATACTGAACATTTGAGGTTAACCCTTGAAAACAACAAAAAGGAAATTTTAAAGCTATCTGATTTCTTTAATAAGAAAAATGTTCAATACATTCCCTCAAGTACAAATTTTCTAACTTTCAAAACTGGATCTTTGGAAAATACCAAAAATTTATATGAACTCTTTCTCAATGAAGGAGTCATACTAAGACCGCTTATAAAAAATGACCTACCGAATTTTATAAGGATTTCAATTGGTACTGAATCTGAAATGAATCATTTTAAACAAGCTTTTGAAAGAATTTGGCCTCGTTTTTTTAAGCAAAAAGGAATTTAATGAAGATTTGTACTTTCTTTATAAATGCGGACCAATTTAAAACAAAAAGAACCGGACTTATATTAGAGGATGGTAATATTCTTAATGTTCAAGAATGCTTTATTGATTATTACAGGTACAAAAATTATTACTCACCCGAGATAAGGGGAGCATACAAATGTCCGCTCAGCTTGTTTGACCTTCTTCAAAAAGTCGAATCACCCTTAGATACTTTCAAAGAGGCAATTTCAATTAAGGATTTTTTACTCAGTAAAGATTATTTCCTTAAAAACTCCATTCTAAAATTTAGTGATGTAACTTTATGCTGCCCTTTGGACAAAATAGGAACATACCGAGATTTTTATGCCTTCGAAGAACACGTTGCAAAGGGATTCGCAAAAAGAAAGGAGCCAATTCCTCAAGAATGGTATGAAATGCCGGTATATTACAAGGGCAATCCCAATAGTTTTATAGGCCCTAATGAGAAAGTAATTTGGCCGTCCTACTCAAATGTACTCGACTATGAATTAGAAATTGGCATTATAATTGGAAGGGATGGAAAAAATATATCAAAGAGCAAAGCTTGTGATCATATTTTAGGCATCAGTATTTTGAATGATATTTCAGCTCGAGATATTCAAAGAAAGGAAATGGCCGTTAGGTTAGGTCCGTCCAAAGGGAAGGATTTTTGTACTATTCTGGGTCCAATCATTGTTACTCTCGATGAATTTGAATCAAAAATACCAAATCTTGAGATGAGTGCTTTTATAAACGGTGAAAAGAAGTCTCATGGCTTTTTGGGAGATCTCTACCATTCAATTGAGTCCATGATTGAGTTTACCTCTAGTGAAGAGTGGCTCGTAGCTGGAGATGTCATTGGAACTGGAACAGTTGGGACTGGCTGTGGCCTGGAAACCGATTCATATCCTCGTAAAGGTGATGTAATAGAACTAACTGTAGAAAAAATTGGTACTCTGAAAAATTACTTTTAAGATTAAAACAGGATCATTATGGAAAATTTTCATCAAAGTGGAGTCATTACCAAGCAGGCCCATGTAGCAATACCAGATGGTTTGTTTGAAGAAGAGCATGGAAGAAATGGATTCTTTGGGCGCGTGGCTCACCTATACCACGAAAATCCTCCAGTAGGGTGGACTAATATAGAAGGCGAGCTGAAACCAAGATATCTCCCCCTTTCATTTGACAAGAGTCATAATCTCGAAGAATTCTTTCCAATTCTTTTTAACCAAGATGTCTCTATTTACCTTGGTACTTTTACCAAAAGTCCTAATTATTATTTTCGGAATGCTGATGAAGATGAGCTTTGGTTTGTCCATGAAGGGAACTTTAAACTCGAAACGTCTTTTGGACATCTAGAATGCAAAAATGGTGATTATATAGTCATTCCTCGAGGGACGACTTATAAACCTTTTATAAATTCAAAAATTAAAATTTTACGTGTCCTATCGAAAAGTGAATTTGAGCAACCAGAAAGAGGAATGCTTGGCCCCAATGCACTCTATGACCAAACGGCAATAAAAATTCCAAATGCAGCAAAAGGAAGCGAGATAAATTGTAATGAATATAAAGTTTTAATAAAAAGACTTAATAGTATTACCACCGTCACCTATCCATTCAATCCACTTGATGTAGCAGGATGGAAGGGCTCCCTATATGTTTACAAATTATCTATTTATGACTTCTGTCCTATTATGAGTCATAAATATCATATGCCGCCTAGCGCTCACACGACATTTGTCGCCAAAAACTTAGTTATCTGTAGCTTTGTTGAAAGACCACTAGAGGACAGCAAGCATAAAGTATTAAAGGTCCCTTTTTATCACTCCAATATCGATTTTGATGAAGTTCTATTTTACCACCAAGGCTCTTTTTTCAGCAGAGATAATGTAGGCCCAGGATCTATTACCTTTCACCCACAAGGTATTCACCACGGCCCCCATCCAAATGCATTTAAAAATGCAGAGAGCAAAACACATACGGATGAATTCGCAGTTATGGTTGATACAAAAAATCCACTACAAATGAGCGATTGGTTTATGAAAAATGAAGATCAAAACTATTGGAAAAGTTGGATGAAAAAATGAAGAAGTTATTACAACCCGATGATCATTCTTTCCAGGAAAACTATAAAATATTAATTGGCTCCGTATTGCCCAGACCAATTGCGGTAGTTGGAACAAGGAATCTAGATGGATCCTTCAATTTAGCTCCCTTTTCATTTTTTACAGCCGTTTGTGCCTCACCTATGATTTTGGCTTTTTGTCCAATGATCAGAACAAGCACTGGAGCTAAAAAGGACACTGTAATCAATATAGAGCGGGAGAGAGAATTTACCGTTTCCATTTGCAGTGAACAAATTGTTGAAAAAGTAAATCTTGCATCAACTGAATTACCCTATGGCCAAGATGAATTCGCTTTTGCAGGTTTAACTCCATTACAATCCTCTAAAATAAAGGCCCCAATAATTGGCGAATCTCCAATCAATTTTGAATGTAAACTGAGAGATATTCTAAATTATGGTGAAAACATTGGCGGAGGCCGCTTAATCACTGGAGAAGTAATTGCAGCTCACATTGAAGCCTCCATCCTTATCGATCAAAAAATTAAAACTGAATTATTAAAACCTGTTGCAAGAGGAGCAGGAAACGATTGGTTTAGATGCACTGATGTTTTTACGCTTGAAAGGAAAATGGCCAATCAAATTCAAAAATAAAAAAGGGGAGCTTTTGACTCCCCTTCCTAATTTTCAATACCCTAATTTATTATAAATTATGATACTTTTATTTCTTTAACTAATTGAGCAAATGTCTTTTCTTCTCTAACAGCGTAGTTCAAGTTATTTTTTGCGTTAGAGTTTTCTGTGTAAAATTTCTCAACTTGTTCAACTTTCATTCCAGTAGAAGATGCCATCTCATCAAATTTCTCTTTGAAGTCTGACTCCTTCACTTCCACCTTATATTTTTTAGCCAGTGTATCCAAAACAACAGCACTTTTAACTTGGAATTCTGCCTTTTTTTGAAGATCCCCATGCCACTTGCTAAAGTACTCTTCCATCATGGAATCATTAAAACCTTGACCTTGAAGAGTTCCTCTTAGTTCATTTTTTAAGTGATCTTCTTGCTGGCGAATTAATGCATGTGGAACATCAAAAGTATTGTCACCAACAAACTTCTCTAGGATTTCCTGATGTAGTTTTTGCTCTGCCGTTCTCTCTTTCTGCTTTTTCAAAGTTTCTCTATTTTTATCTAGAAAATCTTTTGTAGTGGCAAATCCTAATTCCTTTACCAACTCATCTTTAAATTCAGGCAATTTTCTTTCTTTAATTTCAATTAATTCAACATGGAATTTTACTTTTGCATTTTGCAAATCTGGCATTTGGTATTCAGCTGGGAATGTTAAGGTAAGAGTTTTCTTTTCACCCTTTTTCATTCCAATCAATCCATCCTCAAAACCAGGGATAAATTGGCCAGAACCAATTTCTAGCATAAACTCAGAAGCCTTCATATTATCTGGTTTCTCACCATTTTCCTTTTCGCCTTCAAAATTTATGACTGAAAACTTCCCTTTTTCAAGTGTACAATTTGGATCTTTAACTTCAGTAAGCTCTGACTTAGAAGTTAGAAAACTTTTCTTAACATTCTCAAGATCCTCATCAGTCACTGTAGTACTATCTTTCTTAAAAGAATATTTCGAGTAATCTTTCAAAGCAATTTCAGGAAATACTTCTACTGTAGCATCAAAACTTACACTTTTTCCTTTGTCGTATTTCATATTATCAAAAGAAGGATACCCAACTACTTTTAGATCTTCCTTTTTTACGACTTCAAAAAATTGTGTTTGAACGAACTGATTAAGGGCTTCATACTCAAGTTGCGGGCCAAACATTTTTTCGACCATGGCAACCGGTGCTTTCCCTTTTCTAAAGCCTTTTAAATTTACATTTCTCTGCTTTTTCATAACAGCAGCTTTGATTTCAGTTGTTAAATCAACTGTTTCAAAATTAAAAACAATTTTTCGAGTACAACCGTTAACTGACTCAACTTTGTAAGACATGAATGCCTCTCTAATTTTACGCTATGCAAAATTGCAACTTACTGGGCGCAGAATAGCGAGCGTCCATGGGCTTGTCAATTATGAACATTTTGCAAATAAGGTGCATATCCAACATCGAGAAGATAGAGCCCATTTGGTGGCGCTACAGCAGTCAAATGAAGCTTTTTAATGTCACTATCCATTGCAAATTTATGCTTGCGCGAAAGAGCGTCTTTTATTTCTTGCTCAGAAAGCTTACCCCTAGAGTATTCAAAGCAAGCCCCTACAATGAGCCTCACCATCTGCTTAAGAAATCCACTTCCAGTGACAGTAAAGGACATAAGGCCTTCAATCTCAGGCAATGTATTTTTAAGCTGTAAAGGCAATCCATTGGTTACTTTAAGCTGGTAAATCTCGCGGACGGTGGTTTTCGTGGGTGTACCCAAGCAATGAAAATGATGAAAGTCGTGTGTGCCTATAAAAAGCTTGGACGCATTGCGCACGCCTTCAAAATCTATATCCTCATAGGCTTCAGTAATGAAAGGGTAATGGAATGGGCCGACATTCCTACTCGTGAATAAATAACTATATGTTTTCCACTGAGCATCAAACTGCGGGTTAAAATTTTCATCTGCTTGGGTCATTTCATTAACTCGTATCTCCATTGGCAACACAGAATTTAGGCCATTCTTAAGTCCAAAATCAGGAAATTGCTTAGGCAGCCGAATGCGAATAATTTGTTTTAATGCATGGACTCCTGCATCAGTTCTACCAGAACCTATAATCTGTACATCATCGCTTTTGGCCAATTTTTTTAAAGCAATTTCAACCTCACCTTGAATTGTCCTAATGCCTGGTTGAACTTGCCATCCATGGAACAAATGTCCTGCGTAAGAAATTTCACCACGATAATAAAATGAACCCATGGCGCTCACAGAAATTCAAAGATCATACCCACCCCCATGGAAGTTCCATCTACAGTTAGGTTTTCTTTAAAGTTGTCATATTTGACTGTTCTGAATTCTAAACTTAAAAATGACTGCCCAATCCCATAATCTGAATACAAGTCAGTCCCATAGCTTGGAAAAATTGAGGACAAACCAAATAAGGCTTGTGCTGAACCATAATAGCCATAGCCATACTGCTTTTGGCTTTTATCCCCCTGAGCATAAGTACGATCATCTCTTGACTGCAATAAAAGGAGCGCGGATGGCCCGCCAGAAACAGAAAATTTCAGAAAACGGGAAATAGGAATATCAATCCCTAGACCCATGTCAATTGGTATGGACCATAATGTAAACTTAGTTTCAGACTGACTTCCATCAGGAAAAGTACCTACTCCAGAATTATACTTAACTCCGAGATTAAAACAAAATTTGAAATCTAAAAATGTTCTGTACAAAAATCTTGAGGATGAAATTAATAAGACTCCGGTATCTTTACTTTTGTTACCATCCTTATAAATTCTAGAATAAGATTGGTTGGATTCATTATAAGAAAGATCATCAACAGCATAATAACTTATCCCAAAAGTGGATTTAGTTTTCCATGAAATTTCTTTTACAATATCGTTACCTTTTATCTGAGAGTAATTAGGTGAGTTACCATTAATTTTTTCATCACCTGAAACTCTAATTGATGAGCCCAGATAGTTTTCGGGTGTTTTCGAAAGAGTTTCGTTAAAATCCCTATCACTGACCTCGCCCGGAAGTGGAATAACTGATTCTTTCTTAGTTTCAACCTTTTCTAAGGTTATTTTTTCTTCATCATCTTCTTGCTCAGAGAGCATGTTTTCAAAGTTTTTAATGGAATCAGGATTGTCGTCGAAAAAATAGGCCGCATCCTTTTCAGCCTTTCTATAGCTTTTTGATTGATCGATATCCGCTTGTGGCTTGGAGCTGCCACAAGAAACTAGGAAAACTAATAGAAAAAATAACAATGAAAATCTAATCATTTTCTTTTTCATTCTTCCATTCAAAAATACCAGACATTTCGCCTTTGTGAGTAAAAAAATAAGCCAGGCATCCAAGTACATAGGTCCATAAGATAAATGCGACCATTAATTGCTCATATATAAAAATCAGTGCAAACAAAACAAAGATTAAAAATAAAGTCGCCTTCTTATGTGTTTTGGCCCATGTCGCATTTTTAAACGAGAAAAAAGGAATGTTTGAAATCATTAACATTGAAAAAAATAAAACATAGGCAATTATCCCTTGAGAGTATCGCTGCAACCATGGATACTCCAATGAAACTAGCACAAAACCAATCATAGCCATGGCTCCACCAGGGATGGGCAGCCCTTGGAAGTAATCACTTTTAACCTTATCAATATTGGCATTGAAACGCGCCAATCTTAGTGCTCCACACAGTAAGAAAACAAATGAAACAACTAGACCAGCTCTGCCATAAATATGAAGAAATTTTTGATACATTAAGACTGCAGGAGCAAAGCCAAAAGAAATTGCATCACTTAGTGAGTCAAATTGTTCTCCAAATGCAGATTGAGTCCCTGTCAATCGAGCAACTCTTCCATCAACAGAATCAAAAATGGCTCCTAAAATTAAGATCATGCATGCTTTGTAAAAATCACCTTGAAAAGCAAACAAAGTACATGCAAAACCACATGCCATATTTAATGCGGTAAATGTATTTGGTAAAAAAAACGCAAGACGTCTCGCTTCTCTTTTTTCAATTTCTTGTTTCTCATCCATATTTGTACTACCTAATTATATAATTTTAGGTCTCCCGATGATTGAAGTTCCACCTAGTAACTGATCCCCTATTTTTGGTATTATCTCATATTTCGTCGATATTGTAACCGAAACAGTTCCACCAAATGGAATCAAACCCACCACGGCCTTTCTGTAGATTTTATCCCCTTGCCTTACCCAAAAATCAGGAAATAAACCATAGACACATTTAAAGCACTTTATTTTTATTTCCCCAACTAAGTCAGACTTAAGTGTAATTTCAGCGCCTCTATAATATTTTTCATTGAGAAATGTATCTTTATCTGAATGTCGAAATATATCTGATCCATAAGATGCTTGATAATCTTCTACGGTACATGTGGTCGGGGCATAAATTCCATAAGAAACGCTCCATGGCATTGCAACCAAGATTGTAACATAATCCTGTGCTTCTCTAATTTCCAAAATTTTGCCATTAATTGGAGAGAGGATAAGACCTTCATCGGTCACCACATCGCTGTTGTATAGATGCTTAATTCTCAACAAATAAAGGAGAATTAAAAAAATAAGAACTAGAAATTTGGCAAGATATTCAAGACCAAAAAACAAAAAAAGGAATTCCAGGAAAAGAAAAAGAAGGAAATGTCTTTTTTTAATATAGCTCGAAAAAAACATATTAAAATTTCCCTTTTTTAACCCCTGCTGGATTAAATTCCAATTCTGGCGCTCGATAGTACATGGGCTGAACTCTGACTTTTCTTTCCTTTATAATTTTAAACAAAACACTAGTATTATTTCTAATTAATTTATTGGTGTCAGTTAAATTGGATACATCTAAACTAGGCTTAGGACTTTCAACATGAAAGTAAAATGGTTTTGCTTCAATTTCCAGTAGGCCATCTTCATTTATGAGGGAAGTTTCATTCGAACTGCCATTCCAAGAGTAGACAAAAAATTCACCCCGAAAAGCCTTAGCAATCCATCGCCCACTTCCAACACCCAAAAACTGCGGAATTTGATAGGAGAAAAAGCTATACACATTTTTCCCCTCTAGCTCTAATACTTGTGAAAACCCTTCAGAAATCCTTACACCAGTATAACTTCCAGGACCGGCACAAAAAAACCAGTCCGCGATTAAAGAGACATCTAATTTATTTGAGCCTAATAAATTTAATAGAAGACTTTGAAGAGATGAGCCTGTTCTTCTATTAGTTTCAATGACATGATCAATGCAATTATAATTCGTATCGAGTAACAGAATATTTACTGAAGCTGATGTATCTACATAAACATTAAACCTAGAAGAGTTTTGAGAAGTCATTAAAAATTGCTGCAAATGTTAAAATTAACAATATAGACAAACCAAATTGTTGGGCAATCTCCATCTTTCTTCTTGAAAGAGGTCCCCGATTTAAGATCTCAAGGAAAATAAACATAATGTGTCCACCGTCTAAAACGGGAACTGGGAGAAGGTTAATCACACCAAGGTTTATGGAAATAAATGCCATAATCTGGAAAAAATAACTAAGTGATGTTTTAAATGAATCAGTTGCAACCTTACCAATAGCGATTGGCCCACCAATATTTTTGAGAGAAACTTCTTTTGTGATCAGCTTTTTAAACCCATCAAATATCTTAAAAGATGCATCTAAAGTTCTCATAAATGCAATTGGAATTGACTGAAAGAAGCCCTTACCATCAGACTTAACGAAGTTTAAGGGTAGAAACTCTGCACCGCTATAAACCCCAATAATCCTTACTCCCTTTCCATCCTGCTTAATTACTTCAGGCTTAATTTCAATTATTGATTCCTTTTGATTACTTAAGACAGAAATAAATACTTTCTTTTCTGAATCAAGCTTCTGAACAAATTGCCTCACTTCCTCAAATGATCCAACTGAATCACCATTAACAGAAAGCAAAATATCGCCACCCTTAATACCTGCTTTGTCAGCAGGCGAATCCATGTTTACGCTTTTGACAACCTGATCATGAGCATAAAATCCCATTTCTCTCAAAGTTTCACTTAAAGAAGCCGTTTTCATGGTCGCTTGAACAATTTCCAATTCGGGATTTAAGTTTTTACCTAAATCAACGTTTTTATCTTTCCCGATTTTGTATAAATAAACAGTATTCGCCGGAGCCAATTCTATAATCTCTTCTAGGGAAAGCTTCTCACCTTCATTAAATGTTTTACTAAGTGATACTTTATAAAATTCCCCAGATTTATTAACAACTAAAGGCAGCCTTAACAGCGGAGAAACTTTTGAAAACATTTCAAAAAAAGAATTTGAATCTATTCCCAAGGGAATTCTTACATCATTAGTTCCTCGTTTAATCGTTATACTATTAACCATGTCGCCCGCTGACATAATATCTGTGGGGGAACTAATTACGACGTCATTTACCTTAGATAAAATATCTCCGCTTCGAACGCCTTTCTCATAAAATTGCGTGTTTTTAGTTATAAAACCAAACTTTATCTCTGGAAGATTTTCTCCAACAAAAATAAGTGACCAAAAAATAAAAAAAGCCAAAATAAAATTTGCCATTGGACCGCCAAACACGATCCAAAAACGAGCCCATTTACTTTTATAAGTAAATGAAAACTTACGATCATTTTCTTGAATTTGATCCTTTTGAGTTGGGTCGTCACCAAACATTTTGACGTAGCCACCAAGAGGTATCAGGCTAAATGCATACTCAGTGTCACCCTTTCTAAATTTGAAAAGCTTTGGACCAAAACCAAGGGAAAATACTTCAACTCTAACTCCAAAGAGACGAGCAAAAATAAAATGCCCTAACTCATGAAAAAATACTAACGGGCATAAAAATATTATAAATATAAATAAGCCTTCCAAAAATCCCGTAAAATTCTCAAACATAAATATTCCTTAAAGTCCTTATAAATTAATATAAAAATCCAAGCATAAATAAAAAGGAGTTAAAAAAATTAAAGAATCCACTCGATCATAAACGCCACCATGACCAGGAATTATACTAGAACTGTCTTTAATCCCAACCTGTCTTTTAAATTTTGATTGAACAAGATCGCCTACCTGACTCAGTCCACCAAACAAGGCAAATAAAATAGGAATGTATAGGGGCACTACCTTAAAGAAATAAAAATATATTATTGAGCCCAACAAGCTAGACACGAGCATTCCCCCGTATAATCCTTCCCTCGTTTTTTTGGGACTTACACTTGGCCATAGCTTATTTTTGCCAAATTTTTTCCCAAAAAACCATGCCCCAGAATCCATTCCATATGTAATAAAAAGTAAAAGGGTTAGGTTTTCCAACTCATTTTTAGATTTAAATATGGTCGCTAAAGATAAAAAATTCAGGGACACATAAACAAGTCCTGCAATTTTTACTTTTTCTAATTTATGTAAGTAATTTTTATTAATATCGAATAGGAATAGATAAAAAATTAAAAACACATTTAACAATAGGTTTACTATTACCGGATAAATTGCTTTGGGATAATCAACGAATTGGAAAAAACAAACGAAGGTGCTCACATAAACAATTTGTGAAAAAATATAAGCCGCACTTTTTCTTTGTTCTTTGAAAAAATTTGTTTGAATTTCATCGATAACAAAAAAACCTAGAAGAAGAACAATAAAGTTTGAAGAATACTTCCCAAAATACACGGAGATCATTACCAACAATATTAAAATTATTGCTGACAAGATTCTTAACGCTGTGTTGGACATTAATTAATTCCCAAGTTTTGATGAATAATAGTTCTGTTTTTTTCTGCCAAATTTTTAGCATCTTCCAAACAGGACATCTGAGAGATTGTACCAAAACGTCGTTCCCGAGAGGTAACAAAATTAATAATCTGAGTAAATTCCTCAGATGAAAAATCAGGCCACTTTGTCTGAGTAAAAAATAATTCCGCGTAGGCCATCTGCCAAATCAAAAAGTTTGATATCCTCTGGTCACCACCAGTTCTAATCAAGAGGTCAACATCGCCCAGTTCAGGTGCATAAAAGTTATTCTGAAAATCCTTTTCAGACATTTTCTGTCCAGGATTTCTCATAATAAACTCATTCGCCGCGTTAACAATTTCAGACCGACCACCATAGCCGAAGGCAAAGGTTAAATTTAAACCCTGATGTCCGGATGTTTCTTGCTCCAAACTTGCGATAAGATCCTGAGTTGATTTTGGCAAATCGGAAGTGTCCCCTATTACTCTAAAGCGGATTTGGTTTCGAATAATTCTAGGTTTTTCATTAAGCAAAAACTTTTTCAGAAGGACAAATAGAACTTTAACTTCATTATAAGGCCTACTCCAATTTTCACTAGAGAATGCATAAAGAGTAAGGCTTTTGATTTTTAAATTGTCGGCACACTCAACAATATCAGCAACCCTTCCAGATCCTCTGATATGCCCCCAAACACGTGGCCTCCCACGAGAGGTTGCCCACCTCCCATTTCCGTCCATGATAATTGCAACGTGCTGGAGCTTAGACATAAAATTAAATGACCATCAAATAGTCATTACTTCCTTTTCTTTCGAATTAACTATTGTATCTACTTCTTTTGTGTATTTATCAGTTATATTTTGGATTTCAGTTTGAATCTTTTTAGACTCATCTTCAGAGACAGTCTTATCCTTTTTAACTTTCTCATTTTGATCTCTGCGGTGATTCCTAATTGCAACCTTGGCATCTTCACCAAATTTTTTAATTTCTTTAACTTGCTCCTTCCTTCTTTCCTCTGTCAAAGCAGGAAATGGAATTCTAACCAAATTACCGTCATTTGCAGGCGTAAAACCAATATTGGCTCCCAAAATGGCCTTTTCAATCTGGGGAATCATTGTCTTATCAAAAGGTTGAATTTGAAGCAGTCTTGCCTCTGGTGTGCTTACCTGACCAACCTGCTTAATGGGTGTTGGAGTTCCATAATAATCAACCATTATTCCATCTAAAACTGAAGGATTTGCACGCCCTGTTCTGATTTTAGTTAATTGGTATTTTAAAGATTCAATGGTCTTTTTCATTGCATCTTCTAAATGTTTTTTAATCTCAGCTTGCATATTTTAATCTCCTTATATCTATGCTTTACAAGTCACCCTAGTACCAAGGCTGTCACCCTGTACGACTTTTTTGATATTACCTTTTTCAAAAACGTTAAAAACAATTATATCAATATCGTTATCCATGCACAGACTCAAAGCTGTTGAGTCCATAACCTTAAGCCCCAAATTTAGGGCATTTATATAACTTACTGTTTCGTATTTGATTGCATCTTTAAATTTCATCGGGTCTTTATCATAGACACCATTGACCTTAGTGGCCTTTAAAATCACTTCAGCATCAATCTCATTGGCCCTTAGTGCTGCGGCTGTATCGGTCGTGAAATAAGGATTTCCTGTCCCCGCTGCAAAAATTATTACACGACCCTTTTCTAAATGCCTCATCGCCCTTCGACGAATATAAGGCTCCGCTATTTCCTTCATTTCAATTGCTGTTAACACTCTTGTTTTCACTCCTTTTCTTTCAAGTGAATCTTGGAGTGCAATTGAATTAATAACTGTTGCTAACATCCCCATATGATCAGATGAGGTTCTGTCCATCCCCTTAGTTGCCCCAGCAACACCTCTATGGATGTTCCCACCACCTATTACGATAGCTACTTCAGCACCTATTTCATTAAGCTCTTTTATTTCCAAACTAAGCGTATCGAGAATTTCTTCAGAAATGCCGTGTCCTTGATTCCCGGATAGCGCCTCACCAGATAGCTTAAGCAGGATTCTTTTGTATTTCATTATTTTTTCCAATAATAATAAAAAAAGGGGGAATTTCTTCCCCCTTTCTATCATTGAGCTATTTAAGCCTTTTGGCCTGTCATTTTAGCAATCTCTTCTGCAAAGTTTTCTGACTTTTTCTCAATCCCTTCTCCAAGAATAAATTTAGAAAAACGTCTTACTTGAATCTTTTCACCAAGCTTCAATGTAAGTTCGTTTAATAAATCTTTTACAGTCAAATCTGGATTTTTGATAAAAGGTTGCTCCAAAAGACACACTTCAACAGCAAGCTTCTTAATTTTCCCTTCAACAATTTTTGGGATCATGTTTTCAGGCTTGCCTTCATTCTTAAGTTGAGCAGCATAAATTTCAGCTTCTCTCTTTTTGAAGTTCTCATCCATATCCTCAGACTTAACAAACGTTGGGTTTGCAGCAGCAATTTGCATCGCTACATCTTTTACAAAGGTTTGGAAGTCTGTGCTCTTGGCAACGAAATCTGTCTCGCAGTTTACTTCAACCATAACACCGATCCGGCCATTATGGATGTACGATCCAATTGCACCTTCTGCAGCAACTCTGGATTGTTTTTTTTCTGCAGCAGCCAAACCTTTTTTTCTCAAATATTCAACTGCTTTATCAAAACTACCATGAGTTTCTGTTAATGCTTCTTTACAGGCCATCATTCCAGCGCCTGTTTGTTCACGCAATTTTTTTACATCTTCAGCTGTAAAAGCCATAAATTCACCTTCAATTGAAATGATTTTAAAAAATTATTCTTCGCCTTCAGACTCTTCTTCTTCTTCACCATCAGGCAACAAATCGATGTCTTGGTCGTATTTGCTGATGATTTCTTTTTCAAGAGCCATGTCACGATCTGGTTTCGCAAGATTTGCATTTTTAGAAGCGTGAGCATTACCTTCCGCTACAGATTGAGCAAAATATTCTGCAAAAGCAGAAACTGATTTTACTGCATCATCATTTCCTGGAATTATGTAATCAATATCAGTTGGATCACAGTTTGTGTCAGCGATTGCAATAACAGGAATACCTAAAGTCTTTGCTTCCTGAACTGCAATTCTTTCTTTAATTGGATCAACGATAAATACTGCTCCTGGTAGTTTTCTCATTTCTTTGATTCCACCAAGGTTTTTTTCTAATTTAATAACTTCTTTTTCTATCTTTGATCTTTCTTTTTTAGTTAGTAATTCAAAATCACCAGTCTCTTTCATTTTTTCAACTTTTCTAAGTTTATCCACAGAAAGAGCGATTGTTTTAAAATTGGTAAGCATTCCACCCAACCAACGATTTGTTACATAAAAAGCACCACATTTTTGAGCAGCACCTTGAACGATTTCAGCTGCTTGTCTTTTTGTTCCAACAAACAATACAGGACGTCCTTCTGAAGATGTTTTCTTCAAAAAGTCATAAGCCTTTTTTGCCATTGGAATAGTTTTCGCCAAATCTATGATGTAAATACCGTTACGTTCACCGTAAACGTATTTCTTCATTTTTGGGTTCCATTTGTGGGTTTGGTGGCCGAAGTGTGCACCGGCTTCAAGCAGGTGCTTAAGCGTAAGTTCAGACATAATTTCTCCTTGAGGTTAGTCTGATCACCTGGACCGGAAAGACGAATCTCCCAGACCTCAAAATTCAGGTGATTGTTAATAAGGCGCATTTGATAACACGAAGGGCTTAACAAGACAACATTACAACCGGGTTAAATACAGTAATTTTAGGCACTAGGAGAAGCTAACACTTTTCGAGGCTTGGAGCCCTGAGCAGGCCCCACGATACCCTTAGCTTCCATTTCTTCAACAAGATTTGCAGCCCTATTATAGCCGATCTTAAGCCTGCGCTGCAGCATTGAGGCGCTTGCCATCCTGTGCTCCATGACAATTTCTAAAGCTTGCTCGAAAAGACTATCATCTGCACCACTGCCTTCACCATCGCCCGAGATCCCATAACCACCAGATCTCGACCCAAAACTCCCCTCATCGGCTTCAGCACCTTCTTCCAAAAATCTCATCGCGCCTTCATTAAATTTTGGTTCCATTTTTGCCAATTTATCAGCGAGAACTTCAATTTCATTTTCATCAACATAGGAACTGTGTACCCGTATTGTATCTGCCCCATTTTTGTAGAGCATATCACCCTTGCCTAGTAATTTTTCAGCACCTTGTGCACTCAAAATTGTTCTTGAATCAACTGCTGAAGTTACCCTAAAGCTTACCCGAGTAGGGAAATTTGCTTTGATTAGACCGGTAATTACATCAACTGAAGGTCGTTGAGTTGCGAGAATTAAATGAATACCTGCTGCTCTTGCTTTGGCTGCCAATCTACAAATGTTGTTCTCAATATCCTTGCCAGATTTTGTTAAAATCAAATCTGCAAACTCATCTACAATAATGACGATAAATGGTAACTCGTAATTTACTTTTACTTCCTCTTGGTAATGTGGATGAATCTTTGCAATTAATTCAGGAGAAGCCGTTTTAAGCTTTGTATTAAATCCATCAATATTGCGAACACCAAACTCTTTTAGAATTGTATAACGTCTTTCCATTTCTTGTACGGCCCATAGAAGCGACAAGCTTGCATTTTTTGCCTCTGTCACTACAGGCATAATTAGATGCGGCAGTTTTGCATAGAGCGCCAATTCAAGTTGCTTTGGATCAATAAGAACAAGCTTCATTTGCCTAGGTGATTTTTTTACTAGAAGTGAAACTAATATCGTATTTATAAATACCGACTTACCAGCACCTGTTGCACCGGCCACCAACATATGGGGCATAGAAGCCAAATCAACAATAAAGGGTTGTCCGAAAGCATCCTTACCCATTGCTAAGGGCAAGCCCCCTATATTGCTTCTAAACTCTTGGCTGTCTAAAATCTCTTCCAAATAAATTAATTCCCGAGGATTTCTGGGAACTTCAATTCCAAGAGTATTGCGACCTTTAAGTGGAAATACTATCCGGATAGGTGCTCCAAAAAGCGCCAATCCAAGATCTTCTGATATTGATGTAACCTTGGAAACTTTAACACCAGGACCCAGCTCAAGCTCAAATGTATCTACAACCGGTCCCTTTAATACATTTATGATTTTCCCGTCGACATGAAATTCATGTAATTTTTCTTCAATCCTCTGAATAATTTCAGCGAAATACCCATCATCAGGATTGCTACTCTTAGATGGATTTTTAACTTCATTATTCATGGCCAGCATAGAAAAATACAACTCATCCTTCCGCTTTAAATCATCAGCATCAACTTGTTTTGATTGACCGAATTCAGATTCAGCCAAGTCCAAAACTTTTTCGGCACCTAAGGCCTCACTTTGAATTGACTCAGACTCCGCATTTTTTAGCAAAATATTTCTCGCTACATCTGCAGTCATAATATTTTCAGTATTAGAATTTTTTGAATCTTCAGGATTGGAAACTTCTGTTCCTGCTGACTTAATATCCAAAACAGGTATTTGAGCTGGTTGCAAGAATGACCTCGAAACTTTTTGCTCTTCAGTTTCTATGGATTGAGATTTATTTTGACCAAAAAACTTTACAACATAACCCTTTAAATGAAGTGCATTATTTAAAAAATCTTTTGGTCTATTTAATTGGGAACTTTTCCTTAGCATTTCATTTCTTTGAATTTCTTTTATAGGATTCTTTTCTTTAGGCTTATTTAGCTTTTCAAATATTGAAACTCCTCCATTTAAAACCCACTCAGTAAATCTTTTGGTAGCGATGACAACCTTTTCACGACCCACAGTCCAAACAAAAAAAGTTCCAGATAAAATAAAAATTAAGGCGCGAAGTGAAGCTGGAATGGAATCAATTAAGTAAATAGATCCAATACCCAGCATTGTAGGTTTAAACAAATAAACTGTTATAAATGAAAATATTGTTCCGTTAACTAGTGCTAAACTATCAAAAATATCCAAACTTCTTTTCAATTGAAAATATACACCCACAGCAATTAGAACAAAGGAAAAGAATGGCCATGGCCCTATGTAATAATTAGAAAGAGAAACTAATGAGCTCAAAAAATAGGTGAAAAAATTTAAACTATTTGCAGAAGAAATCTCCAGCATATTATCTGAAAGTGTTTCTTGAAAAAGAAAACCTCCCAAAAAATAAAGAGATAGGAGACTGTAAACAAAAACTGAAATTTTAAATGATTTTTCCTTCATGTCATTTATTGTAATGCATTATTAATTTAATGCCACAAATTGAATGAAGATTTAACCTGAGCAATAAAGGCAAAAAAAAAGCCCGGATGTGAATCCGGGCTTATAAAAAATTGGTGCATCTTGCTATTCTTACACTTAGTTTCCCAAGCACTACCTTCGCCGCAACTGGACTTTACTGCCGAGTTCGG
>Ga0172372_10000276_pt1 | contig 79773 bp, 78 predicted proteins | sample LakKiv5m_2_FD_114544 | JGI IMG/M metagenome (GOLD analysis project Ga0172372, IMG submission 114544) | Freshwater microbial communities from Kabuno Bay, South-Kivu, Congo - kab_092012_9.5m | ecosystem: Environmental > Aquatic > Freshwater > Lake | place: Democratic Republic of the Congo... | reverse complement strand
GGTCTCATGGCGAGCAAGCCCTACGCGGCCACCGGCAAGTACATCGAGCGAATGTCCAATCATTGCGGCGGCTGCAGGTTCAGGCCAGGTGAGCGTACGGGTGATCGCGCCTGCCCCTTCACCACGCTTTACTGGGATTTTCTGGGGCGTCATGAGGCGAGGCTCGCAGCCAACCCACGGATGGCGCTACAGGTGAAGAACCTGGCTCGCATTTCCGCTGACGAGATGCACCGGATTCGTGAGCGCGCCGAGTTCATTCGCGCTGGTGGGCTGACGGAGGCCGGGCATGCCTGAGCCTGGTCAGCGCGACTGGCCCCTGGAGCAGGTTCATGCCTGATTCCGATCAGGCCGCGGTGCTTGCGCTGGCCGCAGCGCTAGGCTGGGCAAGCGGCTTTCGCCTCTATGCCACGCTGTTTGCCGCCGGGATGGCCAGTCGCCTCGGATGGATTGATCTTCCCGCATCGCTCCAGCTTCTCGAGCATCCCGTGCTTCTGGGCCTGAGCGGTCTGCTCCTTTTGACCGAGTTTCTGGTCGACAAGATTCCCGGCCTCGACTCATTCTGGGATCTGGTGAACAGCGTGATCCGGGTGCCAGCGGGCGCAGCGCTGGCGGCCGCCGTGTTGGGAGCCGATAGCGCGGTGATGGGCATGGCGGGCGCGCTTCTGGGCGGCTCGCTTGCCGCGAGCTCCCAGCTGGCAAAGACCAGCGTTCGCGCCGCCATCAACACCCTGCCCGAACCGGTATCGAATCTGTTTGCAAGCTTCACTGAGGACGGTCTGTCGCTGGGCATGCTCTGGCTGGCTGTCAGCAAGCCCGCGGTGTTTGCGGTGCTGCTGGTTTTGCTGGTGATGCTCGCCGTGCTGGTGATCTGGCTCCTCATGCGCTTTCTGCGTGCGCTGCTCGCGAAACTGCGGGACCGCCTCGTGCGAGGGTCTGCCGGTGCCTGACGTCACGACGCCCGGGCAGTTGGGCGCTGTCTCATCCGTAGAGTGGTCGTGGGGCGATTTCGAGCCCACGCGCGAGGCTGCGCTCGACAGGCTGTCGGCCTTCGACCCCGGGGCCTATGCGCGTACGCGCAATCATCTGGAGGGCACGGTCAGCAGACTGTCGCCCTACATCACCCACGGCATGTTGAGTGTGCCCGAGGTCTGGGCTGCGGTCGCCAGCCGGCACCGCATCGACATTTCCCATCGCTTTGCCATCGAACTGGGCTGGCGGGAGTTCTTTCATCACGCCTGGCGCCACGACGGTGAGGTGATCTTTCAGTCCCTCCATCCCGGGCCCTTGCCGGATGAGGCCTACCTCGATGCGCTGCCCGATGATGTGCTGGAGGCGGGAACCGGAGTGCCGGTGATCGACCAGGCAGTAAGAGGCCTCACGCAGACCGGTTGGCTTCACAACCACGCCCGGATGTGGCTTGCGTCCTATCTGATTCACATCCGGAAAATTCACTGGCGGGCGGGGGCTGACTGGATGGTGGGCCACCTGCTGGATGGTGACCTTGCAAGCAACCATCTGTCCTGGCAATGGGTGGCAGGAACCGGTAGCAGCAAGCCCTATCTGTTCAATGCCGAGAATGTGGCGCGCTTTGCACCGCGCGCCTGGCATAGCCCGCGCTCCATCATCGATACCAGCTATGAGGCGCTGGATGTTCTTGCGCGAACACCGCCCAGGTCGGTCGAGGCGCGCGAGCGCCCAGCGAAGCATTTGGCGCAGCGCTCACTTCATTCCGAACCACCCTTCGATGTTTCGTTTGGCGATTCGAGCGAACTGGCGGGCGCCTGGCTGGTTCATCCCTGGGCCATCGCACCCGCACCGCCTGGCCGGCGCGCGGTAGGCGTGCTTCCCGCGCCTTTTCATCGGCGTTGGCCCTGGAGCGAGCAACGCTGGCGCTTCGTGCTTGCCGCCATGCGGCAGGTGACCGACGTTGTGGTCTGGTGCGAAGCGCCGCCACCGGGCTCAGCTCAGACCCTGGCCACCCCTCATCTGGCCGACTGGCTGCCTCCTGGCATCACTCAGGCGGCGCCGCGCCTCTACGCTGATCCCTCTCAGCGCTGCCGCTCTTTTTCCGCGTTCTGGAAGCGGGTGTCGTCGGGCAAACCGGGTCGGGATCACGCCCCCTCGTGATAGATTTCGGCCACATGCCCCAATAAAGGAGACCTCTCATGCGTATGAAGATGCTGGCTGCCGCGCTTGCCGCTGCAAGCTTTGGATTGAGCGCCGCCGCAGGTGCTGCGGACAAGGTGAAAGTGGGACTGGTGAGCACGCTCTCGGGCCCCAACGCAGCCATTGGCAATGACATTCGTGACGCCTTCATGCTGGTGGTGAAGCTGAACGGCGGCAAGTTGGGCGGTCTGCCCGCTGAGGTGCTGATTGCCGATGACCAGTTCAAGCCCGACGTTGGCAAGCAGATGTTCGAGCGCATGGTTAAACGCGACAAGGTTGATTTCCTCACCGGCGTGGTGTTTTCCAACATCATGCTGGCCGGTCTGCCCGAGGCCATCGAAGGTAAAACCGTTTATCTGAGCCCCAATGCAGCCCCTTCGCCCATCGCAGGCAAGGAGTGCAACCCGTATTTCTTTGCCGTGTCCTGGCCCAATGACGCCTATCACGAGGCTGCAGGCCAACATGCCACCAGCCAGGGCTTCAAGAACGCCTATCTGGTTGCGCCCAACTATCAGGCTGGTAAAGACTCGCTCGCCGGGTTCAAGCGCTTCTACAAGGGCAAGGTGGTCAACGAGGTCTACACCAAGCTCGGACAGCTCGACTACTCGGCCGAACTCGCCGAGATCCGTGCCGCCAAGCCCGACGTGCTGTATGCCTTCCTGCCGGGCGGCATGGGCACCAACTTCATCAAGCAGTTTGTGGCGGCGGGGCTGAACAAGCAGACGCGCCTGCTGTTGCCTGGCTTTGGCGCCGATCAGGACATCATCCGTGGCGTGGGCGATGCCATGCTGGGTCTTCAGGACACCGCTCACTGGGCCATGAACCTCGACAACGCAGCCAACAAGCGTTTCGTGGCCGAGTTCGAGAAAGAGTACAAGCGCCTGCCCACGGGTTATGCGGCGCAGGCCTATGACACGGCGCTTCTGATTGATTCGGCGGTCAAGGCCGTGGGCGGCAAGATCGAGGACAAGGACGCCGTGTTGAAAGCGGTGAAGGCTGCGAAGTTTGAATCGGTTCGCGGCGAGTTCAAGTTCAACACCAACCAGTATCCGATCCAGAACTACTACCTGCGCGAAGTGCAGAAAGATGCGCAGGGCCGGCTGGTGAACAATGTCGTGAGCAGCACCCCGGTGATGGTCAACCGCGGTGATGCCTACGTGCAAGACTGCCCCATGAAGTGATCGCCGGTCGCGACCGGCTGATTGAAAGCCGCCCCGCAATGGGGCGGCCCTTCTTTACATGAGCCTCATCCTTCTCATCGAACAGGCCCTGAACGGCCTGCAGTTCGGCCTGATGCTGTTCCTGCTGGCCTCCGGGCTCACGCTGGTGTTCGGCATCATGGACATGATCAACCTCGCCCATGGTGCGCTTTACATGGTTGGGGCGTTTTTCGCTGCGTGGCTTGCGCCCATCGTCAATTCTTTCTGGCTTGCGATCGTGCTCGCGGTGCCTCTCACCGCCATCGTGGGCATGCTGCTCGAATCCACGCTTCTTCGAACGCTTTATCAGCGCGATCATCTCGCCCAGGTGCTCGCCACGTTCGCGCTCATCCTGATCCTCAATGAAGCCGTGCGGATGATCTGGGGCTCTGACATGTCGCTGCCCACGCCGCAGGCGCTGTCAGGCCCGGTCGAACTGATGCCTGGCCTCTATTACCCCAGCTATCGCCTGATGATCATAGGCGTGGGGCTGGTGATCGCCGCGCTCCTCTGGTTTCTGGTCACGCGCACACGGGTCGGAGCCCTGGTGCGGGCGGGTGCATCCAACCGCGAAATGGCCATGGCCATGGGGGTCAATATCCGGGCGCTCTTTACTGCAGTGTTTGGCGTGGGGGCCGCGCTCTGCGCGGTCGCGGGCGCGCTGCTCGGGCCGCTGCTTGCAATCCAGGTGGGCATGGGCGACAGCATCCTCATCCTCGCCTTTGTGGTGATCGTGATTGGCGGCATTGGCTCGATTCGCGGCGCGTTTGTAGGGTCGGTGCTGGTGGGGCTGGTCGACACCTTCGGCCGCACCATGCTGCCGCATCTCTTTCGCGAACTGCTGCCGCCGCAGTGGGCGTCGGCAGCAGGTCCTGCGGTGGCGTCCATCCTCATCTATGTGCTGATGGCCGTGGTGCTGTTTGTGAGGCCGCAGGGCCTTTTTGCGGCGCGCGGCTGATGATGCAGCGTCCTTCATCATCAAGCCTTCAGTCGCGGCAGTCAGGCCGTGCGGTCTGGTGGCTGCTCGCGCTGGCGGCAGCCATCGCCTTGCCCTTCGTGTTCCGCGCATACGGCCTTGATTTCTACACCAGCATGGTGAGCCGCATGCTCATCTACGGTCTGGCGGCGGTCAGCCTCAACCTGATCCTGGGCTACGGCGGGCTGGTGTCATTTGGTCACGCGGCCTTTGTTGGCGTCGGCGCCTACACCGTGGGCATTCTCATTCACGAAGGCGTGCCAGGCGGCTATATCGGTTTTGCCGCGGCCATTCTGGTGTCGGCCCTGTTCGCGCTGGTGATCGGTGCCATTTCCCTTCGAACCCGCGGCGTCTACTTCATCATGATCACGCTCGCGTTTGCGCAGATGATTTATTACCTGGTGAATTCGGTAAAGGCCTATGGCGGTGACGAGGGGCTCAACATCAAGCGCCGGTCTGATTTCGGGTTTGGCATCGATTTCAAGGACGAGGTGGCGTTTTATCTGCTGGTGCTGGGCATTCTGGTGGTGTGTCTGGTGCTCATTCACCGCCTCATGCATGCGCGTTTCGGGCGGGTGATTCTCGCCATTCGCGACGACGATTTGCGCGCCGAGTCAGTGGGTTTCCCGGTCTATCGCTACAAGCTCATTCTGTTTGTCATTGCCGGTGCCATGGGCGGGCTGGCCGGTGCGCTGATGGTCAATCAGCAGAACTATGTGAGCCCCAATCTGCTCCACTGGACGCAGTCCGGGGTCCTCATGATCATGGTCATTCTGGGGGGCGTGGGCACGCTCGCCGGTGGGGTCTGGGGAGCGCTGCTACTCCTCATTCTGGAAGACCTGATCGCCGAGTTCACCGTCTACTGGCAGTTTTATGTGGGATGGGCGCTGCTCGCAGTGGTGCTGTTTGCACCCCGCGGGCTGGCAGGGCTTCGCTGGCCAGGGAAGGCGCGCTGATGGCCGAGGCACTGCTGCGGGTGGAGTCGCTCGTCAAGAATTTCGGAGCCCTGCGGGCAACCGATCACGTGAGCTTCGATCTGGCGCCTGGCGAGATCCATGCGCTGATCGGCCCGAACGGCGCGGGTAAAACCAGTTTCGTGGCCCAGGTCTCGGGGCATCTCAGCCCGGACGCGGGACGCATTGTGTTTGACGGCGCCGACCTCACGCATACCAGCGTGCATGAGCGGGTGGCGAGCGGTCTCGCGCGCTCCTTTCAGATCACGCGGCTTTTCAAGTCGTTTACGGTTCGCGACAACATCGCGCTGTCGGTTCAGGCGCGCTCGGGCAGCAGCCTGTCATTCTGGCGTCCGGTGGCCTCCGAAACCGCGCTTGCGCAGGAGGCCGATGCGGTCCTTGCGCGGCTGGGGCTGGTCGAGCGCGCCGATGCGCTCGCAAGCGAACTCTCGCACGGTGAGCAGCGCGTCCTCGAGATTGGTCTGGCGCTTGCCACGCGGCCTCGGGTATTGCTGCTCGATGAACCGATGGCGGGCGTTGGCCCCGACGAATCCCGGCGTCTGGTGACGCTCATTCAAAGTCTGCGCTCCGAGTGCGCCATTTTGCTGGTTGAGCACGATATGGAAGCGGTGTTTCAGCTGGCCGACCGAATCACGGTGCTGGTCAACGGTGCCGTGATCGCAAGCGGTTCGCCCGAAGCCATTCGGAACGACCCCCAGGTGGTGGCGGCGTATCTGGGCGATGAGATGGATGCGCACGAGGCAGATCAGCCAGCACTCTCAGCGGGTGTTTCCGGGCGCGGGGGTCAGCATGGCTGAGCCGCTTCTGAAGGTATCGGGTGCGCGCGCGGCCTACGGCGCGAGCCAGGTCTTGTTCGGGGTTGACCTGGAAGTCGGGGCCGGTCAGGTGGTGGGCCTTCTGGGCCGAAACGGCATGGGCAAGACCACGCTGATCCGCAGCATCCTGGGGCTGAAGTCGATGGCGGGGGGTGAAGTGCGTTTTCGCGGCGAGCCCATCAGCGGCCTGTCGGCGGACAGAATCGGCAGACTGGGTCTGGGTATCGTGCCCGAGGGGCGGCAGGTGTTTCCCAACCTGAGCGTGGAAGAACACCTCACGGCGTTCAGCGCGGTACGAAACGGCACGACCGATCCCTGGACACCGGCGCGGGTGTTTGAATTTTTCCCCAGGCTCGCCGAACGTCGCAACAACCTGGGTTCTCAGCTGTCGGGCGGAGAGCAGCAGATGCTTGCGATCGGTCGCGCACTGGTCACCAATCCGCGACTGCTGATTCTCGACGAGGCCACCGAGGGGCTTGCGCCGCTCATTCGCGAAGAGATCTGGCGTTGTCTGCGCATGCTGCGCGAGGCTGGGCAGACGCTGCTGGTGGTCGACAAATATGTGAGCCGGCTGGTGGAGATCGCCGATCACCATGTGATTCTCGAGAAAGGGCAGGTGGCATGGCGCGGCAGCTCGGCCGAGCTCGCGGCTGACCGCTCGCTCTGGCACCGGTATCTGGGGGTCTGAGCGGCAAGCGTCGCTCACACCCGACCCATGTTCAATTCCCCCCCACTTCGCGGGCGCAGGCCTTGAGCGCCGACGTCCTGCCCCGTCCCCCGGGCATCCTGCCCTATCTGCTTGCGCAGGTTGTGTTCGGGCTGCTCGCCATGACGATTTGTCTGCCCTCCATGCAGGAGTGGGGCGAGATATTTTCGACCGACGCAACCCGGGTGCAGCTCACCTTCAGTGCGTTCGTGATCGCGTACGGGGTGTCGCAGATCATTTATGGGCCGCTCTCCGATCGCTATGGGCGGCGATTGGTGGTGCTGGTCGGTCTGGTGATTGCGCTTGTGGGGTCGCTTGGCGCGGTAGTCGCGCCGGGTATCGATGAGCTGATTGCGGCGCGCATGGTCCAGGGCCTGGGCTGTGGCGCAACCATGGTGGTGGGGCGTTCGCTGGTGCAGGATTTTTTTGCTGGCCCGGAGCGCACGCGCGTGATGGCCTTCATCGGCATGACCATGGGCGTATGCCCGCCGGTTGCCACGCTGATTGGTGGGCAGTTGCATGTGCATCTGGGGTGGCAGGCCAACCCTGCCCTGGTGCTGGGCCTGGGCGTGGTGCTGTTTTTCCTTGCCATGCGCATGCTGCCGAGCGGCAGCCGCAGCGTGGCCGGCGATGCCCACTGGGTGGTGGCGATGATGCGTGCGTACCGGGCGCTCGCACGCCTTCGCATCTATCTGCTTCATGTGGTGATACTGGGCTCATCCACCGGCGCTTTCTACACCTACCTGGCTGCTGCGCCACTGGTGCTGCGCGGCTATGGCGTGGGGCCCGATGGTGTGGGCTTTCATGTCATGACCGCGACGCTCTCCTATGTGGTGGGCAATTTTGCGACCAGTCGCCTGATTCGTCGGCTGGGCGACCAGCGACTGATGATGACGGGACAGGCCATCACGCTGGTTGCAGTGCTTCTGATGGTAGCGATCGCCGGCTGGCCATCGGCGCTCGCTTTCTCCGGACCGGCGCTGGTGCTTGGCGTGGGCCACGGACTGCTGATGCCGCCCACCCTGTCGGGGACGGTGGGGGCGGCGCCCGCGCTCGCCGGTGCCGCCGCCGCCGCAGCGGGCCTGATCCAGCAGTTGAGCGGCGCATTCGGCGGTTATTCGGTCGGCTGGGTGTCCACCGAGGGGAGTCTGCATGTGGCCTTGCTCCTCACTGGCTTCACGCTGGTGGGGATTGCAGGACAGTGGGGGATCGTGCGGGCGAATCGGCGGAGGTGATGGCGGCCGCTGCCGAGACCGGAAGTTTCATTCCGGGAACCGGTGACTGGCTGATGGTCGGGGCCTCATCTGTCCCGTGGCGTGGTCGGATCGAACTGGTCGACGGAGTCGGTGATGATGCCGTCCACGTCCCAGTCAGCCAGACGAGCGGCGATGTCCGGATCGTTGACGGTGTAGGCGAGCGCGCGCTGGCCTCGGGCATGCAGCTGCAGGATCAGCTCCCGATTCATGACGGCGTGGTTCGTGATGATGGCCGAACACTCGAGCATCTCAGCGGCCTCTTGCCACCCCTCCCAGAGGGTGTCCAGCAGCAGGCCGCGCGGAACCCCCGGTGCAGTCTCCAACGCACCCTGTAAAGCCTCTGGGCGAAATGAGGTGAACACCGGCAGCGTTCCGGATCCTTCCCACATTTGGAGGACCGAGGACCCGACCGCCCGACCGGTTGCGAGTTCATCGCCGGGGGTTGGCTTGATCTCGATGTCCAGTGCAAAGTTATTGCGTCGCGCGTAGGCCGCGATCGCCTCGAAGCTCGGGATCGGTTCCCCCGCGAAGGCTGGGCTGTGCCAACCGCCTGCGTCCACACGCGACAGTTCGCTCCACGCGTAGTCGCCCGCTTTGCCAGACGCGGCAGTCGTGCGTTCGAGGGTGGCATCGTGCAACAGGAATGGTATGCCGTCTGCACTGAGCTTCACATCACATTCGAAGGCGCGGTATCCGAAGCTGGCGCCAACCCGGAAGGCCGCGAGCGTGTTCTCGGGCGCGAGCTTGCCCGCGCCGCGGTGGGCGATCCAGTAGGGCAGGGGCCAGTGAAGGTCAGCCATGGGAGACCGCCACGCGCTGCGTGCTCGCGGGATCGAACCAGTGCAGGTGGCGGGCGCTGACCGTGAGCCGCAAAGAATCACCCGGGGACGGTGCGGGCAGCGTGCCATCGATACGAAGTGTGAGCGCAGCCCCCGCCAGTTGCCCGTACACGAGTCGTTCGGCGCCCAGTGTCTCCACCACATCGACGTGAAAGGCCCAGGCGCCGCCCGGGTCCAGTGCCATGTGTTCAGGCCGAATGCCGAGAAGCAGGTTGCCCGTGCGGGGTGGAGGAACCGGCAGGGGTAGTACCTGGCCGCCGAGTTCGAAGCCCGCGGTGGTGGCGTAGCCGTGCAGGAGGTTCATGGGCGGCGCCCCGATAAAGCTCGCTACGAAGCTTGTAGCGGGCCGCTCGTAAACGGTTTCCGGGGAGCCAATCTGCTCGATTCGCCCGGCGTTCATTACGATCATGCGCTGAGCGAGCGTCATGGCCTCGACCTGATCGTGGGTGACAAAGAGCGAGGTGACGCGCAGTGCCCTGTGTAGCTTCTGGATTTCCAGCCGTGTCTGTGAGCGCAACTTGGCATCGAGGTTGGACAACGGCTCATCGAAGAGGAAGACCTGCGGCTCGCGCACGATCGCTCTGCCCATCGCCACCCGCTGACGCTGGCCGCCGGAGAGTTGGCGCGGCTTGCGATCGATCAGACCGTCCAGCCCAAGAATCTGTACTGCCCTTTGCACGCGCGCATCAATCTCGGCTTTGGGCAGCTTCTTGATTTTCAGTCCGTACGCCATGTTGTCGTACACGCTCATGTGGGGGTAGAGCGCGTAGTTCTGAAAAACCATCGCAATATCCCGCTCGGCTGGTTCGAGCCGGTTGACCACCCGGCCACCGATCTCGATCTCGCCGCTGGTGATTTCCTCCAACCCGGCGACCATCCTGAGGAGGGTGCTTTTGCCGCAACCCGAGGGACCAACGATGACGATGAACTCCCCGTCAGCGAATTCGGCATCGACGCCATGGATTACCTTGTTGGCCCTGGAGCCAGACCCGTAGATCTTTTCGACCCGGCGAAATACGATCGCGCCCATCGTTGCTATTTCTCGCTGTCAACAAGGCCCTTGACGAACCACTTCTGCATCAGGATGACCACCAGAGCAGGCGGGATCATCGCGAGGACGGCGGTGGCCATGACCACGTTCCACTCGGTGGCGGCATCGCCGCCCGAGATCATGCGCCGGATTCCCATGACCACCGGGTACATGTCCTCTCGCGTGGTGACCAGCAGAGGCCAGAGGTACTGGTTCCAGCCGTAGATGAACTGGATCACGAAAATCGCAGCGATGGATGTGCTCGAAAGGGGCACGAGCACGTCCTTGAAGAAGCGCAGCGGCCCGGCTCCGTCGATGCGTGCCGCTTCCACGAGTTCATCGGGTACCGTGAGAAAAAACTGCCGGAACAGGAAGGTGGCCGTGGCCGATGCAATCAGCGGTACCGTGAGGCCCGCGTAGGTGTCGAGCATGCCAAGGTCCGAGATCACCTTGTACGTTGGCACGATCCGCACTTCCACTGGCAGCATCAGTGTGACGAAAATCATCCAGAAGACGAGGCTGCGTCCGGGGAAGCGGAAGTAGACGACGGCGAATGCCGAAAGCAGCGAGATGGCGATTTTTCCGAGAGCGATCACCAGCGCGCTCACCAGACTGGTAAGCATCATGGGCGCTACGGGTGCGATGCGCCCGCCGCTGGTGGTCTGCCCGCCGAACAGGGCGAGCCGGTAGTTGTCCACCATTTTGTTGCCCGGCACGAGTGACATGGGCACGTTTTGCACGATTTGCTCAGCCGTCTGGGTGCTGGCGACGAAGGTGAGGTAGACCGGAAACGCCACGATCAGCACGCCAAGCGCGAGCACCAGATGCGAGAGGACGGTATTGGCGGGTCGGTTCGATATCATGGGCTGGGTCGGAAGAGGCGTCAGTAATTGACACGCCGTTCGACGTAGCGAAACTGAATGACGGTCAGCCCGATGACAATCGCCATCAGGATGACGCTTTGTGCAGCCGAACTGCCCAGGTCCATTGCCTTGAATCCATCGAAATAGGCCTTGTACACCAGGATGGCCGTCTCCTTGCCTGGTCCGCCCGAGGTGGCTGCGTCGACAATGGCAAAGGTGTCGAAGAACGCATATACAACGTTGATGACCAGCAGGAAGAAGCTGGTGGGGGCCAGAAGCGGAAGCTGTACGGTCCAGAAGCGTCGCCAGGGGCCCGCTCCATCAATTGCCGCAGCCTCCACCAGGCTCTTGGGGATCGATTGCAGGCCGGCCAGGAAAAAGAGAAAGTTGTAGGAAATCTGTTTCCAGACGGCTGCCAGTACGATCAGCAGCATTGCGTGGTCGCCGTCGAGCAGATGATTCCAATTGATGCCCATCGCACGCAGCGCGTAGCTCACCACACCGATTGACGGCGCAAACATGAAGAGCCACAACACCCCGGCCACAGCGGGTGCGACGGCGTAGGGCCATACGAGCAGGGTTTTATAGGCGGTAGAGAAGCGCACAACCCGATCGGCCATCACTGCAAGCAGCAGCGATACCGTCAGACCAATTGCCGCGACCGAAGCAGAGAAGACCGCGGTGGTTCTGAACGAGGCGAGGTAGGTCTCGTCAGCGAAAAGGGCCGCAAAGTTTTCCAGGCCAACGAATTCGCTGCGGGTGCCGAACGCATCCTCGCGAAGGACGCTTTGCAGCAGCGCCTGACCTGCCGGCCAGAAGAAAAACACCCCAACAATTGCGAGCTGGGGGGCTACCAGCACCCAGGGCAGCCACCCGCTCTTGAAGAGGACCCGCTTCTCGATGACCAACGGTCAGCTCTTGTTGGCCTTCTCGAATTTCTCGAGCTCAACGTCGCCACGTTTCTTGATGGCTTCGAGCCCTTCCTGCGCGCTTTTTCTCCCAGCCCAGACCAGTTCGAGCTCTTCGTCAATGATGGTGCGGATCTGTACGAAGTTGCCCAGACGGATCCCACGCGACTTGTCAGTGGTCTTGCGGACCATCTGCGTGACAGAGACGTCGGTGCCGGGAAACTGCTTGTAGAAGCCACTGTCCTCGGTCAGCTTGAAGGCCGCCATGGTGATGGGCAGGTAACCGGTTTCCTGATGGCTTTTTGCCTGCACCTGCGGGTCTGACAGGTAACGATAAAAGGCGGCAACGCCCTTGTATTCCTCGGGCTTCTTGCCGCTCATGGCCCACAGACTCGCACCGCCAATCACCGTATTCTGCGGTGAGCCGGGCACATCGGGGTAGTGGGGCAGGGTGCCGATGCCGCCCTGGAATTTCGCGTTCCGCTGCACTGCGCCATAAAGGGCCGAGGAGCCGGTGACCATTGCGCACTCTCCGCTCACGAATGTTGCATCGGCAGAGTTGTTGCGCCCCTTGTAGACGAACAGGCCCTGCTTGGCCATGTTCGCGAGGTTTTCGATGTGGCGCACATGAAGCGGCGTGGTGACAGCCAGCCGAGTATCAAGGCCAGTCAGACCGTTTCCGCGGGTGGCGAATTCAACGTCGTGCCATGCCGAGAAGCTCTCGAGCTGGGTCCAGCTCTGCCAGCTGGTCGTGAACGGGCATTTGTGGCCAGTGGCCTTGAGACTGGCGGCCGCGCGAACCAGCTCAGGCCAGGTTTTGGGCGGATTCTCGGGATCCAGCCCGGCAGCGCGGAAGGCGTCCTTGTTGTAGTGCAGAACGGTGGTGGAACTGTTGAAGGGCAGACTCAGCATCTGCCCATTTGGGGCGGTGTAGTAGCCCGACACCGCCGGAACATAGATGGAGGCGTCGAACTTGAGGCCTGCGGTCTTCATCACCTGATCAACCGGAACGATGGCGCCCTTGCTGGCCATCATGCTGGCCGTACCAACCTCGAAAACCTGCAGGATATGCGGCGCGTTGCCGGCGCGGAAAGCGGCGATTGCCGCAGCAAAAGACTCGGGGTAAGTGCCCTTGAAAACCGGCACTACCTTGAATTCTTTCTGACTGTCGTTGAACCCCTTGGCGAGCCCGCCCAACCACTCTCCGAGCTGCCCGCTCATTGAGTGCCACCACTGAATTTCGACCTGCGCGTGGACCGGGAGCGCGACCGCCATTCCAGCGGCGAGCGCAAGCGATGCGAGTGTGCGTTTCATGGCTATTCCAGGATTGTTTAACGACCTGTTCATCTTACGCCAGAGTGTTACAGGCCTGTGAATGCGATGTCCGTTAGCTGGGCTGCGGTTCTGCTGAACCCACGCTGCGGCTGCCCGGTGCCAGGGTCAGCCTCACCCCACCACCCCCTCAAACTGCCGCCGCGCCACGTCCCGCAGCGCCTCCACCAGACGCAGGGCGGCCGGACTGACCGACCCCCGGCGCCGGCGCGTGATGCCCACGATGCGGGTCCAGTCAGTACCCTGCACATGGAGTGGCACCAGCTGGCGGGCCTGTACCTCCCACCAGATCAGCTCACGCGGAATGAAGGTGAGGGCGTCGCTCTGCATGACGACTGCCTTCATGAGAACGGTGGATGTGGTTTCAGTCTGCGCCTCGGGCGGCTCAAGCCCATGGCGGGTGAAAAAATCGTCGAACGCGAGTCGCTCAAGCTCGCGCCGGCGGGGCAGGATCCAGGTCTGCTCGCGAAGCAGCGCGGGCTCGATCGCCCGCTGGCGCGCAAGCGGATGGCCGGCGCGCGCCACCACCACGCCGGTCTCGGTGAAGAGCGCATCGTGCTCGAGCGCCGGATCCATGGCGCGCCCCGGAACCGATGACAGGGCGAAGTCGACCTCGCCCTGTTTCACCCACGGCATCAGCGACTCATTCAACCCGTAAAGCACGGTGACCCTGAGCTGGGGGTGCGTCCTGGCAAGCTGTAGAAGCGCCTGCGGGAGCAGGCGGTTGGCCTCGGTGGGGCCGCATCCCACCAGCACATGGCCGCTGCGCGAACCCTTGAAGGCTTCGATCGAGTCCAGGGCGTGGCGAAGCTCGGCCTCGACCACCTGACCATGCTGCAGCAGGGCCTCGCCGGCGGGCGTGGGGGCCACGCCAAATCGGCCGCGATCAAGAAGCCGCACGTCCAGGCTGCGTTCGAGCGCCTTGATGCTTTTTGACAGCGCGGGCTGGGAGACCCCGAGCTCCGAGGCCGCCTCGGTGAGGTTGCCGTGGCGGACGGCTGCGAGAAACATCTGAACTTTTCGATAATCCATAACCCATGGTAATGGAAAAAGCATGGATGGTTGTTGGTTGCGCGCCCATGCTTTGTTAAGGTCTCGCGCTTACCGAATTCATCCGGAGCGCCGCATGTCCGCCATCGACCTCGATTACCTGGTGCAGCCCGACCGAGTGCACCGCAGCGTCTACACCGACCAGATTCTCTTCGATCTCGAGATGGAAAACGTCTTCGAGAAGATCTGGGTTTATTGCGGGCATGAATCGCAGGTGAAAAAGCCGGGCGATTACTGGACGCTCCAGATTGGCCGTCAGCCTATGGTGATGGTGCGTGGTGAAGACATGCGCATCCATGTGCTTTACAACCGCTGCCCGCACCGCGGCGTGATGCTTTGCGGCAACCAGAGCGGCAATACCGGCAAGCACTTCGTGTGTTCGTATCACGCGTGGAGTTTCAAGCTCGATGGCCGCATCAGCGCGATTCCGCTCGCCAGGGGCTATGAGGGCACGCGCCTCACCTTTGACGATCCGCAAGCCAGCATGGTGCCGGCCGCACGCGTGGACAGCTATCGTGGCTTCGTCTTTGCGAGCCTGTCGCCCACCGGGCCCTCGCTCAGCGAATTTCTGGGTGATGCCAGGGTCGCCTTTGATGACATCTGTGACCGCTCGCCGGAGGGCGAGGTCGAGGCGGTGCCGGTATGCCACCGCGTGATGCAGCGCTCGAACTGGAAGTTCTTCATGGAGAACCAGCTCGATGCGCTTCACCCCTCGGTGACCCACCAGTCCACCGGCGTGCCTGCCCGGCGGGTCGAGAACCGGCTGAAGGCCGAACAGGGCAAGGCGCCGCTGTTTTTCCACTACCTTTCCACCTTTGCCTCGAGCTTTGATCAGTGGGACAGCGTGCAGACCGTCAATTTCCCGAATGGTCACGGGATTCTCAAGGCCTACATGGGGCTGCGTCCCACCGACCCCGACACGCTTGAATACGAATCGCTGATGAAGAAGGCCTACGGTGAGGCCAAGGCCGAGGAATTCCTGTCACGCAGCATTCACCATGTGCTGGTCTATCCCTATCTGTCGGTGCAGTCGCCGCTCCAGCAGCTGCGTTGCCTGCGCCCGATCGGGCCCGATCGCACGCTCTCCGAGATCTGGCATTTCCGGCTGAAGGGCGTGCCCGAAGCCATTTATCGGCGTTCGCTCTGGTATTTCAATCTGGTCAATTCACCCGCCACGATGATTAATGCCGACGATCTGGAGAACTGGACCAAGGGGCAGTGGGGCCTGCAGTCCAAAGGTGGCGACTGGGTGAGCTTTCATCGCGAACACGGCCGCGACACCGAAACCGACGGCGTGTCCTACTCGAATCGCGGCACCTCCGAGGTGGTAATGCGCAATCAGTTCAAGGCCTGGAAGGCCTACATGCAGCCGGCCGCTGCCGGTTCCAAGGCCTGAGAGGAGAGCGGCGATGGAACGCAATGAAGTCAGTCAGGCCCTCGGCACCGGTGTGGTGATCGAGGCCATCGAATCGATGACCGGCGCCGAGTCGATTGCGCCGGAGCACGTGGGGCGCGGGCGCCTGCCCGCCACCGGCTATGTTCCGCAGGCAGCCGCTGTCGATGCGGCGCTGCAGCGGGAAGTTGAAGCGCTGCTCTATCGCCAGGCGGCGATGCTCGATGCCAAAGCCTGGGCCGAATGGTGCGGGCTCTTCAGCGATAGCGGCATTTACTGGATGCCCGCCACGCCTGACCAGACCGACTGGGAAGGCCAGCCCTCGATCTTTGCCGAAGACGGGCTGCTTCGCGAGGTGCGCATGGGGCGGCTTCAGCATCCCAATGCCTGGTCACAGGCGGCCGCCTGGGCAACCAATCACCTGGTGGGCAATGTCATGATCGAGGCCGTGGAGGGTGACCGGGTCGAGGTTTATTCGCGCTTCCAGATGATGGAAATGCGCCGCGACGACATCCGTCATTTTGGCGGCAGCTACCGGCATACGCTGGTACGGGAGCAGGGGCGCCTCGGGATTGCTTTCCAGCGGGTGGATCTGACAAACGGTCAGGGGCTCTTCGAATACGTCCTGCAGGCCTGGGTCTGACGGCAAAGCTGCGCGCGGGGGGCGCGCGCAGCTTTGCCGCTTCGCGTCAAGGTTATTGCCCCCTTGTAAAGCCCGCGATTCGCTACGATATAGGCTTATCGTTTGCCGTTGCCGGAGGGCATGGTCATGAAGCGAGTCATTCTTTTCATTCTCACCAACCTGGCGGTGATGCTGGTGCTCAGCATCGTTGTCAATGTTCTGGGGCTCAACCGTTTCCTCTCAAGTGCCGGGCTCAATCTCGGCACGCTGCTGGTCTTCGCAGCGGTCATGGGGTTTGGTGGCGCCTTCATTTCTCTCCTGATGAGCAAGCCCATGGCCAAATGGTCCACGGGTGCGCAGGTCATCAACGACTCACCCGACCCGGGTCATCAGTGGATTGTGCGCACCGTTGCGCGGTTCTCGCAGAAAGCGGGCATCAACATGCCCGAGGTGGCCATTTACGAAGGCGAACCCAACGCCTTTGCCACCGGCGCCTTCAAGAATTCTGCGCTGGTTGCCGTGTCCACCGGGCTTCTCCAGTCCATGAGCCGCGATGAGGTCGAGGCAGTCATCGGCCATGAGGTGGCGCACGTGGCCAACGGCGACATGGTCACGCTCACCCTCGTCCAGGGCGTCATGAACACGTTTGTGGTGTTCATCTCCCGCGTGGTGGGATACGTGGTCGACCGCATGATTCTGCAGAACAAGGACGATGCGCCTGGCGTGGGCTACGTGGTCACCACCATCGTCATGGACCTCCTGCTGGGGGTGGTGGCGGCCATGGTAGTGGCCTGGTTCTCGCGCCAGCGCGAGTTTCGTGCCGACGCGGGGGCTGCGCAGTACATGGGGCAGCGTCAGTCGATGGTGAATGCACTCGCGCGCCTGGGCAATCTTGATCCGGGCGAGCTCCCCAAGACCGTACAGAACATGGGCATCAGCTCGCGCCCCAGCGGCATCATGGCGCTGTTCTCAAGCCACCCTCCCATCGAAGACAGGATTCGCGCTCTGCAGGCGCAGTAAACGCGCGGGTAGGGGCGCTTCTCAGGGGCGCCCCTGCGGCTTGGTGCGACCCCATCCCTTGCGGGCCGGGAAAACCGGTTCGCCGGTTCTTTGCGTTCCCTCTCCAGCTTGCTATCCTGATCGAAACAGGGCCGACCCGGCAGGTCGGTTCAATCAGGGAGAGGGAGACCGATATGGGTGCCAGCGACGTACCAGTACTTGAAGGCGGCTTTGCGCCGATCGAATCCGAGCGCGTCATCGAGCTCACCGATGTCGAAGGCGAGATCCCGGCCGATCTCAACGGCATCCATGTTCGCAACGGCCCCAACCGCCGCTTCGAGGCGCCCGGTCGCTACCACTGGTTTGACGGCGACGGCATGCTTCACTCAGTGGAGTTCGACCGTGGCCGCGCGCGCTATCGCAACCGCTGGATCCACACGGCGGGGCTGGACGAAGAGCTGTCGGCCGGTCGCGCGCTCTGGCAGGGCGTGAAGGATCCGCCCCGGCGCGACCGCCCCGATCAGCCGCTCAAGAACACGTCCAACACCGACGTCAAGTTCTTTGCGGGCGACCTCCTCACCATGTGGTACCTGGGCGGCACGGTGTATCGCTGCAATCCGCACGACCTCTCCACCCGCGGCCCGCTTGCGCTGGATCCGCGGCTTGAGGGTCTGCCCATTTCGGCTCACTCCAAGGTGGATGAGCGCACCGGCGAGTTCCTGTTCTTTGCCTACGGCAAGAAAGCGCCCTACATGCACTACGGAGTGCTCGATCGGCAGGGGGCGCTGCGCACTCTCATGCCGGTTGAATTGCCCGGGCCGCGCCTGCCGCACGACATGGCCATCACCACGAACTACACCATTCTTCACGACCTGCCGCTGTTCTATGACATGGATGCCTTTGCCGCGGGCCGTCACAAGCTGCGCTTCTACGATCAGATGCCGGCGCGCTTCGGCATTGTTCCCCGGCACGGGAACCCCAGCCAGATTCGCTGGTTCGACGCCAACCCCATCTACATCTATCACGTGTCCAATGCATGGGAAGAGGACGATGGCCACGGCGGCACCGAAGTCGTGATGACCGGAACGCCGTTCCGCTTTCCCCGTCGGCCTGACGGCACCATCGATGCGGCGAAGGTGCCGCGCTATTTCGCCGAACTCGACAACGACTGCATGTTCTACGAGTGGCGGTTCAACCTGCGCACGGGTCAGACACGCGAACGCGTGATCGATGATTTCATCAACACCGAGTTTCCGGTCATCAACTCCACGATGCAGGGCGTGCGTACACGCTATTCCTGGAATCTGCTGATGGGGCGCGTCAATCGCCCCGAAGAGCCGCGCTTTGGCGGGCTTGCCCGCTACGATCTCGAAACTGGTCGTTGTCAGGTCTATCACGAGGGGCCGTCAAAATGGTGGAGCGAGGCGCCCTTTGCGCCAGCTGACGCCATGAAAGCCGAAGACGACGGCTATCTGGTGGGCTTCATGACCGATCACAACACGCTGCAGTCGTATTGCACGGTGTTTGATGCGCGCGATGTCGGTCGCGGCCCGGTGGCCAGAATCCGGCTGCCTGAACGCGTACCCAATGGATTTCATGCCACCTGGGTGAGCGCCGAGCGCCTGCGGCGAGGCTGGTAGACGATCGGCTGCCGACGCCCTTCATCCGATGGACGCCGCGCTCGCGCAACTCCTGCAGCTGATTGCCAATGGCATCGCAATCGGTGCCATCTATGCACTGGTGGCGCTCGGTCTGGTGCTCACCTACAAGGCGACCGAGGTCCTCAATTTCGCCCACGGCGACGTGCTGATGGCATCGGCCTTCGTGGGCTGGGCCCTGATTGCCGGGGCCGGCTGGCCTTTCTGGCTCGCGATTCCGGTGGTGCTCGTCTTTGCCGCCACGCTTGGCTGGGTGATAGACCGTGAACTTCTGCGGCGCATCGCGGGGCAGCCGCAGTTTGCCGGTGTGATGCTCACCATTGCCATTGCGTTCATGATTCGCGGCGCAGTGAGCATGGTGTTCGGGCCCGATTCGCGCCGTTTCGAGGTGCCGTTTCAGGGTCGCACCCAGTTCGGCCCGCTGGTCATCAATGACCTCAACCTGGTGATCCTGGGCGTGGCGCTCCTGATCACTGTCAGCCTGTTCTGGTTTCTGGGCCGCACGCGGCTGGGGCTTGCCATTCAGGCGTCGTCACAGAATCAGCTCGCCGCCTATCTCAACGGCATTCGGGTGAAAGCGCTGTCATCGCTGGTCTGGGCGCTGTCGGGGGCCATCTCGGCGGTGTGCGGGCTGCTGCTCGCACCCGTGGCGCTGGTCGATATCGGTCTCTGGGTGGTGGTGCTGAAGGCGCTGGCGGCACTGGTGCTGGGGGGCTTTGGCAGCGTGCCGGGCGCCATTCTGGGCGGGGTGCTGATTGGCGTCATCGAGCAGCTCGCGGGTGTTTATCTGCCCGATGGCAGCAAGGATGTGGCGGCTTATCTGGTGCTGATCGGGGTGCTGGTGGTGTGGCCGCGCGGCCTTCTTGGCGAAGCACACGGGCGGCGGGTCTGAGGCCATGCGCTTTCACTACGACACGTCCTACCTCGAGGGCCTCCGGCTGATCCGATACCGGCAGGACTGGATCCTGTGGGGCCTGCTGCTTGCACTCCTCATTCTCGCGCCCGCCTTCCTGCCCAGGTTTTTCATTGGCGAGGTCACCTACCTTTTCATTCTGTGCCTGGCGAGCCTGGGCCTCATGGTGCTCACTGGCTATACCGGACAGGTATCGCTGGGGCATGCGGCCTTTGTTGCGATTGGCGCCTACGCACACGCGTGGTTCCTGTCTCAGGGCGCGCCCTGGGTGCTGAGCGTCCTGGGGGCCACTGGATTGTCGGCGCTGGTGGGCCTGGTGATCGGGCTCCCCGCCATCCGGGTGTCGGGGCTTTATCTGGCCATGGTGACGCTTGCCTTTTCGATCGTGGTTGAACAGGTGGCCGGTCGCTGGAAGAGCGTGACCGGGGGCCATAACGGCATGCCGGTTCCCGATCTGGTGATCTTTGGCTTGTCGCTTGGCGGGCTCAAGCCCTTTTATTACCTCAGCCTGGCTCTGCTGGTTCTGGTGGTGCTGGGTCTCGCCAACCTGATGCGAAGCCGAACCGGGCGGGCCTTCATCGGGGTGCGCGACTCTGAAGCGGCGGCGCATGCCCTGGGCATTCAGGTGGCGGGCACCAAGGTGCTGGCCTTTGTCGTGTCAGCGGCTGTCACCGGGCTGTCGGGGGCGCTGCTCGCGCATCATGTCCAGTTCCTTTCTCCCGAAGCGTTCAGCATGCTGCTCTCGCTGGAACTGGTGCTGATGGTGGTGATCGGAGGTCTGGGCTCGCTTCGCGGCGCGGTGCTGGGGGCCCTCCTGATCGGCATGCTGCCCACGCTGATCTCGCGGGTGAAGCCGCTGCTGCCCGATCACATTGCCAAGCAGATGGGGCTGGAGATCTTCATGTTCGGCCTGGTGCTCGCGCTCTTTGTGCTCTATGAGCCGCGCGGGCTGAATGGCCGGTGGCTCAAATTTCGCGCCTTCCTCGAAACCTTTCCGCTCTACCGTCGCGACACGTTCCGACGCGGCAAGACCTACATGAAGTCGGAGCGCTACCGGTGACTGCGCACGCCCACGCCTCCAGCCAGAGTCCCATGCTCGAGGTTGAAAATCTTTCGCTCGCATTCGGTGGCGTGCGCGCAATCGATGCGCTCAGCTTCAGGGTTGAACGCGGCGAGGTGTTCGCGATCATCGGACCCAATGGCGCGGGCAAGACCAGCGTGTTCAATGCCATCACACGGGTCTTTGATCCGCAGGCAGGCTCGATTCGGGTGATGGGGCGCGACATGCTGGCGCTCAGGCGTCACGAGGTGATCAGCGCTGGTGTGGCGCGCACCTTTCAGAACATCGAGCTCTTTGAGGGCGCAAGCGTGCTCGACAACCTGATGCTGGGGCGACACCGGTTTGCGCAGGGCAGTTTTCTTGCGCAGTGGTTCCGACCGCCTTCCGTGGCGCGCGCCGAGGCCGCCTCGCGCGAGCGCATCGAGGACATCATCGATCTGCTCGATCTCGCGGCCTGGCGGAACGCGCCGGTTGCGGGCCTGCCCTACGGCGTACGCAAGGTGGTGGAGCTCGCGCGCGCGCTGGCGGCCGAGCCCGCATTGTTGCTCCTCGATGAACCCGCCTCAGGACTCAATCCCGAGGAAACGCGTGACCTGTCGTTCTGGATTGACGATATCCGTCACGATCTGGGCATGACCGTGGTGATGGTTGAACACGACATGTCGCTGGTGGCCCGCGCGGCGGATCGCGTGCTGTGCATGAACCAGGGTTCGGCCCTGGCCCTGGGCAAGCCAGGCGAAGTACAGACCGACCCGCGGGTCGTCGCCGCCTATCTCGGGGCCTGATCGTGGCTGAGCCGCTGCTCTCGGTCCGCAACCTGGAAACCTGGTATGGGCCGGTTGCCGCCATCCGAGGCGTGTCGCTGGATGTGCAGGAGGGCGGCTTCGTGACCGTGCTGGGCGCCAACGGGGCTGGTAAGACCACGCTCCTCAACACCATCGCCGGTGTGATCGATCCCTTCAAGGGGAATGTCCGGTTTCAGGGCGAAGAGATCACTGCGCGCGATCCCGATGAAGTGGCGCGGCGCGGTGCGGTGCTGGTGCCCGAGGGCAGGCAGGTGTTTCCCTTTCTCACTGTTCAGCAGAACCTGGAGATGGGGCGGTTTGCTCGTGCCGGGCGCGAGGGGGTGGGGGATGAACTGCAGCGCATCCATCGCTGGTTTCCGCGTCTGCGAGAGCGCTCGGCGCAGCATGCGGGCCTGCTTTCAGGCGGCGAGCAGCAAATGCTTGCGATCGGTCGCGCGCTGATGGCGCGGCCCTCGCTCCTTTTGCTCGATGAACCTTCGCTTGGACTCTCTCCGCTTCTCACGCGCGAAATCTTCTCCATCCTCCGGCAGATCAATGCCGAACTCGGTACCGCCATTCTGGTGGTCGAACAGAATGCAGCGATTGCGCTTGCCACGGCCAGGCACGGCTACATCATGGAGCTCGGACGGATCGTGGCCGACGATTCATGCGAGTCTCTCATGGCCAAGGATGATGTTCGCGAGTTCTATCTCGGCATGGGGGCGGGCGCTGCCGACGAACGCACCCATCAGCAACGCTGGAAGCGCAGGAAGACCTGGCGATGAACGCGCCCGAGACCCGATTCCCGGAGGGCGGCTTCCCGGTGCGCGATCCCGGCTGGCTTGCCGCGCATGCCATACACACCTGGCCGCAGATGCTTCGCCGGCGCGCGGCGCAGTGGGGTGATCGGCCAGCGCTGCGGCACAAGCTGCGTGGCCTGTGGCATACCTGGACCTGGGCCATGTACTGGGACCAGGTACGTGTCACCGCGCTGGCGCTGGCGGCGCGGGGCCTGCGACGCGGCGCAGTGGTGAGCGTGCTTGCCGAAAATCGGCCCGAGTGGCTATTCGTTGATCTGGGTGCGCAGGCGCTTGGCGTGATCGCCAACGGCATTTATCCCACGTCCTCACCCGAGCAGATCGCCTATTTTCTGAACGACTCGGGCACCGAACTGCTGGTGGTGGAAAACCAGGAGCAGTTTGACAAGGCCTGGTCGGTGCGCGACCAGTGCCCCGCTTTGCACACCATCGTGGTGATTGACCTGCGCGGGCTTCGCGCGCTCGATCTTGAGGGCGTTGTCAGCTGGGACGCGCTGCTCGCGCTCGGCCGCGAGCAGGCCAGCGCGATGGGCGAAGTGTTCGATCGCGAAGTCGACGCCGGGCGCGAGTCCGATATTGCGTTTCTGGTCTATACCTCGGGTACCACCGGCCCCCCTAAGGGCGCGATGATCTCGCACCGCAATCTCATGTTTCAGCTCGAGGCAGCGCCTCAATACCTGGACGTGGGACCCGGTGACCGGGGTCTTTCGTTTCTGCCCCTTTGTCACATCGCCGAACGGCTCAACACCGTGGGTAATCCGCTTGCGATGGGCCATGTGATGCATTTTCCCGAGCACTCGGGCACGGTGTTCAACGACCTGCGTGAGGTCTCACCGCATCTGGTGTTCGGCCCGCCCCGGTTCTGGGAAAAAATGCATTCACAGGTACGACTCGCACTCGAGGACGCGCCAGGCTGGATTCACGCGCTGGCCGAGCGGGGGTTTGCGGCCAGTCTCGAAGCGGTCGACGCGCAGCTTCAAAATCAGCCGCTGTCAGCGTGGAGCCGGGGCCTGAGGGCCGCTCGGGCCGCGTTGCTCTGGCCCAATCTGCTGAGCTTCATGGGGCTCAGGGATTTGCGTACCGCCATCACTGGCGCCGCACCGGTGCCGCCGGAGCTGCTTCGCTGGTACATGGGCATAGGCGTGGTGCTGCGAGAGGCCTACGGCATGACCGAAACCTGTGGCTTTCTCACCGCCAATCCGCGCAGCGCTGTCCGTCTGGGCTATGCGGGAATCCAGGCCCGTGGCACCGAAGTGAGAATCGGTGACAACGATGAGGTGCTGGTACGTGGGCCCAATGTGTTTGCCGGCTACTGGGGACGCGCCGAGCAGACCCGCGAGGCGATCGATGCCGAGGGCTGGCTTCACACCGGCGACTGCGGCGAAATGGATGCAGACGGATACCTGCGCATTCGGGACCGCATCAAGGACATTCTCATCACCTCGGGCGGCAAGAACATCAACCCTAGCGACATCGAAAACCGGCTCAAATTCAATCCCTATATCGCTGATGCAGTGGTGATTGGTGAGGCGCGTCCTTTCCTCACCTGTCTGGTGATGATCGATGCCGATAACGTGGCGCGCTATGCACAGGACAGGCAGATTCCGTTCACCGATTTCGCAAGTCTCACGCGCGCTCCAGAAGTGATCGAACTGGTGGCCCGTCAGATCGAGGAGGTCAACGCCGGGCTTGCCCGAGTGGAGACCATCAAGCAGTTCCGGATCCTGTCGCAGCTTCTGGGCGCTGAGGATGAAGAGCTCACCCCCACCATGAAGCTCAAACGCAAGGTGCTCGCTCGAAAGTATGCCGACCTGATCGAGGCGATGTACTCCGGGTGAGGGTGGGGCGGTGAAAGCGCACGATGACGCGCTGGATCAGCCGTCGTACACTCGCTCTCGTCATTGATTCCAATATTCCAGCCCATAACGGAGACAGCCATGACCACAAGACGACAGATCCTGGCCGCAGCAGCGGCGGCAGCGGGTTCAACGCTGGCCCTTCCCGCCCGCGCAGGCGGCGTCACCGACAAGGAAATCCTGATCGGCACCCATCTTGATCTATCGGGCCCGGTGGCAGCGGGCATGCCGCATCTGCGTAACGGCACGCAGATGCGTATTGACGAGATCAACGAGGCGGGTGGCATTCATGGCCGGCGTCTGCGCCTGATTGTGGAGGACAACGGCAGCCAACCGCAGATGGCGGTTCGAGCGGTGGACAAGCTGCTCCGAAGTGATGATGTGTTTGCAGTGGTCAATGCCTTTGGCTCGGGCACCAATGCGGCCACCGTGAAACGTATTGGTGACGCAGGCGTCCTCAACTTTGCGCCCTGGGGTGCATCAGCGGTGTTGCAGAAGGTGTCGGGCAATCACCCGCTGCTCTTCACGACAGTGCCCAACTATCACGTCACGATGGACAAGGGCGTGAATTGGGCGATCCGCAAGTTTGGCGCGAAGCGCGTGGGCTATATCTATCAGGAAGGCCCGCTGGGCGAACTGATGGGGGCGGGCGTGAAATCGGCTGTGAAGGCAAACAGCCTCGAGCTGGTGGCCGAGGCTGCCTACAAACCGGGCGATATCGATTTTTCATCACAGGTGGCGCGCATGCGCGCGGCCAATACCGACCTGATCGTGATTGCCACCATCACCCGCGAAACGGTGGGCATCATGTCCGAGGTGAAGAAGCTCGGGTGGAACAACGTGGCCGTGGTCACGGGAAGCCCGGGGCGCACAGGTATTGTTCTGCAGCTCGGCAAGGACAACGTTCAGGGCTTGTATGGTGTGGGCAGCTGGAAAGCAGGCACCGATGCTCCGGCGGCGGCAGCCTGGAAGGCGTCATTCAAGAAGCGCTTCAACAACATGGAGCCCGATGAAAACGCGCTTCTCGCCTATGTTTACGCCGACTGGCTGCTGAAAGCCGTTGCGGCAACGGGTCGTGACCTGAGCGCCGAGAAGGTGGCCCGCACGCTTCAGGCCATGGAGTACAGCGACAACGGGCTGATCTTTTACAAGCCGGTCCGCTTCAAGGCCAATCACATCACCCCGGAACCGGTGCAGGTCGATCAGGCACAGGGTGGCAAATGGGTGCCCGCCGGAGACCTGGTCGACTAGGACATGCCAGTGAATCAGCCCCCTCTTCAGCATTCGCTTCGCGTTCACCAGTTCCATGGCCTGCAGCCCGGGCCCAGGCTGATTGTGCTCGGCGCCGTTCATGGCAACGAACTCGCCGGCGTTCGCGCGATCGAACGTCTCATTGCAGAGCTGGACTCGGGCGCGTTGCGAATCCTGAGAGGCTGCCTCACGCTGGTACCCATCACCAATCCGCTGGCACACCAGCTGGGCACCCGGTCCGGTGACCGCAATCTGAACCGCAATCTTCGGCCCACCGCGTTGCCCCAGGATTTCGAGGACCGGATCGGCAATGTGCTGTGTCCGCTGCTTGCAGCGCACGACGCGCTGCTCGATCTTCACTCCTTCAACAGCCAGGGTGAGCCCTTTGCCCTCATCGGACCCGATAACAACACGGGTCTCCTCGAGCCCTTCGCCCACGCGGCCTCCGAGGCCCGGCTCGCCCGACACATCGGTACCAGCCGTATCGTCGAGGGCTGGATGAGCGCTTACGAGCAGGGCGTTTCCCGCCGCCGTGCGCGCAGCCGCGCAAGCGGCGTCACGCTCGATACCGACGCAAGCTACGGGGTGGGCACCACCGAATACATGCGCTCGCAGGGCGGTTGGGCGGTCACACTCGAATGCGGCCAGCACGTCGATCCGAATGCGCCTGCGGTAGGTCATCGCGCCATTCGTCAGGCCATTGCCATGCTGGGCCTGGCAGACATCGCACTCGAGCCGCCACCGGCCTCGCATGAGCTGCTGAAACTGGTGGAGGTCACCGACCGGCTTCATGCGGATGATCATTTCGTGCGTGAGTGGGTGAGCTTTGATCCAGTCTGGAAAGACGAACCCATAGGCATTCGTCACGATGGCACGGTGGTGCGTTCGCCGGGTGATGGCCGGATTGTCTTTCCCAACGTCAAAGCCGAGCCCGGCTTCGAGTGGTTCTACTTCGCGCAGCGAAGCCCGCGCTCGCTCGGATGATCCCGCAGGAATTCGCCATGAAAACCTTCACCAACCGCGACGGATTGTCGGTTGCCTGGCAGCTCGACAGCTTCGCCGCTCCCTGGACCACCCCCGACACCGTGCTGCTGCTGCACGCTGCAATGGGCTCGTCGCAGCGCTGGTTTCGCTGGATTCCTCGCCTGACCGCGCGCTATCGCGTGCTCAGGATGGATTTGCGAGGGCACGGGCTGTCGCAGATTCCCCCCGCAGATCAGGCGTTTTCTCTCGCCCATCTGGTCGGTGATGTGCTGGAGCTCCTTGATCGTGAGGCGCCGGGTGCGGTCCATGTGGTCGGCAACTCCGCGGGAGGCTATGTGGCGCAGCGCCTGGCCATCGAACACCCCGAGCGGGTGAAGACCCTCGCGCTCTATGGGTCCACGCCGGGTCTCAAGCAGAGCCATGCGCCCACCTGGATTCCGAAAATCGCCGAGCGAGGCCTGCGCCGCTTTCTCGCCGAGACCATTGATGAGCGTTTTGATGAACGGGCCGATCCGTCGCTCGTCGAATGGTTCATCGGTCAGGCGGGCTCGAATGACCCGGCCTTCATCGCGCGCTTTGTCACCCACATGTGCACGCATGATTTTCTGGATGATCTGGTGGCGGTTCGTGCGCCCACGCTGATCGTGGCAGCCGGCCGTGAGAAGATCGGACACGCGAGCACCTACCTTGAGATGCAGAAACGGATCGCGGGCAGCGAACTGAAGACCATCGATACGGCTGCCCATAATATCTGCGACGGCTACGCCGATCAGTGCCTCGATCTTCTGCTCGATTTTCTGGATCGACACGCAGCAGTGTCGGGTGACTGCGGCCAGGCCCGTCCCTGAGGAGTCAGAAACTGATGAAGTCCACTCTACGTCCGAGTTCCAGTCGCCGTTTTTTCCTTGGAGGCCTGGGCGGTGCCGCGCTCGGCGCTGCGGGCATTGCCCGGGCGCAGTCAGCGTTTCCCGCGCGGCCGGTTCGCGTGGTGGTGCCCTATGGCACCGGTGGCGGCACCGATATCCTGATCCGCATGATTGCGCCGGTTGTCAGCGCATCGCTTGGGCAATCGCTGGTCATCGAAAACAGGCCGGGGGCCGGATCAGTACTGGGCACCGAGATGGTCGCGCGGGCACCCGCCGATGGTTACACGCTGCTTGCGGTGGACAGTGCCATCCTCACCAACCCGGGCCTGCGCAAGCTTCCCTTTGACACCAAGCGCGATCTGGCGGGCGTGACCATGATGGCCACTGCGCCGGTGATTCTGGTGGTTCATCCTTCTGTCCCTGCCAAGACCTTGCCCGAGCTCATCGAGCTCGCGCGCGGCAAGCCCGGCATGCTCAACTATGCCTCGGGCGGCAACGGCGCTTCCACGCATCTGGCGGGCGAGTTGATGAAAATCGCCTGCGGGGTCGACATTGCCCACATCGCCTACAAAGGCACCGGCCCAGCCATGACCGATTTGCTGGCCGGGCATGTACAGATGCAGTTCGCGGGCATCAGTTCGGTGCGTGCGCATGTCGAGGCCGGAAAGTTGCGCGCAATGGCCGTCACAGGCCCGAAGCGAAATCTCGCCATGTCGACCGTTCCCACCTTTGTCGAGCAAGGTGTGAAGGGGGTGGACGCTGATACCTGGTGGGGGCTTTACGCGCCGGGAGGAACACCGTCGGATCTGGTAGGCACCTTGAATGAGCACTTCGTGCAGGCGCTTAAGAATGCTGACCTGGCGCCCAAGCTTGCAGCGGCGGGATTCATTCCGGTTGCGGGCACCGCCGCTGAGCACGCTGCCATGACGTCGTCCATGATCGATCGCTGGACCGAGGTGATCCGGGCGGCAAAGATCACGGCCGACTGAGCGGAAAGCCCCACATTGCGCGTCCCCAACCGGGTTGCCTGAGCCCCACGCCCTGAGCGCCCCGTCACTGGGAAGCGCTGGGCCCACCACACTGCACCAACATGACATCTGCTTCCGATAGCGCGCCTGCGGGGCCGCCCCTGCGGCCGCTCGATGAACTGCGGGTCATTGATCTCTCAAGCTTCATTTCAGGGCCGTTCAATCTTTCAGGTTGATGACCCAACCGTGCAGGGCGCCAGCCGATCCGCCCGCAGCTGCGATTCGGTCGAGCTCGACCGCACGCTCGCGCGCTGCGTCCGAGCGCACCGCGATCATGGCGTTGACTACTGGATTCCAGCGCTCGATGGCAGTCAGCGCTTCGCTGACCGCGCGGCCTGCCGGCCCCGCAGCGGGGGGCGTCATTGAACCGCCGGGGTCTCGTCGTCCCACACCTTTTCAGGCATGGGCAGTCCGGCAAAGGCTTCAGGCGGCAAGGGACGGTCGACCTCAACGCCCAGACCTTCGAGCACCCACATCAACTGACGCGTGTGCTGGCCGCTGTGCCAGACGGTGCGCTCGAGGAACTGATGGTGCGTCTGCTCGCCGTAGTAAACGTCGGCCCTGGCCGACCAATCGAGCCTGGCAGAGGCCTCTGCGAACCAGGCGCGCAACTGCGCCTGCACCTGCCCTGCATAGCGCAGGATGTGATCGCGGCTGTTGGCCTCGGGCGCGGGAAAGCGGTTGTAGGAATCGAAGGTGAGCGGAATGCCGGCTTTTTCTTCAAGAAAGGCGTCGGCGTTGTTGAAGATGTGAAAGGTGAGGTCTGTGTAGCTTCGCGGCCGATTGGGAAGAAGGTCGTGAAGGTTGCGCTCGGGCAGCTGCCGGAAGAATCGCTCGGCGCCCTCGAGAATGAGCATCAGCCGGCGCTGCAGTTCGTCAACCGGCAGCAGCGTGATCTTGAGACCGGTGACCCCCACCAGCCGCGCCACGTCGGCGAGCACCTGGCCGTTGGCCCAGCGGTCGCCCTTGGTCACGATAGGCACTTGCCGCAGGCCGAAATGCTTCAGCTCTTCAAACGCGGCGTCGTCTGCCAGCACGTTGCGGGACAGAAAGGGCACCCCGTTTTTCGACAGAAATTCCTTGGTGCGAAGGCAGCTTGTGCAGCCCGGTTGCCAGTAGACCCGGATGGCGTCGTCGCGGATCGGGGTGGCGGTGGTCATCGGCGGTGTCTCCATGGTCAAAGGGGAGTCAGCGAATAGTCGGCGAAAGTCTCGCGCCCGGCAAGGAGGGCGTTTGAATTTCGACTCAGGCCGCCGAACGAGCGCTCAGGAAACCGCGGATCGCACGAATGGCCTGGTCAACATCGGCATCATCAACATCGAGATGGGTCACCCAGCGCTGCATGAAGGCGGAGCCGTCGCCGGTTGCACGTCCGGTCACCAGGATGCCGTGCTCGCGAAGGTGAGCGGTGAGGGCTTGCGCGATCGACGCGTCGACCCGTACGAAAAAGATATTGGTCTGCGGCGCTTCCAACACCCGCAGTGCGCCCGGATGCGACATTGCGGCCGCCGTGATGCCTTCCGCCAGGCGCCTCGCGCGCTCATGGTCGAGCGCCATGCGATCGATGTGGTGGTCGAGAGCATGGTGGGCGGCCGCGGCGAGCAGACCCGCCTGGCGCATTCCACCGCCGAGCATCTTTCGCCAGCGACGTGCGCGCGCAATGAAGGGCCTGGACCCGAGTAGTAGCGACCCGATCGGTGCGCCCAGGCCCTTTGAGAGACACATCGAGACAGAATCGAAGTGGGTGCAGATTTCGCGCGCCACCCCGCTCGGGTCGGTGCCAGGACCCGCGTGCACATCGCCCACGCGCTCGCCCGCTGCGCGTCGTCGCGCCACCTCCACGGCTGCGTTGAACAGCCGGGCGCCATCGAGATGGGTGGCGAGTCCCCTTGCGCTCGCAAGTTCGCGAACAGATCTGAGATAGTCCATGGGCAGCACCTTACCCCCGGTGGTGTTCTCCATGCAGACCAGACGCGTTCGGGCGAAGTGCGGATCATCGGGCTTGATGGCCGCCTCGATCGCCTCGAGCGGCAGGGTGCCGTCGGGCGCGTTCTCGACGGGCTGTGGCTGTATCGAACCGAGCACGGCCATTCCGCCTGCCTCCCAGCGGTAGGTGTGCCATTGCTGGCCCACGATCGCCTCCTCGCCGCGCTCACAGTGCGACAGGAGGCCCATGAGGTTGGTCTGCGTGCCCGAGGGGGCAAACACAGCGGCCTCGAAACCCAGAAGCGCTGCGGCATGGGACTCCAGCCGGTTGACCGACGGATCATCTCCGAAGACGTCATCGCCGAGATCGGCCCGCGCAATGGCTTCGCGCATCGCCGCGGTGGGACGGGTGACGGTGTCGCTGCGGAAGTCGGGCATGATGTGGCCTTGGTGGTCAAAAGTGAGCGGATTATAGGAATCCCGCCTGCGAATTCGCCACCCTTTGATCCTGTTCGCCCCGTGCCCTCTGCCAACCCCCTTCTGACCGGTCCGATTCTCCCGACGCTATTGCGAATGGCGCTGCCGAGCGTGGCAACGCTGGCGCTTGGCGTGATGGTGAGCATCGCCGAGACGGGTTACATCGGCCGGCTCGGTACTGTGCCGCTTGCTGCGATGGCGCTGGTGTTTCCCTTTGGCATGCTGGTGCAGATGCTGTCGTCGGGCGCCATGGGGGGCGGCGTTTCGTCGGCCATTTCCCGGGCGCTCGGCGCCAACGATATCCCGCGTGCCGAGGCGCTCGCGCTCCATGCCTGCGTGATCGGGCTGATCGGTGGTGTGGCGCACATGCTGCTCATGCTGGGCCTGGGGCCTGCGCTCTACGCGCTACTGGGCGGCCGCGATGAGGTGCTGGCCGAGGCGATCCAGTATGGATGGGTGCTGTTTGCAGGGGCGCCGCTGGTGTGGCTCATGAACGCGCAGCTGTCGGTGGTGCGGGGCACAGGCAATATGGTGCTGCCCGCGCGTCTGGTGGTGGTGACATCTCTGGTGCAGATCGCGGTGGGGGCGGTGCTGGGACTCGGCCTGGGCCCATTTCCCCTGCTCGGGCTTGGGGGCGTTGCCTGCGGCACGCTGGCGGGCTACGGCCTGGGTGCGATCTGGCTGGTCAGGCGGCTCGGCTCCGGTCGCGAGCGCTTGCAGCTTAGGTTTACAGGCACGCCGCTTCAGTGGCCGCTTTTTGCAGACATTCTCAAGGTTGGGGCGGTGGCGTGCCTGTCACCCACTCAGGCCATCGTCACCATGCTGATCTGCACGGCCCTCATTGCGCCATTCGGCACTCAGGTGCTGGCGGGCTACGGCATCGGCCAGCGCCTTGAATTTTTGCTGATCCCGATTTCGTTCGGCATTGGCGTTGCTGCCGTGCCCATGGTGGGGATGGCGATCGGTGCCGGGCTCATCGAGCGCGCGCGACGGGTCGCCTGGACTGCGGCGGGCGTCTCCATGGTGAACCTGAGCGTGATCGGCTTGCTGGTTGCCGTGTTCCCCTGGGTCTGGACCGACATGTTCAGCGATGACCCGCAGGTGCTGGCGGCGGCCGCCACGCATCTTCAGTGGGTGGGCCCCGCATTCGGTCTGTTCGGCTTTGGCCTCACGCTCTATTTCGCGGCGCAGGGGTCGGGGCGGATTGCGGGGCCGGTGATTGCGGCCACGGTCAGGCTGGTGCTGGTGGTGGGCGTGGGATTGCTACTGCACCGCGCCCAGGCGCCACTCTGGGCCTATTTTGCGATGGTGGCAGGCGGGATGTGCATCTACGCCACCGGTTGCGCAATTGCGGTCCGGATGACTCGCTGGCGATAGCACGCGATTTAGATCGCCTGCGCGGTCTCGCGGGCTGCCTGCGCGCGCTTGACGCGCCACGGCGGCGCCCCTAAGGTGCCGGGCGTTCAGGCATGCAGCTTCCCACGGAGTCAACCAATGAGCGATCGTTTCACACTGCCGCGCGATGAGCGTCTGGCGATGTCCTTTGTTGTCAACGTCGAGGAGGGCTCTGAGCAAAGCATTGCCTCGGGCGACAAGGCACCGGAACCGGTGGATGAGCTGGGTGTAGCGCTCAAGATTCCGATTCGCAATTACGGTAACGAAAGCAATTATCTCTACGGCATCCGGGCGGGCGCGCCGCGCGTGATGCGGCTACTCGATCGTTTCGGTTTCGAATGCACATTTACCGCTGCTGCAGTAGCGCTCGAGAAGGCACCCGAACTCGCCCGGGCCGTGGCGGCTGCGGGACACGAGGTGTGCAGCCATGGTCATCGCTGGGTGCACCAGTTTTCGTACAAGGAAGACCGTGAGCGCGAATTCATTCGCGCGGCGACCGACAGCATCGAGCGCACGACCGGGCGCAGGCCCTATGGCTGGCTGTCCCGCTACCTGCTTACCGACAACACCCGGCGTCTGCTGGTGGAGGCGGGCTACGAATATCACATGGATGACTACTCGGACGACCGCCCGCGCTGGGAGTTCGTCGAGACCTCGGACGGAAAGCGCCGCGGCATCGTGATCGTGCCGTATGCACTCGACACCAACGACATGAAGTTCTGGCTCGCGCCGGGCTACACGCCTCAGCTATGGCTTGACTATGCGGTGGCAAGCTTCGAGCAGCTGTACAGTGAGGGACGTGAGCGGCCGGGCATCATGAACCTGGGCCTTCATCTGCGCATCATCGGACGGCCGGGACGCATTGGTGCGCTCGAGCAGTTCATGCAGCATGTGAAGAGCCGGGGTGATGTGTGGGTGACCAGCCGTCTTGCGATTGCGCGCCACTATGCCAAGCTCAACCCCGTTGAGTGAAGCGCTCTCAGTAAATTCAAGCAGACTTAAAAAAACTCCCGATTTTTTTTAAGTTAAGTTAAAATTGAACGGATGACTCATCCGGGCAAAATCGGGTCTTTCAATCGCGAGTCTTTCACTCGCTATCTTCGGCCGCAGATCGAGGAAGATCTGGCGCGCAAGATGGTGTTTGTCGGCGGGCCGCGACAGGTTGGAAAAACCTCGCTGGCGCGCTCGCTTTTGCCTTCGCCGCAGTGCGAACTCAATTACGACATCCCCGCTCAACGGCAGGCAATTCTCCTCAGGCAGTTGCCGCCGGAGCGTTTCTGGTTCTTCGATGAAATCCACAAATATCGGGGTTGGCGAAATCTTCTGAAGGGTCTGTTCGATGAATTTCAGGGGCGTCAGCGTATTCTCGTCACCGGCTCGGCGCGGCTCGATTTTTATCGGTTCGGCGGTGATTCTCTGCAAGGGCGGTATTTCTACTTTCGCCTGCATCCGCTGAGTGTCGCCGAACTTGGTGGCTCGCCTGACACGCTTCCCGCACTCCTCGCGTTGGGCGGGTTTCCCGAGCCTTTTTTTTCGGGTAGTGAACGATTTTCCAGGCGATGGGCGCTCAACTATCGTGAGCGTCTGATTCGAGAGGAAATCACCAGCCTTGAGAGTGTCAGTGACCTGGGGCGCCTTGAGTTGCTTGCTCTTACCCTGCCCGAGCGAGTCGGCAGTCCGTTGTCACTCAATTCGCTTCGTGAAGACCTTCAGGTGGCCCAGCAGACGGTTGCGCGTTGGGTCGACATTCTTGAGCGTGTGTACGGCATTTTCCGCCTTGCGCCCTTTGGGGCTCCCATGCTCAAGGCGGTCAAAAAAGAGCGCAAGCACTACCACTACGACTGGACCCTGGTGTCCGATCCTGGCGCGAGATTCGAGAATCTGGTGGCCAGTCATCTGCTCAAATGGGTTGAGTACCAGATCGATACCCAGGGACGCGACCTCGAGCTTCGCTATTTTCGCGACGTGACAGGTCGTGAGGTTGACTTTGCCATCACCGAAGCGGGCAAGCCGATCGCCTTCATCGAGTGCAAGTTATCGGACCAACCGCTCAGCGGTGCGCTCCGCTATCTTTTGCAGCGGTTTCCAGGGGTCATCGCCTGGCAGGTGTCTGCAACCGGCCAGCGCGACTACCTCAGCCCGGAGGGGGTCAGGGTTGCGCCGGCCTGGCGTCTGCTTGCTGAACTGGTCTGATCGCGCGCCCTCTTTTTGTGCTCAGTTCGAGTTCATTCCCGAGCCGCTCACCTTGTAGCCATCTTCTGGCGGGTATTCGCGGGCCAGCCAGGCGGGGCCGTCCATGGCGATCCAGAGCGAAGCGGCCTGCGTCGCCAGCACGCGCAGCATGTCGAGATCTTGCTGGGCGAAGGTATTGCGTGCCTGCGAGGCCATGATCAGCTGACCGATGAAGCGGCCCTTCCATAGCAGCGGGGCGTAGATTGAGGACCCCATCCGCGAGGTTTTCAGATACTGCTTGAAGTCGCCGTGCTCGTCGGTGTTGGCAAGAAGCAGCGGCGCGCGCGTTTCGCGAACACGGGCTGGATGACCGCCATCGATAGGGATCATCAGCCGCCGCTGCTCGGGCGGGAAGCCCACATTGCCGATCAGCATGTGCCAGGCCTCGTCGGGCGTGACCAGAAAGCAGCCCCCCACATAAAACTGCCGCTCTCCCGCCTTGAGACTCCCCGGTCGCGTCCAGGCATCGCGATCGCCGGCAATCGCGAGCAGAGGGGCGATCAGCGCGCGGACCATGGCCTCGGGGTCGGCGGCGCTGGCAGCCGCCGTGGTGGCCGCGGCGAGCGTGCTGAACCACTGTGCGGGGTCGATCGAGGTGCGCACATGCTCTGCCGGGCTCGTGGTCTGAGGGCTGGAACTCATGGTATTGGTCTCCGGGATGTCTGGCGTGATGGAAGGCGGATGGCGCGCTGAGTTCTCAGTCACGAAGATCCAGGGCATGGGCAAACACGTTTGATCGTGGCGCGAGTTGATCCAGAGCGGGCGCGAGCGACAGCAGCCACGGGTCGCGGCCCGGGGCGGCCATCAGCTGCGCCGAGACGACGCGCTCCTTGCCTGCGATGGGAATGGCCCAGGCACCGCAGGCGTAGAAATTGGCCAGCGCGGTGAGGTCGGCCTGGTTGATGGGAACCGGGGCGTCGTGTGGAAAGCTGGCCTGCGGCGCGGTGGGCAGTGCGATGAGGTCCACGCCCTTGAAGGCAGAGATCGCGTGACTGCGCAACTCGTCCAGCACTTTTCGTGCGGCCGCAATCTTGTCGCTTCCCGCACGCTCGGCGTAGCGCAGCATGGCGCCAAAGGTGTCGGAGACACCTGGCAGTTCATGGCCGATTTCAGAGCGCCACCAGGCCAGCGCGTCGGCCTCGCTTGCGAGCAGGCCAGCGCGGCGCGCGCGGGTGGGATCCCAGTGCGCCAGATCAATGGATACGACGCGTGCGCCTCGCTGTTTCAGCGCGGCGAGAAAGCGGTGAAAGCCTTCAGCCACCTCGGGCTCGAGCGTGACCAGATCGAGCTGGGCAGGCACGCCAACAGTGGGATGCGACCAGTCAAACGATGAGGCTGACCCCGCCGGGGGGGCGAGATGGCCAAGCCCCATCATGGTGGCAGCCATCAGCGCGCAGTCGGTTGCGGTGGTGGCGAGCGGTCCCGCCACATCGAGCTGATGGCAAAGCGGTACCACGCCTTCTGATGGAACGGTGTCGTTACCGGGTTTGTAGCCGAAGACGCCGCAATAAGCGGCCGGAATTCGGATCGATCCCATGGTGTCGCTGCCGACTGCGGCACTGCAGAGTCCCGCGGCAACCGCCGATCCGGAGCCGCCGCTCGAGCCGCCCGGCGTGTGGCCCGCATGCAGAGGATTGATGCAGCGACCAAATGCCTCATTGTCGGTGGTGGCGCCCAGCGCGCCCTCATGCATGTTGAGCTTGCCCAGAAGCACCGCGCCAGCGCGACGAAGACGCTCGGCTGCCGGGGCATCCTGCACGGGGATGCGATGGCGGAGAGCGGCGCTGCCCGCCGTGCAGGCGAGCCCCGCGACATCGACATTGTCTTTAATGGCGATGGGAATGCCATCGAGGGGCCCCGACGGCTGCCCAGCCTGGAAGCGACCCCTGCTCGCCTGGGCATCGGCGAGCGCTCGGTCATGTGCAACCGTGATGAATGCACGCAACTGAGGATTGCGCTGATCGATCTGAGCCAGCAGTTCCTCTGTGACCGCGACTGGATCGAGCGTACCGGCGCGGTAGGCGCGACCGAGCTCGGGGATGGTCAATGAGCGAAGCGGGTTCATGGCCACGCCGCTCAGCCTTTACGCAGATCAAAGAGGCGTACCGGCTTCTGTCGCGACTCCACGCCCGTGCGCTCAGCAAGTGAGCCTGGCGCGCAGAGCCTGACTTTCACGTCGACGCCAAGCCGTGCCCGAAGCAGGGTCTCGAACTCCGCGCGCAGGGCCTCGCTGGCAGCGCCCTTGATCTCTGCGAACACGGTCATGTCATCGCGATTGCCCTCGCGGGAGACCTCACACAGAAATTCGCCCGCATAGTCAGTCCGCTCGGCGGTGAGGAGCGCGCCAATCGCAGTGGGATAAACGTTGACACCTCGCAGCTTCACCATATTGTCGCTTCGACCGCGGAAGCCCAGGATGCGGCGAAACGGCAGGCCGATGGCAGATGTGCCGCTTATCTCTTCAGTGACATCATGGGTGTTGAAGCGAATGATGGGAAAGATGTCGTCCTTGTAGAGGCAGGTGCAGACCATGTCACCGCGTTCGCCCGGAGCGACCGGCGCACCGGTCTCGCTGTCGATCAGCTCGAGGAACTGCGCATCCTCCATCACGTACATGCCATCCATGTCGGGGCCTTCGCCTGCGATCAGGCCGGTGTCGCCGACGCCGTACCAGTCATAGACCGGGCAACCGCCCCAGACCGAACTGATCGGCTCGCGGCCCTCGGGGCCCAGGTGTCCGGTGATCATGCGAAGCCGGATATCGCGGCCAGGTTCGATGCCGTTTTCGCGCGCCACCTCGGCGAGTCGACGCAGAAAATCGCCAAAGCCCACCAGCACGGTCGCGCTGAAATCACGCATCAGCGCGGCCTGCTGCGCCGAGCGCGTCTCCACGCCCGTGCCCGCGCTCAGCAGGCGTGCGCCCACCCAGTGCGATACGGTCTCGCGAATGTAGTGGCCGCCATTGACCATGCCGAATCCATAGACGGAATGCACCACGTCATCGCTCGACATGCCCTGCAGCAGATAAATCCGCGCAAGGAGCGCGTTCTGCAGTTCGCGGCTCTTGGGCCCGTAGAGCAGGGGTTGGGGCCGCCCCGTGGTGCCGCTGGTGGTCTGAATGATGATCTGGGGACGGGCCCAGGCGGGATGCGCCGACTGCCCGTCGAAATCGCCGAGCGGCGGGCAACGTTCGACGGACTCCATCAGGTCCGACTTCGAATACGTTGGGAGCCTCGCGAGATCATCGAGCCCCTTGATGTCGCCGGCTTCTATGCCTTGTGCGCCCCACAGCCGCTGGTAAAACGGCACCTTCCAGGCGAACTCGAGCACGCGCTGGAAGCGCGCTTCCTGCATGGCGCGCAGCTCGTCCCGGCTCATGCCGCGGAAGCGCTCCAGGAAGGCGGGGCCGATCGGGTAATCGCGGCGAATGCCGGGGATGTCGGCGGCGTCGAAATAATTGAGCATGATGAGTGAAGCCCAGGTTGCTACTGCAGTTCCGAGGTGACCGCGCTGAGAGGACCGCCTTCGGCGAGCGCGAGGCAAGCGCGGGTCATTCTGATGATTTTCGATTCCGAATACCCCGAGGCCTCCATCAGCATCCGCGCCTTGCCGAGGAGCTCATCCATGGAAAGCGGGCATTCGGCATCACCCAGCGCGTCGGTGCGTTGCTCGATGACGCAGGTGCCGTCGTCGAGCTCCACCTCCAGGGCCGCGCCAAAATGCTGCGGATAGCGTGCGGTGAGCGCGGGGTCTTCCGATAGGCTGACACGCGCCCTGAGCGCCGTGACATCGGGGTCACGCACCGCACCCATGTCAAAGTCATCGAGGGTGGGGCGGCCGCGCAGCAGGACCACCGCGGCGGCGTGCTGCAGGCTGAATTTCGCTTCGACCGGGGTACTGGGTGTAATGTGGTTGCAGAAGCCGATCGCATCGCGGTAACCCGATACGCGCAGGCTTCGAATACGGGCCACCTCGATCCGATCGCGCATCGCCAGGGCCGCGTCGATCAGCGGATGGGTATGCCGGCAGGCCGGCCAGGGTTTGAAGCTGCAGTCGTGAATCTGCCACGGGCCATCAGGATCGGCGGTCAACTCATGCGGGCGCGCATCAGCGCAGAGTCCGGCCCAGAAGCCCAGAGGTCCTTCGAAGATGCGATGGGCACCCGTCAGCCCGTGGGCTGCCAGCTGGGCCGCGAGCAGTCCCGACTGTGCCGCGCGACCGTTGTGCAGCTGCTTGCTCATCGTGTCTTCGAGCCGGCACTGCCAGAGGCCCGCGGCCTGAGTGCCGGCATTGCCCAGTGCGTCGAGGCCTTGCGAAGCATTGAGCGCCAGCAGCGACCCTGCCGCTGCCGCCGCACCGAACACCCCGCAGGTGGCGGTGGTGTGGAAATGCCGATAGTGGGCCGGTCCGACGCTGCGACCAACGCGAATCATGGCTTCCATGCCGCGCACCACCGCATCCAGCATGGCCTCTGAGCTTGCACCCAGCGCCTGTGCCTGGGCGAGCGCGGCCGGGATGACCACCGGCCCGGGATGAACGATGGCAGCCCGGTGAAAGTCATCCATCTCCAGAACATTGCCGACTGCGCCGTTGACGAGCGCGGCATCTCGCGCGTCGAGCGATAGCCCCCCTATAGTCCGACAGGGGCCCGCGCCCAGCGTACGCGCCCAGCCGCGAATCGCAACGCCCGGAGGCGTAAGCGCGCCGGCAGCCGCGCAGCCCACCCAGTCAAGCACATGGAGCGCTGCGCGCGCGCGGTCGGCGGCTGACACCGGCCGGGCCAGGATACGGCCCAGCGTCTCGGTGGGTGAGGCGACGTCGTGTGCCTGCATGGGCGGCATCGGCTCGGCGCGCTCAGTCGCGCGCGCGGTGTCCCGGGGCGATGCGCGCCAGAACGGTTTCGGTGTGCTCACCCACCGCCGGCAACCGGGTATTCAGACGCGCGGGCTCGTTTCGAAACTTGATCGGGTTGCCGATGTGCAGATTGCCTTCGGCGTCGCGCACCAGCATCTCGCGTGCTGCAGCCTGAGGGTGATGGAAGGCTTCGTGCAGGTCAAGCACTGGCGCGAGGCAGACGTCATGGTCCCGCATCCAGGCTTCCCATTCATCACGGGTGCGGGTGCGGAAAATGTCTGCCAGCGCGGCCTTGACCGGCGCATGGGCAGGGCCCGGCGGCTGGTTGGCGACTGGAATGAGATCGGCACGTCCGACAGCATTGAGGAGGTTGTTGACGAACTTGTGCTCGACCGCGCACAGCACAATCTGCCTGCCATCGGCGGTGTCGTAGATGTTGTAGAAAGAATGCCCGCCCCAGGAACGCTCTTCGGGAACCACCGGCGGCCGATTTTCTGCGAATACGCTGCCGGTGGCGTTGGGCAGCCACGACAGGGTGGCATCGTGCATGGAGATGTCAACGTAGTCGCCGCGGCCGGTTTTTTCGCGACGCAGGAGCGCCATCAGAATGCCGGTGAGCGCCATCATGGAGCCCGTGATGTCTGCGATCGGCATGTGCGGATGCACCGGACGGCCGCTGCGATCGAGATTGAGGCTTAACACGCCCGCGAGCGCCTCCATGCCGATATCGTGAGCAGGACGCATCTTGAGCGGGCCACTCTGGCCAAAGGCCGCGATGGAGGCGTAGACGATGCGCGGATTGCGTGCCGATACCGCGTCGTAGTCAACGCCCAGCCGTGTGACCACCCCCGGCCTGAAGGCCTCGACCACCACGTCGGCCTGCTCGGCGAGCGCGAGAAACGCGTTGCGCCCCGCGGAGGATTTGAGGTCGAGGACGATGCTTTGCTTGCCGCGGGCGATGTTCCGAAACCAGACGCTGTACCCGCCTGCCCGGTAACCGACGTGGCGTACAGGCTCGCCTTCGCCAGGGGGCTCGATCTTGATGATCTCGGCACCATGGTCTGCCATCATGGTGGTGAGATGCGGGCCCGGCAGAAACAGCGACAGATCGAGGACGCGGATGCCTTCGAGTTTCATTTGGCCTTCCTCAGCACACGCCGCTGCCACGCAGGTCGGCGATCTCGGCTGCGCTCACGCCGATTTCGCCCAGCACCGACTCGGTATCGGCACCACAGGCGGGGCCGGGCGTGGCGCCCGGTCGATTGCCGTCGACGCGGATTGGGCTTGCAATCATGCGAAGCCCATCGGGTCGTGCGGGATGGGCGAGCGTCAGAATGCCTTCGGTTTCGGCCAGATACGGATTGTCGAGCGCCTGCGGCAGGGTGAGCACCGGCGCAGCCGGCACCGTGCCCGCCAGCACGCTCATCCACTGAGCGGTGGTCCGGGTTCGAAAGATGGGGTCGAGAATTTCGATCAGTGCCTGCCGGTTGGCCCGCCGCTCGGCAAACCCCTTGAAGCGCGGATCGGTGGCGAGCGCCGGCTGACCTATGCTTTCGCAGAGCAGCGTCCAGAAGCGCGCGGTGATGCACATGACGAATACCCAGCCGTCAGCCGTGGGCATCAGCTCGCAGGGTACGACCGAAGGATGCCCCGAGCGGGGCTTACGGTCGGTGACGTGGCCCTCGTTCAGATACCAGGTGGCGGGGTAGGTGAGCTGATGCATCGCAACGTCATAGAGCGAGATGTCGACATCGCATCCCTTGCCGCTTCGATAGGCGCCAAGAAGCGCCGATGAGATCGCAAACGCCGCGGTGACACCGCCCATGAAATCAATCATGGACAGACCCATGCGCGAAGGCGGCGTACCGGGCTCGCCGGTGATGTCGAGGTAGCCCGCTTCGGCCTGTGCGAGGTAGTCGTAGGCGGGCCAGCTTGCGCGCGGGCCGGTGCGGCCATAGCCCGACAGATGGGCGCAGACGATACGCGGGTTCACTTCCTTCAAGTCGTCGTAGGTGACGCGCAGTCGCGCGGGCTGGTCGCCGCGAAGATTGTTGGCGACTGCATCGGCTTTTTCGACCAGCTTCAGCAGTAGCTCGCGACCGCGCGGGGTGCGGATCTCGAGCGACACGCTGCGCTTGCCGCGGTTGAAGGTCTGAAAAAACTGGCTGTCGTTGTCGCCCAGAAAGAAGGGCCCCGACTGGCGCGACATATCGCCGGCTGGGGCACCCTCGCGCGCGGGTGACTCGATCTTGATGACTTCCGCACCCAGATCAGCCAGATGCATGGTGGCGTAGGGGCCCGCACCATATTGCTCGATGGCGAGGATACGGATGCCGGCGAGCGGCAGATGAGGCGTTGCCATGGTGGGACCCGCTTTGCTCAGACTGGATTACGCGCAATGAGCTGCTTGGCGATGATCATGCGCTGAAGCTCATTGGTGCCTTCGCCAATGCACATGAGCGGCGCATCGCGGTAGTAGCGCTCGACATGGAACTCTTTCGAATAGCCATAGCCGCCATGAATGCGCATCGACTCGAGCGAGTTTTCCACGGCAGCTTCCGAAGCGAAGTACTTGGCCATGCCGGCTTCCATGTCGCAACGATCGCCGCGGTCATAGGCGCGGGCTGCTTCGTAGGTGAGGAGTCGCGCGGCCTGCAGCCGGGTGGCCATTTCGCCAAGCTTGAGCTGAATCGCCTGGTGTTCGCAGATGGGTTTGCCAAAGGTCTTGCGGATCTGCGAATAACGGACCGCATCGCGAAGCGCTGCGCTGGCAAGGCCGCAGCCGCGCGCCGCGACATTGATGCGACCGAGCTCAAGACCACCGAGCGCGGTTTGCAGGCCCTTGCCCTCAACACCGCCAATCAGGCGGTTGGCGGGAATCCGGAAGTCTTCGAAGACGAGTTCTGCGCTGTCGATGCCCTTGTAGCCCAGCTTCTCGATTTTTCGCGATACCCGGAAGCCGGGCCCCTTTTCGGCCAGAAAACAGGACATGCCCTTGTGCGCCGGATTGGCCGAGCTGTCGGTTTTGACCAGCAGCGCGAAGCAGGTGCCGTGAATGCCGTTGGAGATCCAGGTTTTGGTGCCATTGATGACGTAGTCATCACCGTCGCGTTTGGCGCGGATCTTGATGCCCTGCAGATCGGTGCCGGCATCAGGCTCGGTAAGCGCCAGGCCGCCGCGAATCTCGCCGGTGGCGAACTTGGGCAGCCAGGTCTGCTTCTGCTCAGGGGTGCCCATGCGTTCCACGCAGGCCGCCATGATCAGGTGGCTGTTGAAGATGCCACTGAGTGACATCCAGGTCTCGGCAATTTTTTCGACGATTCTTGCGTAGGTTCCTGCGGGCAGACCGAGGCCGCCATACTCGGCCGAGATCGTGGCTCCGAACAGACCCATCTCCTTCATCTGCTCGACCCACTCGAACGGGTACTCATCGGCGTGCTCCAGCCTGAGCACATGAGGCCGCACATCGCGTTCAAGCCATTTTTCAATGGCGTCAAGAATTTCGGATTCCTGCTCGTGCGAGGTGCTGTCGTGGGGGGCGTTGGACATCGTGAGGCTCCTGCTGCTGTCAGTACGATGGATCAGTAGTTGGCTTTTTCTTCGTTCTCGAAACCGCGCTTGGCAACCAGAATGGTGCGGTCGAATTCACAGACCAGCTTGCCGTCCTGATTGAAGCCACGGCTCTTCACGGTGACCAGCCCGGCGTTGGGGCGCGACTTGCTTTCGCGCTTGTCAAGCACTTCGGATTCGGCGGTGAGCGTGTCGCCCGCAAAAACGGGATGCGGCAGGCGGATTTCTTTCCAGCCCAGATTGGCGATGGCCTTCTGGCTGACGTCGGTGACGCTCATGCCAACAATCAGCGCCACGGTGAGCGGCGAGCACACGATGCAGCGGCCGAACTCGCTGTGCTTGGCATATTCGGCATCGAAGTGCATGGGGTGCGTGTTCATGGTGAGCAGCGTGAACCAGGTGTTATCGGTTTCGCTGATGGTGCGGCCCGGGCGGTGTTCATAGATGTCGCCTACATTGAAGTCTTCGAAATAGCGTCCGAAGGATTCGCGGTAGCGGTTTTCACCGACTTTCTTGACGGTTCCGGCCATGGAGATCTCCGAGAAATTGGAAGAAGAGGAAGCGCGCGTTGCTGAAGAAAAGCGCGGGGTTATCGGTTGGCGCTGGCGCCATCAACCAGCGCAAGAATGCGTTGCATGCGTTTGACGACAGGCAGTTCAACCAGCTTTCCCTGCCAGGTGGCTACGGCCCCGCCCGAAGCTTCGAACGCAGCGATGATGCCGCGCGCCTGCTCGATCTCGGCAGCGCTGGGCGCAAAGGCTTCGTGAATGGTGGCGATGTTGGACGGGTGGATGGCGGTTTTGCCGGTGAAGCCAATCGCGCGGGCCACACCACTCTGGCGTTGTACTTCCGCCAGGTCACGGAATTCAACACAGGGCGCATCGAGCAGGCCCACGCCTGCGCGGTGGGCTGCCGAGGCAAGGCGCCCGCGGGCCCAGCCCAGCGCTTCGTCCGAGAGCGGCACACTCAGTTCTGCACAAAAATCCACTGCGCCGAATACCAGGAAGGCAAGCCGCGGGCTGGCTGCCGCGATGTCGGCCGCCACTTCCAGGCCGCGGGGCGTTTCAATAAACGCGCAGAGCGATAGCCCGCGATGGGCGCCCAGCAGTTCATCGGCCCAGCGTACCTCGTCGGCGCTCTCCACCTTGGGCAGGCAGATGATGCCCGCTGGTGAACTGGCCGCCTGAAGCGCCAGAATGTCTTTCAGGCCGGTGCCGGTACGAAGCGAGTTGATGCGCAGGGCGCGTTCGCTGGCGCCAGCAGCCGCACACATATAGGCCACGCCCGTGGCGCGTGCGGTGTCCTTGTCAGCCGGGCCCACTGCATCTTCCAGGTCGGCACAGACAATGTCGGCGCCGGCGCGGGTGGCCTTTTCAAGCAGTTCGGCGCGCGAGGCGGGGGCAAACAACAGGCTTCGTCGGGCAGTCACGTGATCTCGCATGGGAAGACAATATGTCCGGACAAATCTAGATTGATTCATGCATACTGTCAACGAGACGCAGCAGGCAAACGGCGGGCGCGACCCTGATCGCCGGTCCGCGCTGCCCCCCACGGTGACCGACCTTGTCTGACCAACCCGCACAGCCCCGTCCGCGTCGGCGCGGAAAACCACCATCGAGCCCGCGCGAGCGAGGAGCAGGGGTGGGCGCTGCAGCGGCGACCGACGAACCTCGCTATGCCCGGATCGCCAACCAGCTGATTGCTGACATCGCCTCGGGCCGCTACCGCGTGGGATCGCTTCTGCCTACCGAGCACGAGCTTTGCGAACAGTTCGACAGCAGTCGCTTTACCATTCGCGAGGCTTTGCGCCTGCTGGCCGAGGCGGGCATGGTGAGTCGGCGACCGCGCGCGGGTACCGTGGTGGTGTCATCGAATCAGCGCGAGCCCTACCTGCAGGCGCTCGATTCCATCGACGATCTTCTCCAATATGCCTCTGGAACGCGCCTTCGCCTTCTGGAGCGTGGCTGGGCCAGTCACCAGCCGGGCGAAGCCGATCCGCCTCCGATTCCCTCGGGCGAGGCATGGGTTTTTGCACGCCTGATCCGGCACCTGCCGGGCAATCCCCACCCGGTATGCGTGACGCGGGTATATCTCAGCCCGGCGTTTGCCCCCCTCTCGCGGAAGATCGCCTCCCAGGCGGTTCCGGTTTACCGACAGATTGAGGCCCAATACGGCGTACGGGTGGCCAGGGTGGAGCAGAGAATCAGCGCCTGCGCGCTGTCGCGGGACGATGCGGCGGTGTTGCTCGCGCGAACCGGCAGCCCTGCGCTTCGCATCGTTCGGGCCTATCATGGCGATGACGGGCGCTTGCTGGAAGTGTCCGACAGCCTGCATCCGGCGGGTCGTTTTGGTTACGCCATGACCATACAGCGTGCGGGCCCGGGTGACCTGGGCGGGCGGCGTGGCTGATGAAGCTTTCGGGCAGCCAGCCTTTATGTCCGGACAAATTGCATTGACCGCCGCCAACAGGCGCTGTTATTGTCTGGCTATCATCCCAACACGGAGATTCCCATGCGACTCGTCACCCGAATCGCTGCCGCCCTGGCCGCATTGACCGCTGCCAGCTTTGCCGCAGCCCAGACCAAGCTCGATGTCTCCATGCCCTGGGGACCCACCGAGTTTCATACCGTCAACGCTCAGAATTTTGCCAAACGCGTGGCCGAGGTCACCAACGGCCGGATCGCCATGACGGTGCACGCGGGGGGCTCGCTCGGCATCAAGGCCAACGAAACCGTTCGCGCCATTGAAGACGGCACGGTCGCCATGGCTGAATTCGCCGGTTTCCAGAACGTGGGCGACGTGCCGCTTCTGGGCATCGAGAGCCTGCCCTTCCTGGTCGATAACTACGAACAGCTGCGCACCATGCACAGTTTTGTGCGGCCGCAGTGGGTGGCCGAACTCGCCAAGCGCGGCAACAAGGTGCTTTATGTGGTGCCCTGGCCCAGCCAGAATTTCTTTCTGAAGAAACAGGTCCGCGGCATTGACGACCTGAAGGGCGTGCGCATGCGCACCTATGATCGGGTGACCGCCGAGATGGTGACCAAGCTTGGCATGGTGCCCCAGCAGATGAATAACCCCGACATCGTTCCGGCCCTGGCCTCGGGGCGGCTTGATGCGGTGATGACCTCGGGCACCACGGCGGTGTCGCAGAAATACTGGGAATTCCTCAAGCACACCTACACTACCAACCATCTCTGGGCCTCCAACCTGATGGTGATTGGCAACCGCACCTGGGACAAACTCCCGCAGGCTGATCGCGCAGCGATCGAGAAACTGGCGGCCGAGATGGAGCCCGAGTTCTGGAAGGTGAGCATGGCCGAGCACACCACCCGCATGAAGCAGCTCACCGACAACGGCATGACCGTCGAGGCGCCGCCCGCGCAGATGGTTGAGCGCATGCGGGCGGTCACCCGTCCGATGTGGGACGACTTCGGCAAGCGCAATGGCGCTGAGGCCGCCAAGGTGCTTGACGCCTACCTGGGCGCCACGGGTCGGAAGTAAGGTCGGCTCACCGCCCGCACTGAATTGGTCCACGTGGTCGCCGCGCCACCCCCGGTGGTCCGCTCGGTTCGGGCGATCTGCCGCCTGATCGACGCCCTCAATCTGGCGGGCGGCGTGTTTGCGGCGGCCTGCTGTGCGCTGCTCGCAGCCATGCTCATCGCCGAGGTGGTCGCCACCTCGGCGTTTGCATGGTCGCAACCCTGGGCGGTGGAGTACGGCGCCTACCTGTGCGCTTTCACCATGCTGGCGGGCTCGGGATATGCGCTGCGCTCGGGCTCGCACATCCGCGTGCTGCTCGCGCTCGAATGGTCACCCGGCCGAGCGCGCCTGCTCATCGAACTGTTTTGCACCACCGCCGCGCTGGTGGTGGCCGTCATGCTGTCCTGGGGGCTGATCGAGCTCGCCTGGCGCAGCCATGTCCGGAACAGCGTCTCCTATTTCGCCATGCAGACTCCGCTTGCCTGGCCTCAGGCAATCATGGCGGCCGGCGCGGTGCTGCTCAGCGCGGCGCTGGTGGCGCGGCTTTTGCGGCTGCTGATTGGCGATGCCCCCGACCTCGCGACCGACGCCAACTCGGCCACGGCGCGCGTTGAATAGCCGGTCTTTCCACCCGCCATCATGACGCCCGGCCTTTTCATCCTGTTCGTGATGCTCGCTGCCCTGGGCTCGGGCATCTGGATTGGCTTTGCGCTCCTGGGCACCGGTGTGATCGCAATCGAGTGGTATCGCGACATGCCCATTGCGCGGGTGCTCGCCCAGGACATCTGGGCCCGCCTGAATGCCGATGAGCTCGTCACGCTTCCGCTCTTCATCCTGATGGGTGACATCCTCTTTCATACCCGTCTGTCGGAGTCACTGTTTCGCGGGCTCGCGCCCTGGGTACAGCGGCTGCCCGGCGGGTTGCTGCATGTGAACGTGTTGGGCTGCACGCTGTTTGCGGCGGTATCCGGGTCGTCGGCGGCCACCACCGCCACGGTCGGCAAGATGACGCTGGTCGAACTCCTCAAGCGGGGTTACAACCGCGATCTCGCCATCGGCTCCCTCGCCGGGGCCGGCACCATCGGCCTCATGATTCCGCCGTCCATCCCAATGATTGTCTATGGGGTGCTGGCCGAGGTCTCCATCCTCGATCTTTTCATTTGTGGCGTGGTGCCTGGTCTCCTCATTGCAGTGCTTTACGTGGCGTGGATCATGTTCCGTGCACTCACCGATCCCACGGTGCAGCCGGCGGTGCGGGAGCGATCGAGCTGGGCCGAAAAGTTTGCGGCACTTGGCGACCTTCTGCCCGTGGTGTTCCTGATCTCGCTGGTCATCGGTTCGATGTATAGCGGCGTGGCCAGCGTCACCGAAGCGGCGGCGATTGGTGTGGCGGGTGCGCTGATCATTGCGGCTGCCCAGCGCACACTCAGCTGGCGCCAGCTCGGACGGGCGCTGCTCTCCACCGTGCGTACCTGTTCCATGATCGGGCTCATTCTGGCCGGCGCGCTGTTTTTGTCACGGGCGCTGGTCACGCTGGGCGTGCCCGGTGCGGCCGCCCAGTGGGTGGGGTCGCTGGGTCTCTCGCCTTACATGTTGATCTTCGCGCTGCTCATTGTTTATCTGATTCTGGGCACCGCACTCGACGGGCTCTCCGCCATGGTCATGACCCTGCCGGTCGTGCTGCCCATGGTGGCGGCGGCGGGCTTTAATCCGGTCTGGTTTGGCATCTTCATCATCATCACCATCGAGCTGTCGAATGTTTCGCCACCGGTGGGCTTCAATCTGTTCGTGATCCAGGAAATGACCGGTGACACGCAGACCCGTGTGGCGCTTGCCTCGCTGCCCTTTTGCATGCTGCTCCTTGGGTTGATCGCTCTCATCACCGTCTGGCCGCAGATTGTTCTGGGCCCGCTCGCCTTCATTCGCGGATGAGCGCAGGCGCAGGTCTGACCCGTCGGCTTACGCGCCACGCCACGCTCTTCATGTCTGTGAGCGTTCTGGTCGGTCTGCTCGTCCAGGACCTGGCCAGGCTGCTTGCGCCGCTCGTCATTTTTGCGTCCATGGGCGCCATGTTTCTCACTGCGCTGAGGCTGGACCGCCGTCTGCTGCTGGGCTGGATCAAGCGGCCGCTGATTCCGGTTTCCATCGTCCTCTTCACCACACTGGTGATTCCCGCGATGGTGATCGCGCTCACCCGGATCGGGGCCATGTCGCCATCGGTTGCGCTCGCATGCGCATTGATCGCCGCGACCCCGCCCATCATTTCGGTCGGACCCTACTGCGTATTTCTCGGCACCGACAACGAGTTGCTCTCGCTATCGGTGCTGCCCGCCACGGCGGTCGGCATCATCACGCTGCCATTCTTTGCCTCGCTCTCCGGGCTGCCAGGCCTGGCGCCAGCGCGCCTGGCGCTTGAGCTGCTCGTGGTGGTGGGAAGCGCAATGGGTGGTGCGGTGCTGATCCGTCTGTTTGTGCCGCTTGAGCGAATCGAAAAGCACGCGCCGACGCTCGACTTTGGCGCGCTCGTGCTGATGGTGACGGTGGCGGTGGGCGTCACCGATGGCCTGGCGTCCCTCATTGTTGCGCAGCCCGCGGTGGTGGTTGAAGCCTTTGTCGTCACCGCGGTCCTGAGCCTCGGGCAGCAGGCAATAGGCTGGATTGCCTTCAACCGGTTCGGTCCGTGCATCGCGGGCAGCGTGGCGTTGGTCAATGGGCTGCGCAACATGGCGCTGCTTCTGGGCTTGCTGATCGGCCATGTCGATGCATCGCTGCAGCTGTTGCTGGTGCTCGGTCAGCTGCAGCTTTTTCTGCTGCCGTCCGTGATGCGGCCGATTTATCGGAAGCTCGGGCTCGTGCCGGGTAGCGCGGCGCTGCAGCGATGACCCGTTGCCTTGATTCAGTGATCGAGCGACTCGACAAAGGGATCGAGCAGCGCGGCGAATCCGTCGGGATTGTCCTGGCTCAGCCGGTGATTGGCGTCGGGCAGGCTGCTGAGTCTCGCGTCAGTCAGCCGTGCCGCGACGCGGGCCGGCATGTCGGTTGGCAGCACCGTCGACGAGGCGCCGCCAAACACCAGTGTGGGGCCGGACCAGTTGATGTCGTGGGTCAGGTCGCGCATCAGTTCGGCTTCGGTGTCACAGACCCCTGGTCCGAAGTAGCGCCAGGTGAAGCCCCCCTGCGGATGCGCCGCCAGCATATGGTCAAGGGTATGTTCCACCACCTCGGGGCGCCACCGCTCGGCAAAGGGCAGTGCCGCCCGCGCGGCGTCGCGGCTGGCAAGCCGCTCCTGCGCATTCACCTGATCGCGCACCATCGAATTCACGGCGCCGGGGATGCCGATGGCGGGCTGGGCAGCCACCACCGCGCGGATACGCTCGGGTATGCGGCTTGCGATCATCAGTGCGAGCGTGGCGCCGGTGGCCTGTCCCACCAGGATGACCGGGCCCTCGCAGAGCGCATCGAGAAAGGCGATCAGATCGTCACGATGATCTTCCAGCCGGTAGCCATTCTGCGGCCAGTCGGAGTCACCATGGCCACGGAGTGCCGGCAACACCATGCGGTGGGGCAGGCGGCTGGCCCGCACCACGAAATCCCACACCCGGTTGGAGGTGCGGTTGGGGTGAATGAAGACGATGGGCGGCGACGTGCCGGGTCGTTCCGCATACGCCATACGAAGGCGCGTGGTGGCGATCACGCCCAGGGTGAGTGGGGGCAGCGGCGTGGCGGTGGCGGTCGTTTCAGTCATGGCGGGTTCGCGCTTGGCGCATCGGAACGGTTCATCGAAGATGGCACAAAGCCGTGCCAGACCCTGCTGCATCATCAAATATTTTCAAGGAGTCTCCCATGAGCGACCGGTTTTCGTCGCCCGATTTCAATCCCACCCGGGATCTTGCTGAGCTGGTGGAGCGCGCGCGCTACGCCGACCTCAGCCCGCGGGCAGTTGAATGCGCCAAAACCTTTCTTCTGGACACCCTGGGTTGCGGCATTGCAGGCCGAACGGGTCCGAAGGTCGATACGCTGGTCGCGGCGGCCGGAGGCTGGGGCGAAGGCGGGCAGGCCACGGTCTGGGGGAGCGACCGGCGATTGCCCGCACCGCAGGCCGCGCTTGCCAACGGTTATCAGATCCACGCTCTGGAATGGGACTGTGTGCACGAGCCTGCGGTAGTGCATCCCATGGCCACACTGATCCCGGCGCTTCTCGCTCACGCGGAGCGGCGCTCGGCGGCGGGTCGGCCGGTCAGCGGATCGGATCTTCTCCTGGCCCTGTCATTGGGCGTTGAGATTGCCGCCATGATAGGCGCCGCCTCAAAGTCGGTGATGAAATTTTTCCGGCCCGCGACCTGTGGCGGGTTTGGCGTGGTGGCCGGGCTGGGGTCCATGGAAGGCCTGAATGCCGACACCATGATGCACGCCTTCGGAATTCAGTACGGGCAAACCTCCGGCACCATGCAGGCCCACGTGGAAGGGTCGCTACTCCTTGGCATGCAGGTGGGCTTTAACGGCCGTGCGGGGCTCACTTCCATTGACCTCGCCATGGCGGGGCTCACCGGACCCCAGCAGGTCCTGACCGGCATGTATGGCTACTACAAACTTTTTGAGACCGAGCATGACATTGCCGGCTGGTGGCCCCGTCTGGGGCGCGAGTGGCAGATCACGCGGGTGTCACACAAGCCGTTTCCGAGCGGACGGCTGACGCATGCAGCGGTCGATGCGATCCAGCAGGCGCGCGCCGAGCTTGGATTTGGCCCTGAGGATGTTCAATCGATGGCGGCGAGCGTGCCGCCGCTCACCCACCGCCTGGTGGGCCGCCCGGACATTCCCGATCCAACCCCGAACTACGCACGCCTGTGCATCCCCTGCGTGAGCGCCATCACCCTGATTGACGGCACCTGCGGGCCCGAGGCGTTTGCGGCGGCGAGGCTGCGCGATCCCGCCGTGCATGCACTGGCGGCCCGCGTGTCGGTGAGCCTTGACAGCAACCCGGATGTCAATGCGCTCTGGCCTCAGCACTTCGTGATCGAGTTGCGCGATGGCCGGCGCTGGGAGCGCCGCATCGAGACGCCAATCGGCCACCCCGACAACCCGCTCAGCCGCGAGCGGCATCTCACCAAGTTCCGGAAATGCTGGACGATTGGCGGCATGCAGTCGGCGAAGGGCGAGGAACTGATTGCCCTGGTTGACACGCTCGAGCAGTGCTCCGACGCAGCCAAACTGGCTCGGATGCTGGCACGGGACTGAGCCTGCAGGTCTCAGGGGGCATGGGCAAAACGGATTCTCCCGGGCGGCGTCCGGGGTCTCCCCCTTGAATTTTCCGTTTTTGCCTCAATATCGCGCCTCGACCGGCGGCTCATACGCCGGCACCAGACCGGGGGATCCATGATCGAGGTTGAAAATCTGACACGCCGCTTCGGCGCCAAAAAGGCCGTTGACGATGTGTCGTTCAGTGTCAGCAAGGGCGAGGTGCTCGGCTTTCTCGGTCCCAATGGGGCCGGCAAATCCACCACCATGCGAATGATCACCGGCTTTCTCGCACCCACATCGGGTCGGGTCCGGGTATGCGGCTTCAGCATCGCCGACCAGCCGCTCGAGGTAAAGCGCCGGATTGGCTATCTGCCCGAATCCGCGCCTTCCTGGCCCGACATGACGGTGCTGGGCTTTCTCGAGTTTGCCGCACGCGTGCGCGGGCTCAGCGGCCAGGCCGAACGCGAGGCGATCCGCCGCGTGGTGGGCCAGTGCCACCTCGAGAACGTGCTGGGTCAGGGGATTGAAACGCTATCCAAGGGATTTCGTCAGCGCACCTGCCTCGCGCAGGCGCTGATTCACGATCCCGAAGTGCTGATTCTTGACGAGCCCACCGATGGCCTCGACCCGAACCAGAAACACGAGATGCGGGCCCTCATCCGCGATATGTCCCGCTCGCGCGCAGTGCTGTTCTCCACGCACATTCTGGAAGAGGTGGATGAGGTCTGTACCCGGGCGATCGTGATCGATCGCGGCCGCATCGTGGCCGATGGCACGCCTGCCGAGTTGCGTGCGCGCGTTGCCAGCGGCCGCTTGGATGATTTTTTCCGCTCGGTTACCCGCTCTGATCTCGAGCCCGACGCGGGCCTCGCCGCACAACAGGCGGCGACCTCGGCCACGCCAGCCACTCCCAGTCAAGACGAGAGGGTCGCATCGTGAGTTCCCCGTTCTCAGCAATCGTCCGGCGCGAATTTTCGGCCTACTGGGCCACGCCGGTTGCCTATGTGTTCCTGGTGGTGTTCCTGCTTCTCACCAGTTTCTTCACCTTTTCCTTCGGCGGCTTTTTCGAGCGCGGCGAGGCGTCGCTCACGGCGTTCTTCGCCTGGCTGCCCTGGCTGTTCCTCTTCATCGTTCCGGCCATAGGCATGCGTCTTTGGTCTGACGAGCAGCGGCTGGGCACTCTCGAATTGCTCATGACCCTGCCCATCGCGCCGTGGCAGGCGATTGTTGGCAAGTTTGTTGCCGCCTGGCTCTTCATCGGCGTGGCGATTGCAGGCACCTTCCCGCTCATCATCACCGTCAACTGGCTGGGCGATCCCGACAACGGCGTGATCGCTTCGGGCTACGTAGGCGCGTTCCTGGTGGCGGGCGTCTATCTGGCCATCGCCTCATTCTGCTCGGCGCTCACCCGCAACCAGGCCGTGGCCTTTGTTCTCTCGCTCATCCTGTGTCTGCTGCTTGCGCTGGCTGGCTCTCAGCCGGTGGTCGATCTGCTCGCGCGCTGGGGCGGCGTGCAGATGATGGAGGTGATTGCCTCCATGTCGGTCATCACCCGCTTTGACGGTTTCCAGAAAGGCCTGATCGATCTGCGCGATGTGGTCTATTTCGGATCGATGGCAGCGCTTGCGATCTTTGCCACCGCGGCGGTGATCAGCCGCCGGCGCGCGGCGGTGAGCTCGCCCGCGGCGGTTCTGATCGTGGCGATTGCGCTGGTGGGCCTCAACCTGGTGATCGTGCCGGTCAGCATTCGCATGGACCTCACCGAGGGGCGTATCAACACGCTCTCCGAGGGCAGCAAGTCGGTGCTGAACCGCATCGAGACTCCGGTCAAGGTCAAGCTCTATGTGTCGGCTGACGAGGCCGCGGTCCCCATGCCGCTTCGCGCCTTCTCGCGCCGGGTGGAAGACCTGCTGCGGCGCATGCGTGCCGAGTCTGACGGCAAGCTGATTGTCGAAAGGCTTGATCCGGCGCCTGATTCCGATGCCGAGGATGCCGCACAGCTCGACGGCATCGAGCCGCAGACCCTGCCGTCGGGCGAGCGCTTCTACCTGGGGCTTGCCATCGGTGAGGGCGAAAAGCGCATCACGCTTTCCGAACTCAATCTCGATCGCGAACGACTGCTCGAATACGACATCGTCCGCGCGGTGGCGCGTGCCGGGGCCAAGACCAAGCCGGTGATCGGGCTGATGACGCCGCTGCCCGCGTTTGGGTCGCGCGGCATGCCGCAGATGGGGATGCCGCCCTCGGAAAAATGGGCGTTCATCAACGAGCTCGAGCGCGACTTCGAGATCAAGCAGATTGGCTTTGATGCGAAGGCAATCGAGTCCGACATCAAGACGCTGCTGGTGATTCATCCGCGAGGCATTTCGGAGACGGCGCTCTTTGCGCTCGACCAGTTCGTCTTGCGCGGTGGCCGCCTGATCGCGTTCCTGGATCCCAAGGCCTACTTCGATCCGCTCGGTCCGATGATGGGCTCGCCCGGCGGTACCTCGTCATCGCTTGATCCGCTGCTGAAAGCCTGGGGCATTGAGTACAAGGAAGACAAGGTCCTCGCAGACTTGCGCTACCTGTCGGGTGCGGGGCCGCGCGCTATGCCGGCGGTGCTCACGCTGCAGGACGAGGCGATGAACCCCGATGAGGTGGCCACGCAGGGCGTCGGTCGACTGCTGTTTGCCTTCAGTGGTGCGTTCGGCGGCAAGCCTGTCGCCGGGCTCACCCAGAGCGTGCTGCTTCGCTCGTCTCAGGTCTCCATGATGATCGAGTCGGCCATTGCTGCCGAGCCGGGTGAGAAATCGGTTCGTGGCTTCAAGCCCAGCGGCACCGAGCAGGCCATCGCAATCAAGCTGTTGGGCAAGTTCCCCACCGCCTACCCGGATGGCATCAAGGATGGCCCCGAGCAGCGGCTGAAGGAAGCCACAGGCGAAGGCGCGGTGGTGCTGGTGGGCGACAGTGACTTCGTGCAGGACGGTGCTGCGGTACAGATCGGCGAGGTGTTTGGCCGGCGTATTGTGGTGCCCGCCAACGGCAACCTGGCCTTCGCTCAGGCGGTGATCGACCAGATGGCCGGTGCCACCGACCTGATTCGGGCGCGGGCGCGGGCGGTGGTGTCGAGGCCGTTTACGCGCATCAACGAGATGGAGGCGCGTGCGGCCCAGGACTATATCGGTCGAATCGCCGAGCTCGAGGAAAATCTGCAGAAAACTCAGCAGAAGCGGCAGGAACTGCAAAAAGCCCGGGGCCCCAACGCAAGTACCAGCACGCTCACGGCCGAGCAGCAGACCGAGCTCGACGAGTTCCGCAAGAAGAGCGCTGAAACCCGCCGCGAACTGAAAGACGTTCGTCGTGAACTGCGCGCCGAGAGCGAATCGCTGCAGCGGAACACCCGACTCGCGAATCTGCTTCTGGTGCCGGTGCTGATCGTGGTGGTGGGGCTTCTGGCCTGGAACAGCCGCCGTCGCAGGGTTGTGACGATCTGAGGGGCGATCAAGCTGTCCAGGGCTTGCGCGCAGTGAACCGGAAAGGGTTCGCTGAGCGCCTCAGCGTTCCGGCCGGCGTGCTCGCCGGCCGTTTTATTTCAAGACCCTGAACAGCGCGGAATAGTCATCGGTCCAGGGGCGTAATCCTGGAATCGTTTCAAAGGCAGAGCTTGCGCCGTGCAGCGCGGGCTCGCGATCCAGCGCGGGATTGCGCGAAACCAGCACCCAGTCGGTATTGTTGAACGGCACATCGCCTTCGGGCTGGTCCGCCACCCGAACCGCATACAAACCGGCCTCTCGTGCCAGATCGGCGACCACCGGGGGGAGTTTCAGAAACCGGTTGGTGACATGAAAGGCGATGATGCCTTGCGGCTTCAGCTGACGAACATAGGCAGCCAGCGCTTCCCGGGTGATCAGGTGAACGGGGATCGAGTCGCTGGAAAACGCGTCGATCACCAGCACATCAAATCCCTGTGCAGGCTCACGCTCGAGTTGCAGCCGCGCGTCGCCCGCCACCGTTTCGATATGGGCCTTTGAGTCGCGCAAAAAGCTGTAGTGGGTTTTTGCGACCTCGATCACGTCCGGGTCCAGTTCATAGAAACGGAAGGTGTCTTCGGACCGTCCCCAGGCCGCGAGCGTACCGGTGCCCAGGCCGATGACGCCCACCTTCACCGGCCCCTGCCGTTGCCGCATGGCGATGGCGCGGCCCACGCCCGAGGTGGGGCCGTAGTAGGTGGTGAGTTCGTTCTGGCGATTGGGTGCGAGAAACTGCTTGCCGTGCAGGATCACGCCGTGCAGCAGGTTTCGCGTGGCTTCCCGGTCGGTGGGGGCGCCCTCATCCTTGACTCGCAGCGAGCCATAGAAATTGCGCGACATCAGCCGCGCATCCGACACCATGGAATCCACATAGAGCCAGACATAGATCGAGCAGACCGCCACGACCGCAACCGCGGTGACTCGCAGGGCCAGCGCTGCCTGTCGCACCACCCACAGCGCGGCGAGTGCGGTGGCGATGAGACCGATCCCCACTTCCCAGTAGCCGCTGAAGAGCTTGGGCGCGGCGATGCCGACCAGCAGTCCTCCGACGGCGCCGCCCAGAGACAGCATGAGATAAAAGCGCGTCAGCCAGCGCGGCGCTGGGCGCATCGCTGCCAGCTCGCCATGGGCGAACATGCAGCACACGAAGAGTCCCGCCGAATAAAGCGGAATTTCGATCAGGATGGGCAGCACCTCGCCCTCGGCGTGCAATCCCCAGGCCATCGCAGCGAGCAGCGCGAACAGCGGCACCATGAAGAGCCGCCTGCTGTACCAGCCTCGTCCCTCGAAGCAGAGGATGAAGGTGATCAGGTAGAGCGTGAGCGGCAGCAGCCAGAGGAACGGAATCGATGCGACGTTGATCGTGATGTGATTGGAGATGCCAAGCAGCAGATAGGAGCCGAGTGCCGAGAAGACGAGCCACGACAGCTGCTCGAAGGCGCTGGGGGGCGACCCGGCATCGGCCGGTGCCAGCGTGGCCGGCTGGGCGCCCGTCCGGGCGTTCGTTTCGGCGAGGCCGGGGGATGCGCCAGGGCCCGGTGTGCTGGCACTGGCGCGTGCCGGCTGTCGCAGCGACTGCAGTGCGGCCGCCACCACCAGAATCGCGAAGAGCCCGTAAGCGCCGCTCCAGATCCAGGTCTGGGTACGCGTGGGAATCCACGGCTCGAACAGAAAGGGATACCCCACCAGCGCGAGAAGCGATGCGAAGTTGGAGAGTGCGAACAGCCGGTAGACCGTGCCATCGGGAAAACTGCGCGCGAACCAGGCCTGAACCAGCGGGCCGGTGGTTGACAGCAGCAGGTAGGGCATGCCGATGGTGGCGATCAGCAGGCCGAGAATCTGCCATGTGGGGTCTTCATCACCCAATGGCTTCCACGCCGCATCAGGAGTGATGGGGAGCGCCGCCAGGCTGAGGGCGACCAGCGCGCCATGAACAATCACCTGAGTGCGGGGCTTGAACCAGCGGATGCTGGCATCGGCATAGGCATAGCCCACCAGCAGCGCGACCTGAAAAAACACCATGCAGGTGGTCCACACCGCAGCCGAGCCCCCGAACCAGGGCAGGATCTGCTTGGCCATCAGCGGTTGAACCAGAAACAGGATGAAAGCGCTGACGAAAATCGTTGCAGCGTAGATGGCCATGATGACGTCTGCGGGTAAGCCGCCACCAGGCCGGGCCAAACTGCCCGGGCGGGTGGCAGGAGGTGCGATGGGACGTGGGGGGCGACAGCCGCCCTACGCTTGGGCGATCAGTCGAGCGCGATGGTGTTGCGCAGAATGCCGACCCGATCAATTTCGATTTCGATCACGTCGCCGTCCTTCATCCAGACAGGAGGCGTGCGGCGCGCGCCGACGCCGCCCGGGGTGCCGGTCACGATCACATCGCCGGCTTCGAGCGGCGCGACCGTCGAGACATAGGCGATCTGGCGTGCGATGTCGTGCAGCATCATGTCGGTGGTGGCGCGCTGCATCTCCTGGCCATTGAGGCGGGCGCTCAGGGTCATGAGGGTGCCGAATGGGATCTCGTCGGCGGTGACCATCCAGGGGCCAAAGCCGCCAGTCCGGTAGAAGTTCTTGCCCGGCGCGAACTGTGTGGTGTGACGCTGCCAGTCGCGGACGCTGCCATCGTTGTAGCAGGCGTAGCCGGCGACGTGCGCGGCCGCCTGATCACGGCTGATCCGGCGCCCGGGCTTGCCTATGATGACGGCGATTTCGGCTTCGTAGTCGAGTTGAGTGGATTCACGCGGGCGAAGCAGCGGCTGGTCGTGTCCTACCTGCGAGTCGGCGTAGCGCTGGAAGAAGGTGGGCTGCTCGGTGAAGTCGCGTTGGGTTTCGCGGACATGGTCGGCGTAATTGAGGCCGCAGCACCAGATCTTTCCGGGATTGGGAATGGCGGGAAGCATCTGCACCTCGGACAGCGCGCAGTCGGCCGCGCGGCCCGCCACGGCCTGCGCGGCTTCGCCCAGGGCGTCGGCTGCGAGCAGGGCTTTCAAATCGGCATAGCGCTTGCCGAGCAGCGCACCCAGGTCGACAATGCCGTTGCCGATCACCGCACCGTAACTGTTCTGTCCGTTGCGGACGAAGCTGGCGAGTTTCAAATCAATCTCCTGATAGACAGTGGCCGCCGATGTCGTATCGCACAGCCGTTAAAGGGGCTGCCGCCGCAGCCAGCCGCGGAGTAAAGTGCATCCCGGGCCTGCTGTCAAACCCGTTCCCGACTTTCGCAGGCGATCACTCAAGGAGCTATTCGCATGAGCAGGCCTGGCCTCACCTTCGCTCACTTCGGGATGTTTGTCACCGACATTGCGCGCATGGAGCGCTTCTACACCGAGGTGCTCGAGTTCACCGTCACCGACCGGGGCCAGCTCACAGGTCCCAATGGCCCGTTCGATCTGGTCTTTCTCAGCCGTGACCCCGACGAACACCACCAGCTGGTGCTGGCCACGGGTCGGCCCGAGGACTCCGGGTTCAATCCCATCAACCAGATCTCGTTTCGCAGCGACAGTCTCGCGACGCTCAAGGCCGCTTATCAGCGGATGATTGCTGCCGGGGCGCGCGAGCTGATTCCCATCACCCATGGCAACGCGGTCTCGGTCTACGGGCGCGATCCGGAGGGCAATCGGGTCGAGATTTATTTCAATCTGCCCTGGTATGTCACGCAGCCGATGCGTGAAAAGGTCGACCTCACGCTGGGAGACGATGAACTGATGCAAACGCTTGAGTCGCACGCGCGATCGGTGCCCGGGTTTGAGCCTCATGAACGCTGGCGGGCCCGGATGGCCGAGCGCATGGGAGTGGCGGGATGATGCGCTGTTCGCCGAAAACCAGGGAGAGCGGCCAGTGAAAGCGCGTCTCATCGCTGGCCTTCTGGTCCTGGCTGCAGCCCTGGCCGGCGGAGCGTGGTGGTTTTCTCCCTGGTGGGTCTTGCATCAGGTGCGCGCCGCCGCCGAGCGTAACGACGCGCAGGCGGTGAGCGATGTGATCGATTATCCGCGGTTGCGCGACAGCCTGAAGGGTGAGTTCAATGCGGCCCTGGTCGGACGCCTTCGTGACGGCGCGTCGGGGCTGGGCGATGCCGGTCGCACGGGGGCGGCGCTCGGCGCGGTGCTTGCCGCCGCGCTGGTCGACAAGCTGGTGGAGGTGATGGTCAGACCCGAATTTTTCATCCGGGCGATTCGCGATGGCCAGCTGGTTCTGCCCGGACGTTCGCCGGGAGGCGCCCCGGCGCCAGGGGCTGGCTCGGGCGGTGAAACACAGCCAGGTGGCGCCTCGCGCAGTGGACCGCCGCAGCGCAGCGCAGCGCCTTCAGGGCCGGGCGCCTCGCAAGGCGGTGCCTCTGCGCCGGGTACTGCGCCAGGGGGCGGTGGCACCGAGTCGCCCGGTTTCAAATGGCGCCCGGAACGCGCCTCAGCGGACCGGATGATTGTATGGGTGTCCCGTGCCGACCGGGCAGCCAGCGCGTCGGCGCCTTCGCCGAACGAATTCGGTCTGGTCTTTGAGCGCAGCGGCTGGTTCGACTGGAAATTGTGCGCAGTGCGCCTGCCACCGGGGCTCGCCAGCGGCCGCTGATTCCCGGAAGGACGGTCGACTGGCTGCGGGTCTCTGAGTCAAAGCGGCCGGCCTTTCGACCGGGTTGGGAAAAGCTCAGCCCGCGGGCTGGCCTCGCTGAGCAAAGCGCACCACGTCGTCGGCCACCGCTTCGCACGCCTGAATGGCAGCGGGGTCGGCGGGGTGTCCATCCTGTCCAAACGGTTTCTGGCGCGAGTTGATGGTGGCTGCATAAGGCGTGGGCCACCCACGCAGTGAATGCACGATGGCGCGCAGAGCCGCCACCGTGGCGCCCATCGCCTGGGGGCCGTCTGCGCAAACGATGGTGCCCACTGCCCGGTCCTGCAGATACACCCGCTGATCGACTCTCAGGTCTTCAATGAAGTCGATGGCGTTTTTCACCAGGCCCGAGACGCTCCCGTGGTAGGCGGGCGTTGCGATGATGACGCCGTCGGCCCGCCGCAAGGCCTCAATCATGGCCCGCGCCTGGCTGCTGCGCTCGGTGCCCGATGGGTCATAAATTTCGGTGGGCAGGGCCCCGCCGGCAAACAGCGCCGTGTCACAACCCAGACTCTCGGCCCGCGCGAGCGCGGCCCGCAACGCCCGCTCTGCGGTGGAACCTTCGCGCATCGTGCCACCCAGGCCAACGATCAGCGGACGTGGATTCATGGTGGGATTCCTCAATGAGCCGCTGGTCGGGCGAGCATCTGACGGCGGCCCATTCAACGCTTGGCAAGCCGCTCGTTCTGGGGAAACATGGCTTTGCGCGCGGCGTCGTCCATGTCGGCCTTGAAACTGTGGCGCTTGCGGAGTTCCTCGACCCGAGCAGCCGCGGGCCGGGCGTTGATGGCATCGAGCAGGCGCTTCAGGTGCGGATAGCGCGACCAGGCTTCCTTGTCGTCGAGCACGAAGGGCACCATGCGGGCCCAGCCCCAGAATGCCATGTCGACAATGCTGAAATCATTGCCGATCATCCAGGTGCGCGAGGCCAGATGGTCGTTGAGAATTCCCCAGTGACGGTGGGCTTCGAAATCGTAGCGATTGAGCGCGTATTCCTTGGGCTCGGGCGCTGCAGTTCGGAAGTGGACCGCCTGACCCGAGTAGGGGCCGATGCCGCTCGCAATGAACATCAGCCAGGAGAGCGCCTGTGCGCGCTCAGGCGAGGCCGGGTCGCGGCTGACAAAACGACCGTGCTTGTCGGCAAGCCAGAGCAGGATGGCGTTGCTGTCGAACACCACCGTCCCGCCGTCTTCAATGGCAGGCACCTTGGCGTTCGGATTGATGGCTTTGAAGTCGGCGGTATGCTGCTCGCCTTTCCTCGTGTCGACAGGAATCGCTTCGTATTCCACGCCCAGTTCTTCAAGCATGAGCGCCACCTTCATGGGATTGGGCGCGAGGTTGTACCAGAACCGGATCATGGTGGATTCCTTGGGTTGGATGTGGCGATAGCGCTCGAGTGTATCGTCAGTCGGAAAAGCCCCACTGACGGCGCCTCGGGGAAGCGACACGGTGACGCCAGGGAGTCGGGAGGCGGACGGTATACTCGCGCGCCCGGGCTCGCCCAGAAAAAGCACTCATAAGCGGCGGTAATACGGTCCGGGCACCGATCGCATAAGGAGGGGCAGGTGATGGAGGGGCGCACGCCCGCACGGCGAGCTTTCGGATGGCAGGCGGCAGCCCTGGCGGGGTTTGCTTTAACGCACCGTGCCGCCCATGCGCGGCAGCACGATCTCACCGTCGCCCAGATCGCCAACCGATTGCATGGGGTTCCGTTTCTGCTTGCTCGCGAGCGCGGCTGGTTCGGGGAAATGGCCGGTATAGTCGTCAAGGGGTTCATCGGTTCATCCGAAGGGGGAACCACGCTTCGCAACGCGCTGGCCGCCGAAGTGCCCTATGGCGAGGTGAGTCTTCCGGCTGTCATCGCCGCACTAGGACAGGGTATTGAGCTCTCAATCGTCCACGGCGGCGTACAGACGGTTTCCGATCAGGTTTGGGTGGTGCGGCGCGGCGAGTCGTCCATCAGTTCGCCGCGCGACCTGGCTGGCCGCAAGGTGGGCTACACAGCGCCGGGCACCCTGAGCGACATGGTGAGCCGATCCATGATTGATTCGGTGGGCCTGGCTGCGCGGGTTGAACGAAAGGCGGTGGGGCCTGTGCGTCAGAAGCTTTCCGCCCTTCGCGACGGAACGGTTGACGTGGCCATGGTGGCGGAGCCGCTTTTTACCCGCGAGCGAGACTGGCTGCGCCCGGTCTGGAGTGCAGACGAGGTGATGGGGCCCTGCGTGCAGACGGTGGGGGTGGTGCGCACCGACTGGATGTTGCGGCACGGTGCGATGCTGCGCGGCATCATCTCGGCGCGCCGCCGCGCGGTGCTTGCCATTCGCGAGGAGCCGGCCCAGGGCGCCCTGATTATCACCGGTCACTATGGGGTGGAGCCTGCTGCGGCCCTCGCCATTGTGGAACGTCTGCTCGCTGGCACCGGTTTCTGGAGTGACGGCGGGTTCGATGAAACCGGGATGGTGACCATGCAACGCGGCCTGGAACGAATTGGCGCGCTCGCCCCCAGCCCCGGCGGAGATTGGCGGCGCGCGTTGCGGGCCGACTACCTGTCCTGAGAGGGGGCTTGCCCCGCGTTCTCGTCTGATGGAACTGATCCGGCGTAACGCGTGCGTGCCTCTGGCCCCAGCGCGGCGTTCAGCAGGATGGGGCTCAGCACGGTGGTGACCACGCCCATCAGCACCAGCACCGAGAACATGGTGGGGCCAATGAAACCTCGCTCATAGGCAATTGTTGCGACCACCAGTTCCATCACGCCGCGCCCATTCAGTGCGGCGCCAAGCGCAAATGCTTCGCGGTGCGGCATGCCGATCAGCCGCCCGCCCCACCAGCCCGCGAGAAGCTTGGTGGCGATTGACACGAGCAGCACCACCACCACGAAATCAAGCTGGCCGAAGGCGCGGAAGGTGAAGTCCAGGCCCAGATCGGCGAAGAATATGGGCGACAGAAAACCCGCTGTGACCGAGGCGAGCGTCCGCTTGAGATCTTCGAAGCGCTCGGGAGCGAATTGCCGCCGGTCCAGTAGCAGGGCACCAAAAAATGCCCCGATCACGAAGTGGAATCCGAGGTTCTCGCTCACCATGCCGAAGAACAGCACGAACACTGCCACCATGCCGAACAGGGCCTCGGCGCCGAAGGTGCCGATCAGTCGTTCGCTGATGCTGGAGAGGTTGACGCCCCGCCCCTCCAGCCAGCGGATCAGCAGATTGGCGGTGGCCACCAGGGCGAGCAGCCCCAGGAGCTTCGCGCACGCGGTAAGCCCGCTCGCCAGCAGGTCGGTTGCGCCGGAATCAGCGGGCAGGGCGAGCACGATCCCGAGAATGAACAGCGCGACCACGTCATTCAGCACCGCAGTGGCGATCGCATAACGGGCAATCGGGGTGTTGATCAGCCCCATGTCCGACAACATTCTTGCAGCAACGGGCAATGCGGTAATGGCGATGCAGAGTCCCATGAACACGGTGCGCATGGGATCGAGGTCATAGCCCCAGGCGACCAGCACGCCACCCAGAAACGGCAGCGCGAAGCCCAGAAGCGCCACGACCAGGCCGCGGCCCCGCATTGCCGACACGACCCGCTGGAAGTCCATCTCTATGCCCGCCGACAGCACCACGAGGAACACCGCCAGCTGGGCAATGCCAGAGAGCGCCTCATTGGGCTGGATCAGGTTGAGTACGGACGGGCCAAGCACCACGCCAGCGAGCATTTCGCCAACGATTGCCGGTTGCCCCCAGCGCGTGAACAGATGTCCGAGCAGACGCGCGACGACAATCAGTAGCAGCAGGCTGGTGAGCAGTTGCATGGTCCGGGGATTCCGACTCCGAATTTGATGAAAGCCGAGCTTTCTGGAAAATAGCGGAAAACCAGAACGGAAGGGGAATCCGGATCATGAAGCCGCTTGGAACGTTAGACGAACTGCCTGGTGAATATCTCGATGCATTGCGGGCCAGAAACCTGGTCCCGCTCTGGCCCAGCCTGCGTGCGCTTCTGCCGCCCACGCAGCCGCGTAGCGCCACCGAGATTTGCCGATGGGCCTGGAGTGACATCCGGCCGCTGCTGATGCGTGCGGGCGATCTCACCCCCATGGAAAAGGCCGAGCGGCGGGTTCTGGTGCTGGCCAACCCCGGACGCGGGCTGGAAGCGCTGCAGGCGTCGGCCTGCATTTATCTGGGCATGCAGCTGGTGCTTCCGGGCGAGAACGCTCCCAATCACAAGCACACGCCCAACGCGGCGCGCTTTGTGGTGGAGGGCACGGGGGGCGTCACCATCGTGGGTGGCGAGAGCTGCCCCATGGAACCCGGCGACCTGATTCTCACGCCGACCTGGCTCTGGCATGAGCACCGCCACAAGGGGCCGGGCCCGATGATCTGGCTTGACGTGCTCGATGTGCCCTTGATGGTCGCGATCGACTGCTCCTATCACATCGATGGCACGACCCAGAAGGCTTCCAAACCCGCCTGGACCTACGCCTCGGGCGGGCTTGCGCCCATCCGTGACGGTGTGCGTTCGAGCGCCGAGTATCCGCTGCTGCGCTATCCCTGGGCGCGCACCCGGGCCGCGCTGGGTGCGCTTGCCACCAGCCTGCCCTCGCGCGAGCCGGTGCTGCTTGCCTACATCAACCCTGAAACCGGGGCCGATTGCCTCAACACCATCTCGTTTTCGGTGCTGATGCTGCGCCCAGGCGAGGAAACCTCCTTGCCCCGCATGTCGGCGGCGCGAATGCTGCACATGGTGGAAGGCGATGCCCAGGCGCTGGTGGGCGACACCACGCTTGACCTCACCCAGTCTGATACGGCCTGCGTGCCGGGGTGGACCACGCTCAAGCTTCAGAATCGGTCGTCCAGGGCGCCTGCGTTCATTGCCATGGCCGACGAATCACCGGTGCACCGCAAGCTCGGTATCTTCGAGCAGCGCTGAGTGCCGGTGGCCCCCCGAGGCTTTCGGCACATCCCTATAATGCGCGGCTTGCCGACCGGAAACCCGCCGGTCGGCGTTACAACGGAGCGTGCTCGTGCAGGTCGTCTGTCTCGATCTTGAAGGTGTGCTGGTCCCGGAAATCTGGATTGAATTTTCGCGACGAACCGGCATTGCTGAACTCTCCCGCACCACGCGAGACGAGCCCGATTACGACAAGCTGATGGGCTTCAGGCTCGATCTGCTCGAGCGCCACGGCCTGAAGCTTGCCGACATTCAGCGTGTCATCGAGGGCATGGGACCGATGGCAGGTGCCCGCGAGTTTCTCGATGGTCTGCGAGAGCGCTATCAGGTCTTCATCCTGTCTGACACGTTCTATGAGTTTGCCAGCCCCCTGATGCGCCAGCTCGGCTGGCCGTCGCTCCTTTGCCACCGCCTGCAAATCGATACCGAGGGCTTTGTTCGCGGCTGGCGGTTGCGCATGCCCGACCAGAAGCGGGCTGCGGTCAATGCCTTGAAGGCGCTCAATTTTCAGGTGATGGCGGCCGGTGACTCGTACAACGACACGGCGATGCTGGGCGCGGCCGACGCCGGCTTCTTTTTCCATCCGCCTGCGGCCATCGTGGCTCAGTTTCCCCAGTTCCCGGTGACCGAGTCTTACGATGAACTGCGGGCGTTGATCGACGCTGCCGCTGCCCGACTTGCGAGCTGAACTCCGCGCGTCCATCACGGTTGGCGCGGGCGTCATCGTCGCGCTGAACTTTGGCAAGCTGCCTCCGGCGCTGGCGGAACTGCGCGCCGAATTCGGTTTCACACTGGTCGAGGTGAGCTGGCTCACCTCGCTTCTCATGTTTGCCGGCGCCTGCTTCGGTATAGCGGGCGGATCCATCGCTGATCGCTTTGGCTATCGCCGAACGATGTTGACCGGCCTCACACTGGTCGGGGTGGCAGGCCTCGTGGGTGCCGTGGCGGGCCGCGCCGAAGTGATGTTCGCAAGCCGCGTGATCGAAAGCTTTGGCATGCTGCTCGCGGTACTGCCCGGCCCGGCCATGCTGAGCCGCTGCGTACCGCCCGAGCGGCTGCGTGGTTGGCTGGGGGGCTGGAGCGCCTACATGCCACTTGGCATGAGCCTCATGCTGATCGCGACCCCGTGGCTGATCAGTCTGGCGGGCTGGCGAAGTGCCTGGGTGGCCACTTCGCTCTGCGCGCTTTCCTGGACGGTCCTCATCATGCGGGCACACCCGCGACCTGATGCAAATGACGCGAAGTCGCCGCTTCCCAGTGTGTCACTCGCGAAACTGATGGCGCTCACGCTCGCCGCGCCGGGGCCCTGGCTGCTGGCAGTGGGTTTTCTGTTTTATGCGGCGCAGTTTCTCGGGGCCTTCAGTTTTCTGCCTACGCTTTACCGTGAGGCAGGCATTGACCCGCGCGTGGGTGGCGCTTTAACGGCGTTTGCAGTGCTGGGTAATGCCCTGGGCAATTTCGCCTCCGGGCACCTTCTGCAAAGGGGAGTGCAACGCTCGACGCTACTGATGGTGGCGGCCGCAGTGATTGCCGTCATGTCGTGGGTGATCTATGGAAGCGCCGCACCCTTTGGCCTTCGCTATGCGGCGGCGCTCACCCTTTCGGTTGTGAGTGGCCTGGTGCCCGGTGTGCTCTTTGCCACCGTGCCTGCGTACGCACCTGATCCGCGCGCGGTGTCCACCACGGTGGGCTGGATGCAGCAGGGTTCAGGCATCGGCCAGGCGCTGTCGCTGCCGGTGATTGCGCTGATTGCGCAATGGCACGGCGACTGGTCGCTGACCTGGGTGGCGATCTGCGCTTGTGCGGCGGTGGTGGCGCTGGTGGGGCTGGCCATGCGCAGGCTAGACCGCGCCCGCCAGGCTCACCGCTCAGCGTTCCAGTAGCGCCCGGGCTCGACTCACAGCATCAGTGGCCGACGGCTCGGCTGCGGAGGCCTGGTGCGATGTGACGTGTGACCGTCCGAGGCGATTGCGTCGCTGGACCAGCCACCACAGCAAGCCGCCTCCCAGCAGCATCACGAACGGACCAAACCAGAGCAGCCAGGTGTTGCTCTGCAGTGGCGGCCGATAGAGCACGAAATCGCCATAACGCGCCACCATGTAATCGCGAATCTGGCTGTCGCTCTGGCCCTGCGCAAGCAGGGTCTCGATCTGGCGCTTCAGATCAACTGCCAGATCGGCATTGGAGTCGGCCAGGGTCTGGTTCTGACAGACCAGGCAGCGCAATTCCTCGGATAGACGCTTCAGGCGTTCAGGTGATGAATCGCTCGCGGGCGGGGCGCCGGCAGGGGCGGGGGACGGGGAGGACATGGTGCGGACAGGATGACGGGCTGTTTCCGGAACGCGAGTCTCGCACACTCAAGCGGGTTGAGGGTCGTCGGGGAGCGTGGGCCATTGACTGACCCGCGCATCGAAGCCGGTTTTCTGGCGCAGGCTGCGGAGTGCTTCGCGATGTTCCGGGTTCATGCTTGCTTCCAGCAGGGCTTTGAGTTCCTGAGGTGTCATCTGCAGGCGCTCGCCTGCGTGCAGATCGCTTGACAGGCCTTCAAGCTCTTCTGCGTTGAGGTCGGTACCGCGATGATCGATCACCCAGGAGCGGTACATCGCGATTTCAAGGAGCAGGAGGTCTGACACGGAAAACGGTGAACGGAAAGTTGGGTGGTTCGCAACTGAGAAGAACGTCGACTGGATGTCGGGAGGCGTCAAACTATGCGGCAAACGTCATTCAGTGAGGGTATCACTGCCCCTACGCTACCAGTCAATTCTTTCGATCTGTGTCATGTCGCGGCGTCATTTTCCCAAGTCCTCTGTGTCTCTCAACGATTCTCACCCGCTGCACGACCCTGACGAGCCGCTCGCCTTCCTGAAAGGTGTGGGGCGCGCTTTGGTTGAGGAGCGCCGCCGCTTGCCACAGCGCGGTATCTGCAGGCTCTGCGTCGAAACGGAAACTGAGTCGGGAGTCGATTGCGATTCCCGCAACGTGCTCAAGGCGCAGCCAGTCGCCGCAGCATGGGAAGCAGTTCGTCGCGGATGATCTCGGGGGTGAACGGCCCCACCTGCTTGTAGCGGATGATGCCGTCGCGATCGATCAGAAAGGTTTCGGGCGCGCCATAGACGCCCCAGTCAATGGCTGCGCGACCGTCGAAATCGCTGATCACCACCGCATAGGGGTTGCCATGGCGCTTGAGCCAGGCGATCGAGTCATCCCGCTTGTCTTTCCATGCGAAGCCCACGATGGGTACCACCTTGTCACGGGCGAGGTCATTCAGGAGCGGGTGCTCCACCTGACAGGCGGCGCACCACGACGCCCAGACATTGAGAAGCCATACCTTGCCCTTCATTTCGCTCGGCGACCACTGCGAATCAGCTGCCAGCACGGGCAGTGCAAATGCCGGGGCAGCTTTGCCTATGAGGGGGGATGGCACCAGCCGCGGATCGCGATCGAGGCCCTTCATCAGAAACCAGCCGATCAGCGCAAAAATGGCGACCGGAATCAGCAGGCGGAGCGTCTTCATGGGCAGTAGGGGTCAGCGCGCTGCGAAATCGCCCGCAACGGGGGTGGACGGCAGAGGCGACGGGTCACGGGCGGGGGCGGCCTGCGAGCTGTCCTCGGTTGCAAGCCGGCGACGGTAGCGACGGTCGGCCACCGCCACCAGGCCGCCAAGCGCCATCATTACGCAGCCCAGCCAGATCCAGTTGATGAAGGGCTTCACATGCACCCTGATCGCCCAATCGCTGCCGCTCAGGGGCTCGCCCATTGAAATGTAAATGTCGCGCCAGAGACTGCGGTTGATCGCAGCTTCGGTCATGGGCATGCGCTGCGCGCGATAGACGCGTTTTTCAGGTTGCATCATTGCCCGCGCCGGAGCGTCGGCGGCGTCGGTGGCGCGACGCAGCTCGAAGCGGCCACGCATCGCGTCGTAGTTCGGCCCGGTGACGGTGCGGAGGTCTTTGAAGTCGATTCGCCAGCCGCTCACCTCAACCGATTGTCCGGGCGCGAGCTTCAGTTCCCGTTCGGTTTCGCTGCTCTTCACCAGGGTGACGCCGATCACGAACACCGCCACGCCCAGATGGGCGAGCTGCATGCCCCAGACCGAGGCCGGATGGAGCCGTGCTCGGGACGGCCGGAGCCTGCCGTTTGAGTCTCGCAGCACGTCGAGGAGCGCAACGACCACCCCAGCCACAATCCAGAGGCCGAATGCCAGTCCGCTGGCAGCAAGCGGGCGAAAGCCCGCGTCAGTGGTGAGCGGCTGCAGAAGCGCAGCGGCGATGGCCACTGCCAGCGCCCAGCGCAGACGCCTGGCGATGTCGGGTAGCGGCGCTTCCTTCCAGCGTGCGAGCGGACCCACCACCATCAGAAACATGGCAGGCGCCATGAGCGGATAGAACACCGCCTCGAAGTAGGGCGGTCCCACCGAAATTTTCCCCATCCCCAGGGTGTCTAGGGCGAGCGGATAAAGTGTGCCCAGCAGCACCGCGGCCATGGCGACCACCAGCACCACGTTGTTCGCGAGCAGCATTGACTCGCGCGAGATCAGCGCAAAGCCGGTGCCCGAGCCCAGTGCGGGTGCCCGCCAAGCGTAGAGAAGCAACGAGCCACCAATGACCAGCGCGAGAAAAATCAGAATGAACACGCCGCGCGTGGGGTCGGTGGCAAACGCATGGACCGAAGTGAGTACGCCTGACCTGACCAGAAAGGTACCCAGCAGGCTGAGGCTGAACCCCAGGATGGCGAGGAGCACGGTCCAGCTGCGGAACGCGCCGCGCTTCTCGGTGACCGCAAGCGAATGAATGAGCGCAGTCGCCACCAGCCAGGGCATGAATGAGGCGTTTTCAACCGGATCCCAGAACCACCAGCCACCCCAGCCGAGTTCGTAGTAGGCCCAGAACGATCCGAGTGCGATGCCCAGCGTGAGAAAGGCCCAGGCCACGGTGGTCCAGGGCCGCGCCCAGCGCGCCCAGGCGGCATCGAAACGTCCGCCTATGAGGCCAGCAACCGCGAATGCAAAGGCCACCGATAAACCCACGTATCCCATGTAGAGGAGGGGCGGGTGAAACACCATCCCCGGATCCTGCAGGAGCGGATTGAGGTCGCGGCCGTCGGCGGGCGGCGGAATCAGTCGCTCAAACGGGTTGGAGGTGAAAAGCAGAAAGAGCAGGAAACCGGTGGTGATGGCGCCCAGCACCGACAGGATTCGGACTCGCAGCACCGCGGGAAGCGAGGCTGAGAAGGCGGCCACGGCGGCCGTCCAGACGTTGAGCATCAACACCCACAAGAGCATGGAACCCTCGTGCGAGCCCCAGGTGGCGGCGAGCCGGTAGGCCACCGGCAGCGACAGGTTGGAATGGGTGGCCACCAGTGAAACGGTGAAATCATTGCCGAGGAACAACATGCCCAGGCTCACGAAGGCGAGCAGCACCAGACCAAACAGCACCACAGCAAGCGGGCGGGCTGTGTCGGTGAAGGCCCGGGCCGTGGCACCCGCAGGCAGAAAGCTGCCCGCCATTGGCAGGATGGCAAGCACCAGCGCCAGCGCGAGCGCGAGCGTGAGCGAAAAATGTCCGACTTCTGCGATCATGGCTTGGCGGGCTTTTGCTTGAATTGGTCTGGCGCGCCCACCGGATGGCCGGCGCGCTTGAGCGCCTCGGCGGCTTCGGGGGGCATGTAGTTTTCGTCGTGTTTGGCCAGCACCTCGCGGGCGAGGAAACTGCCGTCACCCTGCACCAGTCCCTGAGCCACCACTCCACGGCCCTCCTTGAAGAGATCGGGAAGAATGCCGGTGTAGCTCACGTTGATGGTGTGCACGTTGTCGGTGACGGTAAAGCGAACGGTGGTGCCCTCTCGCTGGACGCTGCCTTCACCGACCAGTCCGCCGATGCGAAACACCCGGCCCGACGGAGCCTTGCCCTGAGCCACTTCGCTGGGCGTAAAGAAGAACACCAGGTTGCTGCGGAAGGCGTTCAGGACCAGCGCGGTGGCCACCGATAAGGCGAGCAGGCCGGCAATCATCCAGACGATGCGACGCTGACGAGGTTTCATGGCTGGTTGAGATCGGCACGCATGGCTCGGGCCCGCTCGGCGGCGTCTCGCCGCGAGCGGCGCAGCACCGCGATTTCAACGATCAGCGCGAGCGCCAGCATGCCGTAGGAACTCCATATGAAGAAGCCGTGTCCGCCCATGGCCAGCCATGCGCTCATGGTTGTCGCTGCCGCTGTACAGGATTGACGAGGCGACCGACCCAGTCGGTAAGCGCTTCGCGTTCGATGATGATGGTGCGGACCCGGTGGAGGGCGGCAGCAATGGCATACGCCCAGGCCGAAAAGGTCATGAGGAGCATGGCTGTGAGCATGGTCTGCGCCATTTTCGGTGCGGCGCTCATGGAGATGGTGGCGCCCTGATGCAGGGTGTTCCACCAACGCACGGAGAAATAGATGATGGGCACATTGACCACGCCCACCAGCGCGAGCAACGCGCAGGCGCGGTCGGCTCGGCGCGGGTCGTCAATGCCCGATCGCAGCGCGATCAGACCCAGGTAGAGAAAGAGCAGCACCAGAGTGGAGGTGAGCCGTGCGTCCCAGACCCAGTAGGTGCCCCAGGTGGGGCGGCCCCAGAAGGCGCCGGTCCAGAGTGCAATGAACGCGAACAGCGCGCCGGTGGGAGCGAGTGCCTGCGCCATCATGGAGGGTAGCCGGGCGTTGAGCGCCAGCGAGAACACTGACCAGAAGGCGATCACCACGTAGATGAACATGGCCATCCAGGCCGCTGGCACGTGGATGAAGATGATGCGGTACGACTCGCCCTGCTGGGCGTCGGTGGGCGCAATGACAAAGCCCACATACAGGCCCGCGATGGCGAGCAGCACCGCGACCCAGCCGAACAGGCCGGTCAGTTTGCCCGCGAGCGGGTAAAACGAGGCGGGCGACGCGAAGCGGAACCAGTTGATTGCAGCCATGTCATTCGAACGCGATTCTAACCGCCAGCGACAGCGTGGCTGGACCGACCATACTGGCCAGGATGGATCCCGCTGCCAGTAGCGACAGATGGGCCTCGGCCCCCAGGCCGACGCTCGCGGCCTCGACTGATCCTGCACCAAAAATCAGCACGGGTACCGCGAGCGGAAGCACCAGCAGCCCCAGAAGCGTGGATCCGCCGCGTGCACCCAGCGTGAGCGCAGCAGAGATGGCGCCCAGCCAGGTGAGGAGCGGCGTGCCCAGCAGCAGACTGAGCGCGAGAATCGCAATATCCTCCGGGTCGAGATCGAACTGCAGACCTGCGAGGCCCGACAGCAGCACCAGGGGGGCTGCTGTGGTCAGCCAGTGAGCGAGCACCTTTCCGGCGAGCAGCGCGGCGAGGGGCGCTGGCGCAAGCAGCAGCTGCTCAAGCGTGCCGTCGGCGTGATCGGCGGCAAAGAGCCGGGGCAGGCTGAGCAGCGTGGCAAGCAGGGCGCTTACCCAGGCGATGCCGGGGGCGATGGCGCGGAGCAGCCCAGGGTCGGGCGCCATGGCGAGCGGAAACATCGAGCCCACCAGCAGAAAGAACACCAGAACCAGCGCCACTTCCCCGCGATGGCGCAGCGCGATCCGCAGGTCTCGCGAGCAGGCCCAGGTGAGAGCGGCCAGGGCGCTGGCGGGCTCGGGCGATGACGAGGGGCGCATCAGTGGCCGCTGTCCGGTGCCGTGCCCGTGCGTGCGCCCAGATCCAGCTCCAGGGCGGTTTGCTCGCAGGCGATGGGCAGATGGGTTGCGATCACCGCGCAGCCGCCTTGCGTGAGGTGTTCGCCCAGCAGTCGGCCAAACAGCGCCTGACCGGCGGCATCCAGTGCGGTGGTGGGCTCATCGAGCAGCCAGAGGCTGCGCTCTGCTGCCGCCAGGCGGGCGAGCGACAGGCGGTGCCGCTGTCCGGCCGACAGGCGGGAAAATGAGAGGCTGGCCCGCGAATGAAGCCCGCATCGCTCGAGCAGCGCATCAATATCCGCAGACAGCTGGTCGGTCTGCAGACCGCTGTCGAGCGCCTGCTGAAGCGCAAGATTGTCGTGAGCGCTGAAGCTGTCCTTCCAGCCCGCAGAGTGTCCCTGATAGAGCATGACCGAATGCCAGTCGGCAGAGCCCGGCTGGCGGACGATGCCGTTCCAGCGCACCTCTCCCTCAGCAGGCCGCCCAAGCCCGGCCAGTGCCCGCAGCAGCGTCGATTTGCCCGAGCCGTTGGGGCCGGTGAGACGCAGCCAGCATCCGGGCGGCAGTTGAAAACTGAGCGCGTGAAACAGCAGCCGGTAGCCAGCGTTGCAGCTGAGGCTGTCGACCACCAGGCCCGACTCGGTGGACTCGAGGTCAGGCGATTCCGGGTGATTGCGCACAGCTGCGATGGTCAAGGCTGGACGACCTGATCGATACGCAGGCCCAGCCCCTGCTGGCCCGGACGCAGCGGTTTCGATTCGCCAAACAGATCACCGGGCTGACGGATGGCATTGCCGCTTGCGCTCAGGCGTGCCTCGATCACCACCTGATCAGCACCCGACAGGCGCCGTGACGGGTCCATGGCAAGCGAATCATCGAGACGGAAGTCGACAGGCAGGGCGGGATTGTCGATTCGGAGCACCGCATACGGAACGCGCGGCCCGGCGGGGCTTCGCGCCACGATGAAGAGCGTGCGCGCTGTTCTGGCGCGGTCGGCGAGAGCAGGGGCTAGCTCCACGCGGCCCGTCACGGCCTCGGCCCCGGGCGCGATTGCCCGGCTGGATGCAGGCGCTTCGGTGGCCGGGGGCGAACCGCCGCCTGCCGCAATCCGCGCATCGATTCGTGCGAGCACGTCACGCAGTGCGTCGCGCTGTTGCTGATCGGGGGGCATGGAATCGAGCAGTCGCCGCAGGTTCTCCCGCGCGGCCTGCAGATTGCCAGCCTGAAATTGCGCCGCACCCATCAGGGCGATGGCCTTCGGATCGTCGGGGTCCAGTCGCAGCGCCTGTTCAAGAAGCGCGATCGGCCGGCCGTCGAAGCGGCCATCGCGGGTGAGCGCGATCGACTCCGCGAACTCGGCCAGCAGCCGCGCATTGGGCGGCACCCGGCGCAGCGCCTCCTCGAAGGCCTGATTGGCCTCAGCCGGCTGGCCACGGAACTTGCGAGCGCCTGCGAGCATCATCCAGGCCTCGCCGTCGTCGGGATTGCCGCGCACCCGGCGTTCGAGATCGGCGATCATCTGGTCGAGCTTGCGCTCGTCGATTTCGCCGTCGCCCGCCTGCAGTTCGTCGGTGGCGAGTTCTGGCGTGCCGAGTGCGAAATAAACCATGAGCGCAGAGGTGGGTACCAGCAGTGCGATGGCAATCGCTGCGGCACGGGCTGGCATTGAACCGACACGCTGCGAAGCGGTGCTTGCCGACCCGGCCTCTGCGGGAAGCTCGCGTGCCATTTGCGCGACCAGTTCATCGATCGCTGTCTGCGCTTCATCGGCCGTCAGTCGGCCCGCCGCCTGCTCACGCTCGAGCTCTCGACGCCGGTCTCGGTAAACGGCTACCAACGGGTCGGTATCGTGACTGACCGCAGAGGCGTTGGGCGCGCGGCGTGTGAGTAGCGGCCAGAGAACCGGCAGTAATGCCGCGATCGTGAGACAGGCTACGAGGGTCCAGAGCAGCATCGAGCGGGGTGCGCAGCGCAGTGGTCTGCAGGCAGTTGGGGCGCTTTGATTGTCTCACAGGGTCATGGCTCGCCGGATTTTCGGCGGACCCGGATCGCCCCGCCATCGAGCACTGCATCGGGGGGATGGATGATCAGGTTTTCGCCCGCCGACACGCCCTCCCGGATCCATGCCTCGCGAGCGTTGATCGCACCAAGTGTCACGGTGCGGGCTCTTGCCCTTGAACCGTCGCTTACGAACACCTGCCAACGGCCGCGTTGGCGGACCAGCACACCCACGGGGACCACCAGCACATCGGCCAGGCTATCGAGCACAATCGCGGCGTCCACCCGCCAGCCGTCGCCAGGCATGAGGCTACCGGTCGGCGGCAGGTCGATCAGAACGGGTACGCGCTGCTCATCGATGCCCAGTGCCGAGACGCGGGTATTGGCCACCGGCTCGATTCGCCTGACCCGGCCTTCCAGCGCAGGCTTGCCGCGTGCGAGCGACAGACGCGCGGTTTGCCCAGGGCGAATCTCCGCCGCCTCGCCACTCAGTACATCGACCACGACTTCGAGGTGCGCAATGTCCCCAATTTCGGCCAGCGCCGCACCCGCCGCGACCGGTTGCTCGCTGTCATGCATGAGCCGCAGGATCTGGCCGCTGCCAGGCGAGGCAATCCGCCAGACCTCTTCGCGTGAGCCTGGCTGGGCTCCGGAGCGCTGAAGGGCAGCACTCGCCGCGCTCAACTCGAAGCTCGCGACCGACTCCGCATGATCGGCTTGCCCGTCGGATAGTCGAGCGCGCCGGTCGGTTCGTCGCAGAGCAGGACGTCCGGGCGCTTGGCAATCGCCCGTGCGATCGCCACCCGCTGCTGCTTGCCCCCTGAGAGCTGAGAGGGAAAGTGGTGCTCGCGATGAAGCAGGCCAACCCGCGCGAGTGCCTCGGACGCGCTGATCGAGTCCTCGACCAGATCGGTCACCCGTTCAACGTTCTCCCGGGCATCGAGGCTTGCAATCAGGTTGTAGAACTGAAACACGAAACCGACATGCCGACGCCGGTACAGCGTGGGCTCGGCTTCGCTTGCATGGGCCAGATCCAGATCGCGCCATACCAGTTCGCCGCTGCTCGGCGAGTCGAGCCCGCCCAGCAGATTGAGGAGCGTCGACTTGCCGCTGCCCGAGGGGCCAAGCAGCATCACGAATTCACCGGCCAGCACGTCCAGGTCCACGCCGCGCAGCGCGCAGACCTCAGATTCCCCGCTTTGATAAGTGCGGGTCAGTCCGCGTGCACGGTAGACGCGCGGTGCCGGTTCGTCATGAGGCGACCGCTGCGACAGCGGTGCCGCCGGCGGGCAGGGGAAAGGAAGAATGTCGGCCATCGAGGCCGATGCTGCGCCCTTTGATGACTGCGCGCCTTGTGCGCGCTCACATGCCCGCTATACCGCCCGTCAGGCGGCTTGAGTGAGCGGCTCGCGGCGCAGACGCTCGATGAGGGTATCGAGGAAACTCGTGCAGCGCCCGAGCTGCTCGATCTCGACGCATTCGTCGGGCTGGTGAGCGACCGCGATCCGGCCGGGCCCGCAGATGATGGTCGGAATGCCGATTCCCTGCAGAATGCCCCCCTCGGTGCCGAAGCTCACACGCCCCACGCTGGAATGTCCGCAAAGTGGCGCGATGGCCTGGGCGAGATAGGTGTTGCCGCGTTCGTCGAGTGCCGGCGTGTCGAAGATCTCGTCAAATTCGATGAAGCAGTCGGGTTGCACAGCGCGCATGCCTGGCAGGAGCTGGGTGTCACACCAGTTCTTGATCTCGGTCAACAGTTCGGCGGCTGTGGCGCCCGGCAGCGCCCGGATCTCGAGCAGGAACTCGCAATCCTTGGCCGTGATGTTGTGAGCGGTGCCGCCCTGTATGCGGCCAACATGAATGCTGGTGTGCGGAAACTCGAATCCGTCGTGCCGCGCGGCCGCCCGCATGCGGTCCTGAATCTGCTGGCAATAGACGATGATTCGAGCAGCCACTTCAACCGCCGACACTCCGCTGTCGCGCAGAGACGAGTGCACCGAGTGGCCGCGTACGCGCACGCGGTAACCGGCCGCTCCCTTGTTTGCCACCACCACCCGCATGGAGGTGGGTTCGCCGATGATGCAGGCCTGCGGACGGGCGGGCGCGCTGGCCAGTTGCTGGGCCAGTTGTCGCATGCCGCCCATGTTGGTTTCTTCGTTGTAGGACAGCGCGATATGGATCGGCGTGGCGAGCCGCGCCTCAATGAAGCGGGGCACGGCTTCGACCACGCAGGCGATGAAGCCCTTCATGTCCGCCGAGCCGCGCGCGTAGAGGCTGCCTTCACGCTCGGTGAGCGAAAACGGATCGGTGGACCAGGCCTGGCCCGCAACCGGCACCACATCGGAATGACCCGACAGCATCAGTCCACCGCGATCGGGCGGGCCAATGGTGGCGAACAGATTGGCCTTGCCGGGCTCGGGTGCATGCTGCACGGTTGCGCGGATGCCGTGGTCGGCCAGCCGGTTGGCGACCCAGTCGATCAGGGCCATGTTGCTGTGGGCGCTGACGGTGTCAAAAGCGACCAGCGTTCGGAGGGTGTCGATGGTGGCGGAGATCGTCATGGGGAGCTCCTGGCGGGGGCGTTCCGCTGGGCAGTTGCAGGCTTTCGGAATAGTATAGAAGGCTTGTTGACGCCCCCGGAGACCCCCTGTGAACGCCCCGGACAAAAGCCCGCTTCATGCCATGACCACCCCCGACCTGTCGTCGTGGTGGATGCCCTTCACTGCCAATCGCAACTTCAAGGCCAACCCGCGCATGCTGGCGCGAGCGAGCGGCATGTTTTACTGGACCGATGACGGTCGCGAAATTCTCGATGGCACTGCGGGCCTGTGGTGCGTCAACGCCGGGCATGGTCGCGAGGAGATCGCGCGTGCTGTGGGCGAGCAGGCTTCCATGCTCGATTTCGCGCCCTCGTTCCAGTTTGGTCACCCCATAGGATTCGAATTCGCCAACCGGCTCACGCGTATCGCCCCGACGGGCTTTGGCAAGGTCTTCTTCACCAATTCAGGCTCGGAGGCGGTCGATACCGCACTCAAGATCGCACTGGCCTATCACCGCGCGCGCGGTCAGGCGCAGCGCACGCGTCTGATCGGCCGCGAGCGTGGCTATCACGGCGTGGGTTTTGGTGGCATGTCGGTGGGCGGCATCGTTAACAACCGGCGGGCCTTCTCGGGCAACCTGCTTGGCGCGGTTGACCATCTGCCGCACACTCACAACCTGGAGCACAACGCCTGGTCCAGGGGGCAGCCCGCGTGGGGGGCGCACCTCGCCGACGAGCTCGAGCGTCTGGTCACGCTTCATGGCGCCGAGACCATCGCCGCGGTCATTGTCGAGCCGGTCGCGGGTTCCACCGGGGTGCTGGTGCCGCCCAAGGGCTATCTGGAGCGCCTGCGCGAGCTCTGCACGCGTCACGGCATTCTGCTGATTTTCGATGAAGTCATCACTGGCTTTGGCCGGCTGGGCGCACCGTTTGCCACCGACTTCTTTGGCGTGAGCCCCGACCTCTTCACTACCGCCAAAGGGCTCACCAATGCCACGGTGCCCATGGGCGCGGTGTTCGCGAAAAACGAGATTCATGACGCCTTCATGCAGGGCCCCGAGAACCTCATCGAGCTGTTTCATGGCTACACCTATTCCGGCCACCCGCTTGCGTGTGCGGCAGGCATCGCCACGCTCGACATCTACGAGCGTGAGAATCTTCTTTCACGGGTCGGCACGGTGTCCGAGGCCTGGGCCGACGCGATTCACAGCATGCGCGGGCTCCCCCATGTCATTGATACCCGCAACATTGGCCTGATCGGCGCAATCGAACTTTCGCCCCGCGCAGGGGCTCCGGGCGCGCGGGCCTTTGATGCCATGGTCGCGGCCTTCGAGGCGGGCCTCATGATCCGCGTCACGGGCGACATCATCGCGTTGTCGCCGCCGCTCATCATCGAGCCCTCGCATATCGATAGGCTGTTCAGCACGCTCCGGGACGTGCTGAAGCGGCTCGCCTGAACTCTGCCGGCTGGCTGGGCGCGCGTCGCGGGTTGCGGCGCGCTCTCCCGGTCGGGCCCAGTCCTGTTCCCCGGGCGTTCGAACTGATTGTTTCTGGCAATCAGAAAATCGATAAAAAGTATTTTCTGTAATCAGGGCTTGGACTCAGAATTTGCGCTTTCCCTTCAAGCCCGTTCTGTTGCCATGAAACCTCTCCTCGCTTTTCTCGCTTCGCTGCTGTTTGCCTCGGCCGTATCGGCCGCCTCACCGCTCATCACCCCCGCCGAACTGCAGCCCCTGCTCAGCAACCCGTCCGTGCGGGTGATCGACATTCGCGATCCCAAGTCATATGCCGCGGCCCACATCCCAGGCGCGCTCAATGCGCCGTATGGTTCCTGGCGCGGCCCGGCCTCCAGCCCGGGTGAATTGCCTGAACTCGCCAAGCTCACCGCTCAGGTGCAGCGCCTGGGACTGACGCCTGCCACGCGAGCGGTGGTGGTCTCAAGCGGCGCCGACGCAACGGATTTTGGTGCGGCAGCACGTGTGTACTGGACCCTGAAGGTGCTGGGCCTCAAGGATCTTTCGGTGCTCAACGGTGGCGTGAAGGCCTGGGTGGCCGCGGGCCTGCCGCAGGATGCCAACCCTGTGAGCGTGGCGGCGAGTGATTTCCGGCCGACGCTCGATACGTCGATGATTGCCACGCGCGACGAGGTGGCGCAGGCGATCGAGCGCAACAATGCCACGCTTGTTGACGCACGCCCTGCAGATTTCTTCAACGGCCAGACGCGCCATGCCGCAGCGCGCAGCGCCGGAACGCTCAAGGGCGCAATCAATGTTGAGCATTCGAGCTGGTTTGCGCAGGGAAGCTCAAGCTTTGTTTCCACCGAAGATGCCCGCCGCGTCGCCTCGGCGCTCAAGCTTGATCCGAAGCGTGACACGCTGTCCTTTTGCAATACCGGTCATTGGGCGGCAACCAACTGGTTTGCGCTCTCGGAGGTACTGGGTCAGCCCCACGTGAAGCTCTATGCCGGTTCGATGGTCGACTGGACCTCGGCACCCCAGGCTTTGCCTATGGACAACGCGCCCGGCCGTGTCGGCCAGCTGATGGTTGATTTCAAGATCTGGGCTGCCCGCACCTTCAACTGACAGACCTGCATGGCCAGCGCCCAGTCCGTCACCGCCCCGGCCGCAGCCTCTACGCTCCGGTCGGGACGCGCGCCCCTCAGCGCGGCAATCGGCACCGCTTTTCTGCTGCTTGCGGTGTTTGTTTCCATTCGTCAGGCGGCGCTGTTCCTGGTGGGCGTGGGGCTGGGCGTTGCACTGGCCGGGTGCCGATTCGGTTTTACGACGGGATGGCGTCAGCTGGTCACCGAGCGTGATCCGCGGGGGCTGACGGGGCAACTGGTGCTGCTTGCGATGGCGGCCGTGTTCGCCATGCCGCTTCTCGGCCGGTTCAGTGAATTGCAGGCTGCGCTCGGCCCGCCCAGTGTGGCGCTTCTGCTCGGCGCGTTCCTGTTCGGGATGACCATGCAGATTGCCGACGGGTGCGG